>Ga0206130_10009215_pt1 | contig 10399 bp, 7 predicted proteins | sample Helgoland_Spring_9_FD_148637 | JGI IMG/M metagenome (GOLD analysis project Ga0206130, IMG submission 148637) | Pelagic subsurface seawater microbial communities from Kabeltonne, Helgoland, North Sea - Helgoland_Spring_Bloom_20160512_1 | ecosystem: Environmental > Aquatic > Marine > Epipelagic ...
CCAAGAATTCAAAACGAAGTAAACGACGCTGCTGCTGGGACGCCCAGAGAGGGTCAATTGTATTACAACACGACAGATAACGAGCTTAGAGTAGGTATAGAAGTAATACCTGCTACTACGCCTCCAACTTACGAGTGGAGTAAAGTATCACAAGACACTTATCAGTTCACTTTAAGCGATAATGCAAATCCTGCTATAACCGGCACGATAGCATCAGGCGACACTATTAAAATAGCCGCAAGTGGAGATTTAACTTCTAATCTAACAGGACAAGCAACTACGAGTAAGCAGTTGGAGGTAGGCTTAAAATTAGATGGCGGAGCTGGTGTTGAAAATAACTACATAGTTAATCAAGGAAGCGCAACAGCTGCCGCTGATGATACAATACCTTTTAGTAATTATACAGATAATGTAGATCCAGTACTTGACACCTATGTTGTTAAGAAAACAACTTTTGGAGATATACCAGCAGAAGCTTTAACGTTAGTAAAAAATTACATTGATACTGCTGTTGCCGGTGGATTAATATACAAAGGCGGGTATGACGCTGACCAGAATACACCTAACTTAGACAGCAACCCAAATCCTAATAATATCAAAACAGGTTGGGCATATACTGTAACGGTTGATGGGGTTTTCTTTAATGAACAAGTTAGAGTAGGTGATCTGCTTATCGCTAAAGTAGACGCTCCTACAGCTTTAGCCGATTGGACAACCGTTCAAAACAATGTTGATTTTGCTACAGCTGGAACAAACACTGGCGCTGACGCCGCTGTAATTGGGATATCTCGCTACAATGAAGACGACTTTACAGTTAGCGCCTCTGGTTTTGTAGAACTAAACACGTCTGCAACGGGTGTAATTACAGCAGGTTCTTTATCTGGAACTGTTAATCACAATTTTGGAATAAACACATTAGTTCAAACTATAAACTCCTCTGGAGATACAGTTCACTGTGATGTTACTAGAACAACAACAAGTGGAGTGGGAAGCCCTTCAACTTCTGTAGCTACTATAGCTGCAGCAGAAGCAACAGACATTACTATCCTAGTGCAGAAAATAGGGTAACAATAAAAATAAAATTTAATTTATGAAGTTTAAAAGTAACATAGAGTCTCAAGCTGGTATTGAAGATTCAGCTGGTTCAGCTGGAACCGATGGGAAAATACTTTCTTCACTAGGAGTAGACGGAAACGGCGTAGCTGGCGTCGAGTGGATAGACCAAGGTGACGTTGTAGCGGGAGAAGCTGATAAAGCTAAGTCTGTTATTTTAAGAGTTAAAAACTCTACGTTATCTGCAATGACCAAAGGTCAAGTTATATGCGAAAATGTATCTATCTCTCCACCAAGCGGCAACTTAATTGAAGTTGCTTTAGCTGACAATAACGCTGCAGGCAGAATGCCAGCTTTAGGTATACTAAACGAAGATTTAGATGCGGCTGGCGGTAACAACGACGAGGGTGATGCTATCATGTTTGGTAAGGTGTCAGGTATTGATACATCTGCTTTTCAGGTTGGCGACGAGGTGTTTGTAAGTGACGCTCCAGGAGGTCTTACTACTACAAAACCAACTGGAGTAAAGTATATTCAAAAAGTAGGTGTTGTAATTAGAGATGATAATACTAATGGTACTATAGAGGTATTTGGCGCGGGACGTGTTAACGACGTGCCGACTCCATTATATGTAGACCACGCTAACCAGAGATTAGGTATTGGAACGATTACTCCTGACGCTAAATTAGAAGTTGTAGGAACTACTGGCGTTATTATAGATTCAGGTTCTAGCTCCGCTGCGAAGCTAACTTTAATAGGAGATGGTAATTCTTATGGAGGAGGTGGAACAATAGACATTATAGGTGGGGCTAGCGACTACATGACTTACAGTTTAAACTTAAAACGCTCGCCAAACACGCCTGAGGCCTTTAACCGTTATTTTCAATACAATAATACGTGGGAATGGGATGGAAATATAGGTGGAACTACGGCTCAGCCATACACCTCTTATGACTTTAAAACCCAAGGTTCCTCTCAAATGGTTATCTACAACAATAACGTAGGTATTGGAACAACTAGCCCAAGTGAAAAACTTACTGTTAGAAATGGAACTTCTAATACTGACGTAAAAATACTAGCTTACAATAACGCCGCTGGAACAGAGGCTACTTTAAAGTTTAGCACTATTGCTACTGAAACCGGTTTTGAAAAAGCGGCTATTATAGCTAGAAATGCGAATGGCAGTTGGGGAAGAAGTGATATGCACTTTGCTTTAGACTCTGCACCTGATACTGGAAACGTTCAGTTTTCAGATACAAAAATGACCATATTAAACGGCGGCAATGTTGGTATTGGAGAGACCGACCCAGAATCTAAATTACACATAAAAACACCTACAGCTTCAAGCTCTGACATGTTGCTTTTGGAAAATTATGGCTGGGCAGCAAACATGACAACAGGTATTGCGTTTAAAAATGGAGGCAATTACACGGGTCAAACAGCTAAGATTTACACTATAATGAATGGTAGTGGAAATCAAGGAGGCGAAATAAGGTTCTCAACCTTGGCTTACAGCGGTACCAACCCAAATCCAAACACAACGCTTATAGATAGAATGACTATTGATGACTTAGGCAACGTTGGTATTAACACTACTGACCCAAAGACAAAACTCCACGTGGCTAGCGCAAGCGGTAGCGACGCTCCTACAGCAGGAACTGCGACTGGAGGACTGTTTGTTTCTAACGTAAATAAATCCTACGGCATCAACATGGGTGTTGCAGGCGCCGGATGGAGTTTTATTCAAAGTCAAAGAGCAGATGGCAATACCACATTATACAACCTAAACCTTCAACCGCTTGGCGGCAACGTTGGAATCGGAACGACTACTCCAGACGTTAAGCTTGAAGTGGAATCTACAGCAAGTGCTAGTGGCATAAGAATAAAAAACACTAATAGCGGTTATGCTTCTTTAGATATAGAATCTAATAGAGGCACTGGCGCCAATCTAGGTGGTTTAAGATATAAAAAAACAGGACAAGCTAATAGTCAAGCAGAAATTAACTATGTAGCTGGTACTAGATTTGACTTCTTGTCTGGCACAGGAACTTCAGCTCCTACTCAAAAACTTTCAATACTTAATAATGGCGATGTTGGTATTGGAACAAACAGCCCTTCAGAGCTATTGCATTTACGCTCAACTGGTCCAGCTAGACTACTTATAGAAGCTGATAGCGATAATGTTACCGAAACTGATAATGCCCAAATAATACTAAAGCAAGATGGAGGAGCAGTTGTAAGCAGATTAGGCTATAAAACAAATACAAACGATTTAGAGTTGTTAAATGAATATAGTTCTAATATATATATAGGAACATCAAACTCTATAAGAGCAACATTGCACGCTAATGGCAATTTCGGTATTGGTAACTCTACTCCTCAAGCTAAACTTCACGTATCAAACGGTCTTTTAAGAACTTGGTCACCTTCCTCTGGAACATCAGCTATATTTGAAAGCACGGTCAGCAATAGGAATTTTGTTACTTTAACAGCAGCTAATGAAGCTGAGCTTTGGTTTGGTAATGCAGCAACGCAAACTTTAGGTAGGGTTAGATACGAGATGGCCAATAATAACATGGAGTTTTGGACCAACGGAGCTCAAAAAATGGTTATTAATAGCTCTGGAAACGTTGGTATTGGAGAAACTGCTCCTTCTTCTAAGCTTTATATACAAGGATCTACATCTACAACATCTTCTCAGCTAATGAGAATAAGATCTACAGCGTCTTCTACCAGCACTCCGCTACGAATTATAGAATTCATAAGATCTAGCTATGCTGTTAGGGGCTACATATCTATGAACCAATATGGTGTTCAATATAACACAACCTCGGATTATAGGCTTAAAGAAAATATTACACCTATAAACGACGCAGTAAGTAGATTAAAAGAATTAAAACCTAATAGGTTTAGCTGGAAAGAAGGACCAAGCGATTATAAAGTAGATGGCTTTATAGCTCACGAGTTAGCTGAGGTAATACCAGAGGCTGTTTCAGGTGAAAAAGATGCAGTTGATGAAAACAACGAGCCTGCGTATCAAGGGATAGATCAAGCTAAAGTAGTGCCTTTATTAACAGCAGCTCTTCAAGAAGCTGTATCAAAAATAGAACAACTAGAAACAAGAATTCAAAATTTAGAAAATAAATAAAAATGGCAGCAACTTACGATTGGAATTGTAAAACAGTAGATGTATACCCTCAAGAAGAAGGGCAGACGGATGTAGTATATAACGTACACTGGACAGTAACAGGGGTTAATGGAGATTATTCAGTAACTAATATAGGTACTCAAATTGTACCTTTAAATGAAGGTGGTGATTTTATACCATTTAAAGACTTAACTAACGAAATAGTTGTTGAGTGGACAAAAGAAGCTATGGGCGAAGAGCAAGTAGCATCTATAGAAGCTAATATTGCTGGTCAAATAGAAGCTTTAATAAACCCAACTTCTGTAACTATGACAATAGGAGAGTAAATAATTAAGTTTACACGTAATAATAAACTTATAAATAACAATTAAATTTAATAAAATGGAAAAAGTAAAAGCAATTAAAGAAGAAGAGTTAGTTAAATTACAAGATTTAGTTAAAAATTTTAATCAGCATCAGCTAAAACTAGGTGAGCTAGAAATTGAAAAACACCAAATATTACACGGGGCTAGTAAAGTTCAAGAAGATTTACAAAAATTTCAAGAAGAGCTGAGAAGTACCTATGGAGACATAACTATAGACATAAACGACGGATCTTACAAGAAGTTAGATAATGAGCCTAGTACGGAAAATTAGTATTGGGAGAGACTATAAGAATGACGCTATGCACTATTCTGTTGGACAGGAAGTATATGGCGGTCATACTATAGCTAATATAATAGAAGAAGAAAATAAGTATTCTATATATATAAAGAAAGGAAATGAATTATTGCCTTGGAAAGACTTTAATAAAAACATGGCAATTGCAATTGAATATGATCTACAGTATTAATGAAATCAATTTTTAATTTTATAGTAAGACCAAAAACAAATAGATCAACTTCATCTAAAATAATTGAAGGCAAGGAGCTGCTGTTAAACACGGAGCTACAAAACCATAATTACGTAAGTAGGCAAGGTATAGTTTTATCAAAACCATTACTTGGAAATACTAATATAAAAAAAGGTGATGAAGTTATATTACATCATAATGTTTTTAGAAGGTTTTACGACGTTAGAGGTAATGAAAAAAATAGCAAAAGCTATTTCGAAGAAGATAAATACTTTGCTCAACCGGATCAAATATATGCTTATAAGTCAGGTAATGAATGGAAAGCAGAAAAAGGGTTTTGTTTTATAAAGCCTATAAAGGAAGACAAAATGTTTTCTATAGATTTTGAAAAACCTGGGCTCGGTATTGTTAAATATACAGATGGAAGCATAGAAAAAGAATCTTTAGTTTCTTTCAAAGTAGGTATGGAATATGAGTTTTTCATTGAAAAAGAAAGACTATATAGAGTGCCAACCAATCAAATTACAATTAAATATGAATATCAAGGAAACGAAGTCGAATATAATCCAAGCTGGACACAAAGCAGTTGAGGAATTAATTAAAGTGGCAAAAGAAGCTATAGTTGATTCTGACGATGATATATCAGCTGATAGGCTTAAGAATGCGGCTGCTACAAAAAAGCTTGCGATATTTGATGCTTTTGAAATATTAAATAGGATAAAGGAAGAGCAAGACATGCTTGATAACAAACCTAAAGAAGAGGTAGCTAAGAAGTCTTTTAGTGGGTTTGCTGAAAAAAGATCTAAGTAATGTACGAGCAGACTTTATATAAAATTGTTGAACCTATAAAACTTACGACTATATCTAGGCTTAATAAAGCTAAGAAATGGAAGTATGGATATAACAAGGAACATGACATTGTTGTAATAAGCAAGACTGGGCAAATAGGTGAGATATACGAAATACAAGGTTTTAGAATAGCTCTTCCAAAAGCTCCTTCTAAAATAGACAAAACAAATGATAAATGGACAGTTGAAGATTATCCAAAAGAATTAAAGCAAATACAAAGTGTATTCGATTGGAGAGACTATCCTGAAGAATTCCAAAATAAATGGGAACCATATATAGATGAACAATTTAAACGCCGTGAAGAAGGGCATTGGTTCAATAATAAGGGTTTGGCTACTTACATTACTGGTACTCACTTTATGTACTTGCAATGGTCTAAAATTGACGTCGGCCAGCCTGAATTTAGAGAAGCCAATAGATTATTTTTTATATTCTGGGAAGCGTGTAAAGCGGATTCCAGATGCTACGGTATGGCCTATCTTAAGAACAGGCGTTCCGGATTTTCTTTTATGGCGTCAGGTGAAACGGTAAACCTTGCTACAATATCAAGTGATGCAAGATTTGGTATATTATCAAAGTCAGGGTCTGATGCTAAAAAAATGTTTACAGACAAAGTAGTACCAATATCAGTCAACTACCCTTTTTTCTTTAAGCCAATACAAGACGGTATGGATCGTCCAAAAACAGAATTAGCTTATAGAATACCCGCATCAAGACTTACGAGAAAGTCTATACAGAACAAACAAAATGACGAAATATTAGAAGGGTTAGACACAACTATTGACTGGAAAAACACTGGTGACAACTCTTATGATGGTGAGAAATTAAAACTACTAGTACACGATGAAAGTGGAAAATGGGAAAGACCAGACAATATATTAAATAACTGGCGTGTAACTAAAACGTGTTTACGTTTAGGAGCTAGAATTATAGGTAAGTGTATGATGGGGTCAACATCAAACGCTTTAGACAAAGGGGGTGAAAACTTTAAAAAGCTTTATTACGCTTCTGATGTTACCAAAAGAAATAAGAATGGTCAAACCAAATCAGGTTTATATTCTTTATTTATTCCAATGGAATGGAATTATGAGGGTTTTATTGATGAATACGGACATCCTGTATTTGATACGCCAGCAGAAGAAGTTTTAGGGCCATATGGAGACCCTATAGAGATTGGAATTGTTGAGCATTGGAATAACGAAGCTGAAGGTTTAAAAAGCGATCAGGATGCTTTAAATGAATTTTACAGACAATTTCCACGTACAGAAGAGCATGCGTTTAGAGACGAAACTAAGAGTAGCTTATTTAATTTAGCAAAAATATACGAACAAATTGATTATAACCAAGATTTACGAAACACAAGTGTAGTGAGTACTGGTAACTTTAGCTGGGAGAATGGAATAAAAGATTCAAAAGTTTTATTTACTCCAAATCAGCAAGGAAGATTTAAAATAACTTGGGTTCCTAGTTATGATATCCAAAACAGGCAAGTTATAAAAAACGGAATGAAATACCCAGGTAATGAACATATGGGTGCGTTTGGATGTGATAGCTATGATATATCCGGAACAGTTGGTGGTAATGGTTCAAAAGGTGCTTTGCACGGTTTAACAAAGTTTAGTATGGAAGATGCTCCACCTAATACTTTTTTTCTAGAATACATTGCAAGACCTCAAACTGCTGAAATATTTTTTGAAGATGTGCTTATGGCGTGCATATTTTACGGTATGCCATTACTAGCAGAAAATAATAAACCTAGATTGTTGTATTATTTTAAAAGAAGAGGTTATAGAGGATATTCAATGAATAGACCTGATAAACTTTGGAATAAATTATCTACAGCAGAAAAAGAAATAGGTGGTATACCAAATTCAAGCGAAGATATAAAACAAGCTCACGCTGCAGCTATTGAGTCCTATATAGATAAGCATGTTGGACTGAAAGAAGATGGCAATTATGGGGATTTATATTTTAGTGAAACATTAAATGATTGGGCTAAATTTGATATAAATAATAGAACAAAGTATGATGCAGCTATTAGTTCAGGACTAGCTATAATGGCTTGTAATAAAAACTTATATAGACCTAACCCGATTATGCAAAAAAGAAAATTAAACTTAAGCATCGCTAAATACAGTAACGGCGATTCAATTTCAAAAATAATAAAATAAATATGGCTGAGTCAATTGTAAAAAGTACTTTTCCTAGTCAAGTAGCTAGTGATGCTGAAAAAATGTCACCTGAGTATGGGCTTAAGGTTGGTAGAGCTATTCAAGATGAATGGTTTCAATTAGATTCTGGTACTAATAGATATCGAAGCAACCAACATACGTTTCATAAGTTAAGGTTATACGCTAGAGGTGAACAGCCAATACAGAAGTATAAAGATGAATTATCTATTAATGGTGATTTATCTTATCTAAACTTAGACTGGAAGCCTGTACCTATTATACCAAAATTTGTTGATATAGTAGTTAATGGGATATCAGAAAGAGCCTTTGATATAAAAGCATATTCACAAGATCCGTATGGTGTTAGCAAAAGAACGGAATATATGGAGAGTGTACTTAGAGATATGTACACAAAAGACCTTAGCAATTTTGTACAAGAGAACTTTAATATTGCGTTATTTGAAAACCCTGAAGAGGATTTACCTGAAACACGTGAAGAACTAGAAGTCCATATGCAGCTTACATATAAGCAAGCTGTAGAAATAGCCGAAGAGCAAGCAATAAACACTTTGCTTGATGGCAATAATTACGATTTAACTAAAAAGCGTTTTTATTATGATTTAACTACTATAGGTATTGGTGCTGTAAAAAATAGATTTACACTATCAGAAGGTATTATGGTGGAATATGTAGATCCTGCTAATTTAGTTTATTCCTATACAGAAGATCCTAATTTTCAAGACATATATTATGTAGGCGAAGTTAAAGATGTTACTATAAACGAAATTAAAAAACAATTTCCAAATTTAACAAATGAAGATTTGGAAAGGATATCTAAGACATCGTATCAAAGCAACAGTTATTATGATCGCCCTTTAAATAACTCTGCAAGTCCAGATGTTAATACAGTGCAAGTTTTATATTTTAACTTCAAAACTTACATGAATGAGGTTTACAAGGTTAAAGAAACTGCTACTGGAGCTTCAAAGGTAGTGCTCAGAGACGATCAGTTTGATCCACCTGTTGAGATGCTTGAAGAACAGTTTGGAAAATTATCTAGGTCCTTAGAAGTGTTATATGAAGGTGTACTTATATTAGGTACTGATTATTTACTTCAATGGGAATTAGCTAAAAATATGATGCGACCTAAAAGCGATCATACTAAAGTTAAAATGAACTACAGCATTGTAGCCCCAAGAATGTATAAAGGTAAAATTGAATCTTTAGTAAGCCGTATAACAGGGTTTGCAGATATGATTCAACTTACGCATTTAAAGCTACAGCAAGTATTATCAAGAATGGTACCAGACGGTGTTTATCTTGATGCTGACGGTTTAGCTGAAATTGATTTAGGTAACGGTACTAATTACAACCCGCAGGAAGCATTGAATATGTTTTTCCAAACAGGTTCTGTGATTGGTAGGTCATTTACACAGGAAGGGGATATGAACCCTGGCAAAGTACCTATTCAAGAAATAACTAGTGGTGCTGGTGGAAATAAAATGGCATCTTTAATTCAAACGTATAACTATTATCTGCAAATGATAAGAGATACGACTGGATTGAATGAAGCTAGAGATGGATCAACACCGGATTCTAAAGCGTTAGTTGGTATACAAAAGATTGCAGCAGCAAATTCAAACACAGCTACAAGACACATACTTACAGCTGGTTTATTTTTAACTGCCGACTTAGCGGAGTGTCTATCATTGAGAGTTTCAGATGTATTAGAGTATTCTCCAACTAGAGATGCGTTTATACAAAAAATAGGTGGACACAACGTAGCGACTCTCCAAGAAATGGGGGATCTTCATTTATACGATTTTGGTATATTTTTAGAGCTTACGCCTGATGATGAAGAAAAGCAAATGTTAGAAAACAATATTCAAACAGCTTTATCTGCAGGGTTAATTGATTTAGAAGACGCTATAGATATTAGAGAAATAAGAAACATAAAGTTAGCTAATCAAGTACTGAAGATTAGAAGAAAAAAGAAACTTCAGAGAGATCAAGCTATGCAGCAGCAGAACATTCAAGCTCAAGCTCAGGCTAATGCTCAAGCACAGCAAGTTGCCGCTCAAGCTGAAATACAAAAGAATCAAGTTATTACAGAGCAAAAAGCACAGCTTATGCAAATAGAATCTCAACTTGATGAAAGAAAAATGCAATTGGAAGTACAGTCTAAAATGCAGTTAATGCAACTTGAGTTCCAATACAACATGCAGATTAGAGATATAGATGCAAACAAAGCGGCTAATGATGAATCTGAAAAAGAAGATAGAAAAGATCAAAGAGTAAAAATGCAGGGAACTCAACAAAGCGAGTTAATTAATCAAAGAAAAAACA
>Ga0206130_10009217_pt1 | contig 10395 bp, 9 predicted proteins | sample Helgoland_Spring_9_FD_148637 | JGI IMG/M metagenome (GOLD analysis project Ga0206130, IMG submission 148637) | Pelagic subsurface seawater microbial communities from Kabeltonne, Helgoland, North Sea - Helgoland_Spring_Bloom_20160512_1 | ecosystem: Environmental > Aquatic > Marine > Epipelagic ...
CTTTGCATCCGCATCTGCAACCGCAGGAATCCCAATTACACAGAGGACTTCTCGTTTATATTCCGGATCCACTTTACTGCGCAAGTATTTGAGGAATGATTGAGTTGCTTCTAAATCACTCACCACTCCATCGCTTAATGGATTGACCAAACGTAAATGAAGTTCATTCGCGATTGCATCATCCCCATGAAGCATCTTTGAATTACCCGGTAGAATTCCGGATAAAATTCCGTCTTCAGGATACCCCACCACAGTGGGAATTAAAGTGCCGGTATTTTCATCAGAACTCGGTTTAGAAAGCTTTGTAATAAAACAGGATTGCAGGGTTCCTAAATCTAAACCGACATGTAACTTCCTTTTCTTATCTCCGCTGGAAGCAAGATCATTTTCTCCAGAAGATTTAATTCCTGTTGGTTCGTTTTTAGTAGTTGATTCTGACATTTTGCAAAGGGATTAGTAAAGGGATGTAATATAACTAAATATTTTATATTTTTGGCAACGAAAACCTTCAGTTGTTAATAAATTTATAATTATTCTGAAGATAACAACTTATCAATCATCTCTTCAATTTCATCAAACTTCAGTCCCGTTCCAACCGGTGGGTCTAAGTCCGATTCTACATCCTGTTGGGGACTAATAACTTCCTCTTTATTTTCATCCTCGCTACTAATTCCCACCTCTTCTTCAATGGGTAATTCTTCAATGGGTTCGGGTTCTTGATGCAAAGGAAGCTGCGTACTACCTAACTGACTTAAAAGAGTTTCCAACTTACTGGAAATCTTTTCAAATTTTTTCACCATTCCCGAAACTGAATCATTTACACGACTGGCCACACGAGCCTCAAAACGGGCCGCAAACAAGTCAAATGCAACAGCAAGTTCCTCCGCACGGGCGGATTCGTCATCAAACATTTCCTTGAGCTTGGCTTTTTTCTCTGCCGGTTCCAGGGAACTCGTTTTAGCCCAAGCAACCACAAGCAGTGGAATTTCATTTTTGAGAACATCAATCGCTCCATTTTCATCACCTACCAATCTCTTTACGCAGGCTCTCCGAAAACCGCCCTTCAATGCTTCCAATGGACTTCCGCTAGTACTCATATATATATCATTCGCTATCGAATCTGACTCTCTTGCACAACCTTATTCTAAACTAAGCTGTTCATTTTCCCACAAATTTGCCTTGCTTAATAATTCATTCATTTGATCGGGTTTAAAATTTAACTTCTCGATCAAAAAGCGCATAAAATCGGGGGCAATATCCGCCTCGAAAATGGGTCCCTCATTTAAATAACCAAACCTCCTCGCATGAAGTGCCTGTCGATCCATGCCCAGTTTATCCATCCACGACGGATTCCAACCCGATTCGCAGAAATTTAAATAATAAGATTCATCATGCCCGTATAATTTCTCTCCCACCAAAGGAAAGCCAATTGATTGTGCATGAACTCGAATTTGATGCTTTCTTCCCGTTTTGGTTACCACCGAAACAAAAGTGTAGCCCTCCGCACAATGTAGCGGACAAAAACGAGTCTCTGCTTTTTTCGAGGTTCTACTCTTTGCAGTCACTCGTTGTTTAACAAAGACCCTGCTATCCGGGTCGTTTCCAAGAAAACCAGCGACTTGTACCTCCTCCTTCATTTCCCCCTCCACAATTCCTAAGTAAGTCCTCTTTACCATTTTTTCCTCCAGTGCCTTTTGCCACTGCCGCCCTGCAGCTTTAGTTTTCGCCATTACCACCACTCCGCTCGTCTCTCGATCCAATCTCCCCACTAAAAAGATTGTATCAATTCCTAACAACTCTCTTGTTGCTCCCACCAAACTTGACCAGGGACCGGATTTCGAGGGATGACAGACAAACCACCCCGGTTTATTAACTACTACAATGTCCTCATCCTCAAAGAGGATAGATTCTCGAAGGAGTTCTTCAGTTATTAATGGTGCATCTTTATTTTGGGTGGAAAATTTCATTCAAAATATATTTTAGATAATAAAATCATGGAAAATGGGGGGGATTTAAAAAAAGGGAAACTTTTATTGGAAATAACAATTCCGGTGTGCCAAGTTAGAGATGTCCATTATGGACAATTAAAACTCAATAACCAAAAAAACATAACGCATATGAAGAACAATCTGATTCTCTCTGGTCTCCACTTCGATCTCAAAGACGGACACAAAAGCCTCGTCTCAGAAAAAATGGAAAAGATCTTTAAACACGAGGAGAAAATCATCCGTGCCCGTGTTGAATTGGAGCATGATTCTAAATCTTCTTCTCACAAAGACGAGTTTATTGCGAAAGGTCACCTGGAACTAAAAGGGACAACGATTACAATTTCAACTGCGAGCGATAATATTAACAAATCAATCGACGACCTGATAGAAAAACTGGATCGGGGATTACGAAGACGCTCTAGGCTACTACGGGTGAAACGAAAGCAAAGCTCGCTTCACGATCTTCGAGATGCTGCCTGACCTTTTGAATTCACTTTACCCCACAAAACGTCCGACATTTTTTTGTCGGGCGTTTTTTTTGGCCGTAATTGAATACTCTTAACAACTAGGCACAATAATAAGGCTGCACTCTGACCACGATCATTCGTAATGGGTCCACATTCGGAGGACAAGTACCGTCTTACCTTCTTTATCCACTTCGTAAACTAGGCGGTGCTGAATATTAATTCGTCTCGAATAAAAGCCCTGCAGGTCACCTTTCAGACTTTCAAAAGGAGGGTGATTTTGAAAAGGATCCACTCCCAAAATGGCAATCAGTCTCTGGGCGGATTCCTTTAAGTTACTCTTGGCCAATTTCCTGGCATCACGCTGAGCATGTCGGGAAAAAACAACCCTGTAAGTACTCACCACTCAAGCTCGTCACTGGCTTGTTCAATCCCCTCCTCACTTGCCTGCTTGATCGAGTCGACCATGCCAGGAATGGCTTGAAGATGAAGGGTCTCCTGGATCGCCCGCCAATCACTCTCCGAAAGTAGAACCGCATTGGAACGCTTCCCGGTGATTTGAATAGGTTGGTGGGAATCATTGGCTTCATCAATGAGGGAATATAAATTCTTTCTAGCCTGAGTTGCGGAAATCGTAGTCATAACAGAAAAGCGTACGCATTTACGCACGCATTGTCAAATTAGATTACCTAAGTTTAGAAACTACGCACTCGGCGATTGTCTCTATGGATGCCAATTTCCCTAAGCCTTCGTAGCCACAGGCAAGTTCTCCGACCACTGGTTCGATGATTTCCACTCCCCTGCCCTTTACAATTTCCAGATTCTTTTGCACCGCTTCATGCTCATACATTTTTCCATTCATTGCCGGGGCGAGCAGAACCGGAGCCTTGGTCGCCAAATAAATCGCACCCAATAAATCGGGGGCCAGGCCGTTGGCATAGTTCCCAACTTGTTGAGCAGTGGCAGGGGCGACCAGAAAGAGATCGATCTTATCCGCCAGTTCAATATGACCGGGTTGCCAGCCTTCTTCCTCCCAGAAGGAAGAGAGCACGGGATTTCGGGAAAGTGTACTCAAAGTAAGAGCAGAAATGAATTGGGTTGCAGATTCCGTCATCACCACATGCACATCTGCCCCTGACTTTCTCAATTCACTGGTCAAATCGGCTGCTTTGTAGGCCGCAATCGAACCAGACACCCCGAGGGCAATGGTTTTACCACTAAGTGGCGGACTAGTTTCTGTAGCAATCATGTTGAATAGGTGCTTATCTTAAATAAACGAAGATTCTTCGCAATCATGATTTAATCAAGGCTTTCCCCTTTTCAATCGAATTGAATTCATATAATAAGAAATAAATATGCAACCGCATCCCATTACAAAATACCGCCCATGGGGAACCATCGATCTGCCCGACCGGCAATGGCCGAGTAAAATAATCGACCGTATCCCCCAATGGTGCAGTGTTGACTTGCGCGACGGGAACCAGGCACTTCCCATCCCCATGGGAGTGAAAGAGAAGCTGGAACTTTTTGAGCTACTTTGTAATATCGGGTTCAAGCAGATCGAGATCGGATTTCCTTCTGCTGCACAGACAGAATTTGATTTTGCCCGTAAGTTAATTGATGACAAACTCGTCCCCGATGGAGTCGCCCTTCAGGTACTTACGCAGGCACGGGAACATTTGATTAAGCGTAGTTTTGAAAGTTTACAGGGTGCACAAAAAGCAATCCTACACCTCTACAATTCAACATCCCCTCTTCAACGCCGAGTGACATTTGGTAAATCGAAAGAAGAGATTAAAAATATCGCGGTGGAAGGAGTTAAACTGGTCAAAAAATATTTGTCCGAACTTTCGGATACTGAAGTACAACTTGAATATTCTCCTGAGAGTTTTTCCGATACCGAAGTGGAGTATTCACTCGAAGTATGTGAAGCGGTCATGGATGCATGGGAACCAACTGAACAGAACCCGATTATTCTCAATCTGCCCGCAACGGTTGAACTCTTCACTCCAAATGTTCATGCGGATCAGATCGAATGGTTCTGCCGGAATATGAAGGAGAGAAATAAGGCGATCATTAGTTTACATACTCATAATGACCGGGGGACCGGAACCGCGGCCACCGAACTTGGCTTACTCGCCGGTGCGGACCGGGTGGAAGGTACTCTATTTGGAAATGGAGAACGTACCGGCAACCTGGATATCGTGACCGTCGCCTTAAACATGTACGCTCAGGGTCTCCATCCGGAATTAAATTTTGAAAACTTGGACCAAATTAGAGAAGTCTATGAACAGACTACAGGTATGTCTGTGCATGACCGCCATCCCTATGCCGGGGATCTAGTTTTCACCGCCTTTTCCGGATCCCATCAGGATGCAATAAAAAAAGGAATGGATCTGCGAGAAAAACAGGACGACTCTGAGAATTCACATTGGCAAGTGCCCTACCTATCCATTGACCCGGGAGACCTCGGGCGTTCCTATGAGGAAATCATTCGTATAAACAGCCAAAGTGGAAAAGGTGGAGTTGCCTACGTCTTATCCCGCGAATTTGGCCTCGACCTCCCCAAAGCCATGCATCCGGAAGTGGGTAATTTGATTAACGAAAAAGCTGACTCCGAATCCCGGGAACTACCGGCTAATGAAATTTATGCCATTTTCAAGGCGGAATTCCTGGAGAAAAACAAACCGCTTGAATTAATTTCTTTCGACTCCGGAAAAGAACATGGTAAAGAAGAGGTTTCCTGTTCCGCCGTGATCAAATTAAAGGGTGAACAGAAGGAAGTGAATGGTCGTGGCAACGGTCCCATCAATGCTTTCGTCAATGGACTCGAAGAAAACGGGCTTAAAGATTTTAAACTTACCGACTACCGCCAGCATTCAATCGGTGGTGGTTCGGCAACAGAATCCGCCGCCTTCGTTCAATTACAGACTAAGGTTGGACGCGTAGCTTATGGCTGTGGAATCAATTCGAGCATTGAAAAGAGTGGTTTGCTAGCCCTCGTTAACGCTTACAATCGGACAAGGTAATCAAATTCAATAGATTTCGAAAAAATCTATTTGCTTATTTAAATTAAAACAAGATAGGGTTTTATTTAATCCTTTTGCTTAGAAATTTATTTTGCCCAAATATTTTTTTCCCGCAAGCACTCCCACTTGCAGTTAGCTTTCTATTGCCCCAAATAAAGCCTTTATGCAGTACAACGATATGTTTCTTCATATTATTAAATCTGATAATTATTCCCGGGCAAACAACAGGTCGGGATAAGAGAGAAGAATCCGAGTCGTTTCGAAATTTTTTGGACGGGCCAGTTTCATTTAAAATACTGAGAGACAGTTCTGTTGATATCCTTAAAAGTTATTCTGAATTAAAAGGGCAAAGTAGTGCTCAATATATAGTTACCTCGATCTTTAAGTTCGGGATAAATCCATCAATAGCTATCGGATTAAATGATTCAGGAGAAAGCATTATTACCTCAGAATCGAACTCCCCTCATATTTCTATTATCATTCAAGCTAATAATGAACACAGCGACCTAAACGCCTGGGCATCTGCACAACAGAGAAATTGGGCTAACTCTCCAACTGGTGAACTTTTTTCAGCAGAAAAATTTGTTACCGACTCTGGATTCGATGGTATCTCTATAGTTCGGGAAAACGGATCTGAAAAGGACTTTTATATATCATTGAACCTCACTACCAAAGTATGGAGTGAGAAAAATTTAGAAATTACAAATAACCCAAAAACTTGGCTACAAGTTCAAATCTTTGGATTCAAGGATCCGCAAGAAGAAGGTGTATACTCAAGTGCTTTAAATATTGCCAAATCAATCCACTTTGACCCCAAAAAACTAGTCTTAATACAAAATTTAAAGCAGATAAAAACAGACTACCCAAAGGTAAATAATAATCCGATGAGAAAAATATCGGACGGTCCAGTTTCCTACAATATTCCAAGTAATATGAAAATCGAATTCAAGGATAGTTATTTTGAAATAGGTAAAATCACAAAGGTTCAACACAACCTTGAAATTAAATCTGAAGATTCATCCACAACTTTAATTGCTCATTCTGAAGCCCATTATCCCGATCTCGAAACTTGGGCAATCCATCAAAGTTCAACTTGGGAGAAATCCGAAAAAGGTCAGCTTTTCTTGGTTGAGGATTTCAAAAACAATTATGGGTTTAACGGAGTTTCTATAGTCAGGCAGGTAGGTACAACTCTCGATTTCTTCATCACAGTTGATTTAACAACACCAGAGTGGAAAAATAGACATTCAACATCTACAAACGGAAACGATAGTGCGTGGTTAAAAGTACAAATCGTTGGATTTTACGACCCGATCCATCAAGGTGTTTTTCCAACCGCCATGGAAATGGCAAAATCTTTAAATTTTGAAAATGATCAAATCGAATCACACGATAGCAATTTTGAAATTAAAGAAATTAGCATTCCATTATTCGCGGAAAATAATCAAACGATATCAGATGGTCCCATTACATTCTCAGTTCCGTATGATATAACAGTTGATTTTATAAAAACATTCGTCGGCCAGGATATAAATTCTAAAGGTCTTTATAATCTTTCTAATGAATCATCAAATTCCTTTATCACACTAAGTGCGTATTCAGAAAAAATATACCCCGACCTTAATAATTGGGCTTTTCATACGATAAAAACTTTGAATCGTGATTCAGAGACTACTTCTGTTTCTTCAGGAAAATTTAGGACCCAAAATGGATTTCCATGTATTTTTATTAAACGGGAAACTTTAAATTCCCAGGATTGTTATATCTCATTGGATCTAACCACTGAAAAATGGAGAACAAAATTACCCCAATCAATAAACACATGGCTTAGGGCAGAAATAAAAACAAGAAATAACTCTCTTAGTAGTACCTTGTATGAAACCGCTCTAAATATTTCAAATTCATTACAATATAACGAGGCAGGAAATCAACCCCTCCCAAAATTCTTGGAAATTTCTTCTAATACTCTTTTTAAATCTCCAGAAATTTTACCACTTTGGTTCAAATCAAAATGGTTTGGTGTTTTTTACCAAGATCAAAACAAATGGATTTATCATGAGTTTATGGGATGGTTGTATCCGACAGAAATATCTATTTCAGAAGGTTGGTTTTGGAATGAAGCTTTCAACTGGCTCTGGACTTCAAGTAAGACATTTCCCTATTTTTATAGTCCCGAATATTCTGCCTGGCTTTTCTTCGACGAGAATTTCAAAGAACAAAATATCTTTTTTAATTCAAAATCAAATCAATGGGAAGAAGCAGATATACTTCAAAAAATCATGCGCGATTATGCGGGAGATGAAAGTCTAACAATAATCAAAATAATGAAATCTAGCTTAAGCGAGAATGAAAAACTCAATGGTGTAGCAAGAGTTATTCTCTATGGGAATTAAACGATGAGAAAAATCTTTTTTCTATTTTGGATTTGTAGTTACCTCATTACAATTAGGGCGGAAATTAAATCAATCTCGGAAAGTCTCAATCAGCTGACAGAGCGGATTGATAAGCTTAACCGTACTTACATGTCTATCGATGAGAAGATTGAGATAATTATCGTGAAAAGGAACGAAGAACGCCTGGAATTAAAAAAGTCAGAAATAAATACACTGAAAGATGATCTTATTATTAAGAAAAAAAACAAAATAAAGGAAAGTTTAAAAAATGAATTAAATCTTTATTTTGGTTTTTTATTACCAAAAAACTCAACATTTCGAAACTACGGAATCCACTTTGAACATGGCAGTCAATTTGAACTGGAATATGCAAGACGCTTTGGTTCCTTTTCACTGGGTACTTCTGTTTCCGGAAAGTTTTTTGGAAATGACAAGATTGTTGGTATTCCAATGGTTGGCGAAATGCTTACCGCGGGTGAAAATAAAGCATTTATGACTACCTTACTTGCCGGATGGAAGACTCATTTAAACGACACCGTCTTCATTAATGGAAAAATATCTGTTGGTCTTGCATTCACTAATCAAAACTTACGTATCCTTACTAATTCAATTGCCCAAAGTGATACTTCTTTTTACTATTCATCGTTAATTGGAATTGGTCTGCAATGGACAAACGTTGTTAATACAAATTTATACTATCAGTACGATGGATATGAATCTAAGGGAAATTTCGGCGATCAGTCATTTCATCAAATAGGCCTGAGTTTAGGGATGAATTATTGATTTGCTTTAAATATCCTGAAGGGCATTTCATTGAATGAGCAAATTTTCATTCATGTCCCAATCTAAAAACAAATCACCAAGTTCCACCCTGGAAGGTGTTCTTGAGCGAATTACTTTCTACAATGAAGAAAATGGTTTTCTGATTGGTAAACTTCGGGAGAATGATAAAAGTGTCGAAATTGCGGTTGTTGGAAAAGCACCGCAAATTCAATGTGGAGAAACTTTAGTACTGGAAGGGAATTGGTCCAACCACCCGAAGCACGGGAAACAATTCTCTTTTCAAAAATTTGAAAGTAAATTGCCTGCATCTGCCTATGGAATTAGAAAATATTTAGGTAGTGGGTTGGTTCATGGAATTGGGAAGACTTATGCCAATAAAATTGTCGATCATTTTGGAGCGGATACATTAAAGGTGATTTCTGAAGATTCGGGCCGACTCCGAGAAATTCCGGGGATTGGTTCCAAAAGAGTGAAGGGAATTAAAGAGGCATGGGCCGAGCAAAAAGCCATCCGTGAAGTTATGATGTTCCTTCAGACATATGGAGTAACAGACGCCCTGTGCCTGCGCTTGGTTCGGAAATATGGAGATAATACCAAGTCCGTGTTGGAAAACGATCCCTACCGGATAATCCGAGATGTAAAGGGAATTGGATTTAAAACTGCGGATAAAATTGCCCTGAATCTTGGCTTATCAAGTAACGGCCCCGAAAGAATCGAGGCGGGCATTCTTCATACTCAGCAGGAAGCCGAGGATGAAGGACATACCCATATGGAACGCAGGGAGATTGCATTACAGGCAAGTACTTTACTGGAAGCCCAGGCAGGTGAGGTGGAAAATAGAATTCAATCGTTGTTGGCAAATGGAGAATTAGTTACTACTCATCCAGACTGGTTACAGTTCCCTTCTTCCTCGAAAGCCGAGCAGAGTATTGCCAAGGCACTCAAAGCCAGTCTGAAAACACAGTCATCTCTTCCCAGCATATTAATTGATAAAGCAGTCGAATGGGCACAGGCAAAGGCTGGTTTTTCATTCGCGGATGCCCAAAGCGAAGGAATTCGAAATGCACTGTCTTCAAAAGTAGCCATTTTGACCGGTGGACCGGGAACGGGAAAAACCACTATTCTTCGGGCAATTGTATCGATATTAAAAGCGAAGAAGGCAAAGGTTCTGTTAGCGGCTCCGACCGGCCGTGCGGCGAGAAGAATGGCTGAGAGTGCATCTCACATGGCACAAACAGTTCATCGTTTATTAAAATTTGATCCCGCCCATGGTGGCTTCACAGTCAACGAAAGAGCACCCCTGGTTTGCGATTTCCTGATCATGGATGAAACCAGCATGTTAGATATTCGCTTGGCGGCAGCTCTTTTTCGCTCCGTTCCTGCTCATGCCCATGTGCTCTTGGTGGGGGATGCCGATCAACTTCCTTCGGTTGGATCTGGTAATGTTCTTAAAGATCTCATTGAGTGCGAATTATTTTCTGTTACTCGTTTGCAAGTTACCTTTCGCCAGGCAGAAAACAGCGGTATCGTTGAATTGGCACATGGTATCCTTTGTGGAAAGGGCTCCCCTCCCACGCCAATTGATTCCCCAGACGAGATAAACCCCGGGCAGGATGTTACCTTTATTCGAGCGATTACTCCTGAGCTTTGTATTGAAGCAGTAACCAAGCTTTGCCGTCAAATTCTGCCTACGAAATTGTCCATTAACCCAAATCAAGACGTACAGGTTATCGCTCCG
>Ga0206130_10009220_pt1 | contig 10394 bp, 8 predicted proteins | sample Helgoland_Spring_9_FD_148637 | JGI IMG/M metagenome (GOLD analysis project Ga0206130, IMG submission 148637) | Pelagic subsurface seawater microbial communities from Kabeltonne, Helgoland, North Sea - Helgoland_Spring_Bloom_20160512_1 | ecosystem: Environmental > Aquatic > Marine > Epipelagic ...
CCAGATATTCCATTCTTCGTTTAGTATCAGAATAATGTGAGTTACCTCCATCGATTATTATATCTCCAGCATTCAACAATGGAATCAAATCCTCCACTATATGATCAATTGCAGGTCCTGCACTAACCATTAGCATGATTTTCCTCGGGGTATTCAAAGATTCAACAAATAAACCGAGATCATCAAAGGCTTTAGCTGTATTCAACTGATATTCTTTTTTAAAATCTTCAGCAACCCGTTCCTCTAAATCATCAATATGCCGATTGTACATGGCTAGTTTCACATTGTTGTTGATCAGATTTCTAGACAAGCTCTTTCCCATCACGCCCAACCCAATCAAACCAAAATCACAGCTAGGATTTAATCTATTCATTATTCTTTCTATAATTTCTTGAGGATTCAATTCAACCGAAACAGTTAAGGCATTCAAGGGCTCTTCGAGGGTATCAAACTGAGATTGCAGCAGAGAAACAGGCATTATATGTCCTTCTCTTTCGATCATACGATCATAGATTTGATCGTAAGTTCCTTTGAGGTACACGAAATGAAAATCTCGATCCAAGTTATCTGTTAATAACTTCCGATAGGATTCTTTTAATGCCGAGCAAGCAACAACAGCATTGGATACTCGCTTAGTCAATGCATTTAATGCAAGTAACCAATCAGTTCGATCTGAATCATCTAAAGCACGTCCTGATGCCATTTTCTTTAAATTAGCATCAGGATGAAAATCATCCGCATCATAAAATGGGAATCTAAGTTCTTTTGATAAAAGTTGGCCAATAGTCGTCTTACCTGAGGCAGACACACCCATTACAAATATGATCATATTCATGTAATTGTTGGTGGTTTTACTACTGGCAGGATAGGATGATTTTTAATTGAACAGACATCCAATTCAAAAATCACGGAAATATATTTTAAATAAAATTATAAAATAAATTATTGTCTTTTTTTTTCTCCTAACAAAAGAAATAAGATCAGCCTAATCTAGGCTTTCTTTAAGTATTTCGGGATAGGTTTCAAATACCTTTACTACCAATTCCCCAAACAAGGTGTTTGCCCATGCAAACCAAGCCCTATTATAATCTGTAGGATCATCCTTATGAAAAGCTTCATGCATAAAACCAGTCCCCCCATGCGTATGCTTCAGCATTTGCAAACAATGCTTAATTTCTTCTTTATCGGTCGAGGTCATTGCTCGAAGTATTATCCCCATAGGCCATATCTTTTCTTTACCGGTATGCGGACTTGCCTGGCCTTCAGCGTACGCTCCGCGCAAAAAATAAGGATTAGAATTACTCAACAAAAAGGATCTTGTCCTTCGGTATAATTCATCGTCAGGCGAATGAACTCCTAGATAAGCTAATGACATCAAGGAGGGCACATTAGCATCATCCATAAACAAGGCATTTCCAAAACCATCTACCTCATAAGCATATATTTTTCCAAACTGCTTATGTTCTATTACGCCATAGGCTTGGATGGCATAATCCACTTCATCGGCAAAGGAAGAACACTGCTCAGCAAACTTGGCTTTGTCCAATTCCACCTCGTACATATTTGCCAATTGACGGAGGGACTGAACCGCAAAGATGTTTGAAGGAATCAGATAAGGATACATTGTAGCATCGTCAGACGGCCTAAACATAGAACAAATCAAACCATTGGGCTTAGCGGGCCTCCCTGTACCATTAAATATAGGGGCGTCTATCATTGCTGTTGTTCTTCGAGCAAAGCTGTAGGGACTACTACCATTTTTTCGTTGCTCTGTCTTAAGGGTGGAGACTATTAATCGCATTGCACGATCCCAATCCTCATCCATAAAACTACTGTCTTTTGTTTCCATGTAATATCCGTAGGATAAACGAATCACATAACACAAAGAATCAATTTCCCACTTACGCTCATGAACTCCATCTATTGGAGCAGGTTGGTCCTCAGCCCAATAGGAAACCCTATTTTTATCTTTATAAAAAGCATTCGCATAAGGATCTAACAATACACACTGGACTTGCCTATTTATTAAACCATGTATTAAATCTTTTAACTTAGGATCCTTGCCAATAAGAGACATATACGGCCAAACTTGGGCTGTAGAATCTCTGAGCCACATAGCATCTATATCACCAGTTATAATGAAAGTATCCGGCTTGCCTGCTGTGAACTCATAATCAACAGTAGTATCTAATGTATTTGGGTAACAATTTTCGAACATCCAGGCAAGCTCTTCATCAGCAATATTGCGCTTTACCGTTTCAAGAACTGATTCTACTGCAGGACTTGAAAATGTCCTTTTCTCCAGAGGTGGACGCATACTCAAAAATCTACTATCTACACTGGAGATTAGTTGTTTAAGAAAGGAACTACCTCCTACTGAGGCAGCAGTCATCCAGCTTCCATTGATTACGAATTTCCTTCTGTCCATATCCTATGTATGTTTAGAATCTAAAATCTATTTACTTTAAAATAAGTCTATTTTTTTTAATTTTAGAGTGATGATAGCTGCTTGACTTTTTAAATCAAACAGCCGACGAAAACTTTATTTCTGCCCTCCCCCTGTTTTATTCATCCCTAGAAATAACTTAAATTGAAGTTATGAACAACACAAAAAGATAGACATGATTCAAAAGATCAAAACTGCAATAAACTACGCGCGTAATATTTTTGTAACTGGAGCAATTGTTGAGACGAACAAACAAGTTGAAGATGAAATAATCAGCCGCATTCCCAGTGAGGATAATTTGGTGATTGTTGAATTTGGGATGGGGCACGGGAATATAACCAAAGCCATTTTAAGTAAAATAGGGCCTAACAGCAAGGTATACGCTTTTGAAGTACATAAATCTTTTTGCGAACATGCTGAGAAACACATTATTGATAAAAGGCTCACCATAATCAATGATGGAGCAGAGAATGTCAATAAATACGTTTCAGAAGATGTGGACAGTATAATTTCTTCTATACCCTTTTCTTTCTTTTCTGAAGAGATGAAATCAAAAATCTTGAAGAGTGCTTACGACATATTGAAGAACAAAGGCTATATGAGTCAAGTGCTGCTTTCTGCTTTACATTTCAGAAAATACAAATCAGTTTTTGACAATTGTTCAAGGCGTAGAATTCTGAATTTTCCAATTTATCACATCTACCATTGCCAAAAAGAGAACAAGTAGAATTAATGATCGAATCCTTTAGGTCTATTTTTCTTTGAAGTTTATTTTGAACTTATGTCCCAGCTTACGAATTGGTTTTTCAATAATCCTATTTAGGAGTAAACTCAGTAAGACAGTAGTCACAAAATAAATAATAAAATTGACGGCTATTGGAAGATCAAATTGTTTTATGCCAAGTAGAATTCCAGGCACAAAGTTGTGTAAAAGGTATATAGCATAAGATATCTTACCCCCTTTTATTAGCCAAGGGTGTTCAAATACATATTTTGCATTTCCGGAAAAACCCAAGACTAACAAACCTACTAAACCCGCACAGAATACGCCAAAAATCATTCTAAAAAACACCCATACATAAGCACTCTCTGTTGATAAATTCATAAACAACAAATAAGAAGCAGCAAGCCCTAGCAGCACTCCAATTCGAGTATATCTATGACCAAAGAATCGATAAAATATATCCTTATAGCTATTCAAAAAATAGGCTAAAGCAGCACCGTACATGAATAAATCCAAGCAGGAAAGTGTATGAATATGGACCCAGAAATAAGGAAAGGATTCCGAATAAGTATACCACCTGAAGAACACTGAAAACAATGCTATGCCCAAAATGGCTTGAGGTATTTTATTTCCCCGTATGAATAATAACAAAACAGGCCAACACAAATAAAAATGCTCTTCCACAGATAAAGACCAAAAGTGGGAAAATATACTATCCCAATGCCCAACTTTGATGAAATAGAAATTCGAGATATAGGTGATATTGTAAAGAAGAGCATCCTTTATGGCTCCATCATTAAAAACTGTAGCCAGTAACAATATAAAATAGTAGAGTGGAAAAATTCTTAAGCCCCTGCGAATGATAAAATTAGAAATCCCTTTTCCAATACTTAGGTTTCCTTTTGCTACAGCTTTATTCAAATCAATCAATTGGTAGCTGATCAGAAAGCCACTTATGACAAAGAAAAAATCCACACCGATATAGCCTAACTTCATTTTCTCAACTAGCGGTACGTAATGAAGCCAATGCGATACGACAACTGCGAATGCTGCAAAAAACCGGAAACTATCTATTTGCTTATAATAATTCAATGCAATTGGGTTTGAGGGGCGAATATAAGTAGCCCTTCTCAAATTATATAGTAATCATATCAAAGTATAAGCCAGCCAGCCTTACCCACAGTTTTACAATATGGATAAGTATACTTTAAAGCATGGCTTAGTTCCAGTTCAAAACCAGGTACTCTAAGCATAATCATGATTCTATAGTAATCTTTGAACTATCAGGTGATAGCTCATTTAAACCAATCAACATCAAAGAAAAAATGTACCAGCGAAAATGTAGCTCCCCTTGAGGGTTTAACAACTCTTAATTATCATCCCAAATCGTCTCATTCAGTCCATTTAGCCTTTCAACTTAAGCTTTTCAACGAGGTCATTTAAAGTTCTACTTGCCTCTTTCATAACTGGTAATAAGGGCCAAATATGTATCATCTCCTGTTCTCTTATCAGATCCAGATCAGCTCCCTGAGCTTTCAACACCTTTGCAAATTTAATTTCATCCGGTGCACATATATCTCGATCACCTACATACATTATTACTTTTGGAAAACCTTCAACCGATTCAAAAATTGGAGAAAGCGATGGGTCAGTCAAAGCTTTGTTTCCCGCAAATAGCTCATTCGCACTCCTGACGCCATCAATCGATAATATAGGATCCAAAGGGTCTATTGCTTTAATTGCCGGATTTGAGAAGGATGCATCGATTACTGGTGAAACAAGAATTAACAATGCCGGCTTATAGATTTTAGCGCTTATTATTCGTTGGGTTAAGCTAATACATAAATTACCTCCAGCGGAGTCACCCATCAAGATAATATCCCTACTAGTGTACACTCCCAATGCCTTTTGGTAAAGTGCATCAATTACTTTATTTGCTTTATCAACAGTATACTCAGGTGCCTTTGGATAATCAAGTAACCAAATATTGATGCCTGTATCTTTATGTACCTTTTTTATAGTATCCCAATGATGCTGCCCTGGCCCACTAACAAAAGCACCTCCATGTAAATAGATCATTAAGCGACCGCCCATACTTTCAGATTCTAAAGAAGTTACTTTAAAACCATCAACTTCAAAATTTCGAACAGCACTCGATTTGTAAAATGTTCCTCGTGGCACTTTGACATCGTCTTTACGCAAGCCTTTAACATTTACAGGTGACTGACTAAACAATCTTTTTTTACCTTTTAATTTTAGCACCAATAATACTAGATAAAATGAAATACTATTTCTCATATTCTACGTTTCTATTAAGACAAATATAGACATAAAAATGGCTCTCAAAAGAGAGCCATAACCCAATTAACCAAGCTAAAAATTACTTAAGTCTTTACTTATAAAGTTGTTTGAATAAATTCAGGGAAAATAAAATCTAAAATATTTTCCTTAGTTGTTTGTTTATTTGTTTGTGTACTACAAATGTAGATTAAGACCATTAATCAAATGTTCTAAAAAAATGCAAAGAGGTTCTGATTTATAAATCAGAACCTCTTTGCATTAAACAACAGTTATTCCACTATTAGATGGTATCTAAAATATTTAAGATTTTTTTCCAAACCAATCCTTAAAAGAAACATCCCTCAGATCCATAAGCGGCTTTTCAAAATATCTGTACAGTAGAGTTGATACTCCCACGACGATTACCCAATAAATCAAATACTTAAGCAATCCATCTGATCCACCTTGTGGAGCAAAATTGTCCCTGATCACTTCAGCAACAAGTGCCAAATTGATCAAATACATAGAATATGAAATCTTACTGATATGCTCCACTGCATGTGCAAACATCCCCCTACCCGATTTAATTTTTGTAAACAAGGGCAACAAAAACATTACGGACAATGGCACCAACGAAAAGTAAACGGTTTGCATGTATATAGATTCGATACCCTTATTTGATAAAAGAATGTATGCTATTAAGGCAAGCCCCAATGCACTGAATAAAACAAACCACCTATTCCATAAGGCCTTAAAATGAAAAAACATCCATGCTGCAAATAAGCCATAGCCTATACTGTCCAAACGACTAAGCACAGTCTTTCGAATACCTATATCCCATGCAAAAGAGTCAATGGTAGGATTAAATTGATAGAACCGGTAAAACAATGGTAGCAATATCATTAATATAGTCGCGATCAAGTAAGCACGATTAAGGGATACAAGTGAACTCAACAACAAAATAAGTACAGGAGTAATCAAATAGAACCACTCTTCTATGGATAAGGACCAAGACTCCCAAAAGAAGCCGTAAAAAGGGGCTTTGAAGTTCTGAGTAAAAGTCAAAAAATGAAAATTGAATTGTTCGATATCTTCATTGATAATCCCTGCATTGACTATCAAATAGTTAACAAATAGGATTAGGTAGTAATTAGGTAGGGTTCTAAACCAGCGACGCTTCCAAAACATGCCGAGATCTCGAATTCCAAATTGATCTTTTGCATTCAATTTTCTTAGAAGAATGCCGCCAATCAAAAATCCACTCAAGACAAAAAAGATATCAACGCCATCTATCATTCTAAAAAAAGGAAAACCCTCCAAAGCAGTATCCTTGAGAATAAACTTACCATGCCCCATGACCACTAAGACAATGGCGAAAGCTCTTAGGATATCTAATCCAAATATGCGCTTAGGCTCTGAAATGAATAACTTTTTCTTAATCGACACAGAAATTATTGTTTATTTCAACACTATTGCAAGCCAAGATAAACAAAGACCAATTAATTCGAAGCAGAAACCAATGTTTCCTAGCTCTTTGGTTTTATTCTCCAAGGTGGATTCAGACGATTTTCACCTGCAAAATAGAGAATTAACCGATTCCCATCAGGATCTCTTAGCCGAGCTTCCCGCCATAGCCAATTTTGATCCTTGGGACCTTGATCAAATACAATACCTAAGCGCTTCAAATCTTCCACACGAGCATCCAAATCAAGACATTCAAAATAAACAGTAAGCCCTTCGCCTTTTGGTAGTTCTGTGACTTGATGCAAAGAAAATGTAGCCTGCCCATCTGGACAGACAAACCTAGCATAATGGGGTAAAGCTTTCACAATCAACTCCAATCCTAAGGTTTCGTAAAAAGGAATAGAACGTTCAAGGTCCCTGGAAGGAACAGTCACCTGATTTAAATTCATGATTTGATTATTGAAAATTTATCAAATAATTAAGAAAGCATGGGAAATACCTGATAATACGAAGAATGAAAGAGACTTTACCTTTTAAAAAAACACAACTACTTGCAAAACAAAAGTTTATACTTGCAAAACAAAAGCAATAAACAAAAACAACGCATTTGGGAACAAATCACTGCCCTAAAATGGGAATTTCTAGATTGCTATCTAAAAAATTAAGTGTTGGATAAAGCTCGAATAGTCCATTAGTATCTAACCAGCCTAGATAAGCGGTATAAACATTCTCCTCTAGCTTTATCAATTCATGCTGAGCTTTGATCTCCTCAATTTTCAGATCTAGCCATTTAATGATATCTCTTTTATTGCTTGGCCTTTGTTGATCAGCTAGAACACTGAAGGACTCCAAGCGCCCCAGCAAACTCACAAAAGAGTTATAGGCATCATTTGCTTTGCGAAATTTGAGCAATGCAGTTTCAGTTTCTCGTCTAAAGTCCAATTGACGTTGTTTGATCTGTTCCAACTCCAACTCTTGATCAAACCTCAGCTCAACAAGATCAAGTTCTCTTTTTTCAGATCGCCCTATATTCATAGCTACTCCGACACTTACTCGTTCTTCCCAGAGATCAGTATGTGGTCCATTGTAATTAACTCGCACGAAATCTAAAATCTTATTAGTCCTAGCTTCCTCTAGGCCATATTCATCTTCTATACGTCTCAAATCCAATTGGTCCTCCGTATAGTCTGGATAAGTCAATTGTAATTTCAATCGCAAAGCTTCTACATTTGCCGAAAGTTGATCTATGGAAACTATAGATGCTCCATCAACTCTTAGCGTATCAATTATGCGCTCAGCCTTTTCAATATTCCAAGTCAGGAGTTCAAGTTTGCGCTGTACATCCAAATAATCATACACTGCTACTTCTCCGTCTATACCTATTTTACTTAACATCAAGCGCTGATCTTCCAAAAACGGCAATATAGATACATTTAAGTCTAAGGCCTTCTTTACAAAAAAGGCATCCAACCAAGCCTCATAGATGGTCATTACCTTCGGTCTTGAAGTCTTCGAGCGTTCCAAATCAAGTTCTGCCTGATAACTCTCATACAATCGATTTTGATACTTGCGAATTGCCCTACTGGAAAGGTCTCCACGTAGCTCATATTCTTGTCGCTCCAATTGAAACTCATCGGTGTCCATTCTTACATTCCAACGTCTTATAAAAGGTGACTTATAAACTATTTGATCACGCTCCACGGTATCTAAAGTTTCTACAGATGACAAGTCAAGTGCTTGTTGAAGATAATCAACGAAGGATACCTGGCTCCACAAAACTGGGTTGAGTAGTATTAAAAAGCAAAGTGTATGAAGTCCTCTAGATATCATGAATACAAATTCAATTGAAAATATTAAGCTAAGGTAGATTGCTAATAATGACCTTTTCACCCTGTAAGAAGGTATTATCCGAAGAGATAGCCAGCACCACTTCTCTACCATATAATTTAGAAGTAGGCACTCTACGAAGACGTTCAGGGATCTCCACAATTCTTGCCCCAAGTCCTGTTATTACTCCTATCGTAGTTTTATCATAATCTTGCATAGATCTTATATTAAAACGATCGCCTATTTGAACATCAATATGCATACCCTCATGCACAAATCCTTTAACCTGTGTGGGATTTGGTTCATACAAGGTAACCATCGTCTCAAAAGCGTCTACATACTCCCCTTCTTTCACATGAACGTTACCTACCAAGGCTCTTGAAGGAGACTTGAGTGATAACTTTCTCAGTTTCTTTTCATTGAATGAAACATCACTGTTGTGTCTGGAGATCGATGCCTGCAGGTTATTGGATTCATCAATTATTTTTTGATTCAAACCACCAACAAGCGTTTTATTAATAAGCTCGAGATCTATTCTTGAATTGGAAAGCAATTCAATCTCACTTCGCAAGGCCTTTACCTTTGCGTCCTCTGCATCAAGGTTTAGACTTTTCAGCCCTTCTTTCATATCCTCATGCAGCTCAATCTCTTTCTCAAGAGTAGTGATTTTAGAATCGATTTCATTTAAATTTTCCAAATATTCAGCATTAACAAGATTGATCTCATTCTGTATAATATTCTTCCCAGTTCTGAACTTAGCGTTCAGTTCTTCGATCTTAAATTGTTCATCATTAATCTCTTTAGAAAGGGCTAACTGCGTGAGATTCAATAATGGGGAATCACTATCCACAGAATCTCCCTCCATGACGATGATCCCGTTTACCTGAACTGGAAAATCTAAATTGACTTCCATCTCAAGGTTTTCTGCAAATCCAAAAAATTGCTCTTGTTCTTCTTTCAGCTGACTTTTATAGATAAATAGAAAGACCAGAAAACCAACAGCAATTAAATAAAGTGGATTGTATATCTTTTTTAGTATATCCATTATAATTTATCTTGACCTTTAACAAAACGCAGACTTACTTCCTGAACATCCTCTAATTCAGTGAACTTATCTAGTAAATCAGTATCCTGAATATCATTTTTCAAGTACAATTCATAAGACAGGTCTTTAACCCGCTTGTTCATACTTTTGGTCACCACCTTTTTTCCAAACTCATTAAACTCAGTCTCTAAAACGATGTCTTTATCTCTTGTTCGTATATCGGTAAGACGGTATTCCTTGCACAAGTTTTTCAAAACAGACTCCATCTTTTTGACACTCTCATTTCCCTTTTCGTAGTACATTGAAATTTTGAGTATACCAATCAATGGGTCTGGATTTCCAAAAACAGAAAACCTTAGAATAATCGCTACTACACAGAACACAAAGGTTCCTGTGACTGCAATTGTAAATCCAAAAACACCACAAGAAATACCTACTGCAAGTGAGGCAAACATAAAAGTCATGTTCCTTGGATCCCGCAAAGTGGTACGGAAACGAATGATAGCAAGTGCACCTAACATACCTAATCCACGTGCCAAGCTATCGCCTACAGCTTGCATCACCATCGTTGCTAAAATGGATATCATAGCAAGGGATTGCATATAATT
>Ga0206130_10009227_pt1 | contig 10387 bp, 26 predicted proteins | sample Helgoland_Spring_9_FD_148637 | JGI IMG/M metagenome (GOLD analysis project Ga0206130, IMG submission 148637) | Pelagic subsurface seawater microbial communities from Kabeltonne, Helgoland, North Sea - Helgoland_Spring_Bloom_20160512_1 | ecosystem: Environmental > Aquatic > Marine > Epipelagic ...
CTGGGAACACTGGTGGTTTTTGGTGTGGCAACAGTGGAACAACCTTTGAGGCTGATCCCGCAAATGCTATAGCCAGTTCCTTCATGGGCTTTAATGTTGACGGCTCAGAAGCCATGCGCATCGACTCAAGCGGCAACTTGTTGGTTGGGAAGACCTCCGTTAACCAGTTCACAACGGTTGGTCACGAGTTACATGAAGACGGCCTGTATGTTGGTACTAGAGATGGTAGCAATGTAGCAGTTTTAAACCGTGAAACAAACGACGGCTCTATTTTGCAGTTCCGCAAGGACAACTCAACAGTCGGTAGTATTGGTACGGTTTTTGGTAACCTAACGATAGGTACAGCAGACACTGGGGTAAGATTTACCAATGGCGACTCTACAATTAGGCCTTGGAATTTAAGTACTAACGCGGTAAGAGACAATGCAATTAACTTAGGCGCTCCTGCTGGCGGCTTCAAAGACCTCTACCTGTCAGGCGGAGCATACCTCGGCGGGGTAGCGGCGGCGAACAAGCTAGACTACTACGAGGAAGGGACGTGGACTCCTGAGATTGGTTCAGCGTCTGGTGCATTTACTACAGTAACGTACTCAGTACAACATGGGACATACACCAAAATTGGTGACACTGTTCGTCTTACGTGCGTTATAGCTACAAGCAATGTTTCTGTAGGTACGGCTTCTGGGGCTATTACCATTACCGGAAATCCCTTTGCCTTTAACTCAGCCTCAAACGCGCCTGTTTCTGGATCTATAGGGACAGCTGTTCGTTTTGCAACAGACATGCCAAATTTAAGAGTGTACGGAAACAATGGTCAATATTCCCTAGCGCTTCAAAAAGGAGCCACTAATGCTACAGGTAACTTTGAATTGGTGAATGTAACAGACTTAACAACTGGCGCTACTTCTTTTAGAAATTACTTTTCGGCGACTATAGTATTCAAGACAGCATAACCCTAAATAGCCTCAGTGGACTCTGGGGCTGGACTAACTAAGGAGACAACAATGTCACTAACTAAAGAAGTAGTAGCAGACAAGATCGAAGTAGTAGCTACAGAGGACGGCCAAGTCGTTCAAGTACGCACTGCTACTCGTATTGTTGAAGACGGCGCTGTGATTTCACAGTCGTATCACCGTCATGTAATTAACTCTGGCGACGATTGGTCATCAGAACCTTCTAACGTACAAGCTATCTGCAACGCAGTGTTTGGAGCATAACAATGACTACATGGACAATCGCAACACTAGAAAGAGACTTGCAACCAGCAGACATGGACGGTGCAGTCGTTGTCGCACACTGGCGCGCAAACGCATCAGAAAGCGTAGGTGAAGAAACATTCTCTGCCTCTGCATACGGTACTGTAGGTTTCACACCAGACCCTACAACGCCCGGATACGTCCCCTACGCTGACTTAACTGAAGAGATGGTCTTGGGTTGGGTATGGGAGACTGTCGATCAGGAAGCAACTGAGGCGTCTCTAGCGGCTAAGATCGAAGCAGAGAAGAACCCTGTCACTGCTGACGGCGTTCCTTGGTGAACCTTAAAGACTTCAACACTTTATATAACTACAAATACGATCCAGACGGTCGTGATTTGTGGCGCGTTATAAAGCCGGTTGAAGAAGTGTATCGCGGTGACTGCGAAGACTATGCGTTGTCCGTTTTGTACTACGTTGTATGCAAGGAATCATGGCTGAAGTTTTGGTGGATGCTGTTTACATTCAGTGCAGAGATATGCGGCTGTGATACTAAGAACGGCGGTCATGCAGTTCTTCGTGTTGGTAGTATGTATATTGATAACTGGACTAAAGAATGGGTTGACCGGGCGCACATGAAGTCTCTTGGTCACAAATTTTGGTCTTGGAACTACACGATTCTGCCGACAACGGTAGCAATTAAAATGCTTTTAGGTAAAAGAAAGGGAAACCAATGACTGATTTTAGTATTGATGGAAAAGAGATTGATGTTGAAGCACTGAGCGATCAAGGCAAAGCCGCACTGCAAAAAGCGGTTAACTTGAATCAACAGCTTTTAAATATAGAAGAGCAACGCCAAGACTTAACGCTTCTGATTAATCACTACGCCTCAATCGTTAGAGAAGAGACCTCGGAAGAAGATGAGTGAATCGCTCTTAGATCGCATAGGCGTATCGGGCTATAATAAACCCAAGCGTACTCCCGGCCACCCCAAAAAGTCGCACGTTGTGGTAGCTAAGGAAGGCGATCAGGTAAAGACTATACGCTTTGGTCAACAAGGTGTATCTGGCTCCCCTGCTAAAGAGGGAGAGTCTGAGAAGGCAAGGAACCGCCGTCGATCATTTAGGGCGCGTCATGCGCGTAACATAGCTAAGGGCAAGATGTCTGCGGCGTTTTGGTCAAACAAGGAAAAGTGGGCATGAGAAAGCCAAAGAAAGGTTTGTATGCAAACATAGCGGCGAAGCGCGAGCGTATCGCTAGTGGCTCTGGCGAGCGTATGCGTAAGCCAGGTACTGCCGGTGCGCCTACTGCACAATCGTTTAGAGACGCCGCTAAGACGGCCAAGAAAAGATAAGTCATGAGTGTCGAGCAGTCGGTTGCCAAGTTGGAAGCACAGCAAGAGGCAATGGCTCAAGATGTAAGTGAGATGAAATCTGCGTTGACTAGTATCGCTCAGACTTTGCGTGATCTATCCAGCATGGAACAGAGGCAGATTTACTTGGCGGAGACTGTAGCCCGCGCGCACAAGCGCATTGATGAGATTCAAGCAATCGTGAAAGATGAAGTAAAGAATCACGAGAAGCGCATCCAAGCAATCGAGATCAGCATTGCGAAGAACCAATGGATCGAGCGCATTATCATGGCGGCCTTAATGACTGGCATCGGTATATGGATTAAGGGCGGCATCTATTGAATTCAGTAAGTGAAAACACAGATGTTACGATTCCCATTAGAAATCTAATTGCTATGGTTGCCGCTACGTCTATCGCGACTATGGCGTATTTTGGAATACAAGAAAGGCTTAACAAGTTAGAACACTCGCTTGATAAATCTCAAATAGAAATAGAACGCAACACTGAGTTTAGAATCTTATGGCCTCGCGGTGAGATGGGCGCTTTACCAGATGACGCTAGGCAAGACATGATGATTGAGGGAGTTCAGCTAGAAATACAAAACTTGCGGCAAATTCAAACTGAGGTTCACGATTTAACTATACGCATGGGGACTATGGAGTCACTATACACTCAGGAGAGTCCTAATGATTGAGCAACTTATCGGTCCTGTAACGGGGCTGATTGATAAGTTTATCCCAGACGCGGATGAGCGCAATCGTCTAGCCCACGAGATCGCTACACTGGCTGAGAGGCAAGCCCATGAAATCGCCAATGCTCAGATCGCAGTCAACAAAGAAGAAGCATCCCATACGTCAATGTTTGTTTCGGGCTGGCGCCCTGCTGTGGGCTGGGTTTGTTGCGCTGGTCTTGCTAGCAATTATCTTCTGGTGCCTTTCGCAAATTTTGGGCTTGGTGTTGCTGGCTCTGTTTATGTGGTCCCCCTGCTAGACCTAAGCGAGATGATGCCTGTACTACTTGGTATGCTTGGGCTTGGTGCTATGCGAACGGTAGAGAAGACAAAGGACGTTGCTCGTAAATGACTTATAAATATTTTTCTAAGGCCGAGTTTAGGTGCAGAGAGACACAAGAGAATAACGTCACGGAAGAGCTGATCCTTGCTCTCGATACCCTTCGGGAAAGCGTTGGATTCCCCCTGATCGTGACTAGCGGGTTTAGGTCTGTGAACCACAGCGCGGAGATCAACAAGTCCAACGGCCCCGGCACCCATACCCGTGGGATCGCGGCTGACCTCAAAGTAACCAACGGCTTTGAAAGAATGAACATCGTGCATGAGGCTTTGAAGATGGGAGTCTTCACCGGCATAGGTATTCACAAAGATTTTATCCATCTTGACATGAGAGATTCCACGCCAGTCATGTGGAGCTACTACAGCTAATAAACAAAAAGTGTTTGCATTACCCTTGAAATAGACCTATAGTGTCTATGTTCCATGTGGAACTAACCAAGGGAGATAGCAAATGGCACGTTTTGATTTCTATGAAATCCTAATCAACCACCCGTCATGGGAGGAAAGTTTTCACGACATTACCGATCCTGATATCCGTCGCGAGATCATGTGTGATGTTGAAGATATCTCATCCGAGATAGCCCCTACCGCAATGCAACAAACTGGCAGTGAGATCGAATGGGTAGACCTAATCTTTAACGATGAGGTTGATCCGGCTGTCGTGGTTGCTAAAACCCGCGAGCTTCTGTGGAACTATTCAGAGTCCATGATCGTCGATCTAATCGAGGCTGAAGCCGCTAAACACGCGGAGGCTTACGATGATTGATCTAAGTAAAAGCGATGAGACTTTCTTGTCTGAGCGGTTCAAGGATTATCTAACCGTAGCGAGTCGTGATTTCCGTCGCGGCTTTACGGATGGCGTGGCTTGCAATGACCAAGCCTACCCTGCAACCGACACATACCTATCAGGCTACGCCGACGGCTACGCCTTAACCCAGATGCGTCAAGCATCTCAACACGCCGGAGAAACATTATGAATGGCATCGTAAAAATCCACGGAAAAGAATATAAGACCGTGGCACTCCGGGTCGCAGAGTTTAGAGCGACCCATCCTGACTACACGATCTCGACCGAGTTGGTCGAAGCTAACGACGTGCTGGTCATTATGAAAGCAAGCATCCTCGATAACGATGGCCGACTATTGGCTACCGGCTACTCAGAAGAAGTGCGCGCATCCAGCAAGATCAACGCTACCAGTGCGCTAGAGAACGCAGAGACTTCTGCTATCGGTCGCTGTCTTGCCGCTCTAGGTTTTGGTGGCACTGAGTACGCGTCAGCCGATGAGGTTGCACACGCTATCCAACAGCAACAAGACACTGGGCCGATCATGGCTCACAACGAAGCACTACAGCGTAACTATGCGTCTGTGTACTTCATCAAAGAACACCTCGAACTAAAGGCATGGGAAGCCGTAGCAGAGGCGTGGGGCGAGATCAGCAACGACGACAAGAAGGCTTTGTGGGTTGCACCTAGTAAGGGTGGCATCTTCACAACTGCCGAGCGTAGTGATCTCAAAAGCAATGAGTTTAACGAAGCACGTAAATTAATCTTGGGAGAGACAGCATGAATAAAGACATAACTTTTGTAGATGGAATGATCTGCAAGCGCCAACAAAACGCACCTGACTTTGTGGTGTGCAACATCTCAGTAAAGAAGTCGGAGATGATCCCCTTCTTAAATGCTCAGTCTGGTGACTGGGTTAATGTTCAAGTTCTTAAAGCAAAAGCGAGCGACAAGATATATGCCAAACTCGACACATGGGAACCAGACCCGGCAAAAGTTCATGCGGATGGCGTTCAACAAGTCCGAGAAACCCTTGCAACCCAAGCCCCGACAGAGCAGTTCAATGACGACATCCCCTTTTAACGTCGGCGAGTCGCTCAAGGCGGCTCAGAAAGAAGCGGGTGTATCTAACCTCGATCTGGCTGAAGACTTTAACGTGTGCAAGCAGACCGTTACTCGTTGGAGGCTGAAAGAAGATCAGAAGGTAAGCGTCGTGTTTGCTCTTGCTGAATACTTTAACAAGAGCTTTGAATCGTTTTTAGAACTAGGGAGGTGACATGAGTCACACAATGCAAATTCTTGACCACCTAACAAGCAAGCCGATCACCGCTATGGAGGCCTTAAACGACTACGGTTGTTTTCGGTTAGCGGCGCGGATCAATGAGCTTCGCATGAGCGGTCACGATATCCGTACAGAAATAAAGAGTAAGGATGGCAAGCGGTATGCGATGTATCACTTGCTGAATAAGTAGAGGCAAAAAAAAGCCCCTCGCGAGAGGGGCAATCACTGTCCAAGGGAGGGACGTTTGTGATATCTTCGAATGGTCAAGTAAGAAGATGAATGGATTATACACTACAAAACCATTCCGTATCCTCCCTCATCTACTTTTTTGTCAGAGATTACTGGGCGTTAGGCCGACGAACCTAAGAACGTCGGAGACGGAGTTGACCCTCTCCATGATGCGCCCCGCAGGCCGAGAGCAGGTCAAGCGGATAGATGTCAAGATTCGATACAGTAATCATAGCTCGTCATTATTAACTAACTAATTTGCTGGAGCTTGCTCCGGCATTAAAAGGGAAGTGTGGATTATGAAAAATTCTGAAATAAAGCTGAATGATTTAGAGATGAGCTTTCGGTGCAAGGTTTATTGCACTGGTAAAAGAAAAATGACATTTAGTGCTAGCACTGGGTATTTAGAAGCTGGAGACGATGAGGCTCTGAGCTTTAGGTACCAGGCAATGAAACTTATGTTTGAAAGTCTTGGCTATGATATGGCCTCTGATTTTCTGTTTGAAGAGATTGAGAAGCGATATGACCTAGATGTTTATCGAATTTTAGAATGCAGGTCTGATCCTATAGTCGAAGATGCTGAGATCGAAGACGTTGAAGTCGAAGATGCTGAGGAAGAATCGGAATGATTATCCTCAATGATGGTACTTACTACGAACCCGATGATGAGTACCTGATACAACTGCAACACGCCTATCCAACTGTCGATGTCTTTGCCGAGCTTAATGCTATGGCAATGTGGTGCGATGCCAACACTCAAAAGCGCAAGACTCTGAGGGGAATCAAGAAGTTTATAACCTCCTGGCTCAAGCGAGCATCGGACATGGAAAGGGGTGTGTCACCATTTGCTGAGAAAATGCAGACAACTTCTGGTAAAATTGGGCTGAAGAGTTGGAGTTTCCTCGACGATTGCACCCACGACTTTATGAAATCAGAAAGCTATCGGGCATATTGCCTGCAAAAGTATGGTCAGTACGTGACGTTTGAAGGCGAGAGGGTAACAGCTTGAGTACTCCCCCGTGCAAACCGAAAACCGTGCAAGCCCAACAAGCCATGCAAACCGTGCAAACCCCGTACCTATGCGGTTTGTTCGCTTTGTTCCCTTTGTTTACTTTGTTCCCTTTTACGGTTTTTAGGGGGAGTGCTTAAATGAGCGAGCGATGGACTGTCAATAGCAAGTTTCAAGCAGAGCAGTTCTGTCAGTATATTATGGCTAACTGTGAGGCTGGCAAGACATACGAAATCTATCAGCCCTCTCTGACCGGGCAACAACTGAAAGCCGTCCATGCGTATTGCGATCATGTCGCTAGAGATATGAATGCGGGTGGTCACGATATGCAACACGTTTTAAACGGAGCTAAATTATCCATACCGCCAACTGGCAAAATGCTATACCACGTTATGTGGAAGCCAATCCAACACGCAATGCTTCAGAAAGCCGATCTCGTAAAGGTCGGCAAGTATGAGGTCGATCAGATATATCAAGTGATGGCGCGTCACGTTGCTGAGAACTTCGATATTGACGTGAGGTTTGGCGGGTAGTTTCTGGGGGAACTATGAGCTTACTCGATTACTGTACAACTGAACGTCAGCGTAAAGTCATTACTCTTCACGAAGAAGGGCTGGGCTATCAGAGAATCGCTGATCGGCTCGGAACTACCAAATGGAGTGTTCGTGACACTCTAAAAAATCTGAAAAGCAAGGCGGCGATACAAGGTCACTCGCCTGATCACGACATGGTTCACACTGTCCCCGACGGCTTTTCAGTAAAGGGCGTCTCGACGTACTACAACGATGAAGGCAAGCCGGTCGGTCAATGGGTCAAGTCTGCCAGTGACAAAGAACGACAGTTTGAAATCCTATGCGAACGGATAGAGTTTGCGTTGCAAGACATTGAGCCTTTCGACCCGCAAGCAAAGCCACAAGGTACGGACGATAATCTTCTATCGCTTCTTACAATTACAGATTTCCATTTGGGTATGTACGCTTACGCCGCTGAATCGGGCGAGGATTGGGATGTAAAGATCGCGCGTGACGTGTTTATGAATTCCGTTAGTGACATGATTGATGCCTGTCCTAAAAGCGAGGTCGGCATTCTCTGTCAACTGGGTGACTTTTTACACTGGGATGGAATCCTATCGGCCAGCACTCCGATGTCCGGCCACGCACTCGATGCCGATTCAAGATACGCAAAGCTAGTAGACCTAGCGATGTCGGTTATGTCAGAGGCAGTTAAGTTAATGCTTAACAAGTTTGATCGCGTTGTGGTGGTATCTGCTGAAGGCAACCACGATGTCAGTGGCTCGATTTGGTTACGGAAATACATAAAGCATATCTTTGCGAATGATCGCGTCGAGGTCATAGATAACGACTATCCGTACTATGCTTACCTATGGGGGGAAACGATGCTAGGTTTCCATCATGGTCACAAGGTAAAGCTAAATAACCTTCACAAGCTGTTTGCCTCTGAGCCGCGATTTAGAGCGATGTGGGGGCAATCAACCAACACCTATATCCATGCCGGTCATTACCACCATGAGAGGCTTGTAGAGGATTCTGGGGCCATTGCCGAGCAACATCCCACTTTGTCGGCCAGGGATGCGTATGCGGCTCGTGGCGGGTGGGTTTCTCAACGAGGCGCGAAGGTAATTACTTATCACAAGACCGAAGGCGAGATCCATCGAACGACTGTAAGGCCGAGGATATGATCCAAATTATTAGCTGTCCTCTGCCTGGTGGTGGCAGGGCATTGCTAAAGACTTCCGATATAGGCGGCGCAACGACTGCCAAGAATCCCCAAGAGTGTGACGTCTACGTTCTAGGCTGGGCGCAAGAAGGGATCACGATTGATTTAAGTGTCGAAGAATTCGCGGAGGTATGGGTCTCCGCATTACTTGATGAGGGAGAAGAACCAGAGTATGAGATCGTATTTACCTCAGATGACCTGCACTGAATGCCATAAGATAATGGTGCCGCAGTTCAAGAACGAATACCCCCACAAGCTCGACGGCTGGTCATGCGATTGCGGACACAGCGAGAAAGCTATTCTCAGAGAGAGACAATTCACGAGGGAAACAGATGACAGTCAAGCGCGAACCCTGTGACATTTGGTTTAGCAAGGCGGTAAGGCTACGGGATCAAAAGTGTTTGCACTGCCACAAGGCTGATCGACTCGAATGCGCTCACATATATGGTCGGGCTAACAAGCGAGTACGCTGGGCCATGTCAAATTGTATCGCCCTCTGCCACTACTGCCACCGGCATTTCACGTCCATGCCAATAGCTTTTCACGACTGGCTGGATAAAGAGCTAGGCACACCGCACATGGATAAGCTAAGGATGGATCGGAACGAGATTTACAAGACAACTAAACTGCTGAGGAAAGATATCGCGGCACATTACCGCGATGAGGTTAGGCAGAAGGAACTTGATCCTGACTACGAGATTCAGAGCTGGAACTAATGTGGTCGAGGTAGTGCTGTTTTAACAATGGATTTCTTCTTAGCTTCGCAAGTGCTTTCGCTTCGGTAATCCTAACTGTTTGACGACTAACACCTAAGACCTCTGCGACTTCCGAGTACGTCATAAAGTGATGCGGGTTTGTTGGGTTTGCCATTAATCCTCCCACACTTCCATAGAGCCTTCGTTCATGTCGCACAAGGTTAAGTCACCAGCCTTGTACGCCTCCATCTCTGATTCGTACTCAGGCTCAGACGTGTACGCCTCGCCCCCATCTCTACCAATGATCGTGTATCCCCACATGATTTTCTCCCTTAAAAGTAAAGACCGCCCTCAAAAGAGGGCGATACCGTCGCGGTCTGAATAAAGCCGCATAACAGAAGGTTTGTAACCGTCTGCGGTAAACCGAACGCTAGACACATAGCCAGTGTCTAACTTGACAGGCTTGCGCTCCCATTGAGCGCGGAACGCAACGCTTGGGTTGCGCCTTTTAAAGAGCCGCTTGGCGACGGCTAAGGTTGGACGAGTATGAGCCATATGGCCTCCCTTGGTTAGTAGTTGGTAAAGGCCGCTTATGCGACCAGTTTAATTGCACGCTCAATAACGTCTGCATCTAAGAATGCGCCATGAGTAAACTTGTAACGAGCGATGTTCATATCGAGCTTTACAATTTTTTCGTTGATGTAGTAAGAGGCAACTTCTTCGGCGTAATCGTTAGCGCCAGCAGTACGCAGAATTTCAATCAAGTTTGCTTCAGCGTTTTCGATGCGGATGTTGATGTCGTTGTACATTTCTATCTCCCTTGGTTAGTGGCTGTGTCCCCAGCCGATGAACAGATAATTGCATACCTAAATATCAAAGTAAACACTTTTTGTTTATTTATTTTGTTGTGTTTGTTGGTGGGGTGTTGTAAATATACATTTGTGGTATACTCATCGGATGTGTACTACAGTGAAACGAGCGATGTTCTGCACTCGTAATAATGTCCAGCACATTGAGAACCTCGGTATAGTTTGCGA
>Ga0206130_10009228_pt1 | contig 10387 bp, 1 predicted proteins | sample Helgoland_Spring_9_FD_148637 | JGI IMG/M metagenome (GOLD analysis project Ga0206130, IMG submission 148637) | Pelagic subsurface seawater microbial communities from Kabeltonne, Helgoland, North Sea - Helgoland_Spring_Bloom_20160512_1 | ecosystem: Environmental > Aquatic > Marine > Epipelagic ...
AAAAAAAAAAAAAAAAAAAAAAATAAATAAAAAAAATATAAAAAAAAGTAATATAAAAAAAAAAAAAAAAAAAAAAAAAAAAATAAATAAGTTTGATAATCAAAAAAAAAGTCCAATAAAATGTGGTGTAATAATATTTAACAACGAACTAAATAAGATAGTATTAATACAAAATAAATATTTATATTTAGATGGACAAAATAAATATGGCTTACCTAAAGGACATATAAATAAAAATGAAAGTTATGCGAATTGTGCTAAACGGGAAGCTTTTGAAGAAACAGGATTAATATTAAAACTAAATAATACTATGCCAAAAATTAAAATTAATAATACTTATTATTTTCCATTAATTTTAGATATAGAACGGAAATTATCGCCTATAGATAAAAATGAAATTCAAGATGCTTATTGGATACTAATTGATAATATTAAAAATTTAACATTAAATAGAGAAACAAAAATATTTTTAAATAAAAAATTAAAAGAAGTTAAAGATTTATTAATTAATGAAAAAATAAAACAATAGACAAATACATTATTTTATTTTTTTTTATATTCTTTTATAAATATATATATAATGGACGATTGTAAAAATATACCAGGTCCACCAGGACCTAGAGGAAATCAAGGTAATATAGGACCGGAAGGACCACGAGGTTTTATGGGTCCAGAAGGGCCGGTAGGTCCTCACGGAGTTGCCGGCAGAGATGGATATAATGGAGAAAAAGGAAATAAGGGTGAAATAGGACTTGTAGGAATTCAAGGTAATAAGGGAGAGAAAGGAAGTCCATATGAGTATAATAATATATGTATTACTTTTGGTGCTGCAAATATAGGTAATATACCAGATGCGAATGATATTAACATAAATAATATTCAAGATGAAGGTTTCATGTTTCCTGGATATTATGATGGACTGTACAATTTTGATAAATCAAATATTTCACTAAAATCAAATAGTTATTTATCTAGTGGTAGATGTCTAGTTAATTTAAATAAAAATATAGAAGAAACTATATTTTCCGATGCACCAATGCCTTTTATAAAAATACCTTTTAAAAATAAAGCAATTATTGATTGTTTAACATTTTCATGTCCTAATTTAATAAGAAAAAAACGAACACCAATATATTTAGCATTAGCTATATTAAAACTTGAATCTACAGTAGCACCTTCAATTAAATATTATGGTGATGTTGAAATGTTAAGTAATTCTATTTCATCAATAGCAATTGATACATATAGAGATCCTAATTATATAATAGATACTGTAATAGATGACGATAAATTATGGTATATTGACCTAAATAGTTTACAATGTGGTAAAATAAATGTAGATAATATAGAAATAGAAGAGGATGAAGTTATAGGAGTATATATAAAGGTAAAAGAAATTATCAAGTCTACGGAGGAAACTAAAATAGGAAAAGTAAATAGCTTAGATAAAGAATTTTATGATTATGTAAGACCATTTATAGTTAATATAAATGTAAAAGAAAAGGTATAATTAAACTATTATGTTTATGAATTTATTATTTTAATTGACTTTTATTTATTTATTTATATTATAAACAAATGAATGGCAATTTTGTAAATGAAATATTAGGTAATGATAGTGAGATTCCTAATACTAGATCTAATATTATTTCAAACACTAAAGGTCAAAAAGGTGAAGCCGGTAATAAGGGAGATATAGGTAATATTGGATTACAGGGAGATTTTGGACCTCCTGGAATTAAGGGAAATAAAGGCTTTAAAGGAGATAAAGGGATATCTGGTCAAATTGGTAATACAGGTAATAAAGGTGATAAAGGATCCCAAGGTGATCCTGGTTTATTAGGATCTAGAGGATATAAAGGTGATAAAGGAAATGCGGGTGATATAGGTCCAACTGGATCAATGGGGCTATCAGGAGGAAATACAATTCTTTTTGTATATAAAAGACAACATATTAATTTTAATGCTGATAGAGGAACATTCACATTTGACCATATTGGTGATTTATATGAAAATCAAACCAAAATAACTTTTTCATCCGAAAATTCAGAAAATTTGAGTATATTTAAATGGATAAAAGCTATAGAACCATATGATGTTATAAAGATATCTAATATTCAAGATCATAATAATTTTGGAATATATGAAATTGAATCATATTTAGGTAGAAATATTCAAAGTTTCAAAATTAAATGTATATTGGGAAATGGATCGTTTAATGACCAAGATCATTTGTATGTAAGCGTTACATCACATAGAAAAATTAAAGAATCCTTAATTATACAAGGACCTACAGGACAAACTGGGCCAAAAAGTAGTTTTGATGGTGTTATAGAAAATGATATCATACCCCTGGTTAACGGTAGAACTGGCGGTGGTTATTCGATAGGAAATAAAGATTATTGGTTCTCTGATATATGGGCGAAAGAAGGTCATTTTTCATCAGGTAGTATATCTATAGGTGACCTTAAATTATCAAGTAAAGAAGTTAATGGTAGTTCTACATTAATATTACCTCAAAATGTTATAATAGGAGAACAAGGTGAACCAGGTACTTTAGGTGCTACTGGTATGACAGGAAAAGAAGGTGAAAAAGGAGACAGAGGTGAGAGTTTTAAAGTAGATAATTCTGGTAAATTAACAGAATCTACAATAATGGATATTCAAAATCTTGCGAAAAATGCTAGTGAATCTGATTTTTTTGTATTTCTTGTGACTGAACATATAAGCGGTACTTTGCCTAATTTACCTCCTGCTCCTGAATTAGAAGGACATATAATTATGTATAATGGTAATGAGTGGTTTGATTATGGTCAATTTACAGGAATGCCTGGACCAAAAGGTGAAAAAGGTATTCAAGGTGATCAAGGAATACGTGGAATTATTGGACCTATAGGAAATACTGGATACACTGGAGCTACAGGACCTATCGGCCCTAGCTTTAAGATAGACGATTCTGGAGTAATATCATTTGACACAATAGCTGATATAATTACTAAGTCTGAACAAGCAAAACCTTGGGATTTTTTCTTTTTCTTGGTAACTGAACATATTAGTGGTACATTACCCAATTTATTACCTGCTCCTGAATTAAAAGGTCATGTAATAATGTATAATGGTATTGATTGGTATGATTTTGGACAATTTACTGGTATTGAAGGACCACAGGGTATCAAAGGAAATACAGGAAATACTGGAAAAACTGGTTCAACTGGATGGACTGGAGCTACTGGTTTGACTGGATCTACTGGATATACTGGTTCTACTGGACTAACGGGGGCTACAGGAGAAACTGGTTCTACTGGATCGACTGGGTTAACTGGATGGACTGGGGCTACTGGTGCAACTGGTTTTACTGGATCTACTGGATCAACTGGATCTACTGGAGTTACTGGTTGGAGTGGTTCAACAGGATTTACGGGGTCAACTGGAGCAACTGGTTCAACTGGATGGACCGGATTAACAGGATGGACTGGGGCTACTGGTTGGACTGGGGCAACTGGATATACTGGAGCTACTGGATCTACTGGATTAACTGGCTGGACAGGAGCTACTGGTTCTACTGGATCTACCGGAGCAACAGGGTACACTGGTCCTACTGGATCTACTGGATCTACTGGATGGACTGGAGAAACGGGATGGACTGGAGCTACTGGAGATACCGGAGCTAGAGGTCCTAGTTTTCAAATAGATGGTTGTGGATCTTTAACTACTGAAACTGTTGACGATATTATTCAGATGTCAAAAGAAGCAAAACCCTGGGATTTTTTCTTTTATTTAATAACAGATCATATAAGTGGTACCCTTCCTAATTTGCAACCAGCTCCCGAATTAGAAGGACATGTAATAATGTATAATGGGATTGAATGGTATGATTACGGGCAATTTACAGGAGTTCAGGGGGAGCAGGGAATACAAGGAGTTAAAGGTGATAAAGGTAATACTGGGACTACCGGCTGGACAGGAGCTACTGGAGCTACTGGGGCTACTGGATTTACAGGTTCTACAGGGTGGACTGGATCAACTGGATGGACTGGAGCTACCGGAGCTACAGGGGCTACAGGACCACGAGGAGAAAGTTTTAAGATAGATGCTTGTGGTGAATTATCTTTCCAATCAATACCTAGTATTCAAACAAATGCTGATATAACAAATCCTTCTCAAAATGATGTTTATATATATTTAGTTACTGAACATAAAGATACTTCTAATTTATTAGGTTTAGCTAGTAATGTTGATTACTCCGGTCATATTTTAATGTTTGATGGATCGTATTGGTGGAATTTTGGTCGTTTTACTGGTGAGATTGGTAATACTGGGTGGACTGGATCAACAGGATGGACTGGAGATACTGGATGGACTGGGGCAACTGGATGGACCGGGGCTACTGGATGGACTGGAGAAACAGGATCTACTGGTTGGACTGGAGCTACTGGATGGACAGGAGATACCGGATCTACTGGATGGACTGGAGCTACCGGATATACTGGATGGACTGGGGCAACTGGAGAAACAGGAGCAACCGGAGGTACTGGAGCTACTGGAGCTACTGGATGGACCGGAGATACCGGATCTACTGGATGGACTGGAGCTACCGGATCTACTGGAGCAACCGGAACTACTGGATCTACTGGATGGACTGGGGTTACTGGATGGACGGGAGCCACAGGAGCTACTGGATGGACTGGAGCTACTGGAGCTACCGGATCTACTGGATGGACTGGGGCTACTGGAGCTACTGGAGCAACCGGAGCAACAGGACCTACTGGAGCTACCGGATCCACTGGGTGGACCGGAGCTACCGGATGGACTGGAGCTACTGGATGGACTGGAGCTACAGGAGCTACCGGATCTACTGGGTGGACCGGGACTACTGGATGGACTGGGGCTACCGGAGCTACTGGATGGACTGGAGCTACCGGATTTACTGGAACTACTGGATCTACTGGATGGACCGGAGCAACTGGATGGACTGGAACTACTGGAGCTACGGGTCCTAGAGGTGAAAGTTTTATTATTGATCTTTATACTAATTTATCAGAAAGTGATATGTTTAATATAACAGAAAAATCTAAAAATGCTACTCCAAATGATGTTTTTGTATTATTAATAGATCAAGATTTCGGATCTGGATATCTTCATGGTATAAATAATGATAATTTATCTGGTCATGCCGTAATGTTTAATGGTTCTTTATGGTATGATTATGGAAGATTTACTGGTAGAAAAGGTTGTACTGGTCATACTGGATGGACCGGCTCTACCGGAGCTACTGGAGCTACCGGTTCTACTGGAGCTACTGGGGCTACAGGGGCGACAGGAGCTACTGGATGGACTGGAGCTACAGGTGCTACTGGTGCAACAGGTTCAACTGGTTGGACTGGAGCTACCGGTGCTACTGGTGCTACTGGTGCTACTGGAGCTACTGGAGCCACTGGATCAACTGGATGGACTGGAGCTACTGGTGCTACTGGTGCTACTGGAGCTACTGGTGCTACCGGTTCTACAGGTTCAACCGGTTGGACTGGAGCTACCGGTGCTACTGGTGCTACTGGAGCTACTGGATCAACTGGAGCCACTGGATCAACAGGATGGACTGGAGCTACCGGTGCTACTGGTGCTACTGGAGCTACTGGAGCAACTGGAGCCACTGGATCAACTGGATGGACTGGAGCTACCGGTGCTACTGGTGCTACTGGAGCTACTGGAGCAACTGGAGCCACTGGATCAACCGGATGGACTGGAGCTACAGGAGCTACTGGATGGACCGGAGCTACAGGGGCTACAGGACCTAAAGGTGAAAATTTTAGGATTGATTTTAGTACTAATCTTTCTTCTGAAAATATGCCTAGTATTTTAGAAAAATCAAAAGAACCTACTCCAACTGGTCTTTTTTATTTATTAATTAATAATGATTTAGGAACTGGTTATTTACCTGGTATCACCAATAATAATTTAACTGGTCATTTAGTAATGTATAATGGTAATATTTGGACTGATCATGGTCGATTTATCGGTCCAGATGGACCTAAAGGTGATACTGGTAATCCAGGAGATCCTACATTACATAAAGTTAGTGCATTCGAAAATGATGCGAATTATATAACATCTAATGATGTCGATATAAGAATTAATAATTTGGTTAATCAAGCGCCTGAAACATTAAATACATTAAGTGAACTTGCGGCTGCTTTATCAAATGATAAAGATTATGCTACAACTACATCAAACCTGATTGGAACTAAGCTTTCAATAAATAACGCAATTAGTACTTATGCTACTAAAATATCTCTTAATGAAATTATTAATGATAATATGAATACAAATAATAATACATATTCTTCTAATAAAATTTCATCTACCTATGCTACGAAAACTTCTTTAGAATCTGTTATAGATAATGATTCTACTTCTAATAATTCTGCTTATTCATCTAATAAAACAGATTCTTTATACTCATTAATTAATCACAATCATCAAATATCTGATGTATCTAATTTACAAAATGAATTAAATTCTAAAGCCATAATAGATGATACTATTCTTAGTGGTAATTTTGTTTATTCGTCCAGTAAAATAAATGATGTATATGCTACTAAATTATCAATGAATAATAAACCAGATATTAACGATAATTCTGTTTCAGATACTAAGGTATATTCATCTTTTAAGATGAATGCTTTATTTGCTACAAAACAAGAATTAAATAGTAAAATTTCTGATAATACTATATCTACTAATACTTCTTATTCTTCCTATAAAAGTGATTCACGTTATGCCTTAGTTAGTCATAATCATCAAATATCAGAAATAAATAATTTACAAAATGAGTTAGATGGAAAACAGCCATCTATTAATAATGCAACAACTGCAGAAATAGGTTATTTAGATGGTTTATCTGGACCAATTCAAACCCAGTTAAATAATAAATTATCTACCAGCGCGGCAGCAACAACCTACTCAACTAAAACAGAACTAACTGGTCTTATTGATGGTGCAGATGAAACATTAAATACCTTGGGTAAATTAGCCACTGCTATTGGAAACAACTCTACTTTTAGTAATACAGTTACTAATTCTCTATCGGAAAAATTATCAAAGACTGAGGCTGCTAATACCTATACCACCAAGACTGCTGTGGACGCTAAGATCACCGATACCATCATATCTGACTCTACCGCCTATTCATCTCAAAAAACCAATCAGTTGTACTCCACCAAGACTCATAGTCATCTTATATCCGACATAAACAACTTACAAACTACACTAGATAGTAAACAGCCAACAATAACTAATGCCACAAGTATTGAAATCGGTTATCTTAGTGGTGTATCGGCTCCAATTCAAACCCAGTTAAATAATAAACTATCAACCAGCGTGGCAGCGACTACCTATTCCACAAAAACCGAACTAACTGGTATTGTTGGTGGGGCTGACGAAACATTAAATACTTTGGGTAAATTAGCCACTGCTGTTGGAAACAACGCTACTTTTAGTGTAACTGTTACTAACTCGCTATCCGAAAAATTGTCAAAGACCGAGGCCACTAATACTTATGTTACTAAGACTGCGATGGACGCTAAAATATCTGATACCAGCATATCAGATAATACTGCATATTCTTCCCTAAAAACCGATCTATTATACGCCACCAAGAGTCATAATCATACTATATCCGACATAACCAACCTACAAAGTGTATTGGATAGTAAACAACCGACTATAACTAATGCCTCTAATATTCAGATAGGCTACCTTAGTGGTGTATCAGCTCCTATTCAAAGTCAGTTAGATGATCGTCTACTTATCACGGATGCTTCCAGTACCTACGTCACAATTAACGAATTAAATACCAGAATTAGTGATATCTTAGACGGAGCCCCCGGTGCCCTTGATACTTTAGACGCGTTGGCGGCTGCCCTGGGAGACGATCGCAATTACGCTGTCACTACTACAAATTTAATAGGTACTAAATTATCTAAAACCGAAGCAGATAATACCTATGCAACAAAATCAGAGATGAGTGCCAAAATCACTGACACTACTATCTCCAGTACTACTGCCTATTCATCTCAAAAAACTAACGAACTGTACGCCACTAAGTTGCATAGCCACACTATATCTGACATAACCAATTTACAAACCTCATTAGATAACAAACAAGACTCTATAACTAATGCCACTAGTATTGAGATCGGTTATCTTGATGGTGTCACTGGATTGATACAATCCCAATTGGATAATAAGTTGTCTATCAATTTAGCAGCAACGACCTATTCAACCAAAACCGAACTGACTGGTGTTATTGGTGGAGCTGACGAAACTTTAAATACCTTGGGTAAATTAGCCACTGCTGTTGGAAACAATGCAACGTTTAGTAATACAGTTACTAACTCGCTGTCGGAAAAATTATCAAAGACTGAGGCCGCGAATACCTATGCAACCAAGACTGCAATGGACGGTAAGATCACCGATACCGTCATATCTGATACTACCTCCTATTCATCCCAAAAAACCGATTTATTATATGCTACCAAGATTCACAATCATCCTATATCTGACATAACCAACTTACAAACAGAACTCGATAGTAAACAGCCAACAATAACTAATGCCACTAATATTGAGATTGGTTATCTTAATGGTGTATTGGGTCCAATTCAAACCCAGTTAGATAATAAATTATCTACCAGCTTGGCAGCCACTACCTACTCAACTAAAACCGAACTAACTGGTATTATTGGTGGGGCAGATGAAACTTTAAATACCTTGGGTAAATTAGCCACTGCTGTTGGAAACAACGCCACGTTTAGTAATACTGTTTCCACCTCCCTATCAGAAAAATTGTCAAAGACCGAGGCTGCTAGTGTCTATGCCACCAAGATTGCTGTGGACGCTAAGATCACCGATACTGTCACATCTGACACTACCACCTATTCGTCTCAAAAAACCGATCAATTATATGCTAGCAAGACCCATAACCACCCTATATCTGACATAACTAACCTACAAACAGCCTTAGACTCTAAACAACCGACAATAACAAATGCCTCCAGTATTGAGATAGGCTACCTTAGTGGGGTGTCAGCTATGATTCAAAGTCAGTTAGACGATCGTCTACTTATCACGGATGCCTCTAGCACCTACGTCACGATTAACGATTTAGATACTAGAATTAGTGATATCATAGACGGAGCCCCTGGGGCCCTTGATACTTTAGACGCATTGGCGGCTGCCCTGGGAGACGATAGCAATTACGCTGTCACTACTACAAATTTAATAGGTACTAAATTATCTAAAACCGAAGCAGATACTACCTATGCAACAAAATTAGAGATGAATGCCAAAATCACTGACACTACTATCTCAAATACTACTGCCTATTCATCTCAAAAAACTAACGAACTATACGCTACCAAAACGCATAATCACACTATATCTGACATAACCAATCTACAAACCTCCATAGATAATAAACAAGCAACTATAACTAATGCTACAAGTATTGAGATAGGTTACCTTAGTGGTGTGACTGGATTGATACAAACCCAATTGGATAACAAGTTGACTACTAATTTAGCAGCCACCACCTATTCAACCAAAACCGAACTTACTGGTCTTGTTGGTGGGGCTGACGAAACTTTAAATACCTTGGGTAAATTAGCCATTGCTGTTGGAAACAACGCCACGTTTAGTAATACAGTTACTAACTCGCTATCGGAAAAATTGTCAAAGACCGAGGCCACGAATACTTATGCCACCATGACTGCTATGGACGCTAAGATTATCGATACCGTTATATCTGACACTACCGCCTATTCTTCGAAAAAAACTGACGAGTTATACGCAGCCAAGACTCACAGTCATCCTATATCCGACATCACGAATTTACAAACTGCATTGGATAATAAACAGCCAACAATAACTAATGCCACTAGTATTGAGATAGGTTATCTAAGTGGTGTGACTGGGTCGATACAAACCCAATTAGATAATAAGCTATCTACCAGTTTGGCAGCCACCACTTACTCTACCAAAACTGAACTTACTGGTCTTGTTGATGAGGCTGACGAAACATTAAATACCTTAGGTAAATTAGCCACTGCTGTTGGAAACAACGCTGCTTTTAGTGTAACAGTTACTAACTCTCTATCAGAAAAATTGTCAAAGACCGAGGCCGCCAATCTCTATGCCACCAAGACTGTAATGAACGCTAAGATCACCGATACCGTCACATCGGACACTACCGCCTATTCATCTCAAAAAACCGATCTATTATACGCTACCAAGACCCATAATCACCCTATATCCGACATAACTAACCTGCAAACAGCTTTAGACTCTAAACAAGCGACAATAACCAATGCATCCAGTGTTCAGATAGGTT
>Ga0206130_10009239_pt1 | contig 10380 bp, 9 predicted proteins | sample Helgoland_Spring_9_FD_148637 | JGI IMG/M metagenome (GOLD analysis project Ga0206130, IMG submission 148637) | Pelagic subsurface seawater microbial communities from Kabeltonne, Helgoland, North Sea - Helgoland_Spring_Bloom_20160512_1 | ecosystem: Environmental > Aquatic > Marine > Epipelagic ...
ATGAAAAAAACCTATTCATGGGGAATTTTGTGGACAGATGTCAGATGTTTGATGTATCGGATTTTCCCAAAGATCCACTATGGGACCCACTTGAGGCAAAAAAGTTTCCAACACGGTTGCAAACACGAAGTATTTACGGAGTATTATCTGCAACAATTAATATGATTGATGAGTTGAAGAGAAAGGAAAATCCTCCTTTATCACAAAAAACGAAATATTTGTTAGTGCTCTTTGAAGACATGCATATTCCCCTTATCAACCACATTGAAATGTTAATTAAGAAACAGAAAATGCATTTGAATTTAATATCATATCAACAACCTGGAACAGAGGAGATATTGATACCAGAATTTCAAATTGACAACTCCAGTATCTCCACAGTGGATGTCAAACGCACAATGAAGTTGAAAAGCTATCAGAGACTTAACAAAGTGCTAGAGTTGAAGCCATTTATTTTGACTGACGATTTTTTGAAAACGCAACTCAATATGATGGACGGATCTGTGGTACCACCACCTGCAATTTACATGCAACCAGGCCAGGATTTGTTTGTAAAGGGACTGGTATTTCACGACGGGTTGTTACCAGACGTTTTGCGCCATGTCATCAACTGTAACTTCTTCAATGAAACGAAGAAAACTCATCCGTTGGTTCATCTAATTTCTAAAAGTTTGCCACAACGCTGTACTATTCGTAACTTATCGGATATATTACACGAGTACTCGAGAAAGCACGATTACGTATATGACTTTGTTATTGCCTGTATGAAAGCTTCTTTGTTAGGTCTGTACAAGAGAAGTGTTGTAAGGCCACCGTTTCATATTCGGAAGGTGCTTATGCGTGTATTCAGGGAAAAAAGTAAAAATGAGTTTCTTCAATGGATGTTAATGGACCATCAACAACTTCTCTTTTACATCATCAAAGAATTTCTTGTATTTGCGTGCAAACTCGTTCCCAGTTTATATAATGAAATTATACAGCGGTACAGTTGGGGTAAGTTTGAAGAAGGGGTTGCCGCCGCCATGAACAGTGTTCGTAAATATGATTATTGGGATGAGAGTGATCCACTGCTGTTCACTAACGTTGAAAATATGCTAGCTAGTGTGAACAAGCAACAAATACATCATTTATATCGACCAATTAAAACTTCTTTTGCGTATGCAGTGATGACAGAATGCGTACGAATTGATGAAGAAAGATGTGTCACCAGAGGAAATACGTCCACGAGTATAGAATGGAAAGATTTGATGCATAAAATTGCTATTCGAACGAAGGAACGCCATATTCAATTTGAGCTACTGGAATGCTTTCGAGTGTCACAGGCTTCAATCACTTCATTAACACATATTCAAGAAGTTTTTATGGAGGAGGGAAGTAAAAGCTCTTTAAAACAATTCCTTTTACAGCTTAATAGGCATGAATTTGAGGTTGTTCGTGACTTTGCAGATGCGTACGATAGGAAAGCCAACGTTCGAATATATGATTTGCCGGCACATACTTACATCAACCAATGCATTGCTTTGCGAAGAAAACATCGTATTAAGAACGGGGAACCCATTCCACAGCATGTCGGCGAAATATTGGTTTGTAAGAATTGCAAAACGTTCAAATCTTTTGTCAATCATCATGACAGCAAGGGAGTAGTTCAAAATTTGTATGCTTACGGGCATCAAAAAGTACTCGTTGAAGATGATACAGATGGGAAGGAATTAAAAATATACTGTGGAAAGCGATGCGATAAATCAGACGGAAAAAAACGTCATAATTACAATTCAGAGTACTCAAGCTTTCTAAATTTGACAGACGAGGAGATTTCAAAGTCAAACCGGACTCGCCAAAGGAAACGAGAAGCAAAGGAGATGAAAAAAGATTACGAAAATGAGATCTGCAGTGAGACGGAGTTAATCCGGATAAACTTACTGGGTCGAGTCCTTCAATTTTATGGTAAACTGTATACGATATGTAGCTCCTGTGCCAATCCAATGACATATTCAGGAAAGTACTTCAACGGAAAGAATGGTTTCTATTGTGGATGCTGTTTGTCCGACGAAGGTCAGTTGTTCACAACAATATCATGCTGCTTCTGCTGTGCCATCAAGAACAATGAGAGCTGGCAACCTCTTACCATCCGTGGAGAAGACGAAGAGTGTGACCGGAGACAAATTTATCTCTGTAACTCTTGTTATAAACCATGGATACGAGACAGTACACAACTGTTGAAAATGTCAACGATTCGAAGAGGGTTGAGGGAACGTTGGAAAAAGTTGAAACATCCTAGTAGCGATTAGGAAGGTATAAAAAGAAGATTAAAATATAAGAAATGCATATTCAATTATCATTGTACTTTATTTTTTGTATTGTGACATCTGTCTTCTATCCACATGGACTATTGACAACAATGTTACTAGCAATATTACTGTTCATTCACCAATATTTTTACTACCTACTTTCCGTTGATCCACCAAAAGTAGAACCATCTTCGTATTGCACTGAGTGCGAAGAAATGACAACCAACTCATATGTACATTGTAAGGAGTGTAATTTATGCTTTCCAGTAACATATTTTCACTGGGGGGGTGCCAAAAGGTGTGTCAGCAGAGAATGTGCAAATCGGTACCGTAACATAGTCTTTTTACAGCTCACTATCAATCTTTTTTGCTCGCTTATGCAGAGTGTTGTGTACCCTCCCTTTCTTTTTATATTTGTTACCACATTGATATCGTGTAAATCCATAGTGACAAAATTACAAATGAATATATAAAGGGTTTTTTATGTACCAAAGATGTCTAAAATAACTTTTGAACCGCTACCCAAAGATGATGTTGCCCCTATTGATATAGATGTTATGAATCTGTATTCAACCGCATGGATTGATATTACATTGATAGGTCTGGTATTATTTGCAATTTTTCAAGTTATAAGAAGATTAAAATAACATATTACCAGCGTTTAATTTTATTTTTCCTACACGAACCTTCACTTTTTTCTTCTTAAATATTTCTGTATCCATATCGTATTTATATTTCTCTAAAGCAGCCTCCGTAAATCCTGCTTGCTTCCATTCATCCTCAGATGGACCAAAGTATGTTTTGAGTTCACTTAACTTCGGAGTCAACAAACGAATGGTTTGACAATTACCACCTATTTTACGTAAATCTGCCCAGCTAAATTTCATTTGACATAAAGTTGGAAGACTCAATCCCAAAGCCGCCAGTTGGTGGATACTTATGCTTGTCTGCATCATGTCTGCCGCGCTAATATTTAGCTCCTCTAGTTGATTGGCGTCCATCTGCTTAAAATTTTCTGGTGTTATACCCATCGTCAACATATGATTAAAACGCATGCCAAAATCGATAAGAGCCGCCATAGTGTAGGTTGAAGCAACTTCGCGCCATTTAATTCCTTCTTCTACAAACGACTCTGGGATATAACCGTTCAATTTTAACGTGTGTAGCGAGGTACCACTCTGTATCATACTACGCAAATTGGTTTTGGTGCCAAATAAATTAAAGTACGATTTGGGTTTCTCCAGTTTGTTTATTTGCCTACGTTTTTCTATTTGTATTGCCATGGACTTTAACCTGTCGTCGCCAAAGTTAGCAAAAAAGGTATTTTGATTTGGATGACAGGTAGGACAGGTGTTGGATATCTTTTCTTTACTATACTGTAGCACACAGTTCAGATGAAAAGTACAGCCGCACTCAAAGGTGGCAGAATTTGGCCGAATAGATTTAGTACAAGTTAAGGGATCACCACAGAGAGGACAACTCATTTTGTTAGGATAGAATCACATTTATAGTATAAAAATATTAGCTACTAGTTAAATTTTACAAAGAATGTCTAGGTTGAAGCAAAATTTCAAATCGATCTCCGGGTGCCGCGTAAGACATAGCCTTACCAATGACTAATTCATTTAAGTGTCTGTAATTTTGGAGGAATTCTCTTAGTTTGGATTTATTCAGTGTGTCTACCGCACCTTGCACCGCAGGGCCGCCGGTATTGCTGTTTAACAATGCCCCTGACTTATTACGACCAGTCGGACAGTTTTGTAGATTAGCTTCGGCCGTAGCTAGGACTTTGGCTTTGTCAGCTCTGGTCTGCCTCAACCCTTTCATTCTGTTATCGTAATCCGGTTGAGTTTCCGCTGGGACTGCTTGGATCGGTGGATTAACCGTTAAATCTTCTGCTACCGCTGCGTTTCTTCCAGCCAATTTTGCGGCTTGAACAGCGTCGTCCGCGGCTTTATGAGCGTCTTTTGCTGCTCTTACAGCATCCTCATATCGTACCCTTTCTGCATCATCACTTAGATCAAATTGATCGCACATATTCAAAGCTCTACCAATCAAACGTTCGTCATCGTCTGCTGGGCGGAACGTGAACCGAACTTTTTGCCGTGGAATACCCTTTTCTCTCGTAGTTGATGCCCTGCCAGGACTTAAATTAATATCCAACATAATTTTATCAGTAGGATGGATAGGTTTTGTACCCCCATTGAGCACCGTAACTACCCCCCCAACGGTCGCCACACAGCCCTGGTCAATCAAACGGTCGTCTGCTTTCTGCTCTGTTGTCGCAATACCTACAAAACGGACCTGCTCTAGAATCTTATCTCTGACTGCTGATGCTGATGCACCAAAAGTTAAAGGAGAAATATCAAATCCGTTGACGACACTGAATACGTGCGTATAACCGTCGTGATACATCGCACCGCTCGTTCGTTTGCTGACAAGTATTTCTTGCTCTTTGATGTCGTACATTTCTGGTTGGTTTGAGGAGGGAATTAATTCACTTGTACCAGACATTCCATTGTTGGTGGCGCTTCGACCCCTCATGGTTGCTATTTGGAATTGATCCATCTTAACGTTTACATGGAAGCCTGGGCCTGCAACTCGTTTTGCTCTTCGTTGATACATATGTTGAATAGACATTTTCAGGAATATATACTTTAATATTACTCTTAGGTGATAGTTTAAAAATTATTTTTACTTCCTAATTTAACAAAACCTCAATACGCGGAAGTAATGTAAATTTGTCTTGATTTCTCAATGCTTCCTTTATTTGTCCACAGGATGGAACACGTGCCACTGCATGCGATATCAACCCCAACGGTATTATTTTCAGGATTTGTTTCACATTATCGTCCTGTCCACCCACATGGTTTTTACCAGATGGAAATTTGTCGTTTGGCTCGTCACTATGTCCGCACAGGAGACCATTACACATACCAACTACTTGTACTGCCTCTGGATCAGTAACTAAGTTTGGCATTCTCGTTCCTTCTGGTTGTACGAAATACGAATACTCTTTGGAACAATCCATTTTTACCAGAGCCAAAGCAACCATGTCGCCACGTTTCAACGGGTGGCCTGCAAAAATGTTTGCTACCATCGTTCGTCCAAAGACGTCACAATTGAATAACTTTTGAAGACTAGAATCGGCCATCATGTCGTTGCGAACTACACCAAAGAACCCAAAAGGAAAATTAGTATTTGTCAACCCACCAACAGCATCAATATCGCCCATTCTAGGATATAGTGGATTGTTTCTAGTCTGGCTCAAATCACCAACTCTACGATTTGCACTTTGCATGATAAAGTTGAAACAGGGGACATCCATGCAAGTAGACATCCTTAAATCGTCATTGGATCGATGCACAAACATGATGGATCCTGGATTGAAATTTTTTTCCCATCCTTGAGACCACGGACGAATTAGAATAGGTAGCGATGTAGTGACATTACTTTGTAGACTAATTTGCGATGTTGATAAAGTTGGATTAGTAAGGGCGGCATTAATACCTGGCCTGTCCGGTCCAGGACCGCTCTTGTATGCTGATAAAGTAGTTGATCCTAGATCTGGTTTGCCCTGGAATCGAAACATTTAATAATACCAAATGCGTTATATATAGTAATATTAATCAAACTCATAAGGTTTTATGCTAGCACTCTTTCCACCGTTTTTGGCATTCTTCATCAGCGTATTATTATAGTATTTAATCAATTCAAGCTTGTGTTTTGATAATTTCTGCCATTCGGTAATGCCCTTCAGTACCAATCTTTTTTCACCAGTAACTTTGTTACGAACGGCTATTTGCTTCCCTTTTAGCTGCCTCTGCATTTCATTGACAAATAGAATCTCTTTGCTGACAATATTCTTCATGTTCATCTTGTGATGCGTGTAGTGCTTTCTAATATCATTTACTGTAAGTTCTGGAACACTCATCCCCTGGCGTTCCAACGGCATGCGCACTTCATGTTCCCACATTTGAAACATGATTCTATAAATTTCCTCTGGACTAATGGTACCGGTCAATCGTTGCTCTAAATCATTCATTTTGGCAATAACGCCCCGTTCACCAGCGCTGTGACAGCAAATGGGACAGTGACCATGGTCTTCTTCATCCGCTTCAACAACAGGGCATGGCTCCTCATTATCCTCCTCGATGTCTACGACAGGGATGGCCCCAGTGACGATAGTTTTGTTTTGTTCTGGTAAGATTAAATCGTCGAGTTCCATTTTGTTTTACCGGTTATCCTATATATACTCTAGTCATCTTCTAATTCATACATTCCATCAATCTCTCTTGAATTATCTACCTCAACGGTATGGTCTAGTATTTTTTCTAAGAGGGGGGTAAAGTCCATGTTGAATGCTTTGGAATTACACTTTGATCGTAAAATATAGCACCATAGTACAAATGCATGATCCAAATTAGTCCCATCTGGATGCCTGTATATCTTACCTTCAAAAAATACATCAAATCCGTTGAATCGGTAGAAAACAATAGGAACCACCGACCTTTCAATGGCTTCTACATGCTTGTACATTTTCTCCTCGCTGATAAAGAAGAAAGAAAGAAACTTTACGTTGTAAACACTCACAAAATGTTGGTTAAGCATGGTTAAATGAATCCATTGTTTTGCCGGCTTGTACTTTATGATATCTTTGTACTCGTCGTACGTTATCATTTTTTGAAGTTTATTCAGCTGTCCTGCTGGTGCCATTTGATACAAACACGTCATGCTTGAAACCTCTTCCCCCAATTGATTATGAGAAGCCACTTCTTTGTCGCCATACAGTATAATCTTATCAAAAAGTAAATTTAAAATACCGTCGCGAAATCGCCTGGTTATAAAATGTCTTCGTTCATTCAGAATAAATGTACTCCAGTTTGTAGACTCGACTTTAGGAGCTCTTACATTTGGCGCAAACCTCCAACGTCTACCGTAGGTAAATGTGCTCACGAACCAATAAAAGCGAGACATACACATTATCATTGCTTTTTCAGAGAGACGGGCGTGGTTCGGCATATTCTTCACGGTTTCCACGAACGATTCAATGTTCAGTATAATTTTTGAGTGAATCTGCAATATAAAATGGCCAGCCAATCTCCAACACAATTCTAAAATTTCTTCCAACCCATCATCTGGTGTTAACTCTTTCCATCGAAAGGCAAGGACATCTAAAAACGACACATACGTAGCAAAGCACCATTCTTCTGGTTCCGGAAACGTATAGACACGAAGCCGGTTCTTTTTTATATACACTTTGTTCTCTTCACTTAAATACATTTCTGATCCGTCATATTGCAGTCGGATAAGGTGAAGTATAATGATAAAAAGGAGCATGCTGGTGGTCCAGCCTAGCATAACGCCAGGTATAGGTTTATACAGCGTATGATAATGCTTTAATAAATATTCAGTGCATTTAACCCTTAAGTTCACCACCTGTTGTAAAGAAGGCTTCTCTATGGTGCCGCTTTTTATACTGAGTAATACATCGTATAAGTCAACGAAATACAATAGCATGTCTGTCTTACCCTTTCCTATATCAAATTCCAACCCTTCTTCCACACTGTGAACACGAAACAACGATTTATAAGGTGTCTTGAACATTTATTTAATATAGTTTTTATTTATATACCCTACAACCCACCGTAATATTGTACGTGGTCATGTTCATTTTGACTTCAACATCATATGTATTGATCGTTGTCAAGCTTTTATTTAACACATTACAGTGAAAAAAAAAGACAATTTCCGAACGATGACTAGATGCGTTGATATTTATGGTGGGCATATCTACTATGATGTGATGATCCGTAATTTTTTTTACCGCTTCGTATCCAAAATTACCCAGTGTTTGGTTCATATATTTTGTATACGTAAAATATTTTACACCCAGAGTTTCGTACAGGAGCCGCACACCTTCTCGACAATCTGCTGGCATATTGACATCATTGAAGGTCATATGTTTACGTAATCGTTCGTAATCCACTACAAACTGAAGATCAACTAGCAGTGGTCCATGTCCTAAAATCCACAGCGAATTCATACAAACATATATATAGTGAAAAAGTCTTTATTAATAGAATGAAAAATGTAATACTAGCTTCTATAATTAATATAAATTTTGTTTTTATTGGTAGGTTAATACAAGGAGCTTCAACAACAAACATCAATACACAAAAGATACAAGAATTGGATGAAAGACCCTACTTCTATGCTTCGTTCCACGTCTTAAGATTCTCTTTCTTATGCTTAATTCTTTACAACAGTATATTGATTGCCGATTCATTTGATTTACTCTCTATTACATTGTACATAATATACTGGTTGCCTACAGTTTGGTGGTTCAACGCATTTTACACACTAGATTTTAATTATGCCATTTGTTACTCGTCTTTCTCCGGTAAATTTGCCACGATTTTAGCACTTTGGTTTGAGCCACACCCGTTGTTTTGGACACCATCGTGTCTGTTTGCATTTTACTGCCTCTATTTGTCCACGTGGTTCAAATATTGTTTGCCTCATTAAAAGTCGAATGTCATATTCCTTACATTTCGAATGCATGCGTTACTTGTCTCATCCTTTAACATAGCGTATAATGTTTGGGGATGGATCTGGGATTTCATATCAGATGGAAACACGCTACCGGCCTTCAAAGCCTCCACAACAATTTCGGAACAATAATATCTCTTGTTAAATCCCCATTTGGTCGGCCACGCATGGTCAATGGATGCAATAGGTTGAAGAAAGTACCCAACATGGTTGAAGTGGCACCCTACTGCATTTGAACAGTAGTCCAATACCGCATTATACTGTTCCTGAGTCGTGTCAAGGCTACGGAAATTCCACTGTTTGCGTGAGAATCGTTTCCTGGTTAAAAATACAGTGCCATTGTAATGTATGCTACATGCCTGACCACTCACCATCTCATTCTCCTTCCCTTCCTCGTCTGGAAAGAAGAGTTCGACGTGAATTTGAGGCTGTGCTCCATCCTCACATGGAGGCGCAATCCAGCTAGCGACTTTGTTCAATATATGTGCTGCCATTATTTCCTCGTCATTTTTGAGAAAGCAGGCATAGATTGTACTCATTATAATTTTGTAAAAAGAAGAATTTATACTTTAATTATTTTTATTCCGTGTCAGAAGATGAATTATAGGAATGATTGTTTGTAGAGGACCCTCCACTAGAACGGTAGCCCAGGCTTTCGCCGGACGATTCATGGTCGCTGCTTTCACTCATACCATGATCACTACTTTCACCAACATATCCCATCTCTTTTCCACTACTCTCACTACTACTGTGGCTGCTGCTGTTGCTATATCCAGACGTTTGATTGTAACTAACATCTGAATATTTACCAAACGATTGGTCGGAATGTTCTGAAGTTGGATAGGCCTCTTGACTTTCAATAGAGTGATTACTAGCGTAGGAATGATGACTCATATTACTCATGGTACTCGCGTTTGATTTTTCTGATAAGTTTGATGCAACGGAGATTCCACTTTGAGCACTCATGTTGGATGCCACACTGTGGGCACTCATGTTGGACATGTTGGATGCCACACTGTGAGAACTCATATTGGACATGTTGGATGCCACACTGTGGGCACTCATGTTAGACATTTGGGACGCTACACTGCCTACACTGGCACTACTGTGTTTAGAGGAAACCGATTTAGCGTCTTCTTCCACCTCCATATCAGTACTGCCGTCGGAGTAAGCCTGATTTTCACGCATGATGTGTTCGGACAAGGCATCGTAATTGGTGGTTTCATTGAGCATGCGCTCAAATTCCGCGTCCGAAATGTGGGAACTAGGCGACAGTTTCTCTAAATTTTCACCATCAATAGTTGGATCATACTCCATCAATGCTTCCAAATCCTCGTCGTCGCCGTAGTCCGATTGGATTTGCACCCGTTCAAACACTGGCTGCCTGGCGTTGGACAAAAATTGCATGGGTGAGACAACATTATTGGATACTGACGTGTCTATAAGGTTACTTGATTCTTCCCATTCATTCGACATGGTAAACATTGTGTTAAAAATTTTTTTCACCAAACTGCCCTTCATATTAAATATGGTTGCTAAA
>Ga0206130_10009242_pt1 | contig 10377 bp, 12 predicted proteins | sample Helgoland_Spring_9_FD_148637 | JGI IMG/M metagenome (GOLD analysis project Ga0206130, IMG submission 148637) | Pelagic subsurface seawater microbial communities from Kabeltonne, Helgoland, North Sea - Helgoland_Spring_Bloom_20160512_1 | ecosystem: Environmental > Aquatic > Marine > Epipelagic ...
TTTCTTCAGCCTCTCATTTTCCTTCTTCAATGCTCTCATCTCTGAAAGTTGAGGCCGGCCAAGGCCACCAAACTTCTTACGCCAGTAATAATACGTCTTGTCCGAAATCCCCGCTTTGCGACATGCGTGTTGAATGTCATTGAGAACTGACCCGGTATTGTCACCGCCACCAACTTTTAGTCATAACTCAATTTATTCAAGGCAGCAGGCTATGAAGCCAATGAAACGCGACACGCTCTAAGCATTATAATATAGGAGATAGGGTGGTCCCAGGCTAAAAGAGGTAAGTAGGTCATGTTATGTTACACAAGTTTTAACAATAGTTTTAACCTCAATAAGCGTACACTTCTTTTTAATAAATAGAATACAATTAATGGTATTAGATATAAATATTCTCTTTTCCGCATTATGATGTCGGTGATCCTGACTCTATACACACACATGTGCCTTTTTGCTTCAGTTATGCGATATTCTATGTCTGCTTCTTTACCTAGACAAGCTAAATGATTTGTTGATATGCCTCCAATTCTATACTGCACCAACTTTTCATTTATCATTTCAACACGATCCTCGAGTGAAGCTCTGAAACCAAGAATCAAATCCTCGTATACACTATCATCCTCTATGTAACCGTATTTAACGAAAAGGTCTTTATGATAGGCAGCTGAGGCACCAACATATAATGCAATTGACTTTGCTCCTATGTATGCACTTCTCTTGTTGTAGAACTTGGGCGGGCTTATTAAGATTTGATTTGCTAGACTTCTATGATTAAGGGCGTATTTATCCACATCCGAGAAAACGAGCAGCGCATTAGTCTCATTAAACTTATCAATTATCTTTTTTGCACGGGTTGGTAAGCTAATGTCATCTCCGCCACACACAATTACAATGTCAGCAGAAGCCATAGAAAAGCATTTGTTGTAGTGTTTAATCAACCCAAGGTTTTCACGGTTTCGATTCAGCCGAATTATGTGAGGTCCATCATATCCAGAAACCGCTTCAACTATCCTATCCCAAGTCTTGTCACTGGAACAATCGTCTGAGATCATAATCTCTACGGGCTCGCATTCTTGATCTAATAAGGCTTTAATCGATTCAGAAATAACATCTGCTTGATTGTACGACATCAAAACCATAGTTGCGACGGGCATGTAAGGATAATAATTAGACACCAATTAAGACCCTGTATAAAATCGGATATAAATACTCTATGAACAATTACAGGAATGAGCAATACAAAGCATAGGTAAATAAAAGACCAGCCACATTCTCATTTTGTTGCGGATGAAGTCTTCAAGATCTTCTGGTGCGTCTTTATCTGGCATAGGATAACAATGGTCTGCTTGTCAGCCCGTTAGCCCACCCTAAGCTCAAGACGAAGAAACGCTTTCGGACATTCGCATGCTCAGCCACCCAACCAAACACCTATGGTATGACGCTTGCTGATCCCAAGCTGCTCCATGACCGGTAATCGTCCTACGCCAGCTTCAACGAGTGCTTTGACGTTAGATCACTGACGCATGGCCGCTAGGCCGCGACACCAAAACATTACTTTACCTCGGCGACACATCAGTAAACCATCCGCAGAAGAAACCTTTTCCAACAATCCAGGGGGTCCCATCTAAGGCTCACACAGAGCCCCATACACGCACGGTAACTTAGGTTTATAGGCTCGTGTGGCCTACAACCATTTGGTCACCCCAACGTGTTCTCATGCGCTGTACGGTTATCGCTTGCCATACCGTAGAACGTCCAGAAGGCGTCTGTACTTCACGTTCATGTTGTTATCCACTTAAGCATCTATAGTAGGAAGCCTTGCTTATCCCAAGCTGCTCCTGAACCTGCACACGCTGCACACCAGCTTCAACCAATGCCTTAACCTTGTCTGCCTGTCGCATAGCTGTCGGAACTCGCCCTTTGTACTTACCCTCAGCTTTCGCCCTCTTGATGCCTTCGACCTGACGCTCTTTCATCATCTCACGTTCAAACTGTGCGACAGATACCATCATATTAAGGATCAGCTTGCCTGTGGCTGTCGTAGTATCAACAGTTTCACTGCCTAGGGACAAAATAACTAGTCCAGCGCCTTTGGCTTCAATCTGCTTTAATAGCTCACCCATGTGCATTACGTTACGAGCCAGACGATCCAGCTTGGTCACCACTAGCTTGTCCCCATTACGGAGCATATCAATAGCTCTGCCTAGTTCGCCTCTTGAGGCTACTGCTGATACCTGCTCTTTGAATGTACGCTCACAGCCGTAGTTCTCCAACTCGACTAGCTGTGCATCAAACCCTGCTTGTTGGTCTGTGGTACTCGTTCTGGCATATCCAATAAGCATCTTGCACTCCTGTGGACTCATATCCTTCTTTTTCCGTCTGCGTAATAGTTTATCGGTTTCACATTCACACTTTCACGTAGCAGCGGGTCCAATAATAGCTCACTCACCTTATTTACCTGCTGCTCCATTGGCGCGCGGATGCCCCCGACAAGCACTTCGCCTCTATCTGGATCAGCGCTTGGCAAGAACCAACAGGCTCTTTGGGATTTCACACCGCCCCACGCGAACCTTGCTCATTCCACCATTCGCAGTTGGACTTGGTGTTTTGTTCCTTGGCGAAGGAATGAAACTTGAAGCGTCGATTGGTTTTACCATCATCGGATTGGGCTTTGCTGTGACAGATGGACGATTATTTTCCTTCGTCTTTCGAAAGACCTCTACCTAAAGCAGGCGGTGGTACTCAACGCAACAGCTTGCTGATTTGGGTTCTAACCAGTCGTTTGCTGCGATCGTTATTAATGTCCGCATTTGTTCGGTCCTACTTGTACAAAAACAATCTGATTACTTGAGTATAAAAGCGCCTGCTTAGATCTCCGACTGGATGACAAAGCACTCCCCTTCTCGCCACAGATAGACAAAGCGGTCCATAAAGTGGTCCTGCGGCTAGGTTTTACAGGCACCAAACCAATTTTTATACAATAAATACAATTAATTAAATGTTATTTGTGGCGCCCAGAAGAGGCTATCGAACTTCATGAGTATTGTTTAATATCAATATTTTAGTGAAGTGATAATCCATAAAAGCGGTCCCAAAAGCGGTCCTGATTAAGCATAATAGTGGGTAATATTGTGGCTTGCGCCTAGAGCTAAAATTTGAATGTGCCAATGCCTGAGATCTGCTATACGAACAATTTGCGCTTGTGCAACTACTGCCATCGCTCACATGTAAAGTCTCCGCATCAGTTGCATTCATGTAACTGCCTTGCAGCCGATCTCCCTGAAGTGGTTATTGAAGCTTCCACGAGACATTTAATCTCAAGCGTCTTTTCGGTTCGGTTGGGCACCAAGCGGCAAGTTTCAGTCTCGTTCGAAACTACATATAGGATTAACTGGATATTACGATTGCTCGCAAGGGGATGAAATTGACGTATGATATATTGAAAATCGTTCACCCAAGACAGCCCTAACAGATATAAATAGAGCTTCCATAAATCCCGGGAACTTACTAGTATAAGCATGATGTCCTAGTTTAACACAAGAAAAGCATAATAAATTGCAATATAATGTTCGAGCCGTAACGCCAGAGTTGCCCGATCCTTCGGAATGGATCAAATTCTTGAAGCCCGCAATCGACGAAAACTGGTACACCAATTACGGGCCAGTCAACACGCATTTCGAGAAGCGCTTGAGCGCTCTGTACGGACGGATGGGCGAAGGGGTCGTTACATCTTCCAGTGCCACATCCGGCTTAAGCGCATGCTTGATAGCTGAAGCAATTTCTGGTCCGGTCCTTTGTCCTGCCTTTACTTTTCAAGCCACTGCCGCCGCCATTCTCGGAGCCAACTGCAAACCAGTCATAGTAGATGTTGATGAAGTGTCTGGTGTCGTCTCAGCAGAAACCCTTGAATACGGATTTCAAAAGATCGGTGCTAAAGCCGCCATCGTTGTGGCACCTTATGGGATCACTAACAATTTCCAAGCCCATGCGGAGGTCTGTCGCAAATTGGGTAAACTGCTGATAATAGACAATGCTGCAGGACTTGGTGTCGCGCGGGGGCAGTCAGCTTTATCTGGTAAAAATGAGGCTGTAAGGGAGGTGTTTTCCCTTCATGCTACCAAACCGTTTGGTATCGGTGAAGGCTGCGCGATCTTTGCGCCCTACTCAAAAGTACCATCGCTGCGTGCGGCGATGAATTTTGGGCTTCAGAGCCATAGTGCAAATGGAGAAGTTCAGCGACCTTATTGGGGCATTAATGGCAAAATGTCTGAAGTTCACGCCGCTATCGGTCTTGCAGTTGCCGATGGTATGGCGCAGCGTGTGGCGTCGCGACAAGAGATGGCAAGAAACTGGATTGAGTTCCTGAAGGACAGTCCAGCTGTGCCGTTTCACACGACGATCGATGCGTCGCCTTGGCAAGTGTTACCAATTCTGCTCGAATCTCAAATTAACGTAGTAAAAACCATGGAGAACGCGGCGAAGCATAAGATTGAACTTCGGCGGTACTATACGCCTTCTTTGGGAACCTGCCAGGGAATGGAGCAACTATCAAGATGCCCAAACGCCCAAAATCTGGCTGAACGCGTCCTTGCTCTGCCAGTTCGTTCTTTCATGGCCATTGAAGAACAGTATAAGATCATGAGCACCGTTCGGGCTTGCATCGCGAAAAGCCAAAATAGAGTATGCAAATGAGCCGCAGCAGCCTAAATTCTGGCTTTCTAAGCTATGACACATTAGAAAAACTAGGAGTTCTTGATGCGGAGAGGCGAAATATTCGCATTCATTCTACCGCGGTCATTGTGAACTTTGATGAAATCCAGTTTGGCGAAAATGTACGGATTGATGCATATGTAGTTCTGTCGTGCCGCGATCTCATTTTGGGTAATTATGTCCATATTGCCTCAGGCTGTGGGTTCTTCGGTACAGCACCAATTCGAATGGGCGATTTTTCAACGACTTCAGCGCAAGTTTTGGTATATTCGTCTACTGATGACTATTCTGGTAAGTATATGACAAATCCAACTATTCCATCTGAGTTTACGAATGTGCAGCATGCAGCCGTGTTGATTGAGCGGCATTGCATCATTGGTGCGCATTCCACCATCTTACCTGGCTCCGCACTTGGAGAGGGTGCTGCAGTTGGCTCTGCCGCATTGGTGAACGGGCCACTACCACCTTGGACGATTTCGGTCGGCACTCCCGCAAAACCAATCAAGTCCCGAGCGCGCAATGCTCTGGACATCGAAGTGGCTATGTTAAGCAAGGAATGAAATCAATATGTTCAAATTTCTTAAACGCAAGAGAACTCAAATTCCACATCAATCACCAAATGCAGCCGTTGCACGCGTCTTCACAAACATAAGAGACATTGGCCTGAACCCAAAGCACATTGTCGACATTGGTGGTAACCGTGGTGGCTGGAGTCGTACGGTGCTGTCAATCTTCCCGCAGGCCTGCTTGAGTATTTTTGAACCTCAACGTCGATTGGCTACATATCTTGCCGATCTTGAGGCAAGTCCTAATGTTGTAGTTTACTACAAGGGAGTTGGTGATTTCGATGGCATCGCACCCTTCACGCTTCACCATCGCGACGATAGTTGCAGCTTCGTTTACGATGCCGAAGAGGCAAAGGCGCACGGGTTCATACAAAGTGAAATTGAGATATGTAAGCTTGACACTGCCATGGCTGATAGTCCATTCGGGACACCCGATATCGGTAAAATAGATGCTGAAGGTCTTGACCTGAAAGTGTTGGAAGGTGCTGCCAAAACCTTGCGCGAAACGGAAATCGTTTCGATTGAAGCCTCAGTTTCCAACCCAGACTACCCCAATTCGGTCCTCGCTGTCGTAAAAAAAATGGATCAGCTGGGCTTCCGGTTATTCGATTTTACCGACCTAAATAGGACACCCAATCGCAACCTGCTGTGGCTCGTAGAAGGGGTATTCGTGCGTAAAGGGCATGCACTCGATATTGCGTCCTCGACATATGATTAACACAGGAAGGAAATTAATGCCGCTTACGCTTCGGGATAAAGTATTTGCTGACGATGAACCTGTTGTGGTGTCGATCTGTTGCATCACGTACAATCATGGACGCTTTATCACGGAATGCATTGAGGGTTTTTTGGATCAGGAATGTGATTTTCGGGTTGAGATCATTATCCATGACGACGCCTCAACTGATGGAACTGCCCAAATCGTCAAAGAATATGCGGATCGACACCCGACGATCATACGCGCAATTTTACAGGATTCGAATCAGTATTCGAAAGCAGTAAACCCTTACTATGCGTATGTTTTCCCTGCTGCGCGTGGCAAATATATCGCGATTTGTGATGGGGACGATTATTGGAGTGATCCGGCAAAACTTGCTCGTCAAGCCAATGTATTGGATGAAAATCCAGAGGTTGTGATCACCTACGGACCAGTCAAAGCCTGGACTGCAAGCGGTGAGACAAATTCCTACAGAGGTGGGGCTAAACGTGATTTATCATCACAAGAGTTGAAAGACCCCCGTCCCATAAACACGCTTACCGCCTGTTTCCGAAACATTTTTCAAGGCTCCGATCCACCCATGTTTTTGCGTAACTCACCGATTGGTGATCTGACTGTTTGGGGGATTTTGGGGTATCATGGGACCGGGCGATATCTTGCAGATATGCCACCTGCAAATTACCGAATTCATGATGGCGGCATTCTATCCATGGTTACAGGTAATAAGCAACTCATGATGACGGCGCTCGCACAGCTCAATATGGCTGCGTACCACAGTGAAAAAAATGATCTTGAGGCGACCAAGAGGTCTTTATGGCGTTTTATGGACTTTATCAACAAAACAGAGTTCGTTGAACTTATTGATATTGATCCCAATCGTATTTCGCTTATCAGTGTGCTCCGACTCTGGAACAAACACCGCAAACGAAGGCGGCGTACTAAAAAGGCGTGAACGCAAAGAATGTAAGCCAAGCTTTCATCTAAATGTACACTTCACTTAACAGTCGTTGATCATTTTTGAAGCGTTTTTTGGAAAGTGTTTGTGCACTGCGCCTTCTTCATCCACTGTATACCAAAATGTATCACAATGGTGGTTCGTTAACCAACACTATCACCAATAAAACAGAGCTATACGCACTTAAGGATGGGTCCCTTATCCGGATTCATACCCCCTGAACCCATTCTTTCCATTTGCTGTTCAACCCCCACCAAGGGGGATTAGGGGGTGCCTCTACTATGTGCAACACAACTCAAAATTTACTGGCAGAAATTTAAGACACAGCCCAAACACTGTCTGGAGACCCGATTGATGTTTGCCAATCAAACAGTATTGAGCCAAACTGAGCCAGAAAGAATTGGAGAGATGGTATGCGTAATGCTTTGGTTGCTGGGATTGTTGGCTTAGGTTTGTTGGGTGGCTGCACGGAGACCCGTGAGCAGATGACTGCCAATATGAACTCAAACCGAGATTTTTACACCACGGTGCTATCATCGGGTGAAGTCTTAACGTCATCTGCGACTGGTAATTGGATTGTCTCCACAGTTAAATATAAAAGCAATTTATTTGAGTGTAGTAGCATAGGCTCAATGCAGCGTTGCAAGAAGCTATGAAAGCAATCCCATCTTGGGGTAGATCATAGATATAGTGCTGAGACCCTCTCAGACTTGCTCAGCTGAGGGTTCGGCTGCTTCTTAAGCGCAGGTAGCCTATGGGGATCAACCTCTCTGTGAGCAGGTTTTTTACTAAGCCTCATGACCCGCCTACGAACTTCATCCTCAAGCAACTCAGGACTGTTCTCAGGCAGGCCAGCCATAGCAAGTTGAGGATATCGTTTGGCAATGCCTGACCAATTCATATGGTATGATAGATTGCGGCACATCGTCTGCTCTCGCAGCTGTACAATGTATTGAATATGATCTTTGCAAACGATGATCCGATAGGGCAGCAAGGCACATTCCCATGCCTTGTTCTCGTAGGTGAAAGAGGTTTCGGCTAAGCTCATGCTACTGCTCCTTGATTGAATGCCTTTGCTACTGCATCAACGTATCGTGTGCCTTTGGTCCCGAAACCATCAGTCGTATCCTTACCAGACCGAAGGAACTCCAAAGCGCCACCAGCGCCAGCATTGTGGGCCAGTGCAAGGATGCCAAGCTGCTGCCGTTGATTAAGCTGTCGATACTTCTTTGAGTACCTCAGTAAGGTCTTGTGGTTCTGGTGGGTGAACGATTGGAATGCAGTCTCCTGCAAATTGGGATCGTTTCGAAAGGCTTCTCGTTCCTCCGGTGTAAAGCCGATACCAACATCTTTGAGAGCAGTACGACCAAATTGATATTTGCCTTGGTAATGATTGTTGTAGCCACCTTCGATATCGTACTGACCACCGCTTTCAATCTCAGCCACAGCTTCCGCAAAGACATCAAACTCACGATCACCGAAGGGGCCATCATATGTATCTTCGCCATCATCTCCGGCTTGGACACTAGCTCTAGGATCAAGCGCTATCTCGTCATCATCCCAAAAGTTTCGTACCTTTTGTCCTTCGACCAAAGTTCCTGTATTCCATGATGATCTAGGCATTTGATATCTCCTTCAGGCTAAGTTTGATTGCTGAAACTTGAGCACTCGTTTGATTAAACAGGCTGTCATGTTTGAATGAACCCTTTGAACTCATCATGCTGCCAGTCCTTTCACTTGGGTTTGAAGGCGATCAATCAAACGGCCCAGCTTAGCTGTTGGAGTGTAGGTCCCCTTTGAAACAGCCAGTAAGCCAGCCTGAACAGACTGACCTAAGTCCCGTGGCAACATGGAAGGTAGCTCGTATTTGTGAGGATTGGACATCATCGTTTTCGATAAGGTGATTGATGAGCAATTATCGGACATCTGCTTTAAGAGCACGGCCAGTGTACTTTCATAGGCTAGGCTGGTGGGTCTAGGCTGTGCAGCAAACAGGCCTCGTAACCTTAGTTCACCTCGGAGTGCCTCAATCTGAAGCTGTTGGATTACATTGGCTGATTGAAAAGCATCCCTAGCTCGGTTGATTTGTTCATTAACCATAGAATGCATCTCCCATAGCCACTCGATCTTTAAGCATCTGCGTCTGTGAGGCAGTTGAGTAATACCCACCTGTGCCTGATGGGCGAGACCAGCGTAGCTGTTGCCACTGCATGAAGGTCTTGTGTTGGATTGAGTTGCGATTGGACTCCTGAACGGACTCCGAGTCATTAAATACGGACATTATGATCACCTGTTTGGATTTATGTTTTTGATTGGGGGGAAGGCACAGTTGTCCCGAAGGATCTGCTCTCTAGCCTATACCATTATTGTAGCACATTTACGTCTATATGTAAAATAAAACATATATTTAAGTGTAATTTAATAAGATTGAAAAGGGAGTGGCTTAGGCTGGTTGTTCTGTTCAGACTATACTTTGCCTGTAGTTCTCTTCAGGAGGCCTTGGCAAGGCATTACTGGTCCTTTTTGAGCCATATCAGTTGTGCCTGAGGGCAAGGGCCAAAGGGCCATATCAGGCAATTACGGCTTAGAACGCCTTGACCATCACATCCATCTACGGCTCAATGAGGTCTCACCTTTGGAGCATCTCATGGCCACATTCGACCAGTTCATAAGTTCAATCCGACAGGAGTTCGGAGAACAAGGCGCTGGCAAGACGTTTGAGGCCTTCTGTAAATGGTTTCTAGAGAATGATCCTGAGTGGTCAAAGAGAGTTGATAAGGTTTGGCTCTGGGATGAATACCCTAATAAATGGCAGTGCTGGTAGAATGAAAACGGTAAATCATCAAAAGTTTCTCAGTAGTCTTTCAAATGAAACTCGTGCGAGCCTCATACAACGTACTAATAGGCATGGAGTGGCACGCCTTGCTGTTCATTGGGCGCTGATTATTTTGTTTGGCCTTGCTATCTATTTGGACTTGCCAGGGTGGCAGTTGCTATTGGTGCCGCAAGGAATATTGATAGTCTTTCTTTTTACACTTTTGCATGAATCTATCCATCAAACTCCGTTTAAAACAAGCTGGCTAAATGCCATGACGGCTCGGGTGAGTGGATTCTTAATCTTCCTACCACCTACATGGTTTAAATACTTTCACTTAGCACATCATCGTTTCACACAAATCCCAGGAAAAGATCCTGAGTTAGCATTTGAAAAACCCAACACCATTTTGGATTATATCATTCACATTTCTGGATTTCCAACATGGATCGGACACTTTAGGACATTGTTTCAAAATGCAATGAGTAATTGTAAGGCTGACTTTTTACCCCAAAAAGCAGAGGCACGAATTGTAAAAGAGTCTCGTTTGCTTCTTTTCGTCTATGTAATGATTTTATCTGGTAGTATATTTTGGATGTCAGCCGAATTATTC
>Ga0206130_10009243_pt1 | contig 10377 bp, 9 predicted proteins | sample Helgoland_Spring_9_FD_148637 | JGI IMG/M metagenome (GOLD analysis project Ga0206130, IMG submission 148637) | Pelagic subsurface seawater microbial communities from Kabeltonne, Helgoland, North Sea - Helgoland_Spring_Bloom_20160512_1 | ecosystem: Environmental > Aquatic > Marine > Epipelagic ...
AAACATTTTATATTGTGATGTATCGAGAGGTTGATGAGATTAACAGAACCTATCAGGTTGTTTTCATAATTGAATCTCTTGATGAAATGACTTAGGCCTTCAGCCGCATAGGCAGCCAAGTGAAAAACATAATCGATGGAATACTTCTCGAATAGGTCCGATAACAGGGCATTGTCCAAAATGGATCCCTCGCAGAACTCTGCTTCGCTTGGGACATTATCCTTGAACCCACCGCTCAAGTCATCTAAAGCGACAACTTTGTGGCCTTGGTTAATTAGTTCTTGGCAAACGTGGGAACCAATAAACCCTGCTCCTCCTGTAACGAGTGAAGTTTTCATTTTATTTTGAGATGTTGAACATTTGGAGCTTCCTTAAACCGATTTTGTGTAGAAGATATTTGGCCACAGTTAACAAAATACTTAGTCCATAAACAACGCCCTTGAGAAAAGGCATTTGTGAGTTTTCATCGTTATATCTTGTTGTGTGTGGAATCTCGGCAATCTTGGCTCTTCTTATGGCAGCTTGGATTATAATGTCTGTATCAAAGTCAAACTGTTCGCTTAAAAGCTCGAGAGGGACCTTCTTCAAAAAATTTACTGAATAAGCCCGGTATCCATTATGATAATCGGATAGCTCGGTGCCAAAAGTCATATTTTCCAAGGCAGTAAGGAATCTGTTCGGCAGGTATTTCCACAGGGGCATGCCATTGGACAATACGTCCCCCATTATCATTCTTGTTCCAGTTACAACATCATAGTTTTCATCAAGGATCTTTGACACAAACAGAGGCGCCTGACTAGGATCGTATTGGTTGTCACCGTGCACTAGAACCACGGCCTCGAAATCTTGTCGAATGCATTCTAGATATCCGGTCTTTTGGGCACCGCCATAGCCTCTGTTAGTAGTATGTGAAAGTACTGTCAGTCCTAGTTCTTTTGCCACCTCGGCCGTGTTGTCTTTACTGCAATCATCAACAAGAAAAATTTCGTCCGCACACCCACATGGCAATTCTTCTATTGTCTTGCGCAAAACGGCCGAGACATTGAAGGCCGTCATCACAATTGCCACTTTTGGTTTTTCTATCTTGTTGTTCATTTAGTAAATGTAACTCTTGTTTGTAACGGTGATTTATGGTTTGAATATTTTTTCCAAGGGGGAAGAGCTGATTTGATTAAGAAGTTGAAAATCACGAAATCAACCATTTTCACCGATTGAGCATGGAAATAACCTTAAGACTGGCCATCGAGGGAGAATTTCCACACAAGTGAATCAATTTTCCCGGCAAATGATTCTTGAGGGAATTTATGGAGTATTGTTTGAACGAATTCTTCGTTGTCCTTTAATTTTGGGTCAACCAAACAATAGATGTTTAGCGAAGAACTTGAACAGAAATTTTCATGTTTGTGGAGGTTGCCCGCGGCAAAATGGATGGAAAGATTACGCATTGGCGTACGGAGTAAAAAATCTTCCTGGTTTCCCGCACAAAGGAATAGGCATATGTCTTTTTGCGAATCAGAATCCTTGAGGGTAGCTTCAATGGCACGGGAAAACATACTGCTCCCCAGAGAGAGTTCTTTTTCATAGGTTGACGCGAATCGATCCTCAGTTTCGGAAAAAAAGAGCCGGAAGGAAGCCTCGAGGTTTGAGGTTATTGGGAACGCAAAGCAAACTGTAAACATTGCGGTCTTGGTAAATCTTAAAGCTTTCTTTGTATCAAATCCAATGATCGTGATGGCCAACATTGAGAGTATCATCGAAAATTCAGCGGTGTATGCGGGATACAAAACGTAATTAAATCCAAAATGGTAAGACAAGATTGCCAATCCCGCAAAAGGAACGGTTACGAGAGACCAATAGCAGCTTTTGCCGGCTAGCCACATGTGTCGACCAAATTTCCACAAGGCTATAAAGAGCAGAGTGGTCAAGGGCAAAGCGAAGACTCCAATGATCAACATCGGTAGATTGACATTTGCTTTGTATAGGAAAGATCTGACCCTTGAAAATTGCCGTGCCATATCCCTTAATCCGTGCAGGACAGGTTTTGTGGGTAAGGCATAACCTGGTCCCGCAGCGAGACTAAGGGCAAGCATGGGGCCTTTGGTACTCTCCGTAAAATGATCCCCCCAGAGTTCGGACTGAGCATTAAAATCTTGGTTGCTGTACATGTCTGAAGATTTTAAGCCGGAAAGATTTTGGTTTGAGACAGTGAGCAGAAAGTAGGAAGCGAAAAAAAATCCTGTCGGAAAGAGAAGGGCAATGTTCTTTTGTGACCGGAAAAAGTTTTTGTTTTCGAAGAGTATGTAGACGATTGGTATGGTGCCGATTCCAGCGAAAGTCAATAGACTGGATAGTTTGACCCAGGCAATTGAGCCTAGCGCCAAGTAAAAAGCCGAAAGTTGGACGAAGCCCATTGATAAACTGGTCGAAACAAGAATTGCTTTTGAGATTTTGATTCCCCAAACAATTGCCCACGGAAACAATGCGGCGGTAATCACGGAAGCAGTTCCAAGTGAAAAAGTGGTTATCCCGAACGCACTCGCAAGTAAAATTGAGAGGAAAATTCGCTGCCAAGAAGAAAAACCGAGGCGACCCGACAGAACCAACCAACCTGCTCCTCCAATTATTGCCAGAGCCATTAACGAGCACTGGACTGCATTTCCTAAGCTTAATCCCAGTAGCATTCCTGGCAAAGCAATCAATGATCCGGCAGGTGGCCTCGAAATCCAGGTTTGTTTGTCAAGAGACAGGTCCGAGGTGTCGGGAGAAACTACAAAATTTGGTGCAACTGATTTTCCTTCGGTCCATTGAGTTGTCGACAAAACTTGCGGTCCAATGTCTTCACCAACCGTCAAGTCATTTCCCATTGTTAGTAAGCGGAAAAATACACAGAGTCCAAAAAATAAATAGTACGGAGATATATGACCGAAGGAATAAAGAAAGCTCAGTTTTAAACTCTTATGGGCTAATCTTGGGGTAAATAGTTTGATCCAAGCAAAGGAAGCAAGAGTACCGATGGTGATTGCAAGTAGTTTGGGGGTTGAGTAAAGATTTATCCATTCGGGGCTTTGACTTCGAAGGAGAGCAAGTTCAATCACCTTGAAGAGACAGAACCAACCGGGGAGTGATATTAAATAACTGGGATTGAAATTTGTACTCATTGACAAACGTTTAACCAATCAGGGTTTTGTTCGGCATGCATGGCAATTTCGTTAAGAATTTCATTTAGCGAAGTCGTCGGTTCCCATTCCCATGACTCTCTGGCCAAGCCCGAGTCCATTACTATCCACGGTGCATCCATGGGTCGCTCTTCCACCGAGTTAAGGACTTCATTCGGGCCAAATCGGTCCTCACACCATGTCGACAACTGTTTGAGTGACAAAGCATTTTCAATACCTCCACCAAGATTCAGGGTTTTGGGGTTTTCGGCATTTGGATTATTCATTTGTTTCCAAAGCAGAGGAGTTAAGTCCTTCGGGTGAAGAGCATCCCTTACTTGGTATCCTGATCCATCAAATCCAATATATTTGAGTAACCTCTGCTCGCGAAAGGAGTGGATCCAGAATGAAAATATACCTTGATCCGCCTTGCCGAATTGTCCTGCTCCTGCCAGCACGCCACATCTATTGATCCAAACTGGGAAATCAAACGAGTTTGCATATTCCAAAATAATGATTTCAGAGGCCAGCTTAGAAGATCCGTATATTGAAAGAGGCGGGCTAGTTGGGAAAGTTTCGTTTATTCCTTTTGCTGAAACACCTGAGAATTTATTCGAATGATTGATTACAAAACCATCATCTTTTTTATCAACATCCAATCTTGCCAATTGTGTAGCTGAATAAACCCGGCTTGTGCTTAGAAGTATAAGTCCGCTTCCCCTTTCCTTACAGTGTTCCAGTAAATTAATCGTACCAAGCAAATTGTGTTCCAGCACCTGCCTGCTCGAAGAACCGTCTTTAATCCCCGCAAGTACTGATGGATTGGCCGCGCAATCAATGATCCAATCCACAGGAGGCAATTGGAGTAGATCTGTTTCAGCACGAATATCGCCGTGAACAAATTGGATTTTTAGATCATGAAGCTTACATAGATTGAATTCACTTCCTCTCCTCGATAAATTGTCCAACCCAATTATTTCTATTTCGTCGTATCCTGAAAGAAGAGATTTTGCTAGGTTGAATCCTGCAAATCCGCAAATTCCTGTTATTAAGATTTTTATGACTGAGTTGGAGAGAGTGGGTTGCCCTAGTGTTTTGCGTACCTACTACGCAACTTGTCAATTTTCCTTTCAACCAACAGGACCAAAGCTATTGAAAGGATGATAGTGTAGAGCAAAGACAACGCTTTGGGCGATCCCAAAGAGGGGGCTATTTTGTTCTCGACTGCATGAAGAATTAACCAATGAGACAGATAGAACGGGTAGGATAGGTCCCCGATGATACGATCAAAGGGAAGAAAGGAAGAGACACTCAAAAGAGATGGTAACGAGAGAAAGAAGAGCAAGTATACGAAAATCGAGTAAGATTGAGTAGTGGCATTGTCTATCAGGCTTATGGCTGCTATCACGGAAGCCAAAATTGCAAACTTACATTTATTAGAATCCACTGTTATTAACGATTTGATTTGGAAAGATAATGCTCCAAATAGAAAGTATTTTAACTCCGACAGAAAAAATCTTCTGTTCCAGGGATCGTCATTTGAAAAATCAAGCGAGGCACTAATCAATAATTCCAAAAAAAATGAAAAGAGGATAAGGATGATTAAAGATTTTTTGCTTCGAATAACGAAGGGTGCCAGTAAATAGAACCAACACTCTAATCCCAGCGTCCAAGCCTGCGGAACAACAAGAAATTGATAGCCGTTCACATGTTTCCAAGTTTGTTTTGCAAGAAACAACCCATTTTGATCTATTCCTATGAATCCATAAAGATCAAGTCCCAGAGTTGTCAATTGAGGCACTGATAGAATGATGATCTCGAATGGATTCAAAAAACCCTGATACCCCGAGAAGTATCCCAACAGAAAAGGGTCCTTTTTTATGACCAGCGATAGAACCGAGACACATATCGATAATACCAAAATTATTTGATAAACTGGAAGTAATCGCAACAAACGAGACTTGTAAAAAGACTTCGCACAATTGTATTTTGAGTGAAATACCAGAGCTATGAGGAATCCGGAAATCATATAAAATAAGCGTACTGAAACCACGCCGCCGGCAAACTCGTAAACCCGTGGAGGGAAGATTGCCCATGCATGCCCTTGGAAAACGGAAATAGCCAACAACAAGCGAATGTATCCCATTTCTACCTATTCCGGCAATTTGCCTTCCAGTTGAATTTCGTCTGCAAAGAATTTTGAGTGCTGGTTTACCGACATTCTTTGATTAATGTCTGTCCTTCTGGCATCGAACCGCTTGAGATAATCTTCTTTCGGCCAATCATGAATCAGAATGAAATGATTCAGTTCAACGATTTCCTCCGTATTGATTGTAGTCACATGATGAGAAAATTCTTTGTAAGTTCTGTGCAATGCATCACCGTCAATCCATAGAAAAGAGTTTCCTTTTGCCTGAGGGTTTTGGTTTGGGAAGTACAGATGATCTCCGGCATAAACTTTAGGCAACATGGAATTACGGATCGATTCATCAACGATAAGCCAATGATGATAATTGTGTGCAGGGTTTAGTGCGAAGAGTTGACGTTGAGTCGAGACGATTAGGACTCCTAATCCAAGAAGCACACTTGCTCCCACTGGTAGAAGAGTTTTTCTGGAGTTGCTTCGGAGGAAGGGAATACGGGACACTAGCAAGGCGACCAAAACCATCCACGCCGCTTCCTTTGGGATGAAGTATCGCTCTTTGAACAAGTTCAGGGGCGTAGCGTGAGACAGCAACCAAATGAGCGTTGGAATGGATATCCAAAGGATCGAGCAATACAGTATGAATTTATTGTCTTTGGGCTCGATGGAACCCTTTTGCTTTAGTGGGGTTGGGTTTGGAAGCAAAGCAAAGATGATCGGAACCGTAAAAAAAAGCGGATTGATGGAATCAAGGTAAGAAATCAGCAGGTCATTAAGCCCATTTGGTCTTGGCCAAGCTGCCAAATGGTCGGATTGTTTGTTTAAGAGGAAACCATAAACCGGGAGGGATATGACCCAAGAGGCGAATTCTGGCGAGGTCATTCCTTTTTTTATGGGGTGCTTCCCCATTGTTGGATACCGAGATAAAGCGGCCAAGCCGGAGAAAATGATTCCCAAATAGTGCGTTAAGCAGAGAGCAAGGTGGGCAAGGAATGCCCACATCCAGATGGTTCGACTGCATTTCTTCGTTGAAATCAGTTGACCCGCGTAAAGAACAGCGGAACCACAAAAAAAGAACAATCCGTAAGCGCGGGCTTCCATTGATTGTTCAAAAAGCAGGGTGGACTGGAGGAAGACTCCCCCTACTCCGATGAGGGCAGCGACGGAACCAACCTGTTTGCGAAGCATAAGGTAGACCAACACCGTTCCTCCTAGAATCCAAAGCAGACTTTCGACGCGGAGGGCATTCAAGGACAGGGGCAGAAAGAGCTGCCAAATCCAGTTGAGGGAAAAATAAAGGGGGGGCGAATAATTGATACCGGAACTGATTGATTTTCCGAATTGATCGAAGTGGTCATGGTGGATGCCATGCCAGGAATACATTTCATCGACCCAAGCGGCCTTGTGAGGAATAAGGTAGATTATACAAATAGCGAATGCCGATCCCAAAAGAACGAGAAGAATGCTTACGGATCGATCGATATTCATGATTTAGTTAATTTCCCAATCACCAAGCCTTAGATCGAAGTGACCTGCCTGAGCCACGGGAAAATTGCCTTTGGAAACTTGTTCTGTTATGGAAGGCAACTTCTTGCGAAATTCTTTGCTTCGCTCACCTGGATGAAGAGACCAGGCTTTCTCCGTCATGAGGTCGGCTCGCCAAAGTGTGGAGTTCTTCAGGGCTTTTTCCACGATTGATTCCCAACAGAGCATTTTACCGTTTCCGAAGAGTCTGCTTTTAATCGGTTCCCGCCAAGAAAGCCAAAGCGGTTTCATGGGCAATAATTCGAGAAACCTCTTTCGATGAATCAGATAATGGCGACTGGTGAAATTCTTGAAAAGATAGACGCCGCGCAAATCATCTTTTCTATAATAGGTAGTACCTTGATTGAGGTTGCCATCGACGGCAGGAGGTCCCCCGCGTGGAAGGGTGCAGAGGATATCTTTGTTTTCCTCCATTAGATTGATTGCAGATTCAATCCAGGAGAACCCTTCCTCCTCATAAAAAAGCATGTCACAATCCAAATGAAGAACGTAATCGGAATTGTATTTGTGAAACTGACGGATCGAACCGTGTATGGGATATCCTCTGAAGCAGTGGGTCTCCCGGTAAGATCTTCCCATATGAATTTTAGACAGTTGAAGAACTTCATTCGGGTCAGGTGAAAACACTTCCATCTCGAATGAGTGTTGTTTTTTGATCTCCTTCAGAATTTCAATTACTTCGGAAAGTTCCGACTGTTCCAAGTTTTCCCCCAGTACGCCTTTCGCGTTACTTGCATCTAAAATAACTATAATTTTGCATTCCACTTTGGCCACCATCTTGAACAGAGGAGGCAACGTGGTGCGAATGAATGATGCATCCGACCTGGCAACAAAAATAAGACAGGATATTTTTGCCAAGGTCTGCTTTGGGTTAGCTTCCGTTCCCGGAGACTGTTTTTTCAATGAATAGGGCGTTGCAGAAACCGATTCCCATTCCGTTTCCATAGTGAATCACGTCGTAGAGACCAAAAAACGAGAAATTTTTACTTCTTAAGTAGTCCCACAGGTCGTTGAAGTAGGTGTGCTGAATATCCTTCGGGTCGAAGTCGCATTCGGCGAGGATAGCCTTGATTCTACGGCTTTCAAGCGCATCCTTGGCTCCCTCCAAAACCTCCAGTTCATACCCTTCGACGTCTATCTTTAGCAGGTCGATATTGGCGACACCCTCGTCTATCATGTATGAGTCTATAGTTTCCATCCGGACCCTTTGCATTTCTTCATTGGCAGGTGTTTTTTCCTGATTGCGAATGACTTGGTGAGTTTGGTCTGATTGTCCGGTTTTCATAATGACGGAAGTCTGGGCACTCCCGAGAGCAAATTGGTTGATGCGAATTAGTCTTTTGCCCTTGGTGTTCGCCTTCAGTTTTGCGAAATTTTCATCTGTAGGCTCGAAACAGTGGATGGACGCAGTGGGGAAGGATTTTCGAAAATGGAGTGCCGTTTGACCTAGATGAGCGCCAACGTCGAAAACAACCGAAGGATCCCCCATCCCCATGTGATCGAGATCATTTTCGACCGACAAGAAGCATCGATATGCGGTGGCCAATTGCAATCGATGTTTCAATTTTTGCCATTTGCTCATTGTTTGAATTACAGACCCATCAGTATCCCGGTAGTTGCGAAGTTCCAATTGGGGAGCATTTGAGAAAGCCATGGAGGCGATTGTTTTTTTGGCTTAGCAAAGTGGTCGGGGAATGTTTTCAGTTGTTCTGATTTGTCTTGGTACTTGAAAGTAAAACAACCGCATCCAGAACTTGCGCTTGATTGATGTTGTTCATGCACTTGATCTTGTGCCCGCATGTCTCATGGCCATCGTGGATCCAGCACGGACTGCATTGAGGTGATGTGGCAAGATTGATGTTCTCTTCATATCCGAAGCAGGCGGTTGGTCTGGAGCCTCCAAAAATAACAATGGATTTTATGTCCAATCCGTTGGCTACATGCATAAGCAGACTATCAGGGCCAATGAAAAAGTTTGCTTGGGAAAGAAGGGAGGCAGATTCCCGCATGGTGTGCTTTCCTGCAAAGCGGATAACGTTTTCGAGTACTGGTTCCTTGTCATCACCGAGTTGGATAATGGAGAAATCCGGGTGGAGGGAATCGATAAGCTCAACCCAATGATCAAGTGGCCAATTTTTTACAGTTTCTTTACTTCGCGTGCAAATGGCAATGACCGGCTTTGAGGAAGCTCCCATAAGTTGCTTCGCCCACTTTCTTTCCTCTTCGGAAAGATAAAATCTAGCCCTATACTCATGGTCATCAATACCTATTCGGCCGAGGTTGTGAGCTATGATGTTTTCCCTTTTCTCTTTGCGGGCAATCAGCTCCCAATAACTGGAATCGAAGGAATAAAAGGTTTCGGGTTGATTGATTGCGTCAATGTGGGGGTCGAGGCGGACTAGTTCGGGGTTTGGAGTGATGCAGTTAATGCTTAATCCTGGATATTGTTCCTTTATACAGCGGATAACATTTGCCGTTATAAGAGCGTCTCCTGGGGCACCCAATCGATCGATTACGGTAAGCCATTTTCTCTTTTTGTTGAGGGGCGGTAAAAGAGATTGCAGACGAGAATTTCGAAACCATCTGAATTTTGACCAAAGCTTATGTGGATAGGATCGGTTAAATGGATAGAGTAAGGATTGGAGTGTTTTTTTTCCACCAGGGATTTCTCCATAATCCTTCAACTTTTAAAGTTAAGATTTTTAGCAAGGAAAAGACCGACTTCTCCATCATTACCAATGGCTTTTTGTGGTGGACTCGATTTAATAGTTTGGAATCCAAAGTCAGTTAGCTTTTTCTCGATCTGAGGTAGACTACCGCCGCCGGAATGCCAGCTATGCCACTCCAAAAGCAAATATTTGGATGCCGTTATCAAGTTTTGGTAACCGTTCAAAAATTCCCATTCCGAACCCTCGATGTCACACTTGATCAAGTCATAAGGTGCTTCGAGTTTTTCCACTAAGTCCGCTTCGGTCAAATTTTGGACTTGGATGGCTTTTTCTGATTCGGATAAGGAATATCTCGAACCGGCCATGTGAGATCGATCGTAGAATGGACTGCTTTCGGAATCTGGAAGACCAATAGCCCTTTGCAGGTAAGAGAATCTGCCGGCCAGTTTTTCTTGATTTACGAGATTCTTCAGGGATCGGGCACAGCTTGGAGACGGCTCGATCATGAGGGAGGTAAGTTCAATTTCGGGATGTCTTGACTGAACCCAGAGGCTGAAATACCCGTAGTGGGCTCCAATGTCCAGGATGCGGGAGATCGGTTCGTCTGGTATTAATTCCAGATATTCCTGTTTGATGAAAATCTCGGAAAAAGAATCGTAAGAGTCTTTTTCCAATAAATGTGCCCAATATCCAGATTCAAGGGGAATGGAATGCTCAAATTCATGAAAGTATTTGTGCTTCAAGTGGAAAAGCAATTTGTTGCGAACAAAGCCAATGCGCAGGAGCAAATCTATCATTCGGAGTTAGGTGAGAAGAAAATCATGAAAGCGTGGGATTTGGGAAGATTTTGAAACCAGGTGTTGAA
>Ga0206130_10009245_pt1 | contig 10376 bp, 7 predicted proteins | sample Helgoland_Spring_9_FD_148637 | JGI IMG/M metagenome (GOLD analysis project Ga0206130, IMG submission 148637) | Pelagic subsurface seawater microbial communities from Kabeltonne, Helgoland, North Sea - Helgoland_Spring_Bloom_20160512_1 | ecosystem: Environmental > Aquatic > Marine > Epipelagic ...
CTTGTTAGTATCCTTACTCTTTGCTTTGTGGGGTTTTGCGAATGCGGTTACAGATCCAATGGTTAATGTTTTTAAAAAAGTATTAGAACTATCAAATTTTCAAGCTTCCTGGGTTCAAATGGCATTCTATGGAGGTTATTTTTGTATGGCACTACCTGCATCATTATTAATGAGGAAATACTCATATAAAACAGGAATAATTATTGGATTAGGCTTATATGCTTTAGGGGCATTATTGTTTTATCCGGCTGCGATTACTGAGCAATTTTGGTTTTTTTGTTTAGGTCTTTATGTTTTGACTTTTGGTCTTGCATTTCTTGAAACAGCTGCAAATCCATATATTTTAGCGATGGGCGAAAAAAAGACCGCAACCCAGCGTTTAAATCTAGCTCAATCTCTCAACCCTGTTGGATTAATTGCAGGATTATTGGTAGCTAAGTATTTTGTTTATGACAATATTTTATCTGATGATATTTTAGATTTTGGCTCTTTAGATGAAACGAGAAGAGCAGCAATTAGAGTCTCAGATCTAGCAGTAGTTAGAGATCCATATGTTGCTCTTGGCTTACTAATTTCAGTCTTTTTTGTGTTATTTATTTCAATTAAAATGCCACAAATCAAGATTGATGAAAGCAAACCGAAGTTTAAAGATATTTTAAATAAATTATTGAAAAATAAAAAATATGCTTTTGGAGTTATATCACAAATACTATACGTTGGTGCTCAAATAATGACCTGGACATATATTTATCAGTATACAGAGGCGATTGAATTATCAAGAAATAATGACCTAGAATATTTAAAAATAGATGTATTTAGGTTTCAATTAGTAGCTTTTATTTTATTTACTATTGGACGATTTATTGGCACTCCAATGTTACGTTATATTAGCCCTGGAAAACTGTTAATGGGTTCAGCTATATGCGCGGTAATTTCAGTCACTGGAACAATATTTTTTCAGGATATTTTAGGGCTTTATTTTTTGGTAAGCATTTCTTTTTGGATGTCTATTATGTTTCCAACGATATATGGTATTGCTCTATATGACCTGACAGAGGATGAATCAAAAATAGGTTCCGCAGGACTGGTAATGGCCATTGTTGGGGGTGCCTTATTGCCAATGCTACAAGGGTATATTATTGATGCCGGAGGAGATGGAGTAGCGGATACACTAATTATGGGTGTATCTGAGGTCAACTTCTCTTTTATTTTACCCTTTTCTTGTTTTATCATAATTGCGTTGTATGGCTATTATTCTCATAAAATGAGTAACCAATTTTAGAAATTTATTAGTGTTAAACGATTGCTAAAATTTTAATTTAAAAGAATGATGAAAAAAACATTTTTCAGTATAATTCATGTCTTATTTTTCTTGCCTATTTTTGCATTTCAAGTAAAAAATGACACAATTCCTCTTCAATTATCCGCTCTTTTTTCTGATCACATGGTACTGCAGCAAAAGTCAAATGTGAACTTCTGGGGAACCTATGCCACAAATAACGAGATTACTATTTCGAGTAGCTGGGGAAAGGAATCTAAAACAATCGTTAATAAAAAAGGTGATTGGAATGTTTCACTAGAGACACCATCTGCTGGAGGCCCTTTCAAAATTGAAATAAAGTCTGCTCACCAGAAAATAACCTTAAACGATGTATTGGTAGGAGAAGTTTGGCTGGCTTCTGGTCAATCTAATATGGAAATGACATTAATGGGTTGGCCACCAAATGACATAATAAATAATGCTGATGAAGAGATTGCAAAATCGTCCTACCCAAAAATCAGGATGTTTAATGTAGAAAAGCAAATTTCATTAAGCCCTTTACATTCTGTAAATGGAAGTTGGAAAATAGCTAGCCCAAATGAAACCAAAAATTTTAGTGCGACAGCATATTTTTTTGCTAAAGAATTGTACAAGAAATTACAAGTTCCCATAGGGATTATTAATTCAAGTTGGGGTGGAACACCTGCTGAATCGTGGACAAGTAAAATGACTATCGATTCATTTCAGGAATTTAAAAGTGTCGCCAAAGCAATCAATACTTCTAGTCTTTACAAAAGTGAATTGAAATGGTTTTCTCAATTTAAAACCATAGGGATTCCTAAAACAGAAAAACAATGGATTGATTTGAATTTGTCGGATGGGTTAATTGTGGAAGCAAACTACAACGATAGTGACTGGAGTAAAATTCAATTACCAGGAAGATATGACGGTCATATAAACGGGGGGGAATTTAATGGTGCCATTTGGTTTCGAAAAAATGTATTCATAGATGATTTAGATTCTGATTACATTTTAACTATTGGCGCTGTTGACGATATGGATGAGACATATGTAAACGGCCATAAAATAGGAGGTTTAACTGGTATGGGATATTGGAATAAAAAAAGAGAATTTAAAATACCAAAGTCAATTCTAAACGAAGGTAAAAATACAATAGCTATAAGAGCTATAGATGCAGAAGGAGTTGGCGAAATAATTGGACCAATGACATTAAGCAATGATAATGATATAAAAATCTCCATAAATGGTGACTGGAAATATAAGATGATTGCTGAGATTCATAATAATAAGTTTTACTTGTATGGTATTGATGAAACAGATTTCACCTCAAGAATTAAAACAATTACATTAAGGCCAGGAGTGCCAACAGTGCTCTATAATGGAATGATAAACCCTTTAATCCCTTACACCATAAAAGGTGTAATATGGTACCAGGGAGAATCAAATGTGGGACGAGCGGAACAATATAAAAAACTGTTCCCGGCAATGATAAAGGACTGGCGGAAAAAATGGAATTATGATTTTCCCTTTTATTATGTTCAAATCGCACCCTATCAATACAACATTAAAAAAGACAGTCGAACAGATATATCTCAAGAGTTAAGAGAAGCGCAAAGACACTCATTAAAAGTAAATAATACAGGGATGGTTGTAACATTGGATATTGGAAATTTTAATAATATTCATCCATCAAACAAACAGGATATAGGAAATAGATTAGCCAGATTAGCACTATCGAATGACTACAGCATCAATTTAGTCCCGTCTGGTCCACTATTTAAAGGATTAAAAGTAAATGGTAATAAACTAATCCTTGAGTTTCATAACCACGGGAGCAAATTAATGTCTAAAGGAGATTTATTGGGGTTTGAGATTGCTGGTGCCGATAAAAAATATGTTTTCGCCAACGCAAAAATCATCAACAATACAGTTGAGCTTTATAGCAATACGATAACTGATCCCCTTTATGCTAGATATGGCTGGAAAGATAAAGCTGTACCAAGTCTTTTTAACTTAGAAGGACTACCTGCCTCTTCTTTTAAATACGAACAATAGAAAATATGCTTTAATAATTTCATTAAAAGAGCAGAATTATAACTTATAAAACTTTATTTACAACGTCTCGGAAGGTCAAATTAAAATCATCTCCAGTAATTTTACTGTAGTTAATTGAAAAAGAATTGAAATGCTTTTTTGCTTTAGATTCCATCTTCATTTTTATTAATGAATGTATTTTGTACAAAAAGGCATCCATGTTTAACGGATCTATGTTAAATAATATTTCGGCAAGAGGGATAACATCTGAATACTCTTTGCTGTGATACAGTTTTATCATCTCGTTTGGAATAAAACCTAATACATCTAATTCAAAATCCTTCTTGAATGTGTCAAAATGTTCTTCATCAGTGTACTGTAAAAATTTACCCCTAATTAGAATTTTAACTAGACTAGTTAATGTGTTTTCGGTAGATAATCCTTTTTTAAAAGAATCTAATTCTGATAAAAACATAAAATAGTCACAATAAAATGTATCATTAATTTCTAAAATGAATTTTCTGTCTGAATAAATAATCTCCAATCCTTCAAAATCTTTTAAAACATTTCGTAATTGATTTAAAGCAACATTTTTTAAATTTTTAGCATTTTGTTCAGTGCTATCTGGCCACAAAATAGAGTGGATTTTTTCAGATGAAATACCGTTTGCTTTTTTTTGTCTACTATAAAAAATAAGTAATAAAAAAAGCTGCTTTATTTTAGGGCTAAATAAGTGAGAAATATCATTCCCTCTTGAGTCAATAGAACTAAAAATGCCAAATAATGAAACAGAGTTTGGTTTTATAATTTCAACCTCTTTATTGATTTCATATTTCAAGGATTTTTGAATCTGTCCTTGAATTATTTTTCTTTCTTTCCTTTTAATAATATAAATTATTAATATAGATATTAGAGTTAACATGCACAGAAGAAGAATTAATCTGACATAAAAATTTTGACTCGCTTTCTGCACTTTATTTTGAATTTTCTCTTTTGAAACAGGAGGGGAATCTAAAGAGTAGATTTTTACAAGGCTAGAACCATCTTCTTGAAATTCTTGAGTTGTTGTGAATAATTCATTTGTTAGTCGATCAAAATAAAGGTTTGCATTTGTTCTAATTCTCTCGGAATTCAATGGGATAGTATCCCCAAGCATTCTATAATTTCCATCTTTTAGAGAATATTCATATAATTGCAAAGAAGTTGAGGAAATGTATTCTGAATAACTCAAATTGTAAAACGCAGTTGAGTCTTTATTAAGCACTAAATTTCGTGAAGAAACCATATTTATTCCTTCTCGATTGATTTCCCATAACTTTTTAATCTTTTTAGTTTCAAAATCAATAGTGTAGCAATCATAGTAATATGTTTTACCAATACTCTGATCACCATCCTTGTTGCCCTGTCCACCGAATAATATCGCTTTATTGTCTCCTAATTTAGTAATGCCTGAGAAAAACCTAGGGTCGATCGTATCCCCACTAAACTCGAGTAACTCCCACTTATTTGCTTTAATGTCATAGGCACTAAAATCATTCGTGAAACGAAAATACCCATAGCCTCCAAAAATTATTATTTTTTTATTTTGCGTATCAAATATTGCATTGTGATGATGTGTTTGCTTGGAACGTTCTAAATTGCTAATGGATTCCCAAGAATAAGGGCTGTCTAAATCAATAGAGGATATAGAGGATGAGTTAGGAGTAATGTCATACAATTCATATACATATAGTTTATTTTCAGAGGGATCTAATAAACTATTTCCAAGCCTCATAAAGACATTTAAATTATTTTTAAATTCAAAGAAACTAGTCTCTTCGTTTTTGAAGTCATAAAACTTTAAACTATCTAAATTTTGAAAAATAAACCTATGCTTACTCTCATCAAAAGTAATAGAGGTAACTGGTTTAAATGAGGAGATATGTTTTAATTTCCAAAAATAAGATTCTTTAATAAGCCAATTTGCTTTTTTTACATTTCCGTATAGATCTCCTTTCGAATCATAAACTTTTTCACCCTCACTTTCATCAAAACCAAAATAATATAAACTTTTATTGTTTTTGATACTCAAATCCCTCAAAGACATTGAAGGAACATCTATAATACTTCTATGCTTTCCGAAATAAATTTCAGGCTCAATGATTACTTTAAATAAATTTTCTTTTGAGAAGTCTTTATTCCCATCAACAGTTAAACTTATTTCTTTTGTAATTGGGTTAAAATTTAAAGATATTTTAATCCAATTTGTAACATTAAATATTTCCTTTAAAAAAGGAATAGAGACTAAGGTTTTAACCCCATCCAAATTCAATTTTATTTCTCCATTCTCCTTCTCATTCCCAACATAAACCAGTGAATAAGACGTAGCGTTGTTTTTATCCTTAATATTTAAAATATATCCAAACTTATCCGGATCGAGTATTGATAATTCAAAATCAAGGCTAAACTCATTAATGAATTTTGGCTGTTTATATTCAAAAACATTATAGGAAGTTCTATTAGTAATTGCATCATCACTCGAAGTAAAATTAATCCCTTGAGCATCTACTCTAAAAGCAGAGAATAATAAAAGTATAAAAGCGAGATTTTTTGACAATTTGTACATTTCAATATAAATACCCTAAATGAGTAAAATAAATTTAGTTTTGTTATGATTTCAACTCTTTAGATAAATACTTGTTTACATAAATTTAAGCTAAACTGCTTAGCATAAAACTTAAGTTTGTATTAATCGTCTATTAATTTACACTTAATTTTTTTAATGTGATGATTTATATTGTATTGATAGTCAACAATTAGCTTTTATGCCATAATTTTAATCAGCAAAAATGTAATATATCATGAAAAAATCATTTCTCCTTCTTACTGTATTCTTAAACTCTTTTTTTGTTTTCGCCAACAGTATAGATACGCTTATGGTGGTAAGTAAATCAATGAATAAAGTTATTTCTAACATTATAATTAAACCAGAAAGTTATAATCCTAAAAGTGTCAGCTACCCCGTTTTGTATTTACTTCATGGAGCAGGCGGTGATTTCACGAGTTGGACAACTAATGTGCCAAGCCTTAAAAAATATGCAGATATGTATAATATTTTAATTGTTTGTCCAGATGGTGGCTCAACAAGTTGGTACTTAGACAGCCCTATTGATAAAGAAATGAAATATGAAACTTACATTTCAAAAGAGCTTGTTGATGCTATTGATAAGAAATACAAAACAATCCCTGAAAAAACAGCAAGAGCTATTACAGGTCTAAGTATGGGAGGGCATGGAGCCTTTTACCTTTCGTTTAAACACCAAGATATATGGGGTGCCGCAGGAAGCATGAGTGGAGGTCTAGATATTCGCCCATTTCCCAACGGATGGGATTTACCTAAAAGATTGGGGAGCTATTCTGACCATCAAGAGTATTGGGAAGAAAATACTGTTATTAATTTAGTTAATAGGATTAAAGCGAATGATTTGAAACTCATATTCGATTGTGGTATAAATGACTTCTTTTATGAGGTAAATGAAAAATTACACCAGAAACTTACTGAAAGAAACATACCTCACGATTATATTATACGCCCAGGAGACCATAATTGGAATTATTGGGCAAATGCAATAAAATATCAGCTTTTGTTTTTTAGCGATTACTTTGATTCTCAAAAAAATAAAGAATAGAATAATGCGTAATTTAATGCTCTAAAAATCAATCACTCTTATAGAAATATACTGTTAGGGAGATAAACCACCCAAAATGGTTATATCTTTAATAAATGAACACAACTACCATAAGACTAATTGCGCTTTGCAACCGACTTGACAAGGAAGCCGAACACTTCGATAACTTAATCGACATTCTCAATGCAGACAAAGGCAAAGAAGAGATCATAAAAGAGGCGAAAAAAGAGTTGGTACGTGGTCAACTTAAACGGAATGTCGTTGTCACTCAGGAAATCGCGCATTTAATAAAAGATAGTGTATTGCTGGATGCCGATGGCTCAAAGGCATTGGCCTATTTAAAAGACGTTTTAAAAAACACCTCAAAAGTCAACGATTAGGCACTTAGCTTCTTAACCAATAAGTAATCTTCCCGGGCTTGTTTAGGGCTTGAGTATAAGTTTTCGAATGCAGATAAACACAAGCATTAAAAGCGTGTAACCTATAAAGAAGGGGATGACGAAACTTTCGAGGTTAAAGACCAACATTAGGGCCATCAACAATAACTGAAATCCAAGGCCATACAACGAAATGAGTGTCATAAACCACTTCGGAAACGGCTTGCTATATCTTGCGTCTTTGTCCATATAATACATACACTTATCAAAACAGATGTACAATACATTGTAAATAGTATAGAATAGCGTTACGCTGGATTGATTTTCGCCTTTAAACGCTTTTGGTGTGGTACTTTCAAAAATACGACTGGTCGAATCTCCTTGGACTGAATTGCGTAAAATTACATAATAGTAGTTGTACAATGTTCCTTGTAGCTGAATCCCAAAAAAAGCGAGCAGCATATAAATGACGGAAATCTCTGTGATATACCAAAAGGTGAGTAAGAAACAAAAGTTAAGCAATAGATCAGCAATTGAATCATAATAGCGCCCAACATAGGACGGTGTTTTTTTTAAACGCGCTAATTCCCCATCTGCAGCATCTAAAATAGATTTTAGGACTAAAAGAAAAGCGGCGGTAATCAAGTATCCATTTAACAAGAATCCAATGGCGACAAAGCCAGTTATAATAAACATGGTCGTTACATGAATCGCAGTTAAATCGGTGTACTGGAGTTTGCTTGCAATCCAATGGCCTGGTGTACGTCCGTAATCAGACAAGTCTAAAAATTGATACTCTTTGGGTAATTTGGCCATTTATAATAGTAAAGGAGAGCAAAAAAATTATTGCTCAAAAGTACACCGAATTTTAAGCAATAGGGCTTCGATGCTACATAAAAAGAATGTTTTTCTTCTTTGTTAGGCCAACACGATGCCGATTATTGCCAAAATAAAATAAATAGCGATGGTTTTAGCACCTTCATAATTTTTCGCAACGCGCTGTCCAAACAAAAGCACCAGCAGCGCAAGCGATCCGGTTATTAGGCCGAGTAGTCCCACAAAACTGGAGTCATTAAAAATAAAATCACCTATCCCGATTAAGCACAATACACCAGCTATTACTTCTAAAATGGTTACTGAAATCAAGGCCAAGGTAATTAATGGTGCTGGGAAGAAGGCTTTAAATAAGCCTTTTAAAAAGGAAAGATTGCCTTTATAGTCAATGATCTTATCCAATCCACTTTGAAGGAATACAATCGAAAAAAAGGCTAAAACGAAAAGAAAGGCAATGTTTTCTGGAATCATAGCTTCAAATTTAAGCTTTTAGAATTTGATGGGGGAGAAATGAAACTTTTGAATTAAAAAAAGGAACACTCAGACCAGCTATTTTTGCTAAACTATTTATTTGTATTTTTCTAATCCCAAATCCTTATGCCACAATCTTAAGTCATTGCATATGTTCACGAACGGTAAATCAAAAAACAGTAATCTCTTTTTTTTCTATCTCTTTCTTGGGTTAAGTGCTTTCTCAATACTCTCCCTTTTATTCATCAAACTGAAAGAAGAAAACGCTCTTTACTTACAGGATTTGGAACGTTTAAAAACCTCAAATCATATCCTAAATAGTTACAGCGAAGAAGCGATTAAACATTTCTATAACACTATTTATTACTCTGAAACTGAAAAGTCCAAACAGCTAATTATTAAACGTTGGGAAGAAGATTTAAAAATATACGCACACGGAAACCTATCTGAAAAGTATATTAATGACTTGAAGGTAAATGCTGAAAAAATTGCTTCCTTGAAACTAGGGGTAAATGTTTTCATAGTAAATGACCCAAGTCAAGCTAATATAGATGTTTATTTTGGTTCAAAAAGAAATTTGGATACTCTATTTAATTCAAGTTTAAATTATTCTGGGATTGGGGAATTAAATTACAAAGATGGTAGAATTGACAAAGCGAAAATTGGTGTAGTTATAACCAATACCCCGACGCTAAAAGTTAAATACATTCTTTTAGAAGAAATGATACAAATCATGGGACTTATCGGGGATAATTTTACATACAAGGAAAGCTTATTCTATGAAGAAGGTTACAATAAGTATAATGACTTAACTCATCTAGACAAAGAGGTACTCAAATTATTATATGATCCCAATATTTCTCCCCAACTTTTAACGCTAAAAAATTATGAATATTTATTTGGGCACCTCTTACCTAATGTAAATACAACTGAAAAAGTTCTAACGTATTGGAAAAAAGTCAACCCTTCAAAATCAGTGCTACAGAAAATTAGAACAAGCTGTTTTGATAAAGACAGTCTCTTTAGAAAGTTTAGCCAACCTATCCGTGTAAAAATTAATGGGAATATAACGTAAAAAGATTCTTTGGATGTAGCAAAGGCAATTTTCAGTTTAAATACCATTGAAGGGTTAACGCTTCAACTCAAGGAAGCGAAAGAAAAACACTATGAAATACAACTTAAATTTAAACAAGTTAGTTCACAAGAAAGAAAGGGGCAATGGACATTAACCAGGCATTTTGACACCAATAATGTAATGACCCCTACGTTAATTAAGGCTGATATAGAATTAAATATTAATCCCCATGAAGAAAATAAAAACCGGATTCCTTTAATTTTATCAGCGCTGTATCATGCAATTGGTCCATATAAAGAAGAAGCCTTCGAAGGAGATTTAGAAAATAATCAAACCCAAATACCTCTTGAATATCAAGAATTAATTAAAATCATTTATCATAAATCATTTGCTAGCGGACTTTCATTAGAAGAGTTAGATCACATTATTCAGTTATATAAAAAGGGATAGCCCTGCTTTAATTCCTCCACTTTGGATTCATCATTAATTTTCGTCACGTATACGATCTTCTTCCTGTGGTCTGTTTCTATCTTCCTTATCTTTTCCGAATTTTGAGCCAAAGCTATAAACCAACCTCAATTGAATATTTTGTCGCGATCCATTACTATCTACTGCGGCCGTTCCGTTTCCATAAT
>Ga0206130_10009248_pt1 | contig 10374 bp, 9 predicted proteins | sample Helgoland_Spring_9_FD_148637 | JGI IMG/M metagenome (GOLD analysis project Ga0206130, IMG submission 148637) | Pelagic subsurface seawater microbial communities from Kabeltonne, Helgoland, North Sea - Helgoland_Spring_Bloom_20160512_1 | ecosystem: Environmental > Aquatic > Marine > Epipelagic ...
TTGCAAATCCACAATTTCCCCATCGCGTTCCAACTGCACGTTGGCTACTTGATCAAAGAACAACGTGCGTCGAATCTCTTTGAAGGATTCAGGCGCTTCACCGTTGATGGCCAGCACTTGGTCGCCATCTTGAAAACCGAGGGGTTTCAGGCGGTCGTCCACTTCCAGGCCATATGGAATGCGGTCAGCAGGCAGCACGCTGTCGCCCCAAACATTGAGGACCATGCTGTAAATCGCAAAACCGAGAATCAAGTTGACGATGATCCCTCCGAGCATGATGATGAGTCGTTGCCATGCGGGCTTGGAGCGAAACTCCCACGGCTGTGGCTCCAGTTTCATCTGCTCTTTGTCCATGGATTCATCGATCATGCCTGAGATTTTGACGTAGCCGCCCAACGGCAACCAGCCGATGCCCCATTCCGTTTCTCCAATTTGCTTCTTGAACAATGAGAACCCGGGATTCATGAACAAATAAAACTTCTCGACACGCGTCTTGAAAGCACGAGCAGCCCAATAATGTCCGAGCTCATGCAATACGACGAGAATGGACAGGCTCAGAAGAAGTTGTGCGGCTTTGATGAGTGCAACCATGTATCAGAATTGGAGTGCAAATTTAGGTTGCAATTGCAACCCATCCGGCGGAATCATTTGCGAATAAATCGGAATCTCAACCCGGAAGACCGTTCGGTCGTGTTTCGTGTATTATTCTTGCAATTGAAATGGCCAAGAACCCCAAACCGCAACCGAAAAAACGAAAGCCAAAGGCAAAAGCGAAGGCAAAGCCTAATTATGCTCGTCAAAAAGCATGGATTTGGTTGCTGGGTTTGGCGCCTTTGCTTGGGCTTTCCGGCCTTGTTCTAGTGGCTTCTTATGGCGATTTACCGGACACGGAAACCCTGGCCAACCCAAAAACGGAACTGGCGACTCAGGTGTTTTCAGCCGATGGCAAACTCATTGGCCGTTATTACTCAGAGAACCGCTCGGACGCCCGTTTCGATGAGCTTCCCGCCAACCTCGTGAATGCGCTGATCAGCACTGAAGACGCACGATTCTATAGCCACAGCGGCATCGACTTTATCGGCTTGGCTCGCGCAATTGCGTTCATGGGAGCGCGCGGAGGGGGCAGCACATTGACCCAGCAATTGGCCAAACAGTTGTTCACCGAGCAATATGACCGAACGTCCTGGCTAGAGCGGGCGCTGCTTCAAAAACCCAAAGAATGGATCATTGCTGCCCGCTTGGAAAGGCATTACACGAAAGAAGAGATTGTCGCCCTTTACTTGAATCGGTACGATTTCTTAAACCAGGCGGTTGGAATCAAATCAGCGGCCAATATTTATTTCGATAAAGAGGTTAAGGATCTTGCGCTTCACGAATCTGCCATGTTAGTGGGCATGCTGAAGAACAGCTCGTTGTTCAATCCTTTGCGCCGCGAAGAGCTGGTGCAGAATAGGCGCAATGTGGTATTTGGCCAGCTGGAACGCTACGGCGAGATATCCGTCACCGCGAAGGACTCATTGGCTGAATTGCCATTGGGCCTGCGCTTCCAAAAGGTCAGTCACGACGAAGGGCTGGCTCCGTATTTCAGGGAAAACCTCCGCAGCGAATTGAAGGCACTTTTCAACGCCAAGACGGCTACGGACGAATGGGCCATTTCCAAGGCTGACGGCGCACAGTATGATTTGTACCGCGACGGCATTCAGGTGTTCACCACCATAGATAGCCGAATGCAAAAAGCAGCAGAAGAGGCCGTGCATCGTCATTTGGGGGGCGAATTGCAAGGTTCGTTGGACCGGGACCTGCGGTCTAGGCCCAAATCAATTTGGCCGTTTTTCGAAGAAATCGAACGCGATGTTCGCGATGGAATCATCGAACAAGCGGTGAAGCAAAGCGAGCGGTACCGGGTCTACACGGGTAAATTTTGCCCCGAATGCGAACGTCCGGGTTTCTACATTGAGAAAACCGAAACAGAAGCGGGCAATGAATGGCATTGCGACGAGGCCAAGGGGGGATGCAGCCACCGGTGGCACCGTCCGACTAAGAAAGAGATAAACGTGGCCTTCAAGCAGCCGACCAAGATGCGGGTATTCAATCACGCAGGCGATCGGGACACATTGATGTCTCCTCGAGATTCCATCCTCTATTACAAGAGTTTGTTGCACGCCGGATTGATGTCACTGGAGCCCAAAACAGGTCACGTAAAAGCGTGGGTTGGGGGCGTAGATTACCGCTATTTCAAATACGATAACGTCTCCCAGTCGAAGCGTCAGGTCGGGTCGATTTTCAAGCCATTCGTTTACGCGACAGCACTTCGCCATGGGATGAAGCGGTGCACGGAATTGCCCAACCAGCGCATCTGTGTTGAGATGCCAGGGGATCAACCGGATTGGTGTCCCGACAACTCTGACTTTGAATACGGTGAGGTCGTCACCTTGGAATACGCATTGGCCAATTCCATGAATACGATTTCGGCCAAGTTGATGAAGGAATTTGGTCCGGAACGCATTATCCAGCTGGCCCACTCGTTGGGAATTGAAACGGAAATCCCCGCCGTTCCTTCGATTGCGCTGGGTTCCTCACAACTGACCCTCAAGGAAATCACGGTGGCGAATGCCGCACTTGTCAATGGCGGGGTGTATGTGAAGCCTTCGACCATTTTACGCATCGAAGACAAGTACGGCAATGTCATTTGGTCGCCCGAACCGGTCATGCGTCAAGGTTTGGACCGCCGCACGGCAGGGACCATAGTCGATATGATGAAAGGAGTGGTCGACGGCGCTTACAACCCGAAAACGGGGGATAAAAAAGGCACCGGGATTCGGTTGCGCATGGATATTGAGCGACGCAAATACGATAACATCAAGGTGCCGATGGCGGGCAAGACAGGAACGACCCAAGGTCACTCAGACGGCTGGTTCATGGGGATGACGCCAGATCTGGTTACGGGTGTTTGGGTGGGAGCGCAAGATCCTTCGGTGCGATTCAGCACCATTGCGAATGGCCAAGGAGCAAATACGGCGTTGCCGATTTATGGCTTTTATATGAATGCGGTTTACGATGATTCCTCCATTGAGTTGAGTCAGGAGGATTTTGCGTTGCCGGAAGGAATTGGGTTGGATTCTTTGGACTGCAAGCAGTGGTTCGAATTGAATGAAGCTACATTTGGAATTGGCGACGACGACGACCTATTTCAATAAACCTTGAGAAGACACAGCTTCAGAAGAAGCGACAAACGATCAGCAGCATGGCAATATCAAAAACCGTAGAAGGACCGCAGGCAGGATGCGCGGGCGTGCAGAGCGGAATGACCTTGATGTTAGGTGGTTTTGGCTTGTGCGGAATCCCAGAATGCAGCATCGCTGAATTGGTGAAGCTGGGCACCAAGGATTTGACGTGCATTTCCAACAATGCGGGCGTTGACGATTTTGGACTGGGCTTGCTGCTACAAAAGCGCCAAATTCGAAAGATGATTTCATCCTATGTGGGCGAAAATGATGAATTTGAACGGCAAATGTTGAGTGGGGAGCTGGAAGTGGATTTGATCCCACAAGGGTCTCTTGCTGAGCGGTGCCGTGCTGGAGGTTCTGGAATCCCGGCTTTTTTCACTCCGGCTGGCTACGGCACAGAGGTCGCGGAAGGCAAAGAAGTGCGTGAGTTTGACGGCAAGCCCCACATATTGGAGTCGGCATTGACCGCGGATTTTGCATTTGTAAAGGCATGGAAAGGCGATTCTGCGGGCAACCTGGTATTCAAGGCAACGGCGCGAAATTTCAATCCGATGATGGCCATGGCGGGTAAGATTACGGTAGCCGAAGTGGAAGAGTTGGTGCCTCTCGGGGCGTTGGATCCGAATGAAATTCATTTGCCGGGCATTTTCGTACAACGCATATTTCAAGGAGCACATTATGATAAGCGCATCGAACAGCGCACCGTTCAAACCCGTGAAACAGCGTAAAAAGAACCCCATGTTGGACAAAAACGGAATCGCAAAGCGTATTGCTCCGGAAGTAATGGATGGTACGTCAACTTGGGCATCGGAATCCCCACGTTGGTAGCGAATTTTATTCCTGAGGGGATGGAAGTTGAATTTCAATCGGAAAATGGCATCTTGGGCATGGGCCCATTCCCAATGGATGGAGATGAAGATGCAGACTTGATCAATGCGGGCAAGCAAACGATTACAGCGATGCCGGGTGCCGTTTACTTTGACAGCGCAACGTCGTTCGCGATGATCCGCGGCCGCCACGTACAATTGACGGTTTTGGGAGCGATGGAAGTGGCGCAAAACGGTGACATCGCGAATTGGAAAATCCCTGGAAAAATGGTGAAGGGCATGGGCGGAGCCATGGACCTGGTGGCCAGTGCGGAAAACATCATTGTCGCGATGATGCATACCAATCGAGCGGGAGCTTCAAAACTGCTTCCCAGTTGCAGTCTTCCTTTGACGGGTGTGGGCTGTGTGAAACGTGTCGTCACCAACTTGGCCGTGATGGACATCAAAGACGGCGCCTTTCACTTGGTGGAGCGCGCTCCGGGCGTTACGGTTCAGGACATTGCCGCTGCCACAGCGGGAAAACTGGTCATACCGGAAAATGTACCGGAGATGAACATCGACTAGCGAACGCTTATCCCAATTTCGCCACGGCCGCTTCCAGGCGGTCCATGGTTTGGGCTTTGCCCAAGAACTCAGCAAAATCAAACATCGAGGGCCCACCCCCGGTGCCTGTTAGGGCTATCCGAAAGGGCAAAAGAACAGCACCGAACCCGAGTTCACGCGTGGCCAAAAACTGTTTGAATTGGGTTTCGATGTTGTCAGATTCAAAAGGTTCAACTTCTGTGAGAACATCTTTTAGCTCGCGCAGATACCCCGGAGTTTCGGGCTTCCATTTTTTGCGGATGAGCTTTTCATCAAAACGGTCGGGCGCAGCAAAGAGGTAAAGGTGTGTACCAATTTCATGCAGAAATTGCACCCTTTCGAGCATCATGTCCAACACCTGTTGGCATTTGGTGTCTGACCACCCTTGCATGGCTTCGGAATTGAGTTCTTTCAACGGCTCAACCCATCTGCTGGAATCGCCTGAACGGAGGTATTGTTCATTGAACCAGACCGCTTTGTCCGGGTTGAATCGCGCTCCTGACTTTGTTACATTTTTCATGGAAAAAGCCTCCACCGCTTCCGTCAATGTGAATAGTTCACGTTCATCTCCACTGCTCCAACCCAAGAGCAAGAGCATGTTTAAGAAAGCTTCGGGCAAGTAGCCGTTTTCCTGGTACCCTTTGGAGGTTTGGCCGGATTTGGGGTCAGTCCAGGCCAACGGAAAAATCGGAAATCCCCCTTTGTCGCCATCCCGCTTGCTCAACTTTCCGTTGCCGGTGGGCTTGAGGATCAAAGGCAAGTGGGCAAACGCAGGCGGGCTCCAACCAAATGCTTCATAAAGCAAAACGTGCAGGGGAGCGCTAGGCAACCATTCTTCTCCGCGGATGACGTGGCTAATTTCCATGTGGTGATCATCCACCACATTGGCCAAATGATAGGTAGGAAGGCCGTCTGCTTTCATGAGCACTTTGTCGTCCAAAACGCTCGATGATACGCGAATTTCGCCCCGTATTTCGTCCGAAACAGTCACCTCGCGCCCCGATTCAGGCATTTTGAATCGAACCGTGAAGGGTTGGCCTTCTGATTCAAGCTGGGCCACTTGAGCTGCGCTGAGAGCGAGTGAATTGCGCATCGACAGGCGCGTCCTCGCATCGTATTGCCAGACGTCACCATTGGCTTCTGCTTCTGTTCGCTTTGCAGCGATTTCTTCCGGAGTGTCGAACGCCTTGTAGGCATGCCCTTTGGCCATCAATTGCCCCAACTCCTTCAAGTACAATTCGCTGCGTTCTGATTGGCGATAGGGACCGTGGTTTCCACCGGCCTTGGTTCCTTCATCGGGCTCGAATCCGCACCATTTCAAGGATTCTTCAATGTAGGCTTCCGCTCCTTCTACGAATCGGGCCTGATCGGTGTCCTCAACGCGCAAAATGAACGTGCCATTATGCTTCTTGGCATAGAGATAATTGAACAGGGCGGTTCGGACACCACCCATGTGCAATGGGCCGGTGGGACTCGGGGCAAAACGAACGCGAACAGATGCTGACATGAGGGGGCAATTTCAGCCGCAAAGATAGGTTGTCGGGGACTGCAGAAGAAAAGGATGTGCAATTGCAAATCCCAGGTGCTCATCCCTGAACGAAGCCGTATCGGATACGACTAGCCCGAGACAACGGGTGCAAGTTTGTCCCAGAAATAAAAACAAATGAATGCATTGAGAAACAAGGTCCAATTGATTGGACGACTCGGGAAGAATCCCGATTTGATGAGCTTCGATGAAGGCAAAGTGAAGTGCACTTTTCCAGTGGCGACCAATGAGGTTTTCCGCAATGGTGATGGTGAACGTGTGGAGCGCACCCAGTGGCATGATGTTGTCACGTGGGGTGCTCTTGCGGAAATCGCAGGTCAATACTTGCAAAAGGGCGCAGAAATTGCCATCGAAGGCCGATTGGCTTATCGGACTTATGAAGATGCTGACGGGCATACGCGTTACGTAACTGAGGTTGTGGCGGGTGAGATGCTGATGCTCGATCGACGTCCTGAAAAGGAAGAATAAGCGATTGGTTCAGGGGGCGAGAATGCAAAAACTCGCCCCCAATCCTTCGATTGATTCCCGTTAATCCGTTCTTCCTGCATCTTGCGTTGGTATGGCGTCGTTCAGGCGTTAACTTTGAGGAACGAACCAGAATGCAATGAGCAATAACGGATTATTGAAATCGTCCCTGGCCAAGAAGTACCTGATGGCGCTGACGGGTCTTTTTTTATGCACCTTTCTTGTTGGGCACCTTGCTGGAAACCTACAATTGTTCATTCAAGGAGCCGACGGCCAGCAGGCGTTCAATGAATATGCGGAGTTCATGACCACCTTCCCTTTGGTCAAACTGTTGAGTTATCTCACGTATACAAGTGTTCTTTTTCACATCGTTGATGGCATTGTGCTGACCACGCGGAATCGCAAGTCGCGGCCTGTTGGTTATGTGAAGGAAAAGGGTTCGGCAAATGCGAGTTGGGCCAGCCGGAACATGGGAGTGCTGGGCACCATCATCGCTATTTTCCTCGTGAGCCATATGCAGACCTTCTGGTATAAGATGCATTTTGGAGAAATGCCGATGCATGACGGGTTGAAAGACTTGCACACGGTGGTCCTGGCTTTTTTCTCGCCTGAAAATTCATGGGGAATTGTCGCTGTTCTCGGATATGTCTTAGCGCAGATGGCACTAGCGTTTCATCTTGTGCATGGATTTCAAAGCGGTTTCCAATCGTTGGGATTGCGCCATCCGAGATACACCCCTGCCATTGAAAAGACAGGATACTTGTTCGGGATTGGCGTGCCTTTGCTCTTTGCGGTCATTCCTGTATTCCTCTACATCACCCAGCTTTAATTGACGATTGAGATGCTAGACTCTAAGATACCCGAAGGACCACTGGCGGAAAAGTGGACATCGCACAAAAACAACATCAACCTCGTCAACCCGGCCAACAAACGACTCATCGACGTCATTGTGGTAGGGACGGGGCTAGCTGGAAGCTCAGCAGCGGCCTCCTTAGCTGAAATGGGCTACAACGTCAAGGCATTTTGTTTCCAAGATTCGCCTCGTCGAGCGCATTCCATTGCGGCGCAAGGAGGCATCAACGCTGCAAAGAATTACCAGAACGATGGCGATTCGGTGTACCGTCTTTTTTATGATACCATTAAGGGCGGAGATTACCGCAGTCGAGAGGGAAATGTGCATCGTTTGGCGGAGGTGTCAACCAGCATCATCGACCAGTGCGTGGCACAGGGTGTGCCGTTCGCTCGGGAGTATGGCGGTCTGTTGGACAACCGAAGTTTTGGAGGGGTTCAAGTTTCTCGAACATTCTACGCCAAGGGTCAAACGGGCCAGCAATTGCTGCTCGGGGCTTATTCCGCTTTGAGCCGGCAGATTTCGAAAGGAAAGGTCGAAATGTTTACACGTCATGAGATGATGGACGTGGTGATGGTCGACGGGAAATGCAGGGGGATCATAGCGAGAAATCTGATTACAGGAGAACTGGAGCGCCATGCAGCGCATGCTGTCGTGCTTGCCTCCGGAGGGTATGGCAACGTTTTCTTTTTGAGCACGAATGCCATGGGCTCCAATGTTTCAGCATCATGGAAGGCGCATAAAAAAGGGGCGTTTATGGCGAACCCTTGTTTCACGCAGATTCACCCAACCTGCATCCCTGTTTCGGGAGAGCACCAATCAAAGCTGACCCTCATGTCCGAGTCACTGCGAAATGACGGTCGCATTTGGGTTCCATCGAAAAAAGAAGACGCTGAGGCGATTCGGAAAGGAACGTTGCAGGCCATTGAAATTGCAGAGGAAGACCGGGATTATTATTTAGAGCGTCGGTATCCGGCATTTGGAAACTTGGTGCCACGCGATGTTGCGTCACGTGCCGCCAAGGAGCGCTGTGACGCTGGCTTTGGGGTGAATGAAACCGGAGAGGCTGTGTTTTTGGATTACGCGAGTGCGATCCAGCGATACGGCAAAACGGAGGCCAACATTCGCGGGCTTAAGAATCCTGCTGCCTCCGAAATCACCGAATTGGGAAAACAAGTTGTGAAAGCCAAATATGGAAACTTGTTTGATATGTACAAGCAAATCGCGGCAGATGACCCATATGAAACCCCGATGAAGATTTATCCAGCGGTGCATTACACCATGGGGGGGCTATGGGTGGATTACAATTTGATGACGTCAGTGCCGGGATTGTATGCGGCCGGCGAAGCCAACTTCTCCGACCACGGCGCCAATCGACTCGGAGCTTCCGCGTTGATGCAAGGTTTGGCTGATGGGTATTTTGTTTTGCCATACACCATTGGAGACTACCTCTCTCAAGACATTCGGACGGGCGAAATTTCGTCGGACTCACCCGAATTCGCTGCGGCGGAGAAGGAGGTGAAGGAGCGCATCAACCATTTGATCAACAACAACGGCACCAAACCAGTGGATGAATTCCATCGGCGATTGGGTCGAATCATGTGGGACGAGTGTGGGATGTCGCGAAGCGCTGAAGGCCTCAAAAAAGCCATTGAGGACATTCAGGCATTGCGCGACGAGTTCTGGTCGGATGTGCGAGTGCCAGGGTCTGATGATGGATTCAACCCTGAATTGGACAAAGCCGGACGGGTCGCGGACTTCTTGGAATTGGGAGAGTTGATGTGCAAAGACGCTTTGGAACGAAACGAATCGTGCGGAGGCCATTTCCGAGAGGAATACCAAACACCAGAAGGTGAGGCACTGCGTGATGACACTGATTTTACGTTTGTTTCGGCGTGGGAGTTCACGGGAGACCCCAAGGCATCAAAACTCCACAAGGAGGAATTGAAGTTTGAAAACATTGAATTGAAGCAGAGGAGCTACAAATAATAGAGACATGGATTTGACACTCAACGTTTGGAGACAAAATGGCCCAGAGGACAAAGGTCACATGGAGACTTACCCTGTTTCGGGTGTGTCACCGGACATGTCTTTCTTGGAAATGATGGACATGCTTAACGACCAAATCATCCGGGATGGTGGCGACCCTGTCGCCTTTGATCATGATTGTCGGGAGGGCATTTGTGGGATGTGCTCGATGTTCATCAATGGGGAAGCCCATGGACCTGGTCGAGGAGTGACCACCTGCCAATTGCACATGCGTTCGTTCAAAGACGGTGATAGCATCACCATTGAGCCATGGCGCGCATCTGCGTTTCCAGTTGTGAAAGACCTCGCAGTCGACCGAAGTGCATTTGATCGCATCATTCAGTCTGGGGGCTACATTTCGGTCAATACCTCGGGGGAAACACTGGATGCCAATGCAATTCCCGTGCCCAAGCCCCAGGCAGACGAGGCGTTTAGTGCCGCCACATGCATCGGTTGTGGGGCATGCGTAGCTTCTTGCAAGAATGCGTCAGCGATGTTATTTGTCTCCGCCAAAGTCTCACAGTTTGCGCTATTGCCACAAGGCCAGCCTGAACGAGCTTCCCGCGTCAAGCGCATGGTGGACCAGATGGATGAAGAGGGTTTTGGGAATTGCACGAATACTGGCGCATGCGCTGTTGAGTGTCCAAAAGGAATTGACCTCAGTAATATTGCACGAATGAACCGTGACTTTTTGAAAGCATCCGCGGATAGCGAGTGACCTGCTTTTCACTCGTTTTGGCAGTGGTGGAGTTCTGAGTTGCAAGAATCTGTTTAAATTAGACGTATGAAGCATTTATTACTCTTTACTTTTTTGGCAACAGGCCTGCTCGCAACGGCTCAGAAAAAGGC
>Ga0206130_10009249_pt1 | contig 10371 bp, 11 predicted proteins | sample Helgoland_Spring_9_FD_148637 | JGI IMG/M metagenome (GOLD analysis project Ga0206130, IMG submission 148637) | Pelagic subsurface seawater microbial communities from Kabeltonne, Helgoland, North Sea - Helgoland_Spring_Bloom_20160512_1 | ecosystem: Environmental > Aquatic > Marine > Epipelagic ...
CTTCAGTATTTTGTACTTCCGATAACATATAATAAGCAGCATGTACTTTATAATGTGGAAGTTTTGTTTTAAAGAATTCTTCTAAGTTATAACTAGTTTTAATTTCATTAATTAAGTTATATTTCTCCTTTTTAAGAGCTCTACGATTTAATTTTTTAGAAGATTCTAACAAAGTTTGAATTAAAACATTAGCCTTACCTTCAGTAAGGGTAGTAGTTTTAGTTAACGCTTCATATAATTTATATTCCTTTCCTAATTCGGACTTAACGAAATATTTTTGGATCAGTTTAATAGCGGCAGACTCTACACCGTTTAAGGTGTCAGCTGTTACTTGACGAACTAATAGTTCGAAAAGAATACCAGTATTTTTATACTTTGAATGTTTAATGTTCATTCCTACTAGGATTTATTATAAATATATAAGGAGATATTACTCTTTAATGTTTTTTTCATCTAATAAAGATTCTGTACGTTTACCTAAAGATTCTAGTAAGGAAACATTTTTAGAAAAAGCTAATTTAGCACTTTCTCTTAATCCATCTGGTTGATCGTCTACTTTCATTTGTTGACGACCTAAACGATCTCTACCAAAAGCATTATCTTGAGTATTAATATTAGATACCTTTTCCTCTGGGCGGCCTAATGGTTTTTTCTCGTCATACCCATCAGGTACGTTACTTGGGTCACTTTCCATTCTACCTTGCCCATATAGTGAAGCTAAATCATGTGGTGTACCATATGAACGTCCTGTTGTTAGCGGATCATTACCTTCAGTCTCAATTTGAGCTAAACGGAATCTACGCTTTTGATCTTGTACGATTAAGTCTCTATATTCCTCATACTGGTCTTCACTGAAGTGGAAAACATGTTCATAAATCCAATCTGTTGGGAACATTTTATTTTCCATCATTTGAGCAGCTAAATCTACTTTTTCTTTCATTAACGCGATCTTTTCTTGATCATAGATAATAGAAGGTGTAGTTAAATCTAATTCAAAATTAGTCATTTGTTCGTCTCTATACCCTTGAGCATATAAGTGAATAAGAGCAATTTTGTACAATTCTGATAGTAGAATACGTTGGATACGATCAATTGTACGACCAAAACGAATATCTTCAGCGGCTAATGTTGCTTTACCTGATAGACTTTCATCATAACCCATAAATGCTTTGGGCACTTTAAGAGCAGCAAATAATTTTTCTCTTAAGTATTCTACATCTTCAATTGCAGCATAATCTAAACCTTTTGTAGTATCAATTTTTGTTGCTTGATCATTCCCTCTGACTGGGATATAAAAATCTTCCATAACATTTTGCATGTTATATTTTAGATTATAATCACCAGTTTTCTGATCCATAAATGGGGTACGCTTCATTGTAGAAATAGTTTTCTGCATAAAGTTTTCTACCTCATTAGGTGGGATAGAACCAACGTTAATATAGAAAATACGTTTTTCTGGGGCGCGAACAATTCTATGAATTAACATAGCATCCTCCATTAATGAATATTGTTTGTATAATTTACGACCAGGCTCTAAATAAGATCTACCATATGGAAGATAGTTTACATCAGATAATAATCTAAAGTGAGCAATTTCGTAATTATCAAATTCAATAGTATTTGAGTTAGAATTATTATTTGGTGTAGTATAATAACCAGAAGAAGAACCTCCATAAATACCTTCTGGGTTGTATGTAAATACTACTTTAGATGGGTTTTCGGGGTCAAAATTTTCTTTACGTTCAATATGGTATGCTGAATAAGGAATAACATTATATACACCAAATTTTTCCGAAATTTCTAATTTTAAGAAAAAGTCACCGTACTTACACATTTGACGAGTCCAAGACCAAAGGTTAAACTCAATGTTTAATACATCATAGAATAAGTTATATAGGATTTTTTGAATGTCTTCATCAGATGATTTAATCTGGAGGACTTCACCCATATCATTTTTTAAACTACACTCATCAGAAATAATATCTAAAGCAGAAGCAACAATAGCATCTGTATCCATTAAGTCATAATCTGAATAAAGATAAGTTCTTAGATATTGGTAATTTAAATTAAATTGCTGACCATATAAAGAAGTAGCAGCTGGATTTTGGTAAATACCTGAAAATCTATCCATAAGGGAATTTGTAGCAAATTCACCTGATGTTTGGATATGATCTGTGTCTATTACTTTAAGTTGGTCTCCCCCAACATTTCTAATTACTACATCAGAAGCGAATAGTCTTTCTAGTCTTTTAAATAAGCCTTTATCAGCCATAATATGATTTATTATTATAAATATTTAGAGAAGCCACCTAATGTCTTCTTTTCCACCATATGGGTTATCTATTTCATATGGATTTTGTATATTTTTACTATTATTATATCCTCCAACAAATGGTGTTTTATTAGTTGACATACCATTTAATGTTGCTTTACTCATATCCAAATGTTGTTGATTAAATTTGAACGAGGTATCACGCATAAACATACCAATCCCAAATGACATAACCAAATCATCATTGTAACCTTGTTGAGCCTCGGCACGTCCATTTTTCCAAATGAAAACTTTCATTTCTTCTATTAAACGTTTAGATTGAATTGTTACACTTTGGTCAGAGATATATTCTTGGAGTTTACCTATTATTAAAGGTCTAACTCTTGATGTCATACTAAAACCAGGAACCATTTTGCTTGTATCCATATATTTATCAAAATACGAATCTGCTTTGGTAGCATCACTTTTAGATGAGTAGTAAAGATTAGTATATCCTCTATCAATAATGGTTTGGATTGTAGCCCAACCAATTGAAGCATTTTCTACTACAAGTAAAGCTTCATTATATTCAGTAGCAATACCTACTAATAAATGGCCAAATTCTTTAGTACCTAATTGTCCTTTATATTCAGCAACTTGAGTATTTGTTTCGATATCGATAATATGGAATGCAGAATAATCTTTCCCATCTCCACGAGCAACGTCTGCAACAACAAGGTAGGTTCGAGAATAGTCTGCTGGTTCCCAAATCCATAAATTTTGATCAGCACCTCGTTTTTCGAGGGGATCTTTAATGTAAGTTTTTTCATAAAATTCAATATACTCAGGGTAGAATACAATATCACCTGAGGTTGAAAAATCACAGTCACACTCTTGTGCTGCCATTCTAGGATCACCTAATAATTCATCCTGTCTATCTCTCCATGCTTGATCACGTTCAGGGTGAACGTACCAAGGTAATTTGATAGGTAAAAAATCATTTTCACCATTTTCTGCTCTAACCCATGTTTTATGGAACCAATTACCTGTACCATAAGGAGTAGATAATGCTATACACCCACCACCAGTAGCTAGTGTTTGTTGAGCTGAAGCCCAAATCTCACCAATATTATCAATAAAGGCAGCCTCATCAATTAATAGTAAGGATACTGCTTCTGATCTACCAGCATCACTTGAGGCTGATGTTGCTTTAATTTGTGATCCATTACTTAATCGTAATGTTAATTTGTTATTTTCAGGTGCATCTATTTTAAGCCATGAGGGTAAATTTTCATACATGAATTTAACCTTCGTAACCATGTTTTTAGCTGTATCCTGTTTTGTTGCAATACAAAGTACGTTTTTATCTTTATGAAATAACATTAACCATAAAGAATAACCAGCACCTAAAGTAGAAATACCTAACTGTCTAGATTTTAATACTACAGAATAAGGATTTTCTTGGAATAATTTTAATACTTTATCTTGAAAAGGATATAAGTTAAATGGAATACGTCCACGTTGTGGGTGCTGAATATAACAGTACTTCTTCATAAAATGAACTGGGTCAGCAGCACACTTAACGTATTCCTGTTGGATTATTTGCCTTAAATTTTGTTCAGCCATTATTTACCTATCTTCCAATAAAGACGGCCTGATACTATAGGGAAGAAATCTTTATCTACTCCTAAACCAAAACCGTATACATTTCTTTTTTTATTAACGTACATTAATTCACCGCTAATATAATTTATTGGCGATTCATTTTGTACAGGATTTATCATCCCACCTACCGCAACGCCCCAAAATAACTCGCGTTTGTAGAGGTAAGTAGTATTAGTAATTGTAGTTGTTGGGATGAATATGTTGGATTGAACATCTCTAAATGAAATTAAGTTTCTAGTAATTGTATCGTTTACAATAATAGAACCTAGTGTATCTAACTGGATAGTATCAGTATAGAAATACTTTGCATAATAGTCTTTTAGTACCGAAACCGTATCAATTGGTGTAGAGAATGTATCAATATTAATTACTACTTTCTCAATTATTTGGGGGACATACTCTGTTTGTTCTACTTTAACAGTATCCCATTTAGTTACTACTTCAGTAATAACTTTTGGTTCTACAGGAGGTGTAGAAGAGCAGCCTCGTTGAAAAAACAATAGGGCTGCTAATACTACAACTAGTAAAGTTTGGATATTTTTAAAGTAACCCTTCAAGTTCTTTTTTGATTTTAGTTAGTTCTTTTAAACGAGCTAATAATCTTTCTTTATCTTCGCCTTCAGCTTTTTTCCATTTGTTAACTACAGCTTTCATCTCTTTAGTTGTGTCTTGTAGTTTACGAGAAACAGTAGATATCGAATCATTCTTTTTAATATCTTTAGCTGTTGGTTCTACGTCATCATCTTCAGTTAAATCTTTAGATAATTCTTTAGTTTTCTCTAATTCATCATTATATGCTTTTTGAGTATCAACATCTTCTTGAGATACTTCTTGAAGCACATCTACAATGGTTTCTTTGATATATTCTGCTAATTCTGAACGTTTCATTATAATATTGTTTTATTATAAATATTACAGAGAGATCACCTCTAGCATTTGCTCAATGCGTTCTTCGGTGCTACCCGATAATGTGTTAAGATTTTTAAAGCGATGTTTATTAGCATCAATAAGATTACTAATAGTAAAATCAATTAAATCTCTATAATCTACATTAGTTTCTCTAATACCATTATCTTCAATCTCTACCCCTACAGGTGAGACATAAAAGATGTAATCGTATTCTCTAATAAAACGTTTAGCATAATTTATAAACTCTTCCTTATCAACATAATTCATAGATTTAGATGCTTTAGCAAATGCCATAACATCAACTACAGTTCTATCTGTGATTACATTTTCGCACATTAGTTCACTAGTACGCTCAGCTAAAAATACTGTTTGACCTTTTAATGTTGAATCAGTATTCAATGGAATACCTTGAGCCATTAATTCTTTAGAACGTTCTGTTCTAAACATGTAGTCCTTAAATTCATCTCGCTCCTTAAGAGCGTTAACGAGTGTAGTTTTACCCACACTCATTGTTCCGCATAATCCTATTTTCATGACCTTCCGTATATATCGTCTAACCTTACTATATCATCTTCACCGAAATAAGTCCCGGTTTGTACTTCTATGAATATACAATCTTCTTCGTGGGGATTCCAGATATTGTGTTTCATTCCTTGAGGAATGTAGATAGCATCACCCGCTTCTTTATCATATTCAAAATCATCAAGTTTTACAACTGCTTTACCTTGCACCAAGACCCAACGTTCAGAGCGCTGGTCATGGTATTGGTATGAGAGTCGTCCACCTGGTTTTACTGTGATTTGTTTTACTTTACAGTAATCTGATTCTAGAAGATTTTCAAATTTACCCCAAGGTCTTTCTTCGGTATAATTCATTAGTTTCTGTAATCAGTTAATAATGCTTTCATTGATTGGTTTTTATACCAAGGTAAACCTTCACGCTCTTGCATAATTTCCATATAACTTTCATAATTATACTGGATACCGTTTAGGTAATAAGATTTGACCATTTCACTATCCGTATCATAAGGTTCAATTGCGGGTCCATCCCATCTATGAAATTTCCAATTTTCTTCACCTACATATCTTGCGAGGTGAATATTTGCTCCTCGAGAATTAATCTCTTTGTACTCGTATAATTTGTTCTTCTTAGCCATAACTTATTTTATTTAATAGTTTTCAAAAAATTCTGGGTATTCTTCTGGGAAATGTGCCTCTAAAATAGAATCTACAACATAAATTCCTTGTGCCCCTGATACTGTAATACCACGAGCTGATAGAGCATCACCTACAAAGTGAACATTATCATAATCAATTAATGACAAGTCACTATAATTTACTAATGGTTCAGGTGATAGATACTTGACTTCAGGAATGTAAACACCCCAATCATCTTCTAATGTTGGAAATACTTTTTTCATATCATCAATAAAATCATCAATGTATGTATAGTAACCTTGGAATGCTTCTCTTACTTCATCCATCTCACTGATAGTAACAGCGCTTACGTTCTCACCTTCAGATGTTGTAGATGGAGTACGTGTTGGGCTATAATATAAACCTGTACCATCTTTATTTACTTTAGATACTAAATCTCTAGACCAAGTAAATGGTTCGTCGATACCTTGAACTTCCATCAAGATACCAAAATTGGTCATATCATTTCTGAATGATTCGTCTTTTTTAGCGTGTCCATTGTACGAATGATCTCCATACGTTTCTTCAACGGCAACATAAGCTGCGTTGTTGTTAGTACAGAAGGAACGTAACGAGACGCCTTCTTCTTCGAATTTTCTGTATAATTTAAAATCATAACTTACATCAATAAGTTTCTGGAAGTGTTTTTGTGGTGCCTCAAATCGCACCCCAATTTGTACTGGTTTAGGTTCAGTAGGTAATTTATAATCTGTAGCCAATTGCTTACCAAAGTCAATTCCTGATTTGCCTACGGCAAACATTAAGCGGTCATAATTAATAGGCCAATTTTTAGGATTGATGAATGATTCCTCTTCTCCTATAAATAATTCTTGAGCATCAAAATCAATTGAAGTTACTTTAGTCTCCCAAATAAACTCAACACCATTATCAACTAAAAAGTCATACCAATTTTTACCAATCTCGTGTAGGTAATCTGTACCAACGTGCCATACAGGGAACAAACGTAAACCAAAATATGGTTTAATAAAATCTGGTTCCGCTATTGGGTTTGAACATTGTACTTCCTCTGGTTTAGGGTGGAAACGTTTAAAATTATTGATTACTTCATCAAACAACTCCATTGCCTTATCCTCACCACAATACTTAGACATATGACCTCCAATAGCGGTATGATAAGTTAATTTACCATCACTCCAACCACCAGCACCTAAAAATCCAGTCATTACTTCTGAATATGGTCTGCGATATGGATCTTTACCCATATCAATGATTGTAATATTTTCTCCTGGGAATCCGTTGTCTACTAGCTTAGTTGCAGCATTAACACCTGCTACACCAGCGCCTACGATTACTAGTTTTTCTGCCATTTACTTTTATTTTTAACCCTTAAATATACGAAAGATATTTCAGGAATCCAAATTGTGGGGCCACAGCTCCCATAAAAAATTGAATTAGAATCGACTGGCTATGAATCAGTCTAGATGTATCTTGAGTGTTAATTTGCCAGTGCCTTTTACAACGCGGTGCCACTCGTGACGTTTGATAAATATACGACTATTTAGTGAGGTAGGCAAACTATCCTCTAATTGAATTGCCCAGTCTGTCTCTCCTAAAATCTCGATTGTTCGGTCTTCATCATCTCGGTGCCACATTAACTCTATTGGGTCAATGTCGTCTCCGAATTCACGAATAATATATTTATTTGTAATCTCTAAATCGGTGTATGGTTTACCAGAACCCTCCGAAGTTTGATTTGAGTCCGAGTAATTTTGCATAACGTGGTAAGCGGCAAGACCAATATCCTGCTTTAGTTTTATCCTTCTTTTGAGCACATTTGTGACGTTTAGCAAACGCGTTACGTGCTTTTTTATCATTGATTTTAGCTCTTAGACCACCTGAACCAAAACGCACTGTTTTTACCTTTTTAGTTTTAGGATCTTTAACATAAACCTTATATGCTTTACCTCCTGAAGAGTCACGCATTGGTTTATTTAATTTTTTATTATTTTTCTTAGCTTTCTTTTTAGCCTCATCGATTTCACCTTCTGTTAATTCGATAGGGAAATCTAATGGTACTTTTTGACCATCAACTATACCAAAATGACCTAAATCTGTTTCAGTTAATACCTCAAGATCATTGTCAGTTACCTCTAATATACCACGTGTGTATAAAGCGCGGGCTTCAGCCCATAATTCAAAATATTTTTGCGATCCAGCACGGTACACATGCTCTGTAAGGGGCATGTCGTTATCCATGTGGTATTTTAAACCTTCAGATAAGATTTCTTTTGGAGCTAAACTTTCGTTTAGCATTACTGGTTTTGAACCTCCACAATCATTACATCCGCAGTCGCACATATTATTTTATTTTGTTATAAATATTATACAATTGATATTTGATTTCCCCCTGATGTTCTAAATCTATGAGAATATTTTTTAGTATCTGTAATTTTTCCCCCTTGTACTGTATTTATATCAGTTTTTAATTGGAATCCTCCAGCTTTAGAGCTATTTATAATTTCAGGATCACTATTATGGGATGTGGTTGAACCCGCAGGGAATTTAGTAGGATCACCTGAAGGTGAACCATCATTATTTCCCCTTAATTTAAAAAAAGTAGGATTAACTCCTGATAAGGATAGCCCATAGCTTACTAAATCTAGAATTGCATCCCTAGAATTATTTCTTTTACTATTATCTAGTAAAAAATTCATTAATTTAAAAGAACCATATGTTGCTATTAACTGTTTTAAATCTTCAGGTAATTTATTCCAACCATCTCCAGATAATTTAATATCTTCTCCTTGAACTTTATTTAAGAATTTATCTTGTTGGATTTTAGCATTTTCTTTTGCAGTTTCTACATTCCATTCAAGTTCATCTTTAGTTAAATTATATTCTTTGTCTCTTAATTTACCATCATCTCCTTTAAAATTTGCAAAATATGATTTTGCTCTTCCGGGTTGGGATGCTGATTCTTTAAGTGAAATTGATACTAAATCATTATCTTTACTTCCCCAATCATTTACAAATAAACCATTTAGTCCTTCTAGAGTATTTGGGATTGTACTTGGTTTTTTAATTTCAACATAAATATCCCCAGGATTCCATTTATCTGCTGGGATTTTACATATTTGTTGGCCCATTGATCTAGCTTCATTAAATACACCATCTCGAATAATTTCTTCTCCAGGATAGTCTTGATTGATTTTTGAAGCAATAGAATAGGGATTGTTAAAATTTTTAAACTTATTTACAGGAAATTTTTCTAGATCTGAATTATTAAGAACTTTAAGTAAAGAATTAATAGCTCCTAATGCTTTACTATCTATACCTTTAGTTAAAGATGAATTATCAATAGAATCATTTAAAATATCTACATTAGATGAGATAGTTTCTTGATTAAAGGGTTGTAAATTTTTTCCACTATTTAAAATATTATACATAAAAATTACTAATCCTTCTTTTTGATCAGTATCGGTATCAAATGGACTTGAACCTAAACCTTTTATGTTTATTTTATATTTAACATCATTGATAGTAATATTAAATGCAGGACCTACATCTTCATTATTAAAATTATTATCGCCAATAATATAATTTTTAGGTAAACTTTGTATAATTTTTTTACCAACTTCTCTTCTTTCTTTTCTATCTCTATCACCTATTCCCTTAACATAAAAAGAATAATTTCTCCCTCCACTTGTTTTTACAGTAGTAACATTATCTAAACCTGATATTGATTGGATATCTTGTTTTAACTGTATAATATTATCTGGTAGGTTGGGAGAATCTTCTTCTGTTACTTCATTTAAATCTACAGGAAATCCTATTTCACTTAATAACGATTCTAACAAAGCAATATCCTGCTCATTATTCATGTCAGGATACCCTTTATCAAATTTATAAGCGTATTGTTGAAAAAATTTATCTAATACGTCCATTATACTTCTACGTCTGTTTCTGTGTCAACTGTTACTTCATCTCCACCACCAGCATCAACTGTTACATCAGTTGAGGTTTCTTCTGGGAAATCACCACCTGAACTACCTGTATCAAAATCAGCAGCATCTTGTGTTCCTCCTATATCAGGAGCACCATATCTTAAAATACGAGCAATAGCGTTTTCAGCATTCTCGTGCTCGTTTAAGTTAAGTAAGTAGTATTTTTTACCTTCAATCTCAGCAATAAATGTTCTAGGAGTATAGACTAAATAGAAATTTTCACCGTTTTTAAGATTAATACGGAATGTAGTGGGTTTGGGAGCAACCCAATCAATTGATGCTACGAATAAATCAAATTGTGGACCTAATAGAGATACTATTACGTCCTTCAATTCTGGGAATTTAGTTAATTCGTCATATTCGACTGCAGCTTGCTCTATGCTTA
>Ga0206130_10009250_pt1 | contig 10371 bp, 18 predicted proteins | sample Helgoland_Spring_9_FD_148637 | JGI IMG/M metagenome (GOLD analysis project Ga0206130, IMG submission 148637) | Pelagic subsurface seawater microbial communities from Kabeltonne, Helgoland, North Sea - Helgoland_Spring_Bloom_20160512_1 | ecosystem: Environmental > Aquatic > Marine > Epipelagic ...
TTTGAAGCGCCCTGGGGTTTGCGTGGCTCTGGTTAGTGGATTCCAACCTGGTGTTGGTCGGTCTTGTTTGCAGCATAGAAGGCTGCTTCGAACTCGTCAGGTGACGCGTCGTCGAGGTAGCTGTGGATCCGGTCGGTGTTGAACCAGTGCACCCAGCCAAGGGTGGCGAGTTCGACGTCTTCGGCGTTGCGCCATCGGCCTTGGTGCTCGGGTCCTCGGATCAGCTCGGCTTTGTAGAGGCTGTTGGTTGCCTCGGCCAGGGCGTTGTCATAGGAATCGCCGACGCTGCCGATTGAGGGTCGGGCGCCGATCTCGTCGAGACGTTCGCCGTAGCGGATGCTGGTGTACTGAGACCCGGCATCAGAATGAGCGATCAGTCCTTCAAGGATCGTGCCGCGGTTGAAGCGTGCCATCTCCAGTGCGTCGAGCACCATGTCGGTACGCATGTGATCAGCAGCTCGCCAACCAACGATCTTTCGTGAGAACGCGTCGATGATAAAGCACACATAGACCATGCCTGACCACGTCGGCACATACGTGAGATCAGTCACCCACAACGCGTTCGGCCGCTCAGCGGTGAAGTCGCGATCAACCAAATCTGGTGGCCGGTCTGCAGTGTCGTCGCGTCGGGTGGTCCGCACCCGTTTCAGCTTCGACACGCCCGAGATCCCGGCCTGTTTCATGAGCCGGGCGATCTGATCACGCCCGATCTCATGGCCAGCCTTGCGCGCCGCAACCCACATTTTGCGTGCGCCATAGACGCTGTAGTTCGCCTTCCACAGCGCGACCAGGATCGGGATCCACACCGCGTCGCTGATCGCCCGCTTCGACAGCGGCCGGGTCTTGGCACTGCGGTAGGTGGACGGAGCGAACTGCAAAACTTCGCAGATCGGTTCGACTCCGAACTCCTGTCGGTTCTGGTCGATGAAATCGACCATCACTTCTGTTGGCGGTCCAACTCCGCCCCGAAGAAAAGCGCAGCACGTTTCAAAATCTCATTCGCGCGTTTCAACTCTTTGAGTTCTTGGCGTAGCCGCTTGTTCTCCTCAGCCTCCGCGGAGCTGGTCCCGGGCCGCATGCCACGGTCAATGTCGGCCTGCTTGACCCACAGCCTCACCGATTCCACGCCATAGCCGAGTTGCTCAGCCACCCGCTGGGCTGTGCCCGCTTCGGTGCCGAGTTCCTCACGCAGCGCGAAAACCAGCCGCACCGCCGACTCCTTCTGCTCCGCTGTGTAGCGCCGACGAGTCGGCTTGGATTCCATATCTACATTCATAGCAATCGTCATCTTTCAAAGCTGACGAGCCGACGCGAAACCCAGTGCGATTCACACAGCCACCCACCAGTAGTGGAGTGCAAGAGTTCTGATTACGTTAACCCTGAGCTAGGTTGAACCTATGGACGCGCCATTCCGGTTGGACGACACCGTCGAAGCCTCTCTCCAAGACCTCCAGACTGTCACGTCTTCGGGCCAATCGGTCGCTCCGGTGATCACTGGGGTCAAGACCTATGCACCAACGAACCATGTTGACCATCGGGGCAGGCTCTTCGAGGTCTACCCCGGTCAGAACGAGTTCTGGCATGAGCCTGTTGTCTACTGCTATTCGTGGTCCATTCGTTCAAGGACCACGAAGGGCTGGGGCCTTCATCTCAAAAAGGATGACCGCTACACGCTCATTCATGGCGAGGCCCTGTCAGTGCTGTACGACGCCCGGTTGGATTCGCCGACACATGGCCTGGTACAGGAGGTGCCTCTGTCCGCCCATGGCACGAGACAGCTCTTAATTCCCAAGGGCGTTTGGCACATCACACTCAATCTGACTGAGACCGAGACATTCCTGATCAATCACCCCACGCAGGTCTATGACCATGTGCATCCTGATCGGCTCTTGCTTGCGTGGGACTCTCCTGCAATCCCCTTCGAACTAGCCTCTTTGTTCCCTATCCAACTGACGAGCTGCGGAAACGGTGACTGCCATTAGCCGCCTCAGCACGAGACACTGTGCTTGACCCAGCTGATGAGCAGCCCTGCGGTCACCGTCATCATCCCAACCCACAATCACCCAGGCCCGCTTGCGTTTTCGATCGCCAGCGTGCTGCAGCAATCGTTTGAAGACCTTTCGCTCGTTGTGATCGGTGATGGGGTTGGCGATGACACCAGGGGTGTTGTTTTCGAGGCGATGAAACAGGACTCACGTGTCTCGTTCGTGGATCGGCCAAAGTCCCCAAGGCATGCCGAGGCGGTCCGGCACGAAGTCATTTGTTCGGTCGACTCCCCCTTCATCGCCTATCAGGGCGACGATGACCTCTGGCTCCCAAACCACCTGCAGGTCATGTTGCAACTCCTGGATGACGCTGACTTTGTCCACCCCCTGCCGGTCTTTGTGAAATCAAACGGCACGCTACACCACGCGCCGACCGATCTCTCTCGACCTGGATGTCTTGCCTGGCACTTGAGCGAGACTCCGCGCAATGCCATCTCTCTCACTGGCGTGACACACTCTCGAGCGTCCTATTTGAAACTGCCCTATGGGTGGCGAGAAACGCCCGCAGGCCGTTGGACAGATCATTACATGTGGCAGCAGTACTTTCTGAGCGACGACGTCAGACTGAAGACGAGTCCTTTATCGACCACCATCAAGCTGGCGGCAAATGAGCGCTCTTCAATGTCCGCTGCTGAGCGAACAGCCGAAGTCAGCGCATTGTGGAAGCAAATTCTGGATCGCACAAATTTTGAGGAGAAATGGCAAGCCAAGGTTGCTAGTGCAGTCCGACAAAGGAGCGTCTCGCTCCAACTGGCACACACCGAGAAATCTGACCTGCTCCAGCAAACCCGCAGAGAACGCGACTCCTTACGACACGACCTCGACGCAATCCGTCGCTCAACGTCTTGGCGATTCACTGAGCCGCTTCGCGACCTCAAAGCCGCCTGGCTGAAGTGGCGTACCAGAGGTCAACGCACTTGATGGTCTGATGTCAGCCGCTTCGGCATTCAGGAGCAACTGCTAGTTGGAGTCAAATCAGCGCGGCCAAGGCCTCTATCTTGGCCAGGTGGCCAAGACCAAACCTGAACAATCACAACCAGGCCGCAGATGGAGTCCCGCCCTCGCCAAGATGGCGGTTCTCGTCACCGCAGCACTTGCATGGACACTAGCCATAGGCTCCGACGCGAATGAGCAGGTCGATGAACCCGATGTCTGCACTACGACGGTCTACGAAGGATGTCCCAGTCGCTGGGAGTACCTCTGGGCAGCTGAGGACTGATCTGTCGGATTGGCCTCGTTCGCTGAGTCAAGCCAGACAGGACCGACCAACAAAGAGTCGGCCCCTTTGTGCCCGAGACTCGTGTACGTTTACGACAGCCGGGCGCATCATCCATCTCACAGAAACCGAATAGCCATGGAAATGACGACTTCCCTCACCTATCTAGCCTGGAGTTCACTGCTGTGCATCGTGCTGTGGTTGCCCTACGTGCTGGAACGGATCCAACGTCAGGGATTGAAAACCGCTGTCGAGTACAAACACGAAGATGCAGAACCAGCGGAATGGGCGAAGCGCTCCAATCGGGCACACCTGAACCTTGTCGAAAACCTCGCACCATTCGCAGCCCTGGTACTCATCGCCAACCTGACCGATGTAGGTGTCGCCGGTGCTGCTGCACTGTTCTTCTGGGCCAGAGTCGCTCAGGCAATCGTGCACATCGCCGGCGTGCCCTACCTTCGCACAGCAGCATTTTTTGTGAGCTGGGTCGCAATGGTCATCATCTTCTTCCAGATCATCTGAGCCCCATCGCGCAACCTCAGGTCAGGTCTGAGGTTTCACGAAGGCTGCGGAGCACTACGAAATGATGTCTATCTGAACCGATCGCGAACGCCCAGGTCGGTCTGGCAAGCTTCTACTCATCATGGCTACAGCAGCTGCCCTGTTGTTGCTGTCGACGTCTTGTTTCAGCAACTCGAATACGACTAGTTCGCCTTCCCCCGGCACGACTCGGGCGGTGAACGCTATGCCCAATTCGATAGCCAACCGGCCCCGTGTAACGCCAGGCACCAGCACTGGAACTCCTCGTCCCACACCGGGAAGCACCACCTTGGCACCGGTGCCTCGGCCCACTTCTGGTCCGCGAACAATTCCCCTTCCTGCCCCCAACCTCGACTCGGACGGCGACGGGGTTACCGATACCGATGAAGCGAGCTTCAGAACGGATCCGAACAACAGCGATACCGATGGAGACGGGCTCACCGACGGTGAGGAACTGTTCCTCGATTTCACTGATCCGCTCAACCCGGATACGGATAACGATGGGGCGAACGATGGCCAAGAGGTCCTGCAAGCAGGCACTGACCCGTTCAGTTTCGACACCGATGGCGATGGCCTCGGCGACGGCGACGGCGACGAACTCAACATCGATGCCACTGACCCGTTCAATCCCGACAGTGACTTTGGCGGTGTCTCCGATGGAGACGAGGTGTTCCTTTTCGGCACGAATCCGAACGACAGCGCTGATGACTTTGGCGGAGTGACCGGTTCCGGTGGTGACACCGACGGTGATGGGATCACCGACAACGACGAACTCGCCTGTGTCAGCGGATTCTGCACCGACCCCAACCTCTTCGACACCGACGGCGACGGCCTCAGCGATCTCGACGAGATCAACGGCGGCGGCCACCCCTTCGCCTTCGCCAGCGACCCAACGGTATTCGACACCGACGGTGACGGTGCCAACGACTTCACCGAAGCACTAAATACCACCGACCCACAAGACCCAACCAGCTTCTAACTCCGGAGCAACGGGGTCTGGCGCTACGACGCGAAGTTGGCGAAGTAGGTTGGGCCGATGACCACAATCGTTCACTCCTCAACGCCAAGGGTCGCCGATGCGTTGGCCCACTATGACATCAAGAACGCCACCGCCATCCAGGTCGGCGATCTCTACGTCTTCAGTGGCATGACTGCTATCGACCTCGACACCTTCGAAGTGCCCGACATCGACTTGGCGGGTCAGGCTCGAATCACACTTGAAAACTTCGGCCTGATTCTTAGCGACCTTGGCCTGTCGCTCGACCATGTGGTGAAGATCAACGCACACCTTGTCGACCTGGAAGATTTTCCGGTGTGGAATCAGGTATTTCTCGACGTCTTCGAGCCTCCGTACCCGTGCCGAACAACGGTCGGCGCTCCGCTTGTAGTCGGCAAGATCGAAATCGAGATCATGGCAGCAGCTACCGCTCGACGCTGAAAAGTTGTGTCGAGCGCGGTCGGACTGCTTACACCCGACCGGCTCTGACGAGCAGAGCGACTAACTCACTCTGCGCCAAACGCCGGACGTCGTTTTGCCAGAAAAGCACGCACGCCCTCTCGGCCGTCGGCGCTTTCGAAGAGATCAGCGAGCTGGGCTCGTTCGAACGCCATGCCATCGGTCAGTTGGGTTCGAGTCGCGGCCTCAACACAACGAAGAATGGCTTGATGTGCTTGGTGGGGGCCACGAGCGAGTGTTGCTGCCAGATCATCAGCGGCATCGGATGCGCTGACGCCTGGTTCGGTCAGCCGATCGACCAGACCTATCCGGTACGCCTCGAGACCATCGATCGAACGACCGGTGAGCAAGAGATCAATGGCGGGGCCGCGTCCGATCAACTTGGGGAGACGTTGGGTTCCGGCGGCACCTGGGAGGAGGCCAAGCTTGACTTCGGGAACGCCGAGTTTGGCTTCGACCGAGGCAACTCGCATCGTGCACGCCATCGCCAGTTCCAAGCCTCCACCCAACGCATGACCATCGATAGCTGCAATCGAGATCCATGACCCAGAATCCGCGCGTTCAATCTGCGAGCGAAGCCGATCGAGGTAGTCGAGGAAGCCGACCTGATCGAGATCGGCGAACAGTGTTAAGTCGGCCCCGGCGGCAAAGAAGCCGTCGACCGCCGAACGGATCACGACAACACCTGCACTATCGGCTTCGGCCCGGTCGAATGCCGTTGTCAGGCCGGTGATCATTGGTTCGCCGAGCGCGTTGGCTGGAGGCCGCTCCAGCGTGATTGTCGCCACCCCATCTGCAAACTCGTAGGAGACGACATCGCTTGGCCCCGTCACCGGTGACTCACTATCCCGATTGCTTCTCGGGCAATAACTGCCTTCATGATCTCGGGCGTCCCGTCGCCGACCTCGAGCCCCATCACGTCGTTCATCCGTTGGGTGAACGGCAGGTCTTCGCCGAACCCAGTCCAGCCGTGCAAGATAATGCAAGCGTGGATGGCGTCCACCGATGATTTGGGACCGAGCCACTTGGTCATCGCCGCCTCGGTGACGTGGCGTTGGCCAGCGTCGGCCAAGCGCAATGTTTCGTAGGCCAGCAGCCGCGCTGAATGTACGTGAGCCAGATGCTCCGCCAGTTGGAACGAGATTCCCTCTCGGGTGGCCAGGGGTTCCCCGAACGTGCGCCGGTCCTTCACGTGGGCGATGGTTTCGTCGAGCGACTGTTGAGCGGCGCCGACACACGCCAGGCCAATAATGGCCCGATTGAAATCGAACGCTGCCATCGCGGCCTTGAACGCACCACCCTCGACACCAACTAGATGATCGGCCGGAACTCGAACATCATCGAAGAAGACCGATCCTCGTTGAGTCAGGTGAGCGGTCGAGCTTGGGACCGCAGCACGGCTGACCCCAGGGAGGTCGAGCGGGACACAAAACAAGCTAATACCTCCAGCTCCCGGGCCACTGGATCGGGCGAACACCGCGCAGACATCGGCATTTCCAGCGAATGTGATCGATGCCTTCTCGCCGGAGATGACCCAATCGGAGCCGTCGCGGGCCGCCCTGGTAGTGATGGCTGCGGCGTCGGAACCGACGCCGGGCTCGGTCAGGGCAAAACTAGCCAGCGCCTCTCCGCGAACAATGGCAGGCACCCATCGCTGGCGGACCTCGGCTTCGGCTCGATCGAAGAGTCGAGCCCCAATCGCCTGAAGCTGCAGAAAGTATGAGACATTAAAATCTCCTCGCGACAGCTCCTCGGCAGCAATCCCTAGCGCAAGGTAGCTTCCGCCAGCCCCGCGTGTGCCGCCCATTTCCGGATCCGACAACATGCCAAAAACACCGAGCTCACCTAGTTCGATCAACCGTTCCCTTGGGAACGGCTCGTGTTGCCACCGGCGATAGTCCGGAGCCAATTGCTCAAGGGCGAAACGGCGCAAGGTTGCTCGAAACTCGTCGAGATCAGAATCGGGACTGGCCGGCTCCCATGTCGTCATTACGTCTCCTACGTCGATGGCGTCCTAACTGTAGAACCCCGGTGGTCACACACTTTTAGTCGACGCAGGTTGGGAATGGTCAGCTAGGACGACGACATGGGAAGCAGGCGTCAGGACGGGGCGGTGGCCGACACCAACTACAGCGGCGGACGAACGCTAGTCCCGGCCAGGTCCGCCGAATCTGGGGGCTACGAATGAGCTTGGCGGGTCGACGTCCACGCACTTGAGCGGATGTCTCCGAGATAGATCACTGCGCACGGTCCAGGTGTCCCAACAGTTGGTGATTCGCGCCTGTTCTCGTTGCCGATGCTGGAGCGGTCCAGATTGCCAAGAAGCTCGACCAGCTCTGCAGCCCAAATGTGTGACATGCGACACGGAAGAATGTCAGAAGTGGTGCATCCAAGTCCACACATCTCAACGAATCACTATCGATAGTCCCCCTACAGGAGCTCTTATGTCTCGCCTTGCACCTTCTTTCCGGCTCAAGCTTCCCTTTCTCATCGCTGGCTTCGCTTCATTTCTATTCTCCGTGTGGCTTTACTTCATCCAGGACGAGCTATACGCCGGGATCTTTGTAGGGCTCTGGGTACCGTCGATCCACTCGTTGGGCACGCTCCTCCTCGCTCCCACCACCGAAGCGAATGAATCGGTGAACCATGGTGCCAACTCATGAGCGAAACGGTGATATTTATCGTGGGCATCGTTGTCTTTGCGATCACTGTTTACGGCTCGGTCATAGCCGGCGGCATCGCCTTGACACGTGTCGAAATCGAACAGGATCCAGCGCTGAAAAGAGACGTGAAAAAGGAAGAGCTCGACAAGCGGCTGCCAAAATTGAAGTACTAGCGAAGCCACTGGGCTGGACGTGCTCCATGCTTCGATGCCGTAGTGGCCAGATCACACGATCGAGGGTCTTGTACACAACAGGCGGCGGAATGAAATGACATCACTAACTTCTCGACCTGTCCGTGCACTGCCAGATAGTCGCTTATCTCAACGATTCGGTGGACCTGCACTGGCCGCGTGGTGGGTCCATGGATTGGAAGAGGTCAAGAGTTCGCTTCCCCGAACATCGACCCACGCTATAGCCAACCTTCACTCCGCTTTGGTCAGCGAATGCGTGGGCCCGATAGGTTTCACCGGTTCCATAAATCATTATCGGCTGCCGTTACGTCGCCCAGCGCGATCAGACCGCGGCGAGTTGTGGGTTACGACGGCTCCTTGCGCCCGATCTGTAATGGATCGTCGGCTCGTCCGTCTTGACCGCCAACAGAGGAGTCAACATGGACATAACACATGCTGAACGAGCATTCGCCCGGATGTGTACGGACGAGAAGTACGCCGAGGCCGTGAGCCGGGGCGACATCGACCTTGTCGTTACCGAGAGCGAAGGCTCTGCGCTCGCGCATGACGCGGAGCTTCTCATCTCTGAGACAAGCGGGTTCTCGAACCAATTTAGGGTCGAGATCGACGGCATCTCGACCGGATGGTTCACGACGCCGAACTCACACTTCCATGGGTCTGACTTCAACGCCGCTTTTCAACAAGCTGCTCGCCAGCCCGGAGACTGAGTGCCGCCTGACGTCGGCAGCATGGACGCAGGTCCGCGACGGGTTAGAACGAGCGACCTCGGTCCATCTCGAGGTGGCGTGGGTCGACCGAAGAGTCCGGGCTCTTGCGGCGTCGGACGGGCGACCAGTCAGTGCGAATGCATACCGGTCCTCAGGAGGAGCCCCCGGTTGGCACCGCAATGAACACGACGCATTGATCGAACAGCTCGCAGGTCGACGACGATGGTGGCTTCACCCTCCGACCCCAGGCACGGAGCCACCGAGGCCAGATAGGTGGCGCACCCTGGGGCCGGGTGATCGGCTCGAACTGCCTGCGGGTTGGTGGCACCTCGCATACACGCTCAGCGCAACTGCCACCCACCTGACCTATACGTTCCACCGCTAACCGGTTTGCGTCGGCACCGTTTCCCTAGCCCAATCGACACGTCGGAGGCTTCGCCCCGGCACTAGCGAGGGCTTGACCATCAACACACGCGCTGTGGTCACCAACTGTGCGAACGGCGACCCGGTGGTCAATGCCGGCGCCGACATCACCGGTCTTGTTGTGGAACGTAGCGACGATGGCTTTCGCTTGACGGTCCTATTCGGGCAATCACCCGTGACCAGCTTCAACGACTTCAGCAATGCTGCACGATTCGGCATCCTGTCGGAACGCGGCGTCCAGCGAGCCTTCATGAAAGAGGAACACGATGGCCAGACAAGCCAAGGAGAGATCCTTGGTAACACAGCAAACGGTGACGCTGTCGACGTTCAGGTAGGCAGCGACCGAGTCGTCCTGAATTTCAGGCAGCCGACAGATGACGACCCTCGATTCATCATCGCTCAACGGTTCAATACGCCGGTCGAGCAGGACGACGTCAACTGCGACCAGTTGGTGATTGACTTCGCCCAGCCGCAACCGCCAATGACGGCGCCACTGTTCTTCACGATTGACCTACCAACGAACACCTGGACAACAATCGTGATCGGCCACGGGCCACGGCAGACCTTTGACTTCGAACCCCGGGGGCGACCGCTACTTCCGTCCGTTCCTGGGCGACTTCAACGGCGACGGCCATGCAACACCTGGCTTCTTCGATCCGAACGACCGCACAGTTGTGCTTGCCACAGGTGATGGACCTTTCGGTCTGGACAAGACCGAGTCGTTCCCGGTACCGGTCGGCATCGATGGTGTACCGGTGATTGAAGACTTCGACGGTGATGGCACCGACTCGATCAGGATCTTCAAAGACGGGACCATCAGTTTCGGCAACCGATTAGGTCAATTTCTGCTGCCCGAGTCGGTCGGCTTCGGTATTGATGGCGATCAGCCATTGTGGCTCCCCGGACCCGGTGGCACGAACGGACCTGCAGTCTTCCGTCCGGCGGACAGCCATATCGTCTTCGAAAACCCTGGGCAGGTGACCATCTATCGCCAGGGGTTTGAGGTTGGCGATTTTGTCGTCTCGTTTTCTCCTACGCCACCGTGAGCAGCTACTCACGTCAACGGTGACTTTCGAGAACTAGTCCTCTCGGCTCGCCGCTAGGCCCTGGACGTTCGAAGACAGGTTCGG
>Ga0206130_10009265_pt1 | contig 10356 bp, 13 predicted proteins | sample Helgoland_Spring_9_FD_148637 | JGI IMG/M metagenome (GOLD analysis project Ga0206130, IMG submission 148637) | Pelagic subsurface seawater microbial communities from Kabeltonne, Helgoland, North Sea - Helgoland_Spring_Bloom_20160512_1 | ecosystem: Environmental > Aquatic > Marine > Epipelagic ...
GGATTGGGGCGACGTACGGGGGTTCGGCGGACGTCAGCAGAACGAGCTGCGATAGTGGCGGAGAGCTATGAGCCGGGTGCGACGGTGGCGGGGGTGGCGCAGCGATACGGGATTGTGGCATCGAAGCTTTCGACTTGGCGCACGGCGGCAAAGCAAAAGGGTCTCCAAGCTAGCAGCCCAGCCTTTGCCGATTTGTCTGTGATGGCTGATGCGTTGTCCGCGCCGTTCGATGGCATTTAGGTTGCCGTTGGCGCTGTGTCTGTCCGCTTGCCCAAGAACACGACGCCCAAGCAGATTGCAGACATCGCAAAGCGCTTGGCCCAGATCTGATGATCTATCCCAGCCAGGCGGTTCGGATCGTAATTGCCACCAAGCCAGTGGACTTTCGCAAGGGCCATGATGGTTTGGCGGCACTGGCAGAGCGCGAGCTCGGCCTCGATCCGCATTCTGGCATCATCGTTGTGTTCCGCGCCAAGCGCGGTGACTGGATCAAGGTGCTGCTGTGGGATGGATCTGGCTTGGTGCTATGCTACAAACGGTTGGAACAAGGCAAGTTTGCTTGGCCCAAAGTGCGCGATGACATGATGCGGCTGACAAAGGCGCAGTTTGAAGCCTTGTTCGAGGGCTTAGACTGGCGGCGGGTCATGGCAAGGCGGACGCGCAGACCGGGTGCGACAGAGTGAATCAGTGCGCCAAATTTGGGGCGGAAAGCCGTTCAAACACAGGGTGTTTCTGGTAGATATTGCCCATGATTGACGCCCTCAAAAACCTTGATCTGGATGCCCTTCCTGCCGATGTGCGGGAAGTCGTTTTTGGCCTTGGTCAACGCAATGCTGAACTGGAAGAGCACACCACCGCCCTCGCAACCCATAACGCCGAGCTTGAGGTGCTGAACGCGCGCCTTGAGCATTTTGTCAAAGAGTTAAACCATGTGATTTACGGTGCACGTAGCGAGAAGCTGACGGAAGACGAGCGCCAGCTGGCGTTTGAGGATATTGAGGTTGCCCAGTCAGAGGCAGAAGAACAATCAGACGCCGTCGAGATGACGACCCCGCGCAAGAAGCGCAAACCTGTGCAACGTAACCTTGGCAATCTGCCAGATCACCTTGAACGCATTGAACGGATTATTGAGCCTGACAGCATTACCTGCCCTTGCGGGTGTGGCGACATGGTGCGCATCGGCGAAGACCGTACCGAGCGGCTGGAAATCGTCCCCGCACAGCCTAAAGTGATCGTCACCATTCGCCCCAAATACGCCTGCCCGAACAAGCAGGGCGGACTGGTACAAGCCTTGGCCCCTGTACACCTGATTGAAGGTGGCCTGCCCACGGAAGGCACATTGGCCCATGTCGGCGTGTCCAAATACGCGGATCACTGCCCGCTGTTCCGTCAATCCCAGATACTTTCCCGATCAGGGCTCAACATTGATCGTTCTACGTTAGCCAACTGGATGGGCAAGGTCTCCTTCCATCTGGCCCCTGTGGTTGATCACATGTTCAAAGACCTAAAGACCTCGACTAAGCTGTTTGCAGGCCATGACGAAGGCGGCTGGACATGGGCCCGCATCGCCTCCATAGTCGAGACCTGCAAGCTCAACAACGTCGAGCCATACGCATATCTAAAAGCCACCCTTGAGGCCATCGCGGCAGGACATCCCGCCGCTCGCATCGACGAGCTCATGCCGTGGAACTTTGACAAGCAGGCCTGATAACGCTTACCCATAACATCTCCATAAATAACTTGTTTCATTAGTAATTAGTATTCAAATATAGCATATCTAAACATTAGTTACTGTTGGATAATGCACTAAAAAATTGGTATATTATTGCCTAGCTTTTTCAGCATTGAGAAGCTTTATAAGGGACTCTTTTACCTTGGGCATAATTTTTTGTATGTTTGCAGTGGTCCAATCTTTGTTGGTTATAGTTTTAATACCTGCACTGTTAAGCATTGTTCTAAGATCCTCATGTGAAACCATCATGCGGGTCATATCATCTTTTAAAAACGCAGCCAGCTCATAAACCTTATTCTGATGGCGTGTGTCGTCTCTGGTAATCGGTTGAAGCGACATTGCAGCAATTCTGTGAATCTCCTCCAATGTTGCATCATTTCGATTTTCGGGCGATGTAAGCTGATAAATTCTAGCCAATCCTGCCTTCATCTGAGTAGTTTTAGTCATTTTAGCCATATTTTCTCCTTTTGCTAATGAATGGTACGATCCGATTTAATAAACGTTTCAATTTCGTTAAACCGTTCAGTCAATACCTCGATTACAAAGTCAACCCGTTGGTTAATGTTTGAGGTATTTATATTTACATAACTTAATGTTCCTTCTAGCGAAGATAAAACTCCGCGCATTAGCAGGTCGCAATGATTTTGGTACGCGATATTTTTTGGTGGGCGTTTTGTGGAACTTTCGTAATAGGGTAGGGTGCCTAGATGAAAAATTATGTCAAAGTGTTGCGCTGATAAACTCTTACAACGTTCGATATATAACCAAATTCTCTCCATATTTTCGTCCGATAATGTCTCCTGAGAGAACATACCTATTTCCGCCAGCATATAAGCGATGAAATTAATTGGCGTTCGATCAATAATAACCGGCTGACTGATTTGACGCATTGCCGTAATATACTCTTTCAATATTAATTCTTGAAGATCAATCCTCTCACTTATATCCAACTTTTCAACCGGATTATAACCGGATTTTTTTGAAGCCTCACTTACGGAAGACCGCAGAAATTTAATATCAAGGGAGGTAGATATAATCGTTCCCAAGGTTGTTTTTCCCACGCTAGAGGCGCCAGAAATGCCATAAATCACTTTTAGCCACCAGTTGAACCAAACCTACCTGTGTCTCGCTCAGTGGTACTTAGGGTGTCGCAAACCTCAAAATGTACCTTCTCTACCTTAGCTATTACCAACTGTGCAATTCTATCACCATCATTAATCTCAAAGTCGTCCTTGCCCGAATTATGCAAAATAACGCAAATCTCTCCGCGATAATCACTATCAATGGTGCCAGGTGAATTAAGAACGATAACGCCATATCTGACGGCCAATCCAGATCTTGACCGAGCCTGACCCTCAAATCCGGTAGGTATTTCTAGAATTAGTCCTGTCGGAATAATTGCGCGCTCTCCCGCTTTAAGCAAATAAGACTCTTGACCAAGATTAGCGGATAAATCTGCTCCTGCCGCTTCCAAACTGCCGTAGCTAGGCAATTTGCCGCCTTCGCGCACAAGTTGAGCCTTGATCTCTAGCGATTGATAGGTGCCTCTATCCCTTCAATGAAATATATGATCTAAAATGTTAGACCATAACCTAGCGAAAATTCAAAGACACACAACCAGAGAATAATCGCCCAAGAAACCAGCAAGCGCCCGCTGGACCCGAACAGGCGCATTCCCAAAATAAAGGATGATAACATGAGATTTTTCATGATGGCCGCTCACGTAGCTACGGTTATGGTGGTTACGGAGGATATGGAGGCTATAGTAGATCGCCCTCACCTTATTCTTCGTATACGAGTAGCAGCTCAGGACGGGGAAGCCGTTCAAGCTCTGGTTCAGCCAAACCAAGGTGGTCGCCAGCAAGTTCCATGGTGATTTACACACAAGCCGAATTGCAAGCACTTACCCCAATTCGCCGCACCGTCGAACAACGCCGACCGCAACAAGATCGTCGTGATGTTTTTCTTTGTCACGCTTGGGATGATCGGGATGGAGCTGCCAAAGAACTGCATGACCTACTCGAAGCAAACAATGTTTCGGTTTGGTTCAGCGAGAAAGATGTAAGACTTGGAACTGTGTTACTACGCGAAATTGATCGTGGTCTTACTAAATCGTGTGTCGGGATAGTTTTAGTCACTCCCGCATTGCTGAAACGCCTTGAAGGGGAGGGCATAGCTGCTCCAGAAATTTTATACAGCCCTGACCGGGTTCTTCATCCTATGCGTCGCACAACGCCCAAGTCAGATCCTAATCCTGGGTGGGAACGCATCACATGGGATGAGGCGCTTGACGAAATCGCGGTCAAGTTCAACACTATAAAGTCCGATAATGGTGCGGAATCTGTCGCCTTTGCAGTAACCAGCCTAAGTGGATCGCCGATAAGCGATAACATCGATTGGATCGAGCGATTTATCCGCAGTTTCGGCAGCCCCAATACGGCCTATGCTACAGAAATTTGTAACTGGCATAAGGATCACGCTCACAAATATACCTTTGGGACTGGCATTCTTTATCCGGAGTACAAAAATGCCGACACTATTCTCCTTTGGGGTTTTAATCCAACTGCTGTTTGGCTTGATCAGGCAACACAGATTGCTGCAGCCAGGGCTGGTGGAGCGACCATCATCGCCGTGGATCCGCGTAATGCAGGCTATGCCAGAGATGCGGATCATTGGTTGCGCGTCCTGCCCGGCACTGACGGCGTTCTTGCTCTAGCGATTGCCAACATCCTCATTACCAAAGATGCCTTCAACGCCAATTTTATACGTCAATGGACAAATGGCCCGTTTCTTGTCCGAGAGGATAATGGCGAATTCCTAAGAGCCTGCGATACAAGCGCAGGTGGTGACAAACGTTATGTTTTTGCAAACCCTGATGGCATTTTGTGTTTTCTGGATAAAGACACGTCCGACAAAGATAAGGATCTTCTCAATGCCAAATTGCTTGGTAGCGTAATTGTCAAAACTAATTCGGGAACCATCCACTGTCGCCCTGCTTTCGATCACTACGCTCAGGCCTGTAAAGAATACTCGGTTGAGCGCGCTTCTCGCGAAACCTCTATTCCGGCAGAAAAAATCGAGGCCACTGCGAATGCACTCATCTCTGCAGAACGAGTAGCCTATTATGCATGGACAGGGGTCGGCCAACATTCCAATGCCACCCAAACTGATCGAGCCATTGCAATGCTCATGGCACTTAAAGGGTGTTATGACACACCAGGCGGGAATGTCGCCTACACAAGACACGAGACAAATCCTGCGACAGGTTTTTCTCAATTTCCGGCTGGACAAATTGAGAAAGCACTTGGCATAAAAGAGCGTCCGCTTGGCCCTCCTTCCCAAGGCTGGGTCACAGCCAATGACCTGAATTCTGCCATATTGCACAAAAAACCTTATGCTGTGAGAGCTCTGATGGTGTTCGGTGCCAATATCGCAATCTCTCATGCAGAAACACAGCGAGCACAAGACGCACTCAAGGCTCTTGAGTTTCATGTCCATTGTGATTCAATTGAAACACCAACAGCTCGTTTTGCCGATATATTTCTTCCCATCAACACACAATGGGAACGAGAGGGATTGCGTGTGGGCTTCGAAGTCAGCCAATCCGCAGAAGAACTAATTCAGCTCAGAGAGCCAATGGTGCCGACTCGCGGGGAGAGTCGCTCTGACGCCGATGTGGTCTTTGACCTTGCTATGCGAGTTGGTCTTTCAAAAGAATTTTACAAAGGTGACATTGATGCAGCATTATCAAAAATGTTGGAACCCACAGGGGTTACGCTGAACGAATTGCGCAATGCACCGGAAGGCATAATGCAACCCTTATCCTACCGTCCGAAAAAATACTCCGAGACGGTAGATGGTAAACTACGAGGGTTTGCCACTGATACCGGACGGGTGGAGATTTATTCCGAGCTGTTTCTAAGACATGGGTACCCACCAGTCCCATCATTCGATGCGAATCTAGCATACAGTGATGAATATCCGTTAATTCTTACGACGGCCAAGAGTGGATATTATACCCATTCCTCTCACCGACATATTCCATCATTAAGAAAGCGCGCGCCAGAGCCGGTCGTTGAAATCTCGGGCGAATATGCTGAAGCAAATGGTTTTGCAGAAGGCGATTTAATGCGCCTCATTACACAAGTCAGCGAAATTCGAATGAAATTGCATATCAACAATGCGTTGCATCCGCGAGTAGCTGTGGCGTCCTATGGTTGGTGGCAGGGAAATTCTGGATTGAGCTTGCCGTCCTATGATCCCTTCTCTGAAAAAGGGGCCAATTACAACAGACTGATTACTGCAGAAAACTCAGATCCATTGAGTGGTTCGGTTCCGCACCGATCAAGCCGATGTCGCTTGTCACTTGCAGATGGGGTGGCAAGAACCAAACCGGCTTGGGCAGGATTTGTATCCGCATCTGTAGTGGGGGTGGAAGAAGTAGCCGAGGATGTTACACAAGTTTCTATTCGTTTGGATGATACAAGTGACCTTCCAGATTATTTGTCGGGCCAGCATATCACACTGCGTACCAAAATCACTGACGACGGAGCAGAAATTACACGCTGTTATTCCTTGATCGGTGCGGCTAAAAATCTCGGCAGACAATCCTACGATATTGCTGTTCGCAGGGTTCTTGCCCCAGCTAATCATAAAAATGTGCCGGTCGGACGAATGTCGTGGTTTATCAATGATCGTCTCGCCTTGGGTTCGGCTTTGTTCATCAAGGCGCCATCCGGAAGATTTGTCATGCCAGAGCACAGCACAGACCCGGTTGTACTCATAGCAGGTGGCATCGGTATAACGCCATTCTTGGGCTATCTTGAAACGGTTGCACGGAGTGCAGAGCAGCCTCGAATTCATCTGGTTTATGCGAATCGCAACAGTCTCAGTCATGCCTATCGTGACAGGATCGCGATGCTGCAGGCCCATATACCTACCCTAACAATCCTGAATATTTATAGCGATCCGGCACCGGATGATATCGAAACGCAAACCTACGATCGAGCAGGGTTTGTGACTGTAGAGGATATTCTGTCGGATGATTTGGGTGCTGTGCCAGATGTTTATCAATGTGGGCCGCCGCCGATGTTTGCGGCAGTCGAAGCAGCGTTGGATCGTGTAGGACATCCCGCAGAGCGCATATTTAAAGAGGCATTTGTTTCACCTGTCTCAGACAGGCCACTACCAAAGGGGCCGTTTAACGTAACTTTTGATCGCCGCGGAACGACGATTGAGTGGACCCAGGCCTGGGGAAGCATTTTGGACATGGCAGAAGCCAAGGGGCTTATCCTGAAAAGTGGGTGCCGTGCGGGTCAGTGCGAAAGTTGCAGCGTCCGGGTGCTCAGCGGATCGGCGATGCATAGGACCGAGGTTGCGATTGAAGAGGGAGGACACTGCCTGACATGCCAAACAGTGCCCAGTTCCAATATTGTACTTGATGCATGAAGCAGGAAATTGACATGAAAACCTACTCAGCCAGTGATACCCGTGCGTGCCTTCCTTTCGATACATTAATCGAGGCACTTGCCGAAATGTTCCGAAACGGGGCAGAGGTTCCGCAGCGACACCATCACACCGTAAACCTTTGAGCACGCATCATGCATGGAGAACACGCTCAAGCGCTTACGCGAATTTCCCGAATACGGGCTTTTTCGAAGCCGACTTGCCTTCCGAGCTTGATGAAAAAATTTTCTGGATGCTTGGATGAGCTAACATCATGGATTGCATGCGGGAGGTTATGTGAAAATTGATTTCAGAGACCTATAAGATACCTTTGTGTCTCGGCGTCTTATGGCAACGGTAAGCCAATGCTCACTCAGCTGAGTGGCTTTTTACAATTTTGTCGTCTCTGACAATCCACAATTGACCGTCACGAAACGCAGCCGCTATAGCTTCCGCAATATCAGCGGTAGTACCGCCGTTAGCCTTTATGGATAATCCGATATCTCGTCCGATGCTGTTGTTCAGCAGATCTTTCACGGTATCTAAAAAAGTGAACTTTCGGGATTTGGTAAGCTTGCAATATCAAAAGCAGATGTCGTCAGAAGCCTTTCTATAGCTCGAAATATTGGCGGTACAATCTCGTTGAGATCTCCCAAGTCGACTGCAAAAGTCTCTCCAAACTGAAGCGCCAGATATGCTGACGCTGCTGCGTGTGCTACCGCGTTAACCGCATCAATACTGCCCGGGGCTCCAGCGCTCTCGAATCGGTAAGACTTTCGAAATCGGATTTTCTGAAAAACTTCAGCACAAACCCTAAGCAGTTCACATTTGAATACGAAACTGAATGCAGAAAACCAGGTATCGAGTGGTGGCCCCATTCCGCAGTCTAATTTCTCCAAATCCATTTCTGATTTCGAAGTGTGTCAGGGTCGTAATGTCTCCAAGACACCCGGCAGGACTTTTGAACCTAAATAGTTGGAAGTAGGATTTTCAAAATGAAGAATTCAACACACTACATCAAAACACCATTTCGTCATGACGACCAACTCAAGGATATTCTGGAAAGTGCAGAAGCCCTTACGAAACTGTCTCAAAGTGAACTGATCCGAAATGCGTGTCTTGGACAATACGTTCCCATTTTGCAGACAGAATCTGTTCCGAAGAGGGGATGAGGGTTTCAATTCATAACTGCGCATTGAACATCTCAAATCAAACACAAATCCCTTTAAAAACTTGCATGAGGTGGAACCTGCCTGGCACCGAACACTTTTTACATTGATATTGAAATGAATTGAGTGCTTTAAATACCCTTTTAAGGAAGTGGAAAAAGTCTTATGTCTCATACTGGCAGATGTTATTGCGGAGATATTGAGTTTGAGTTTGATGACCCGATACATTCTCAACTTCTATGTCACTGTAGGGAGTGTCGGTATCTGTCGGGAGGTGAACCAAACGCTTCCATTGTAATTTCAGAGAAAAACTTTCGTGTCACAAAAGGTGAATTAAAAACTTTCGCAAGGAGTGATTTGAATGCCCCGAGAGTGCGGTCTTTTTGTGGGAATTGTGCGACGCATATTTGTGTTGAAAGCCCACCTCGACCCGGCATGCTAGTTTTGAAAATTGGAACTTTAGATGACCATTCTTGGTTTAATCCGCAAACTGCAATCTTCTGTATCGATCAACAACCATTCCACCAGATATCTGAGGGTATCCCTAGTTTTGAAAGAACTCCACCTCCAAAGTAATCAGCGAATGGCAGTAACAGGCGATATGAGGAATTTGTTTAACTGGTGACGCAGAAATTAAGAAGTATCCATAAAGACGACACTTGGAGTTTTTTGAATGACTGTTACCGCTGCCCGTCTGTCGCGTTCCGTTCGCGCGTGCCCGATTGAGGAGGGTATTTTAGCATTTTTGCGGGTGTTGCGAAAGCTGTTGTGGGGGTTTTGCTTAATCAAGTTTAAGTTGCATCAGGTGTATTGGTTCAGATGTGATCTGACAGTTGGCCATTTTTCTGGCGGCGTCTGTCAGGTCAAGTTCAGTTCACGAACTTTTCCCGCCAGATTGCTGTCCCGTCGATCATGGTCTCGAAGAGCGTTCTGCCGCAACATATTTTGCCCTGATGCGTGCGTTCGTGGGTTTAGTGATGCAGCCGTTCATCCAGATCGGCTTGAAGCACGTCGATGCTCTGATAGAGTTTCTTGCGGACTGTGACCTGATAGAATTCCCGCAGGATCGTCTTATGGAACCGCTCGCGCATACCGTTGACCTGCGGTGACTTCACCTCGGTTTTGGTGTGATCGATGTCATTGATCGCCAGAACAGCTGGACGTCGTGCTTGTCAACACGGCCGCAATAGTCAGCCCCCCGATCTGTCAGAATGCGCAGCACCGGCACGTCGTGTTCTTCATGAAACGGCAGGACCGGTCATTGAGCAGGTCGGCCGCGGTGATCGGGGTCTTGGCGGTGCACAGTTTGGCCTGCGCGACCTTGCTATAATTATCTATATAGGTCTGCTGATAAACGCGCCCAATACCCTTGAGGGTGCCGACAGAGAACGTGTCCTGCGATCCCAAATAGCCGGGATGGGCCGTCTCGATCTCGCCGCAGGCTGCATCATCCAGCTTTTTCTTTTCAAGGGCCTGGACTTGTGCCTCGGTCAGGATACCACCTTTTTCGGTGACTTTGGTTTGCAACGCCTTCAGGCGGGTTTTGACGTTCGCCAGATCATGGCGCAGCCAGATCAACCGCACGCCTGAGGGCGAGACAAAGACCCCCAGTTTGCGCAGCTCGTTAGAGGTGCGAGCTTGGCCTTAGGCCGGAAAGTCGGGGCAGATTTGATCACCGCTTCCTCCGTTGCCTGATCCACCCGGTTCGCGAGGTTGGGCTTGCGCCGCGTGCGTTCAAACACAGCTTCAACGCCGCCATCATCGACCGCCGATTTGTAGCGCTAGAACCTGTCGCGCGACATGCCCATGACTGTCAGGTTCCGCAACCCGGTTTTGTGTTTGATGATCTTGTCGGTAGTATTCAACATTGTGGTTTCCTTTTGATGGTTCGGTTTGCACCTCCCTCAAAACGGGCAACCATCCTCTCTTTCAAGAGATGTGCCGTCCTCATTCCAGCTTGCGGGGAAAAGGACCGTGCCAGATCACATCGAGACTAATTCGCATCAGTTC
>Ga0206130_10009267_pt1 | contig 10354 bp, 4 predicted proteins | sample Helgoland_Spring_9_FD_148637 | JGI IMG/M metagenome (GOLD analysis project Ga0206130, IMG submission 148637) | Pelagic subsurface seawater microbial communities from Kabeltonne, Helgoland, North Sea - Helgoland_Spring_Bloom_20160512_1 | ecosystem: Environmental > Aquatic > Marine > Epipelagic ...
GGCGTATTAAGCACCTCAAAGAGTTTATCTAAATATCCTTTTAAGTCACTACCATCTTGTTGCGTATGAGAGGCTATGGCGTTAGAGAATTGATTATCCTCAAATATGTCTGTATCCTCTGCAAAAAAGCAAAACAACAACCTTGAAAGGAATACATTCAGACTCTTTTTAAATTCTGGTGAATCATCTTCATTATCTGAATTAATTTCATCAAACAGCTTGGCCATTTTAACCGCTGCTTTTATATCAGCGGGGTTTTCATTTTGAAGTTGTGCCTTTTCCATTCCCGCCCAAGGCAAGAAGAAATCATAGTTCTTGGGCAAGTCTTTTATGTGAATATCGAGAGTGACATTTATCTTAGTATCCTTCGCAAGTAAAGTTTGGTAATCGGTAACAATTACGAAACGTTGTTCATGTTTTATTTGCTTGGAAATGTTGGTTATGCTGAGATGGAGGTCTTCATTATTGATTTCTTTAAAGAATAGCTTCTTTTTAAGAGATACTTCACCCTCAACTTTTGAAAGATTGGCAGTTCCATTTTGGAGTCTTGAAATTGTTGCCTTAGGTAAATCGTATGCCAATAGTAAATCATAAATAAAAGACTCCTTGTTGAAGTTCTTTATTAGTCTACTTAGATTTTTTTCTATTTGGGTGATGTTCATTTACTAAAATCTTTGTTTTATGTATTCCATCATCTGGCTGGGTGTCAACCTTGCAGATGAACCTCCTGCCCTAATATAGAACTCCTCATCATTCCCCTTTTTAAGGTAAACAGGCACTTTACTAGGCTTACATTCTACCAAAAAAATACGTTCTCCTTTGTAATCATGAAAACTTGGCTTAATATTTAGCAGTGTAGTTGTTCCAAGTTGGGATTTTATTAGATTTCCTAAATGTAAGTCCATTTTATCTTCATTTTCAAACCCATCACTACTAAGACCCAAGGCGTCCCCATTATCTGCCACCCCTATAACCAAAGCGCCCCCTTCTTTTGAATTTAAAAACCCATTTATGGTTTTGATAACAGCATGCTCCATGGCCTTATCCCTCTGATCAGTGTGTAAGTTAACTCTTAGGGTAGACTTAAATTCAGTGTATATTCCCTCACCTTGAAATACCATTTGCTCTATTGTAGTTGGTTTTTTATCTACAACTTCACCTTTTTCTAATTGCTTGAATCCAGCTCTGGTAACACCAGCCATGAGCTTTCTTCTCTCCTCTAGAAACTCATTATATGTCATACTCTCCCAATCTATTGGTAAAGCATGCCAGTAATTCATTTTTTCTAATTTATCCTGAGGGATTAATTTTTTGAACTCTTCCATATACTCTGATGGAGGTGAGTCTGAAATCTTTATGTTATCCTTCCATTCAACATAAGCAAAATTGGCTATCTGATTGGTGATTCTTGTGCCTTTTAATCCAAAACTGTTGAGGTAGTTTTTTGGAAATAAATGATGCCGTTCTACTTTGCTTTTCTTAGATCTGGTAGTTGGATCTAATGCGTCCCAAATTCTAACTTCTGAGAACAATGCTCTTGCATCTAGTAGATGTAATGCAGCTATATAGCAATTGTTTAGAGGAGAATTTGAAGAAGATGTTTCCATCCTTGCAGGCAAGGTTGTTTCCCAAAAATCAGCTGTTAGTTCTGACTTAATTATATCATTTATCCATTTTAAAAACTCTTCTGACTTTGTAAATCCTCTAAAATCTGCAAGATCCCTCTCCATAGCAGATTCAGGAGAACTACTAATGTATCTGGAGGTAATAATAGACATGAAAAACCATCTCGAGATAGCATTTTGCAGCTCTTTGTGAGGAACCTTGTAGTCTTCTTTTCCAATGATATAAAGAATGTATGTATAGATTAGAGTTCCCTTTGAGTTTATCATAGAAGAACTCCTAAACCCTCCCTTTTGAATTATACTCAGAAAATCATGCCAGTTTTGAAGATCTAATGTTTTCTTTTGAGCGGCTTGTAGAACTGCAAATTGTTTTTCTCTTTGCTCTTTACTTAATTTCCCTGATTCTAAATCTTTACCTCTCAAAAGAGCATAAGCATATTGAAGTCTTGCTCTTCTAAATCCAATACCAACAGAAACTCTAAGTAATTGATCAGGGTCAGGCTCAATAAAATAGTTGTAAGGCCCTGGTTTTCCTTTTTCTGGTTTACGGGAGGCTTTACAAAAAGCTTCTAGTTCTTTTCTGCCGTCTTCCCAGAAGACAGACATTAAGGTTAAAATAAAATCAGCTTGATTTAGAGATTTACCTTTAGAATTTATTCTTACAAATACCTCGGCAACCTGTTCTTCATCAATACCCGCTGATAGTTGTAAAACAGTGAAGGGAAAGGATCCTATACCAAATAATTTTTGAAAAGCTATCTCACATTTTTTCTGCTCTTCAAAAGAAAACTCTTTTCCATCATCTTCTCTGATTTTTTTGAGCTTGTTGATATAATCACCAACAATAGCAAATTGGCTTGCATCTTTTGCAAAGCATTTGCTGATGTTTGGAATCCATTCTGGATTTCTTCTTATACTGGCGTCTGCCACATCAAACTTTCCTTCTAAAGGCTTGAAAGCAATCTCTATTTTTTCAGAATCATAATTCTCTCTGATAACTGAAATTCCTTTAATAACTGCAAATAAAGAAGTGAGTCTTTGTTGGCCATCAACAATTAATAGATGAGGCACTTTTTGATGACTATAAGTTCCTATTTGTTTGACACCCTTTTCTGCATCTGTTTCCCAAAACAATAAATACCCGACTGGATAACCTTGATACATAGAATCAAAGAGATCCCTAACCTTAGAATTTTTCCATACAAATGGTCTTTGGATGTCTGGTAACCCAATCTCTCCCATTTCTACATCATCCATTAATTTGGATAAGGAATAGCTTACTTCTTTAAATAGAGGTTTACTCATAATGTTATTATTTTGATGTTAGCTCTAATTTTAATGCGCTATATAGTGCTAGATTTATACCTTTTTCCTTTTAAACATTTTCAAAAAACTTCACAGCATATCCACAATAGTCAATAATTAAGTCTTTATCTGTGTCAAATTCTTTTCGTTTACCTAAATAACTATGGCAAGTTGAAGTGATTTCTTTTCCTTCACTAAGTTCTTTATAAGAGATACATTTTATGTGCTTTTTGGTGACAAGAACAAATAATGCATTCTCAAAAGGATAGTCACCGTATTTTGCGATATCCTTCAATTTTAATTCACCACTTGCTCTATATTTAACTTCTATAAAATGTGCTTGATTATCTTTAAAAACGACAAAGTCAGGCATTTGTCTGATGTTTGTTGAGACATCGCCTCTAACGCCATTTAGTAGGTCTTTAATTCCAGGAATAGAGTTTTCCATACCATAACTAAACACTTGAAATCCCAGGGATCGAAAAAGCTCCTCAACTATTGTTTCGGCAATCCGTCCCTTTATAACTCCTGAAATCCAAGGATTGTCTGTCTTTTCTGATTTAGGAGTCGATTGTTTTTCAACCTTTTTTTTAGGTTCTTTTTCTGCAACCGCAACATCCTTCGATTTTCCGTTCTTTTTATAGCACGAATAGCAAAGTCCACCATCAAATTTTGTGTATTCTCCGCATTTTTTACATTCCGCCATATTTATTTAAGCTTAAAGCTAACAATCGAATAAGTGCACCATTACGCTTATTTCTAATGCATACATAACAAATTTAATAATCTAATGAACTAATAATATATTTGGTGTTATGGTCAGCAACTTGAGCGTAAATCTAAGTTGTTTTTAATGCTGTTGTGTCTGGGTAATTCTTGTATGTAAAGTACACCTAGGTTTTTAAGCAGTAATTAAAGCCTTTAATATTTGATTTATTTTACATTCCTAAGGTATTTATATGGACTTTAAAAATGTGCCAATAGCCTGTTACTCTTTATAACTTACACCCTATTGTCACATTTTGAGATTTCAGTCTTTATCTACCAATTAATTTACATATGAAGCTAGTCTTAAGGACATATATTTTATATATGTTTTATTGGGGTGCGTTAATTAGGTAAGGTATCAGATATGCAGGGGTAGGGGGTTATAGCTGCACCTAACAACCTCAGCTCAAAAGGAAAACCATTTCACCTTCAATCACCCCCTGTAGTTTCTGTTTTTATAACTGAATAGTTTTCAGCTTTTGTTGAGGTTATAACTTCACTTTTAGACTCTTGAAAGCAATTATAAAGTAGTGGCTTTGAAACACTGAAGAGCAGTCTAAGGACTTTATCTATTGAAGATAAACGCCAACGGAACAACTCAAGAGTTTAAAGAGTGATTAAAGCCCTTAATGAGAGATTCTAAACCAGGTTATCTGCATTGGTCATTATACCATTCACAGCACTTCTTAGCTCCTAATTCACAAGCTTTCTTGTAATCACTGCAGTAGAGCGGGCCATTATTATTCTTAATTTCGATTTTCAAAAGTTTCTCTATATCATGATAAAAAATGCGATACTATTCACATTATTTGTGGTTCTTGCCTCTAGTATATATGCAAACACAAACACCTCTGAATTAGAGAAGTTTAATTCTGCTAAGAGCAGTGTTAGTTTTACAGAGAACAAGGGTCAGATAAGCGATCAGAATTATAATCCACGACCAGATGTATTGTTCTCAGGAGAAGCAAACGGCTTAACCTTTCATATCAGAAAAGATGGGGTAAGCTACCAAACCTCCCGAGTAGATTCTTGGAAACAGCAGGATGAAAACCTGCCTGAAGGAATTAGGGAAGAAGGAAAGACTGACTCTGTACCAGACCAAATGACTATTTACAGGACGGATATTAATTGGCTTGGTTTTAATAGAGACTATACCATAGAAAACGGAGAATCAAATGCTGGGTTTAATAACTACTACTTACCTTCTTGTCCAGATGGGGCGATGAATGTAAAGTCATACACAGATGTAACGTTCAAAAACCTGTATGCTGGTGTAGATGTAAGGTGGTACGAAAAGAATGGAGAATTAGAGTATGACTTTATAGTTGCTCCAAATACAGATTACACGAAGATTAGTTGGGAGATAAAAGGAGCCGATAGAATTTCAATTGGTGAAAACGGGCAGTTGATTATTGAAACCCCACTCGGCAATATTGAAGAGCAAGCTCCAGTCGCATTTCAGGGAGAAACAATGATAGAAACTGCTTGGAAAATAGACGGTAACAAGATTAGCTTTCAATTGGGAAGCTACAATGAAAATGAAGAACTAATTATTGACCCAGTAGTTAGGCTTTGGGGAACGTATTACGGAGGGACGAGTAGATTTGATCAAGGCAATTCTTGCGCAACTGATGCGAGTGGAAATGTTTATCTAACTGGCACGACTTCATCAACTACTGGAATTGCCACAACAGGCGCTCACAGAACTACAAAAGGTAACGCTAATTATACTTCTGGCTTTTTAGTAAAGTTCAATTCAAATGGATCACGTCAATGGGGAACTTATTATGGGAATTACTTGTGGTTTGAATCCTGCGCCATTGATGCGAGTGGAAATGTTTTTCTAGCTGGATTTACACTATTTTTTTCAGTCTCGTACAATGTCACCACTACAGGTGCTCACCAAACTATATTTGGAGGTAGGGTGGATGGCATTTTAGTAAAATTCAATTCAAGTGGAGTTCGTCAATGGGGAACTTATTATGGGGGGACAGGCCATGATTATGGCCAATCCTGCGCAACTGATGCGAGTGGAAACATTTATCTAGCTGGATATACTGAATCAACCACTGGAATCTCCACAACAGGCGCTTACCAAACTGCACATGGAGGAGACTTTGATGCCTTTTTAGTAAAATTCAATTCAAGTGGAGTGCGTCAATGGGGAACTTATTATGGAGGGACAGGTGATGATAATGGCCAATCCTGCGCCATTGATGCGAGTGGAAATGTTTATCTAGCTGGGGCGACCCATTCAACCAATGGGATTTCTACAACAGGTGCTCACCAAACTACATTTGGTAGAGGAAGTGGCTATAATTCCAGTTGTGGCAGTGATGCCTTTTTAGTAAAATTCAATTCAAGTGGAGTGCGTCAATGGGGAACTTATTATGGGGGGTGTGGTAGAGGTAGTAATAGCGCCACTGATGCGAATGGGAATGTTTATCTCGCTGGGGATGCTAGTTCAACTACTGGAATCTCTACAACAGGCGCTTACCAAACTACATATGGAGGTACACGTGATGCCTTTTTAGTAAAATTCAATTCAAGTGGAGTAAGGCAATGGGGAACTTATTATGGAGGGAAAGGTGGTGATTATGGCCGCTCCTGCGCAACTGATGCGAGTGGGAATGTTTATCTCGCTGGGGATGCTAGTTCAACCAATGGAATTGCCACAACAGGCGTTCATCAAACTACATATGGTGGAGGGGGTAATGATGCTTTTTTAGTCAAATTTAATTCAAGTGGAGTAAGGCAATGGGGAACGTATTACGGAGGGTCAGGGGACGATTATGGAAAATCCTGCGCCATTGATGCCTGTGGGAAAGTTTATCTAGTTGGATATACTCAATCAACCACAGGAATCGCTTCAACAGGTGCTCACCAAGCCACATATGGAGGGGGGACTGAAGATGCCTTTTTAGTGAAATTCAATGATTTTACATTTAACCGTATACGCATTTACAAGGCTATTTGTCAAGGAGATACTTTCACGACAGCTGGGGGACGAAAAGTTTTTTCAGCGGGTGTATATAATGATACACTGCAATCGTCAATATGTGGTGATTCTGTTATTCAAGTTACCCTTACGATTAGCAATCCTAGAGTCAATGCTAGTGTTTTAAAGTCAGTAACTTGTGCTAATTCAAATGATGGCTCACAAATAGCCATCGTGAGTAATGGTATAGCACCCTATACTTATAATTGGAGTAATAAAGACTCCTTGGCTTTAGTTAATGGTGTTGGAATAGGCACCTATATTGTGACCGTAACGGATAGTATTGGCTGTACCGCTTTAGATACGGTCATCATGACATCTAATGACAGGACTAAACCGACTGCAATAAGCCAAAACCTTAACGCTTATATAGGTACTAATGGAATAGCTGCGATTACAGCTGCTCAAGTCAATGCGGGCTCTTATGATAATTGTACAATAACTATGGGCCTAAACAAGAAAAGCTTCAACTGCTCTGAAATAGGCTCCAATTCAGTAACCTTGACAGTTACAGACGGCACAGGAAATTTTAATACTGCAAACGCTATCGTAACAGTCCTGGACACAGTCTCACCAGCAGCTATTACTCAGAATCTGAACGTATATTTAAATGCAAATGGATTTGTTTCGATTACAACCACTCAAGTAAATAATGGCTCTTCTGATAACTGCGCTATAGATACAATGTACTTAAATAAATATAACTTTACCTTGTCTGATATAGGATCCAATATAGTAGCCTTGACAGTAAAAGATGTGGGTGGAAATTCCGACACCTCAAATGCCATTGTCACAGTAATTAAACCATTATATAAATTACTAATAATTGATACGTGCACCGCATTTTATACTAATGCAGGAGAATATATCGAACAATCAGGTTTTTATGGGGATACGCTCATAACTCAAAATGGAATTGAAAGTATTCGATACGAATTAGATGTTACTATTACTCCTATAGATTTAACAGTAAGAATTTCTGATACTGGGTTTGTGAGTAATGAAGATAGTTCCCTATACCAGTGGCTGGATTGTAATAACAATTATGCTCCTATTCCAAATGCAAATTCGGTTTATTATGCACCAAATCAAATTGGCAATTACGCTGTGGAAATCAAAAGAGGAGTTTGTATTGACACCTCTTTTTGCTACCTCACCCTATCTTCAGTTACGAGTGTTGAAAGATCTTCAGACATTAAAGTATATCCAAACCCTACAAGTGGAAAGCTAACTATTGATGCTAAAAACTTTGAAGGTGTTGAAGTTTATGATACTTCAGGCCGCTTAATTATTAAGTCTGAATTAAGGACTATTGACCTTGAAGAGCAGGCAAAAGGACTTTATCTATTGAAGGTAAATGCTAATGGAACAACACAAGAGTTTAAGGTTTTTAAGGACTGATTAAAGGTGGTATCAATAAGCTTCTATGTCTTGAATTAGAACTGTATAATAATTAAATAATATCAAAAAATTGGCTGAAGCCGCTATTCATACTAGATCCATCCTTAATCACCATTCTATAAGTGCCCGTTGGTAGATTTGTTGGAACAATGAAAGTAAAAGTGTTAAATGAGCCCGTTAAATTGTTCCGATAGTTTTTAGTAAGTAATATTGGCTCTTTAAAGACACCCACTTGTGTTGTTACTTTCTGAAAATAAATGTCAACAGAATTAATAAACTCAAAATTATTGCTCCAATTAATTGTTAAACTTGAATTACGGGCAGCATTTTGAATTGGACTCAATTTAAAACCAACACGTTCTTCGATAATAAATTCTGACGATTGTCCTACAGGTATTTTTACACCATTAACACTTTGATGAACTTTGAATTGATAGTTATTTCCAGGAGATATTTGAGACTTTATAGCAAGGATTGAATCACAATTCAAATATGAATTTTCAATTTCCATAATCGAATCTCCATTATCAAATAATACCACTGTCAAATCATCAATAAATTCACTGGTCAATTGTTTGTCAACACAATTCAAATACTTCAATCCATTTGTATTGAAGTTTACTGATAGGTCAATATTGGCAGGATTAATCGACGTTGCACTTGATATATTGTTGAAGCTCAAAAAATCTATTTCACCTTGCGGTTTATTATTCACAAAAACACCTTGTGGTGAAATATTGTCTCCCGCTACCACGTTAAATTTTAGTGAATCAAAATCATTCCAATCAATTATAAATTGTTCCTCATTGGGGGGGAGCTCATAGTTAAAAGTTGTACCGTTAATAGTTGTCTCAATCAAATAATTAGAAAAAGGTACTTCTGGTTTATTCCAAGACAAATAGTATTTAGCATCCTCATTTTCTGAAAAGGAAAGATTTAAATTGTTTGGATACTCAATCTCAAAGTCTGTATCATAGGTATTGGTAAATTCTCTTTTACACCCTGAAAGACTTATTAAAATAAAAAATAAAGTTGAAATTTTAAATCCCATATTTCTTTTTCATTTTTCTCATTTTACCCGAGAATATAGCAAAAGGAACGGCTATAACTCCAGCAGAAGAAAATCCAATTATTGCCAATTGATCAAATTGAGTAACATTTTTTTTTAGTATTTGAGCTTCACTACTAATCTCAGAATTGTTGTACTTATTCATTTGAGAGTTGGCATACAATTGGGTGCTAACCCCACCGATTAAGGCTGTAGCAAACAATGCAAAAAAAGTCAATTTTCGGATTTTTATTGGTCTCATTGCGCTGCTATAATTAACCAGCGAGATATCAATCACGGTTTGACTATTTTCCTCAATCTTAATGGATTTAGTTTGTTCTACAAACCCCTTCTTTTTAATTGAAACATTGTAATCGCCAATAAGTAATACCTTAGAAATTGGTGTATTACCAGTTTTTTCATTATTAATATAAACGTCTGAACCTTTAGGATTGGCTTGTATTTTGAGCGTCCCCTGTATTGGTTTTAATTCGAAGTTTAGTTTTGGAGTAGCTCCAGGTTTGAAAAGCAATATCTTGTCAATAGTGTAATATTTATCTTTAGTGATTTTAATAGTATGCTTGCCTGGAACTAAACCGTCTGTAAACCCTTTTTGCACTATTTCACCGAACCCCTTCAGATCTTCATCAACGAAAACATTAGCGTCTTCAAAATTTGTTTTTATTTCTATATCAACCCAGTTTTTTACCAATTTGAATGTAAATTCATTCAATTGATCTGGTTTAATGTTAATTACAGTATCAAGGGTAACATAAGTATCTAGTTTTATAAAAAATTGATTTTTCCCAGCTACATTAGTAAATTCTTTTTTGTATTCAATGTTGGCATAATTGAATAAAACAGCATTATCTGGATAGGTGGTGATTTTAACTGTTCCAGTACCTAGCAAATCTTTATTCGTTGTTATGGGAGTCTTTAGTCTGAGCTCATAAGTCTTGCCGCTATTAATCGGAATTTCAAGGTTATAACGGATAACGCCAAAATCTTTATTTTTTATAGTTAATCTCCTAGTTCCCCCTGGAACATATAACCAGATTTCACCTGTTTTTTCAACAATGTCTACTGGCACAAATGATCCAAGTTCGAAACTAAATTCTCTTTCGGTAGTTTGTATTTTAATTAGGGCAGCTTTACCTCCATTCACTTCGTCATTTATCGGATGTGTTAATTGAGCAGTATAATCCTTTG
>Ga0206130_10009280_pt1 | contig 10343 bp, 10 predicted proteins | sample Helgoland_Spring_9_FD_148637 | JGI IMG/M metagenome (GOLD analysis project Ga0206130, IMG submission 148637) | Pelagic subsurface seawater microbial communities from Kabeltonne, Helgoland, North Sea - Helgoland_Spring_Bloom_20160512_1 | ecosystem: Environmental > Aquatic > Marine > Epipelagic ...
ACGAACTCTATCTTCGTTGCCCCGTTTGTGATCACGAAGATAGAGTTCGTAGCTAATTTCACCACTCCAACCAGTGCGCCCAATAATCATCGGAATACCATTAAGTGATGTTTCTACAGCGCGATAAAAGCGCAGATCATTATGAGCACCATTAAACAACTTATCTATCAACATTGGCGCCTTGGGGCCACCAATTTGAAGGGGGGATGCATCGGGCTCAAAAACCTCAACATCAAGCGGTGAATTTATCGCTACACCCTGAATCCAAAGTAGTACATCGCTATCACCCGGCGAGATCCAAAATTGGTCGTCTGCTAAGCGTAAAAGGACTGCATCATTAACGACGCCACCCTTGTGGTCAGTCAGCAAAATATACATGCATCGGCCCATTTCACATTTAGCGAGATTACGTGGCGTAAGACGCCTGATAAACTCAAAGGCATCTGGGCCCTTAATTTCAATTTGTCGTTCTGCAGCAACATCCCACATAGTGACGTCATTGGTCAGGCTTTGATACTCTGCATCGTTACCAGCATAGGCAGTTGGCATATACATGTGGTTGTATATCGTAAACGATTTTGCCCCATATTTTCTGGTCGAATTATAGTAGGGAGACTTACGTATACGTGCGCCAATTGAGATTGTTACTGGAGACGAAAACTGAGTCATAATGTTACCTTTAGCGCGGTCAATACCGTCAAAATGGGGTTTAAAATTTGGCGTTTTTTCAGCCGCGATTTTATTCCTTTTTTTCGACGAGATTGTCTTAATTACGACATTAATTTGCGTGAAAATACCGAGTATAAATCGTCTGTGAAAAAGAGCTTAGTTTGAAGATTAGAGCTTCCGTTTTAGCTCTTTATTTTAAATCTCGGCAATAGGACTAAATAATAGTGAGAGAATGATATATTAATTTTAGAAATAAAAAATATTGTCTTTAGATCAAATAGAAATATGCTAAAAACTGTTTGTAGACTTAAAGATAGGCTCTTTTTATTTCATAGATGGTACGCCTCAGAACTTCTGCTAGCCATAGGGTATAGTGATCCTTTAAAGGGTAAATTTCGTATTAAAATAGAAAAGACAAAATCGGGCTCGCTAACAATAATAAAAGAGATGCTAATGTATCGTTCACTTCTACTCTGTTTTTTCGCACTAGTCGCATGTACTCCTTTTGATAATAACTCTACTCGTTCTGAGGGCGAAGCAATCAACACGTCTACTGGCGTGGTTCAAGGGCAGATAAATAGCCGCTCGGAGAATGTTGTGGTCTGGTCAGACATTCCCTTTGCCCAACCGCCTGTAGACGACCTTCGCTGGAGAGCGCCGCGGACCTTAGTTGCTCCTAAACAATTTATTGTTCCCAAAGAGAGTATAGGGTGTGTTCAAAAAGCCAGCAATTATGGTGGTGTGGAAGGTAAGGGAGAAGGTATTGTGGGGTCAGAGGATTGCCTCTACTTGGATATTAAAGCCCCTGCTGACTTTAAGAGTAAGAGTTATCCAGTCATGGTTTGGATTCATGGTGGTGGTAATACCACCGGGCTGAAGGACTATTATGACTTCAGTAAACTTGTTGCCTCCAGAGGCGTTGTGGTAGTCAGCACTAATTATCGACTAGGAGCACTAGGGTGGTTCTCTCATCCTGCTATTCAGGGCGCTCAGCAAGGCTTGGATAAAACCTCCAATTTTGGGACTCTCGATATTATAGAAGCATTGAAATGGGTTCAGGGCAATATCGATAGTTTTGGTGGTGATGCAACTAACGTTACCATATTTGGTGAGTCAGCCGGCGGGCACAATGTATACGCGTTGTTGGCTTCACCCCTCTCAGACGGCCTATTTCACAAGGCGATTTCTCAATCTGGTTACACCAGCAGTCATACAGTGGCAGACGCCATCAATAAAGATGCTAAAAATCCGCTCGTAGACAGAGGCTCCTGGCAGATCGTTAATGCAATGAGTAATCCTAATGAGTCGTCTGCAGAGATTAGGGGCACACTAAAAAACATCGATGCACGCGAATTTGTTGGTCTTTATTACGAAAACGATGGTATCGATAACATGCCGTTGACAACAAGAGATGGGATCGTGATCCCTGAAGTTGGTTTGTTAGCTGCTCTGGGTGATAAAAGGTACGCTAAAAATGTCCCCGTGATGGCCGGAGTAACCAAAGATGAAGTCGCTCTCTGGCATGGACTTCACCGTTACTTTATGGCGACAGAGTATCGGTTCACCAAATTGTTACCGCCAATAGTGACAGTGAAAAACCCTGAGCTATTTGATCTTTGGGTCCGTACACGCTCTCATGCATGGAAGTTGCGTGGTGTTGATATCCCTTTTCAAGCGTTGGAATCGGCCGGCTACGATCAACTCTTTGCCTACCAATTTGACTGGGATCACCAAGAGAGTTCCATGTTCGCAGATTTCCCTAATATTCTTGGATCTGCCCATGGTACCGACATAGCTTTTGTTACTGGCGACTATAAGTATGGGCCTATTTCGTCTTACATTTACCCGGAGGGCTCTGCGCGAGACGAGATGGAGACTTCCATTATGGGCGCTTGGAGTAATTTCGCATTGGCGGCTACTCCTGCCTTAGATCTTGCAATTAGCTGGGACCGATTCACTACGTCAGCGCCAACGTATGTCCATTTAGACAAAGATGAGTTGCTTCGTTCTGATACAGAGATACATTCCATGGATTCTCTATTAGATACGCTGACTGATAACAGGGTACCCACAGAGTTGGAAAAATGCCTTATTGTCTGGGAGTCTTTGGTCAATGTAGGTGATCCTGAATTGGAGGCTATTGGAGATTGGAATAACGGCTCATGTGTTAGGTTTGATCTTTTACAAGAGCAAAAAAATATCCAAAGTCGACTAATAGCAGAATTTGGTAGTGTGAGTGTAACCGACTAACGACGACCCCATTATCATTAGACCATGAGATAAGAGTTGCGATTTTTTCAGGCCTCAAAAACGCGGCCTGAGAATATGTACTATTTTTCTTCATCGCACTTGCATTGGAGTCCATCATTAATTTTCGAACATATCGAGAGGTATGGTTTTATCCTTCAAGGAGTAACTGGCGCTTAAATCCATGCGTTATTGAGTTGGCGATTTTACAAAAAAGAGGCTAAATTCTACTTGTACCTTAAGTTCATTAGTCCTTTTAAAATCCAGAGACGCTCATGCTTAAGAACCTTGTCAGGAAAAGGCGAGATTATCAATTCCGCAACGGAATAAAAAAAGTTCCAGCTGGTATCGAGCAATATCAGTCAATGGGAGATACGCCGGTCTTTATTATCACTACCGACGGGAGCTTTTACCAGCTGGATACATTTCCCCCCCCCAGGATTAAAGCGTCTCGATTGCAAAGTCTAAAGTCGTTTGTACATATTTTTTATACAACTCAAGTCGAATTTATACCCCGCTCTTGACGCTTAATATTTCATGTATTTTTCTTCGCTCGGCCGCACTATGCGTTCTTCCTCAATCCGCGTTGAGGGAGGACCACTTATAGCCACCTTTGCGAGCTCTTAATAATAAAATAATCAAACTACCCTGATTAGACTTAACACTCCGGGACTAAACCGATAAACTCAGCCTCCTAAGACTCACTACAAAGATCAATGTTATATGAATACAGAGATTAACCAATTATCGACTCAACTCGGCGAAGCTCTTTTGTCTAAAAAAGCTATCGTTACGACAGCGGAATCCTGTACCGGTGGGGGTGTTGCTCAGGCAATCACTGATATTGCCGGTAGCTCTCAATGGTTCCACTGCGGTTACATCACCTACGCCAATCATGCAAAGCACAATACTCTAGGCGTTTCAGCCGAACTATTGGCCGCGCAGGGGGCTGTCTGTGAAAGCGTCGTGATTGAGATGGTCAGAGGCGCTGCGCATAAGGCAAAGGCAGATTACGCTATAGCGATCAGCGGAGTTGCAGGACCTACTGGAGGCAGTTCAAATAAACCTGTTGGAACAGTCTGGTTCGCCTGTCTCGGGCCGCAAGGGATAACGGCGGTGAAGCACCAATTGGCGGGTGATAGAAAGGCGGTGAGAGAGCAGTCGGTTAAGATTTCTTTACAACAACTGTTGCATCAAGTGGCCGAATGAACTACTGTACACTCATACAGTAAATATTACTTAATAAACATTTTCCCAATTTATAAGTTATTGATATCGAGGTTTTTATAATGGAATCAAATAAAGCAAAAGCGCTAGAAGCAGCCTTAGGCCAAATTGAACGTCAGTTTGGTAAGGGTACCGCAATGAAGTTGGGTGATAAGCCCATTGAAAAAATCCCATCAGTGTCCACTGGTTCATTGCCGTTAGATATTGCATTGGGAATAGGTGGGCTTCCTTTTGGTCGTGTCGTAGAGATTTATGGTCCTGAATCATCCGGTAAAACCACGCTAACGCTAAGTGTTATTGCGCAGGCTCAAAAAATGGGTAAGACATGTGCCTTTATTGATGCCGAGCATGCTCTTGATCCAGCCTATGCTGGAAATCTTGGTGTAAAGACTGATGACCTAATTGTGTCGCAGCCAGATACAGGAGAGCAGGCTTTAGAAGTTACGGATATGCTAGTCCGTTCGGGTGCCGTGGACGTTGTCGTTATTGACTCGGTAGCCGCTCTAGTGCCAAAAGCAGAAATCGAAGGTGAAATGGGTGACCATCATGTAGGTCTTCAAGCCCGCTTAATGTCTCAGGCTCTGAGGAAGTTGACGGGCAACATTAAGAGCGCAAATTGCCTAGTAATCTTCATCAACCAAATTCGAATGAAGATCGGTGTAATGTTTGGGAGTCCAGAGACCACCAGTGGTGGAAACTCACTCAAGTTCTATTCGTCAGTTCGTTTAGATATCCGCAGGATAGGTGCTGTTAAAGAAGGTGATGAGATTATTGGTAATGAAACACGGATTAAAGTCGTCAAGAATAAAGTAGCTCCCCCCTTTAAGCAGGCAGAGACTCAGATTCTTTACGGTACTGGCTTTAACTTTTATGGTGAACTCATTGATCTTGGTGTAAAAGCTGGCTTTGTTGACAAGGCTGGTGCCTGGTATGCCTATCAAGGTAGCAAGATTGGTCAAGGTAAAAAGAATGCAGCGGCGTTTTTAGAAGAAAACCGTGATGTTGCTGAGGGCTTGGAAAAATCAATACGCGATTTATATCTTGTAGAACCTGAGCCAAAAGTAAACGTCGAGGTACAAGAATCTCCAATGGGTGAGTAGCTGGACTCATTAAGGCGGCGTCTAGTAACTTTAGGCGCCGATTGGGCTGGTGGGCAGAGTAGAGCCGGCTGCGCTGAGGGACGGAATTCTTATGATATAAGCAGCTAAAGTAGGGCTAGCTTAGTACTGGTGTATGAATGACCTGAAATCGACTTGTTGACATAGGCCGTTCTCAAAGTGCCAATCAAATGGGTTTAAGTTAGAACGAAAAATTAGCTGTCCTGAATTAAAGGAGCATGCAAAGTACCCAAGTCTAACAATTGCTATGATTTATAGGAGGGATGTCTGACATGGTGGTTGATGCTAAAACTGTTCGGCTGAAGGCCATGGATTTGTTAGCTCGGAGGGAACACTCTGTTAAAGAGTTGCTGAGAAAATTATCTGAGCGCTATGAAGACTGGGAACTTATTTCTACTGTAGTAAGTCAACTTATTGAAGATAACCTAGTCAGCGATACTCGCTTTGCAGAAATGTACGTTCGTAGCCGCATTGGAAAACAATTTGGTCCGATAAAAATTAAAAATGATCTGCGCGAACGAGGTGTGTCTGATCACAATATAACATTGGCTATGAATGAAGCTGACCAGGATTGGCTTCAGTTGATCCAAAAACTTTCGAAAAAAAAATACGGTGAAACAGTCCCTTCTGAAGCAAAAGAAACTGCCAAGCGAATGAGATTTTTTCAGTCGCGAGGGTTTGACTCCGACTCCATCAGGTTTATTTTTAAATAGAGCCAGCCATCTCAGTTTCCTTAGACATAATTGACTCATGAGCGCAAAACTTGCCTACAACCCTAATGACTGATCCTAGCCGCACTAGGCTTTTCCCCGTTCATATACACTCAAGATAAATGCTGAGTAAAAATACTAGTGAGTCGTTGAGGAATCCAGCTATTACCGTTGGCATCTGAGATAAAACCACAGTGACCACCATATGTTTGCTTATCGATAATTAAGTTGTCGCAATGGTCAATCTTGTCGACATCGGCAATGGGTAATATAGGATCGTCTTCTGATGCAATCAGATAAGCCTGAATGGCCAAAGTACTCAATCTACCTCCAGTTAATGCATAGGCAGAAAAGTAGCTTTGAGCGTCAAGGAATGGTGTGAATTTGGGGATAAACGTTTGATTTATATCATCAAGCGTCTTCACCTTGGCAAGATCCTCCGCAAAATTTAATTCTGGGAAATAGCTCAACTTTTTTGAAATTGATCGTGTCCAGCGTTTAAAAAAGTATTTCTCATAGATAAATAACCCCTCGTTCATTGTAGACATAGCATTATTGGGGTCAATTGGAGGACAAATTGCCACGGCTGCTTTAATACCGAGGTCTTGACCTCGGTCGGCAGCTATTCTTAAAGTAAAGTTGCCGCCAAGCGAGAATCCGGCTAAAAATATATTTTTATAGGGCCGGTCAGCGCAGAATACTTGTATTGCATCGCCGACCTCGCCGATCAATGTTGAGTTAAAAGCTTCAGGATTTAAGTGATGACTGTCTCCATGATCTCGCATATTAAGTCGCAGTACATCAAAGCCCTGCTTTAAGAGGTAATGGGCGGTTGTAACTTGATATGCAGACTGACTTGATCCTTCCCAGCCGTGGATTAGGATAACCAGCGGAGAGTTCGATGTTTTTGTTGTACTATTAATAGCTTTGTCAAACTCTGCAGTGAGCCTAATACCTTTTTGAGTAGTAATAATCAGTTTTTCTGAATCAAGCGATTTACTGATTTTTTTAGCGCGTATCTTTCGAGGTCCAACGCTATTCATAATACTTTGTATGTGAGCGTTTTTTAAATAGGCTGGCGGAACGAATCTCTTGATTGTCATGTGATATATTTCTTACAGTAATTAATGATAAAACAAATTATGGCTGGAATCATAGCGGTGACGGTAGCTTAACGCTATGCTTATTAATATATAGACATTGGTAGATCGGGCTTTGGTAGAGTAATTAGCGTAGTTGGTGTGCCGAAATAACGGTTTCAGTGGGTTGAAGCTAAACCTAGATTGCTTCCATAATGTTAGTTGCCTGCTTATAGTGGACTTAGAGAGTGATTCCTGAGGTTTTTATGGTAAATAAATTTTTATTAATTTCGTTCATATCGCTGTTATGTGCGCATACCGCTGGTTTTTCAGAAATGCCGACTGATACTAAAGTTGACACCCAAGATCGTGTGAAAGACAGTTCGAGTGTGTTGGAGAGACTTGAGCAAATAGAAGAAGTGGACCCCAAAGGCTGGGGTATCCGCAATGGATGTATCTCTAGAGCACGCATTAAAAGCATACACTTTATTGACGATCAGTCCGCCATCGTAAACATGATGGGTAAGAAGAAAATTCTCTTAACCATGCGTAGAGAATGCCGTGGTATTAAACGAGAGGGCTATATTACTCGTGTTCGAGGGAACACGTTGTGCGCTAAATTTGATCGCTTCGAAGTTATCGATAGAGGTTTATCTTGTGCCATTAAGTCCTTTGAGCCTTATATTGAGCCAATCACCCAAGAAGATGGTGCTGACAGCTAAGTTGATTTGAATGAGTAAGTAGGAGGTTTGTTTACTAATATGTCTAAGTCTTATGTGTTCTCAGGTTATATTTTTCTAATGCTGGGTTGCACGTCCTGTATGGCGGAGATGGTCGCTCACGGGCGCCTGGATATTTCGCCTGCTTTAGAACAGGGAGGCTTGGCAATGGGGTCAGTTCCGTCTGGTTATAGAGTCCAATATGCAGGTAAATCTTTAAAAATTTCGCCTGATGGAACATTCATTTTTGGTCTTGGACGGGATGCTCCAAATAGAGTGACTCTGTCGGTGGTTAATAATCTTGGTATACAGACTGAGCATCAACTTCCAGTAGCGGCTAGGGAATATAACATTCAGTCAGTGAAAGGTGTACCACAGCGAACGGTGGAACCGAGTAAGTCAGACTCTGTCAGAATCAGACAGGATGCAGCATTGGTAACAAAGTCGCGCCGAGGCAGTTCGGCTAATTTGGACTTTCTGGGCGGATTTATCAAGCCGTTAGATGGCCCCGTTACAGGCGTATACGGTAGTCAAAGAATTTATAATGGCATCCCTGGGAGCCCACATTATGGTGTCGATTATGCCGCTCCAACCGGCACTCTAGTTCTAGCGCCAGCGTCCGGAAAGATCACTTTGGCACATCCTGACCTTTTTTACTCTGGTGGTACGATCATTATGGAACATGGTTTTGGGCTAACTTCATCTTTTTTACATCTTAGTGAAATTTTGGTCTCTGTTGGGCAGCGCGTGGAGCAGGGTACGGCAATCGCGAGGGTTGGCGCTACGGGCAGAGCTACAGGCCCTCATCTTGATTGGAGAATGAATTGGTTGAATGTGCGAGTCGATCCGCAACTCGTTATGCGGGCTCTACCGGTAGCCCCATAGACTCAATGGGTATTTTCAAACAGATTTCTTTCCAGCCGCCTCTAGTATGGCGGTTCCTATCTATTTTGCGTACAATGTCGTCCCGGAAAAATGGATGATATCAGTGGATAAAGAACTCTTAAGTATCCTTGTGTGCCCTGTGAGTAAAGCGCCACTTGAGTACGATAACAAGCAACAGGAATTGATTTGTAGGGCTAGTGGTCTTGCCTATCCTATTCGTGATGGAATACCAGTGATGCTTGAATCCGAAGCTCGTCGTCTACATGCCGATGAGAAACTTAAGAAACGTTCCTAAACTCTAAAAATACAGGAGGCGTTGTAAATGTCTGAGACTGCCCCGACTCTATTTACACGAATCATTAATCGTGAGATTCCAGCTGATATTATTCATGAGGATGAACTTTGTATCGTCATTCATGATATTGCCCCTCAAGCCCCTATACACGTGTTGATTATTCCAAAACAACCGATCGCGCGGCTCGCTGACGCGGCGCAGACTGATCAGTCGATATTAGGACATTTGATGTTAGTTGCCGGAGATATTGCCAGACGATTGGACGTCGATGATGCTTTTCGACTAGTGGTAAATAATGGTGCTGATGCGGGTCAAACTGTATTTCATTTACATCTGCATATTTTGGCGGGTGTGAAGGGCAGTAAGGAATTTTTTGAAACTGATATCGGTGGATAATAGAGAATTCCAAACATTTTATTTAAGATTAATATTGATTAAAAAGTGATGATAAAAAAATGATGAAAAGCGCTGACATCAGAGACGCATTCCTTAAATATTTTGCTGACAAGCAGCATCGTATAATGCCCAGTAGCAGTCTTGTCCCCAGCAATGACCCGACTCTTTTGTTCACCAATGCCGGAATGGTGCAGTTTAAAGACGTGCTACTTGGGGCTGACCAACGTGACTATAATCGCGCCGTCTCATCGCAACGTTGTGTGCGTGCGGGCGGCAAACATAATGATCTTGAAAACGTCGGTTATACCGCACGGCATCACACTTTCTTTGAAATGTTGGGTAACTTTAGTTTTGGTGATTATTTTAAGCGTGAGGCTATTGGCTATGCCTGGGAGTTCTTGACTACGGTATTGGAACTTCCAAAAGATCGACTTTGGGTAACGGTTCATATTGGTGATGATGAAGCGGCGGATATTTGGATTAATGAGATTGGCATTGACCCAAATCGTCTCTCGCGCTTGGATGAAGACAACTTCTGGCAAATGGGTGACACAGGCCCCTGCGGTCCCTGCACAGAGATATTCTGGGATCATGGAGATCATATACCTGGAGGCCCGCCAGGCAGCCCAGATGACGACTTAGATCGTTATATTGAGATCTGGAATTTGGTGTTTATGCAGTTTGAGCGTGATGCAGCCGGAACTATGACGCCACTCCCTAAACCCTCAATCGACACGGGGATGGGATTAGAGCGTATTGCCGCCGTTATGCAGGGCGTTCACAATAATTATGATATCGACTTATTTCAGCACTTGATCAAATCTGCTGCTGCTGTTACCGGTTGTAAAGATTTAAAGGAAAACTCACTCAAGGTTATTGCTGACCACATTCGTTCATGTGCGTTCTTGATAGTGGACGGTATCGAGCCCTCAAATGAGGGACGAGGTTATGTTCTACGTAGAATTATTCGTCGGGCATTGCGGCACGGCCACAGTTTA
>Ga0206130_10009281_pt1 | contig 10342 bp, 20 predicted proteins | sample Helgoland_Spring_9_FD_148637 | JGI IMG/M metagenome (GOLD analysis project Ga0206130, IMG submission 148637) | Pelagic subsurface seawater microbial communities from Kabeltonne, Helgoland, North Sea - Helgoland_Spring_Bloom_20160512_1 | ecosystem: Environmental > Aquatic > Marine > Epipelagic ...
GTGGCTGTCGGTGTGCCTGCGTTTCTTTAGGTGTAAAACTAAACTTCATTGCTGGCGCATTAGGGTTGCCGTCCTTGTTGCGTAGCCAACCAGACACCCAATAGTCAATGCCACCTACTTCTGCATTTCCTTTGAAGTGAGGGTGTGTCTCAGATTCACGCTTATCGTTTTTCCAAATACCGCCTTTATTTGAATTATCGTAATTACTCATGCTGCTTCTCCCTTAAAGGTTGCTTTTCTAATGGCTGCTTGTTGCTTGCCGTTTAACATATTCCATAAAGCCTCTTGCTCATGGCGTTCTAATTCACTCCATACAGCCTCAATATCAGGATCACAATCCCTGTCGTATGCCTCAATTAAGGCCACCATTGAGCGTTGAATCAAGGCTTTATCTACACGCTTCTTTGGCCCTTCTGCTGGCTGGCTTGCCATACCTTCTAAAGACATGTCTGGTTCTGTGTTAGCTGGCGCACCGCCTCTAAACATACCCAACTCACCATCATCATCAACGCTTGGAATACCAGCAAGTGACTGCAATGCGTAGCGTCTAGCGTATGTGATCGCGCTACCAGCCGCCTGTGGGTCACGTTTAGTCATAGGCAACATATACTCGCTTTGTAACCATTCACCCGATGTGTGCATCAGCATAGTTGTTACGCCAACGTATGTTTCACCCGATACAGGTAGCTGTACAAAAGACAATCCGTTATCAGCAAATGGCTCTTTAACCACCTTAATAACGCTTGTCAGATCAGCGTAGCTAGATTTAAAAAATGGGTTTTTGCTTTCTTTAACAGCACCGCCCATTGCGGCTTGGGCTAGGCACAATGCCGTAGCTAGTTCTTTAATTGATTCACTTTGTTTCATACATCACCTCTTTTTATTTCATCAACAATTTTTAATGCTGCTTCTTTGTAAGCCAAGTGCTTTTCAGCGTTTAGGTTTTTACAATACGGGTTTTGGTATTCCCACAATTTGTGAAAGTCGCTCAAAGCCTCTAAATAAATATCAACATTCATATTTGTACCCCACTTATTATTATTACAGCGAAAAACAACCACACTTGAGTTGATGCGCTCATGCTGAAATTCCTATCCAAAACCAAATTGAGCAAACTGCCCAAATCAATATTCCAAGCGTGTTTATCAACAGCGTTTCTTTTGAAATGTTCATTACGCACCTCGCAAGTTTAAAAATTCTAAGTTGGGCTTGGTGAATGGTGCTGGCTTTGAGTTTTGTAGGTATTTGAAGAAATCAAACACCCAAGTTTTAAAGTCACAATCTTGAGCAAGGTCTGTTGCTGCCTCACCTTTATTCTCGTTAAACAAAGCTGCTGCAAATATACTGGCGGCTAAGTCTGTTGTGTCAGCGTTCTCGTTAATGCGATCTAATAGAATGTCAAAGGCTGTATAGGTTGTTGGCTCATAGTGCCAAGCAGCTTGGAAGGTGACTTCGCGCTTAAACATCAAGGCTTCGTAAATGTCTTTAAGTGGGGAGCAATCATCAAACACACCATCAACAGGTGCATCGTTAGGTTCATCTGTGTAGGCGTTAACCTGGTTGCTAACGTGGCAGTAATTGGTTTTTGAGTTCATTTTTATGCTCCAAATGTTTGTTTGTCTACTAAACAGGTTAGCACACTAACAAAGAAATACAAGCGAAAACATCAAAATGTATCATTAATGTTGGTTTATCATGCAAAAATTGGGATTTTTAGGAATTATTGGGAGGGGTGGGGGGTTTAATAACGTTAATCAGTTGGGGCCATTAGGCTCTGAATCTTTCTCAAATTTTCCAAACGTAAGATTGTTTTTCCGTAGGCCATATAACCCACCTGTTGCAACAGCGTGTTTGGGTAGCAGACGATTAAACGCATCGGTCAACGGCATATACCATTTCCAAATTGCTATCTCTGTCATCCAGTGTAGCTTTTTGCATCGCATTTTAGCGTAGTTAAAGTTAGTGTTCATAATAATTATTCAGCCATGTAACTGCCAACTATTACTCCTATTATGTGTGTGTTTTCACCACACTGTTGCATGGGGTATGCGGTATTTAGAGGCTTTAAATAACTAACACCTCCATCAACAACATATTCTCTAAAGACAGATTCATTAGTGTCACGATCAATAGCGACTACACGATCACCTGTTTTATGAGGTTTTTGTGGATCAACAAAAATAAAAGTACCTCTTGGGTAACTCCTACCAGTGCTCGACGTCATTACATCATTTTGAACTTCTAGTGCAAATGCACTATCGGACACATCTTCTGGACACCCAATCCAGTTCGTATTGCTTTCAAGCATAAATGTTCCCTCGACTATGCTTATCAAAGAAGCCCAGCTTATTACTGGTGCTTTCTTTGTAACAGGTTGAAGTTTCAATCCAGCCAGCAGCCCAAGCTCGTCAGCAGACAGTAATTGCTCTGTTGAGTACCCAAATGCCTTTGCCAGTGAAACCAGCGAATCACCCCTAACTTCCGCTAAAGGATCAGTTTCTATTTGGGCTAATCGCCCACGGCTTAAAGAAGTTCTTTTGGCAAGATCACTCTGAGTCCAACCCTGGTCTTTTCTGAGTGCTTTAATTCTTTTACCCAAGTTCATCTTTATAGTTCCTACGTTGGTTAATGTACGTTAGCTAGCTTACATTTATTCCTTGCTTGTTGGTTAGACAGAAAATGTATCATAAACGTGCAATCTTTAAAAAATGTGTGTAATATAAGTTACATGAAAATATTAAAAGCAGAAGCAATAGCTACTTTTGGTGGCGTTGTGAAATTAGCGGAAGCCCTTGGTATACAACATTCGGCAGTGTGTCAGTGGGGCGAGTTTGTGCCACCACTGAGGGGCTACCAGATTCAAGAGATTCTAAATCAAACAAATCAAACTGCTCGGTCAGAGGTGGCTTAATGTCTGAAAAATACAAAATGACAGTTAACATAGATTTAGGCCGAGATATAGTTTTTGGCAAGATGTGTTCTGCATTGGGAGTTTCTAAAACTGAGCGAATTAACTTTCTCATTTCTCAAGACCTCGAAATTCACGAAAAACTGTGTAGAGAATTATCAGACGCTTTTCCGAGCTTCTCAATAGATGCAAAAAGAATACGCGAGAAGGGGCTAGGGTGAGCTTTACGCTGATGGCTAAAGCCAAGCCTATTAAGGTCGGCAACTCAGGTAGAAAGCTAGTGCTAATGATGCTGGCTGACATATCTGACGACTCTGGCAGGTGCTTTCCTAGCTACCAACATTTAGCTGATGTTTGTGAAATGTCGCGCAGATCAGTAATAACTCACATCTTAAACCTTCAAGAAAAAGGCTTACTCACAATCACTCACAGGAAGTTAAAAGGCGAGTTAATTAACAGTTCAAATATATACCACTTAACCTTAGAACAAGCCTCAAAGCCTTATGAAACGGGTAGTGAAAATTCTGCACTAGGTAGTGAAATGGTTGCACTAGGTAGTGAAACAGTTGCACTAGGGGGTAGTGAAATGGTTGCACCCATAACCTATCACTCTTCTGAACCTATCAATGAACCTATAAAAGAAAAGACACGATTTAAAAAACCATCACTTGGCGATATTTCCCAATACATGGCTGATTACAGCAAAAGCAAGAATATAACGTTTGATGATTTTTTACCTGATAACTTTTTTGATCACTACGAAAGCAATGGCTGGAAGCGCGGCAACAATAAAATTAAGGATTGGCAAGCAACAGCTAGAACGTGGGTTAGAAACCAAAACAATAAATCAAATGGAGGTCAGTATGCAGGCAAACAGCAACGAACTCGCGCTTCAAGTTATGACCAACAGCTCGAAGCAGCAGAAGAAACAGTCAGAATTTACGGCTAGTCATGTTCGGCTTATGGCTGAACTTTGGTTACGAATGGATATTTTATGGCCCAACTTGTGGCGCAGCACTTATCAGTTAGCCACGATGGATAACCCTAAGTTTGTTACTTGGTGTAGAAAATTAGAGCATTTAAGTTTAGCTGAATTTGGCAGAGGTTTTGAAAATGTTGAAGAGGCCAAGGCAGCAGCAGCACAAAAGAAAGAACCAAATTATCCACCTGATTACGCTTCTTTTATTGGTCACACGCGCAGATCAGCAGATGTAACAGCATCAATGCAAGCGATACAAGCAAGGTCAGCACCTTTGATGATTACAAAAGAATTAAGCAAAGAAGAGCGCGATTACGGAACACAACAAGCGGCAGCATTAAAAGGATTGTTTGCATGAAAGATTATTTACCAAAGCCAAAACTAAAAAGCCCATATAAAGATTTGATTAATGATTACCAAGGGTCAGTTACTAAAGCCACTTGGGGTGAAAGTGGCGGCTTGTGTCACATTTTCAAATCACAACTTAATCCAACAGCCCGTAAAAAATATAACAAAGAAAGGAAAGTCGCATGATTCATTCAAACAGCCTAGACGCAATAGCTGCAATAACCCCAGTAACAGGGCAAGCAAGAATTGAAGTTCTTAAAGTTATTCGTGATAAACAGCCAATTACTCGCCAAGACATTGCTGCAAGTCTAGGTTGGGAGATTAATCGGGTAACGGGTCGTGTTCGTGAACTGCTAGACAAGAACAACATTATTGAGGCTGGCAATGACACCACACATAGAGTTAAACGTGGGTTATTGAGAGTTGCATGAAAGTCTTAGTGGCGTGTGAATACTCTGGTCGAGTGCGTGATGCGTTTATTCGCGCAGGCCATGATGCAATGTCGTGTGATCTGTTGCCTAGTGATTCTGATTTTGGTGAGCATTACCAAGGTGATGTGTTTGATTTAGATTTAAGCAAGTTTGATCTAATGATTGCTCACCCACCTTGCACTTATCTGACTAACTCAGGCGTTTGTCACTTGCACACAAACCCTAACCGCTGGTCGCAGCTAGACGAGGGTGCTGCGTTTTTTAAACAGTTATTGGAAGCTTCAGTGCCACGCATTGCCATTGAGAACCCAATCATGCACAAGTATGCCAGAGATAGGATAGGTGGTGAGAAGTATAGTCAGATCGTACAGCCCTGGATGTTCGGTCACATGGAGCAAAAGGCGACTTGCTTATGGCTTAAAGGTTTACCCAAGCTAACACCAACCAACGTGGTTAAGGATGAAATGATGTTGCTACCTAAGAATGAAAGGGAACGTTTGCATTACTTACCACCAAGCCCTGATCGCTGGAAACTAAGGTCAACGACTTACCAAGGCATAGCTGATGCAATGGCGGCTCAGTGGTTAATTAAAGAGGTAAAGGCTGCATGAGTTTAACTTTAGAGCAGTGTCAATCAATAGTTAAGCGCAGAAACGCTGGCATGTTATCGGCAGAAATTGCCAAAAAATATGATATGCCACTTTACCATGTGACATTGATAATGAAGTGCCAGCGCAACCGATACCCATTAAACGAGTATTTGTTGATTGATAACCCTGCGTATAAATTTAGCCCTTTGCATGAAAAGAAATGCGCGTGGGATTTGCGCTTGAGTTTGCGCTTATCACGATTGCCAATGAGCAAATGGGCTGATGCAATATGAGTGAAGTTATTTTCAGTGTTGATAATAAAAACGTGTCGGAAATGATTTCTCAGATATGCGCCATGATTAATAAAGGCTTATTTATTGGCCCTGTTGAAGTGGTGTTAAGGCGTAAAGCTAGATCATTAAGCCAGAATAATAAGCTATGGCCTATGTTATCTGACATACAAAAACAGGTTGATTGGTATGGGGATAATCTCGACAGTGAAGATTGGAAAGTCATGTTCATGGCAAGCCTCAGTAAGCAGCGTGCTGTTCCAGGCATTGATGGTGGCTTTGTTGGTTTGTCTCAGCGAAGTAGTCGGTTAAACAAAGAAGAGTTTTCTCAGTTGATTGAAGTGATTTACGCCTTTGGGTCAGAGCGCAATGTCACTTGGTCAGAACCTTCATTACAAACTTATTCTAAGTACAAAGAGGCTGCATGAGTTTAAAGCCTGCGCGTCAGAAAAAGTGTAAATCATGCAAAGTTACATTTAAGCCTTTCTTGTCAACGGCTTCTGTATGCTCCATAGAGTGCGCTGTAACAATGGCAAAGGCTAACACTGCCAAGATTATCAAGAAAGACATAAAGGCTCGTAAGCAGGCTTTAAAGAGCCTTGGTGATCTACACAAAGAAGCGCAGCCAGAATTTAACAAGTACATCAGACTAAGAGACAAAGGAAAGCCCTGTATAAGCTGTCAACGACACCACACAGGCCAGATACACGCAGGGCATTACAGATCGGTAGGGGCGGCAGCAGAATTGCGTTACAACGAGAACAACGTCCACGCCCAATGTGCGCCCTGTAATAATCACTTATCAGGTAACGCCATTGATTACCGCATTAATCTGATTAACAAGATTGGTATAGAACAGGTTGAGTTATTAGAAGGGCCACAAGAGCCAAAGCGTTATAGGCGTGACGATATTATTGCGATCAAGGCTAAGTACAAAGCATTAGTTAAAGAGTTAACAATAAAGCTAGAGGGTGCTGCATGATACCTATACATCAAGACGAAGTTAACCAGGGGGCAAACCTTATTGCGTTACTCATAAAATCTTTAGTAGAAGTCAACGATGGTCGATTGCTAAACGAACAAGATGATTTACTAATCGCTGCGGCAGTAGTTTGGATTGACGAATACAGTGAAATAGATGTTGAAGAAATTGAAATAACGGAACATTAAATGGAATTTATATGCAGATAGAGCAGCTAAAGGTAGGGGATTTAATTCCTTACGTTAATAACTCAAGAACGCACTCAGATGAACAAGTCATGCAAGTGGCGTCCAGCATTAAAGAGTTTGGTTTCACTAACCCAATATTGATTGATGATGATGGTGGCATCATAGCTGGACATGGGCGACTTCTAGCGGCTAAGAAGCTAGATATTGATGAAGTGCCATGTATACGTTTAGGTTATTTGTCAGAAGCGCAGCGTAAAGCGTATGTGATAGCAGATAACAAATTAGCTTTAAACAGTGGTTGGGATAACGACTTATTAAAAATTGAGTTGATGCAACTTGACTCTATTGATTTTGATCTTAATTTAACAGGCTTTGATTTATCTGAATTGGCTAATATTTTTGACCCAGTTACAGAAGAAATTGAATTAAAAGAACAGACTTATTCTGAAACATTTAACATCATTATTGAATGTGACGATGAACAGAATCAAGAATCTATTTATAACGAATTACAAGAAAAGGGCTATAAATGCCAAGTTCAAAGTTTGTAGTAGAGTCACGAATATCTAAATCATTTCGAGTTGATAAAATAAAAGGAATGTTTGATTACGACTTAGACGTTGTAAGAAAAGAATTTGATGTTGATATTCCCATAGATAACGAAAAGTGGAACATAGGGCTAATTGTCGGCGCATCAGGTAGTGGTAAAACAACTATAGCGCGTGAAGTGTTTAAAGATTTTGAGTTGTTTAATGGCTTTGAATGGTCGAATAACTCAGTAGTGGATGATTTTGACGTTAAGTTTACGCCTAAACAAATAACAGAATCATTGAGCAAAGTTGGTTTTTCTTCACCTCCTGATTGGCTAAAGCCGTTTAGCGTTTTATCTAATGGTCAAAAAATGAGGGCAGAACTTGCAAGACTAATTTTAGAATCTAATAAGCCTGTTTTATACGATGAATTTACCTCTGTAGTTGATCGACAAGTTGCCAAGATTGGCAGTGCTGCAATACAAAAATTTATTAGAAAAGAAAACAAACAGTTTATAGCTGTTTCTTGTCACTACGATATTGAGGCATGGCTAGAGCCTGATTGGGTATATGACGTTAATGAACACAAATTTTATCGGAGGTTACTTCGGCGACCCGATATACAAGTCGATATTCGCAAAGCAACTCAAGACGAATGGTCCTTATTTAAAGAGTTTCATTATTTGAGTGCGACACACAACACAGCAGCGCACAAATATATTGCTGAAATAAATGGACAACTTGTGGCTTGGTGTAGCGTTCTGCATTTTCCGCACCCTAGAGTTAAGAACATGAAAAAACTTCACAGAACAGTTGTTAAGCCAGATTATCAAGGGATTGGTTTAGGCTCAGTGTTGAGAAAAGTCATAGCTAAAACTTATAAAGATAAAAACTTTAGAGTAACAACAGCAATAAGTTCGCCTGCGCTTATCAACTCTATGAAAAATGATAAAAGTTGGGTAATGACAAGAAAACCATCAAGAGTAAGTAATACGTCTGCTAAAGGCGTAATGAAAGGGTCAACGTCTAACAAAAGATTAACAGCAAGTTTTGAATTTACAGGATAAGTTATGAAAGATAAAAAGCCAGCCAATCGACCATTGTTTGAAGTTAATTGGGAGCAAGTTGATAATATGTGCGGTATTCAATGCACAGGTGAAGAGATTGCTGCTGTTCTTGGTTGCGACTATGACACTCTTGCCTCTGCTTGTAAGCGTGAAAAAAAATGTAGTTTTTCGGACTATATAGCACAAAAGAGATCGTCAGGCAGAATGAGTCTTAGACGCAAACAGTACAGTACAGCTATGGAAGGCAACGCAACAATGCTTGTGTGGCTTGGCAAGAATTGGTTAAGTCAGTCAGATAAACTAGATACAACGTCCAGTGACGGCTCTATGTCGCCACCGACTACTATTAACTTGATTGCTAAAGAATTTGGTGATCTTTAAATGTCAGAAATAGACATTGAACTGCCACCTAAATTAGTTCCAATATTCCAAGGTGAGGCGAGAATACGCGCAGCCTATGGTGGAAGGGGTGGGGCCAAGAGTAGAGCCTTTGCATTAATGACTGCGGTGTGGGGTTTTAAATTTGGCATGAGTGGCCGCACTGGTCAGATACTTTGTCTGCGTCAATACATGAACAGTTTAAGTGAATCATCATTTGCTGAAATAAAGAACGCTATTCAGGCAGTGCCGTTTCTCAATAATTATTATGATTGTGGCGATCATTACATTCGCAGTAAAGACGGGCGTATTAGTTATAGCTTTGCTGGTCTAACGCGAAACATCGACAGCATTAAGTCTAAAGCCCGTATCTTGTTAGCGTTCATCGATGAAGCAGAAACAGTTAGTGAAGAGGCGTACATGAAGCTAATGCCGTCTATTCGTGAAGAGAATAGCGAGTGTTGGATTATCTGGAATCCGCAGTCTAAAACATCAGCGACAAATATACGCTTTCGCGAGAACAAGCCTGCCGATTGCAAAATCACTAAGATAGGCTGGCAAGACAACCCCTGGTTCCCAGAAGTTTTAAATAAGCAACGCTTAGAAGATTTGGAACAGCGGCCCGATACCTATGGTCATGTGTGGGAATCTGATTTTCTTGAGTTTCCAGAAGGTGCATTTTGGATACGAGAAATTAACGAGGCTCAATCGGATGGGCGTATAGGCAAGCTGCCAGTAGTTGCCTCACACCCTTGCATGACGTTTTGGGATATAGGCAGTAGTGACGGCTGTGCAATATTCGTTGTGCAAAAGGTTGGGCTTGAGTACAGGTGTATAAATTTCTATGAAGCATGGAATGAGCCATATAGTCATGCGGTTAAATGGTTACAAAGTTTGGACTTAGTGTTTGAAGATATGTATTTGCCACACGATGCCGATCATAAACGGCAAGGCGAACTAAAGAATAAAAGCCCCAAGGATATGCTTAAACAACTTATGCCTGGTGCAAACTGGCGAATAGTTCCACGAATCCAAGAACTAAACTGGGGTGTGCAACAGACTGCCGATATGTTTCCGTATATTTGGATTGATGATGAAAAGTGTGCAGCAGGGCTAGAACACCTCAAAGCCTACAGACGCAAATGGTCTAATAGTGAGCAACGCTGGTCGCACATACCCGATAAGTCTGAGGGTCACAGTGAAGCCGCAGACGCGCTTAGACAAATGGCACAAGCCTTTGCAGCAGGGTATTTAGGCCGTTCTAAGAAAAAGAATCGTGGAGCATTAAAGCGTAACGTGAAAGGTCTGGCCTAATAATGTTAATTTAATTGCAAAATATGGTATAATGCACTAACAATTTTACGGGTGCGCCATGATTACCAAAAAGCCTAAAAAGAAAGCTGTGAAAAAGCCAGCTAAAAAGCCAGCTAAGAAAGGGTATTACTCGTAATGGCTTTATTAAGTACAGCAAAAAAAGTTGCCACTGGCTTGCTTGATATGGACACATCATCACGCATTGCTAGAGCTAAAGAGCAGGGTTATTCATGGGCTAACCCACTAGAGCTAGAGTCAATAGGCTATTCTACAAAAGTAATTACAAATGGTTCACCAGAAGCGGTTAAATTCTCAAAGTATTTATCTGAGAAAGGCA
>Ga0206130_10009296_pt1 | contig 10331 bp, 8 predicted proteins | sample Helgoland_Spring_9_FD_148637 | JGI IMG/M metagenome (GOLD analysis project Ga0206130, IMG submission 148637) | Pelagic subsurface seawater microbial communities from Kabeltonne, Helgoland, North Sea - Helgoland_Spring_Bloom_20160512_1 | ecosystem: Environmental > Aquatic > Marine > Epipelagic ...
ACGGCAGGTCGGTTTATGCGTGCTGACTATGATTACTGTCCCGGCAATATCATTGGTGGTGTAGGTGAAGTTGGTGGCAGCCCAAGTGGCGCGATCATTGAACGAGGCAGTTCGGTGGATGGAGACTTACAGCGGTTTGCGGGTGGGACAATGATTTGTACTTCGAACGTGATTTCTGGTGACGCCAACATTGTTGTTGGAGTTGCGTTTAAATTGGCAACCCAAACGTGGAAATTCCTTAGTGGGTTTGTTGCAGCGCCAGTTGTGTCAGGTGGGGCTGTGAGTGATGTGGCGAACCTATGGGTTAGTGCAGGGCAAGCGACTACATCCGTTTCTAGCGCTGTGGCATTCGCCCATGTCAGTGCAACAGGTGGATCGCTTCAGTTGACTTCGATTGGGCGCTGGTTCTGATGGGTTTCCTATTGCGCCTAACCTGTAGAGGCCGCATTTTGGGCGCAAAAGGATCCATGTATGACTATCAAACGATTGCCCTTTGATCAGGCGGAATATGATCGCCGTCTTTTGATGACCCGTATGGCAATGGCGCTTGCGGGATTGGATGCTTTGTTTGTCAGTGATCCCGCAAATATGCAGTGGCTGACTGGTTATGATGCCTGGACGTTCAACCATCATCAGGGTGCGATTATTCTGCAGGATGCGGATCCAATTTGGTGGGGCCGTCAACAAGATACGCAAGGGGCAATGCGCACCGTCTGGATGCTGGAGGGTTGTGTGATCGGCTATGAAAGCGATCTTGTGAACTCAATGGAGCGCCATCCGATTGAAGACTTAGCGCGCCACATTAGTGGGTTGGGTATTCAAAACCTTGGTATTGAAATGGACAGTCAACATTTCTCTGCCAAAGGATTTTCAGTTCTTTTGCAGGCTCTACCTGATGTTGGTTTTGCTGACGCAACAGGAATTGTTAGCCTTCAGCGCGCTATCAAATCCGCACCTGAGATTGAGTTTATGCGTAAGGCAGCGACTATTTCTGATAGCGTCATGCAAGGTGTTATGAAGTATGCAGATATTGGCATGGCCAAGAACCAGCTGGTTGCATTGGCCTATCGTGATGCGATGCAAGGTGTAGATGATGCATGGGGAGATTACCCAGCGATGCCACCTATGTTGCCGTCAGGTTCTGACCCAGCTGCGCGCTTGCTGACGTGGAGTGGCAGTCCGTTGGTTGCTGGGGAGGACATGATTTTTTCATTCTCAGGATGCTACCGTCGCTATCATGCGCCACTTTGCCGGACCATTTTTCTTGGTGAAGTGTCAGTTGAAAAGCGTTGCGCCGAAGCTGCTTTGATCGAAAGTTTGGACGCCGGAATTGCTGCTGCAACAGCAGGAAATAGGGTTAGCGACGTGGCTAAAGCCTTGGCGGGTCCATTGGGAGATGGCGACGATATCGGTAAAGGGTTTGGTGGATTGATTGGCGTAGCCTATCCACCAAGCATGACAGATGATGTGATTTCATTGAATGCTGATAGCGAAGCAATTTTAGAGCCGAATATGACGTTTCATGTCTGCCCAACTCTGAGTGTTTCAGGTGCTAATGTAGGAATAGGTCAGAGTATTCGAATCGCTGAGGATGGGGCAGCAGAGGTATTTGGTGGCGTATCTCCTAAATTTGCCACCAAATAGAGTTAACTAGGACGCTTCTTTCAGAAGGTTCAAGTTCTTCATCTGCACATAGGCCTCGTCTAGTGCTAGGCGTGCACGCTGGCCAACCAACTTGATCTCTTCTGGAGTGATCACGAGTGGTGGTGAGATGATCAGGCGGTCATAAACGTGGCGCATAATCAGGTTGTTGGCAAAGCTGCGTTCGCGGCACAAGTAGCCTGCTGTTCCAGCGTCAGCTGCAAACTTGGCGCGTGTTTCTTTGTTTGGTGTTAGGGCAAGTGATCCCATCATGCCGATTATTTTTGTTTCACCAACCAGCGGGTGATCGTCCAGACCATTCCACATTTCGGCAAGGGCAGGAGCCGCCACATTACGGACGTGATCGAGAACGTTTTCTTCTTGCAGGATACGCAGGTTTTCGAGCGCCACAGCGGCCGCCACAGGGTGGCCAGAATACGTATAACCGTGATTGAATTCGCCAGAATTGATCACCGTAGCGATTTCATCAGAAACGATTGAACCGCCAATGGGTTGATAGCCAGAACTAAGCCCTTTCGCGATGGTCATGATGTCTGGGCGAATGTTTACTGTCTCTGACCCAAACCAGTTCCCTGTGCGGCCAAAGCCACAGATTACTTCGTCTGCGATCAACAGGATCTCATATTTATCGCAGATGCGTTGGACTTCGGGCCAGTAGGTTTCTGGTGGGATTATTACGCCACCAGCACCTTGGATGGGTTCCGCGATAAAGGCGGCAACACGATCCTCGCCCATGGCGAGGATCGTTGTTTCTAGTTCTTTTGCGCAGGCCAAACCAAAATCGTTGGGTGTTGCGTCGCCACCCTCTGCCCACCAATGCGGCTGATTGATGTGCGTGATGTCAGGGATCGGCAGGCCACCTTGAGCATGCATAGGGCTCATGCCGCCAAGTGATCCAGAACCAACTGATGAACCGTGGTATGCATTCTTACGGCTGATCACGACGGTTTTTGAAGGTTTGCCTTTCATCGCCCAATATGTGCGTACCATGCGCAGATTGGTGTCATTCGCTTCGGAACCAGAACCTGCAAAGAACACGTGGTTCAGGTGAGCAGGAGCAAGTGTGGCGATCTCTTTGGCAAGTGCAATTGCGGGCACGTGGGTCGTCATAAAAAAGGTGTTATAGTACGGCAGTTCTTTCATCTGACGGGCTGCCACTTCGGCCAGTTCTTCGCGTCCATAACCGATGTTTACACACCAAAGACCAGCCATGCCGTCTAAGATTTTGTTGCCTTCGCTGTCGTGCAGATAAACACCGTTTGCTCGGGTAATGATCCGAGCGCCTTGCGTCGCCAATTCATTATTTGTTGTGAACGGGTGCATGTGGTGGGCAGCGTCTAAGGCCTGCAGTTCAGCAGTGGGTAGGTGATTGGTTATGGCGGGCATTAGACTTTCCTTTGAAAGCGGGCTTTGGTTAAGGCCGAGTGTATTTGAGCCGAGAATATGATCAATCACTGCCAAGTCAACACAGGTATCGCACCAACAAATGGTTGATTTGTGCGGGTGATCCAAAGTTGAAACATAAGAAGTCTTGATCAAGAGAGTAAAACTTGATCAAGTTGGCCTAAGTCGGGACCAACCCGACCCGAAACACGGGAGACTAAAATGAAACAAATGCTAAGCACCGTTGCCGTATTGGCAATCGCTTCCACGGCCGCATGGGCTGAAGAAGTTCGGGTTTATAACTGGTCCGATTATATTGATGAAGAATTGCTGACCAAATTTGAAGCAGAGACCGGCATCAAGCTGATCTATGACGTCTTTGACAGCAACGAAGTTTTGGAAACCAAAATGTTGGCTGGTTCATCTGGCTATGACGTTGTGGTGCCGTCAGGTGAATTTTTGCAGCGCCAAATCACAGCGGGTGCTTTCCAACCGCTTGATATGTCGAAGCTGCCAAATGCTGTGAACCTGTGGGACGTGATCAAAGATCGCACTGCTCAGTATGATGCGGGCAATGTCCATTCTATAAACTACATGTGGGGCACTACTGGCCTTGGCGTTAACACTGGTAAAGTTGCTGAAATTTTAGGTGCCGACGCGCCGATCTCATCACTTGAATTGGTGCTAAACCCAGCGAATATGGAAAAATTGGCTGAATGTGGTGTTCATTTCTTGGACGCGCCATCTGAAATGATCCCTGCTGCGTTGCAATACATCGGTGAAAACCCAGACAGCCAAGACTCTGATGTGATCAAAAAAGCTGAGGCTGTATTGTCAGCCGTGCGCCCGTACATCACCAAATTCCACAGCTCTGAATATATCAACGCTTTAGCGAACGGTGACATCTGCGTCGCCTTTGGTTGGTCCGGTGATATCCTTCAGGCTCGTGATCGTGCTGCTGAAGCCGAAAACGGTGTAGAGATCGCATACAACGCCCCATCTGAGGGTGCATTGATGTGGTTTGACCAAATGGCGATCCCAGTTGATGCGCCGAACCCTGATGCGGCTCATAAATTTTTGAACTTCATTATGGATGCGCAAAATATGGCGGATGCTTCAAACTATGTTTATTACGCCAACGGTAACAAAGCTTCGCAAGAATTTTTGGTCGAAGACGTAATCGGTGACACGGCAATCTATCCAGATGCTGCAACACTGGAAAATCTGTACACTAAAGGTCCGTATGGACAAAAAGTTCAGCGCGTTGTCACGCGCATGTGGACCAAGATCAAATCTGGTACCTAAGACTCTAAGGACGGGGCGCAGCCTGTGTTGCGCCCCACTTTCATATTCAAGGATTGTTTATGGTAGAGACTGTTTTCGAACCTTGGGCCGATCCTAACGCGGACCCACTTATTTCATTCAAAAACGTGACAAAAATTTTTGGCGACTTTGTTGCCATTGATGATTTGACGTTGGACATCTTTGAGCGTGAGTTTTTTGCCTTGTTAGGGCCATCGGGCTGCGGCAAAACGACCATGATGCGTATGCTGGCGGGGTTTGAAAACCCCACGTCGGGTTCGATGTCATTGTCTGGTCATGACATCGCGGGGATTCCACCGAACAAGCGGGCTGTAAACATGATGTTTCAATCCTACGCATTGTTTCCGCATCTTTCCGTTTGGGAGAACATCGCCTTTGGGTTGCGCCGTGACGGCGTCGCCAAAGATGTGTTACATACCCGCGTTGAAGAGATGCTTAAACTGACGCGGTTGGAAAAATTTGGACGACGCAAACCACATCAGATTTCTGGTGGGCAACGCCAACGTGTTGCATTAGCCCGCTCATTGGCCAAGGCACCAAAGTTGTTGCTGTTAGATGAACCTCTTGGAGCGTTGGACAAGAAGCTGCGCCAAGAAACACAGTTTGAGCTGATGGATATTCAGGAACAGACGGGCACGACCTTTGTAATTGTCACCCACGATCAAGAAGAGGCAATGACGGTTGCATCCCGCGTTGCTGTTATGGACGAGGGACGCATTATTCAGGTTGCTACTCCTGAGAAAATTTATGAAGGACCCAATTCTGTTTATGTTGCTGATTTTATTGGTGACGTGAACATTCTGACCGGTCCAGTTAAGGCGGTTGGTGCCGACACATATTTACTGGATTTTGATGGGATGGAGCCAATGACCGCAGCCAGTGACCGAACCTTTGCTGAGGGTGCAACCGCACACTTGGCAATTCGCCCGGAGAAAATTGGCATTCACGTGGAACGCCCTGAAGGGCCCAATTCTGTACAAGGCAAGGTACTGGATATCGCGTATTTAGGTAACTTAAGTACCTATCACGTGCAGTTGCCGAACGGTCAAATCATTAAAGCGCAAACTGCAAACACACGTCGTGTTTCACGTCGCGCGTTTACATGGGAAGATCCTGTTTGGGTTAGTTGGAGCGCCACAGCTGGCGTTCTTTTGGATCGCTGATTTGAGACGCTTTGTCCTCATCTCCGTGCCATATTTATGGCTGCTGACCTTGTTCCTGATTCCGTTTGTAATCGTTTTTAAAATAGCGTTGTCTGACGCTGCGCTGGCGATCCCGCCCTACATGCCTACGATGAAAGACGGTTTAAGCGCGATGTTATCGCAGCTGGATTTTGAGAATTTTGTATTCTTGACTGAAGATGACTTGTATTGGAAGGCGTACTTAAGCAGTCTTAAAATCGCGTTTATCTCAACCGTTCTGACGCTGCTGTTAGGCTACCCAATTGCATACGCGATGGCACGCGCCCCTCACGAGTGGCGGGCTACCTTGATGATGCTTATTATCCTACCATTTTGGACCAGTTTTTTGATCCGCGTATATGCATGGGTGGGGATTCTAAGCACGGAAGGTCTGTTGAACCGCTTCTTGTTTTGGATCGGGGCAATCAGTGAGCCGTTGATGATTTTGAACACATCCACGGCCGTCTATATTGGTATCGTTTACACCTACATACCGTTTATGATTTTACCGATTTACGCGGCGCTTGAACGTCTTGATGCTTCGCTAATCGAAGCGGCTGAAGATCTGGGCTGTTCAAGGGTGAAAGCGTTTTGGTTGATCACAATTCCACTGTCTAAAGGTGGCATAATTGCAGGATGTTTCTTAGTTTTCATTCCAGCGTTGGGCGAGTTTGTGATCCCATCATTGCTGGGTGGATCTGGTACTTTGATGATTGGTAAGGTGCTGTTTGAGGAGTTCTTTTCGAACCGAGATTGGCCAGTTGCGAGTGCGGTTGCAGTAATCTTGCTAATAATTTTGATCATCCCAATTATCCTGTTTCAACGAAATGAACAACGCCAACAGGAGGCCGACGGATGAACCGCCTAAGCTCATTTAATGTTGTGTCTCTGACATTTGGCTTTGCGTTTTTATATCTGCCGATGCTGATCCTCGTGATCTACAGTTTCAACGAATCAAAATTAGTAACTGTTTGGGCTGGATTTTCAACCAAGTGGTACGGCGAGTTGCTGAGTAATGAAGCCTTTCTTGACGCTGCATGGGTGACGTTGAAAGTGGCTGTGATCTCGTCATCAATTGCGACCGTGTTAGGCACGATGGCAGCTTATACTCTGGTCAGGGGTGGCCGTTTCTTTGGGCGAACTTTGTTTTCTGGAATGATCTATGCGCCACTGGTTATGCCTGAAGTGATTACGGGGCTTTCCCTGCTCTTATTATTCATTAGCATTGGTATGGATCGAGGTGTCGTAACAATCATGTTGGCACACACAACTTTTTCGATGTGTTTTGTCTCGGTCGTTGTTTCGTCGCGGTTGGCAACGTTTGATCGTTCATTAGAAGAAGCCGCGCTTGATTTAGGTGCATCTCCTTTTGAAGCTTTCAGAATAATTACGCTACCAATTATTGCACCTGCGGTTGTTTCTGGTTGGTTGCTGGCGTTCACGTTGTCTTTGGATGATTTAGTTATAGCATCATTTTCTACCGGACCATCAGCGACAACTTTGCCCATGAAAATATGGTCATCGGTTCGAATGGGAGTGAGTCCCGAAATTAATGCACTTAGCTCAATTTTGATAGGATTGGTTGCAAGTGGGGTTATTTTGGCCTCATTAATTTTAAAACAGCGTACAGTTCGTTTAAAGAGAGAAAAGCGAGTGGGAGGAAAAGTTAGAAAAGCAAATTAAAGAGTTTTTTGAGAGATTTGATCGGTTAAAATTTTTACTACATTTAAATGTAAATGATTTGCTATTTTACTGACTCAAAACTTAGTGTTTGTCTGGTTTAAAATTTTTGTATTTAATTAAAAGTATTGGTTGAAATTTCAGATTTGTATTCATCGAATAGTTTGAGGTAAAATTGAAAACTGCTCTAGAATAAAATTCTGTACTTTTTTAGATTTTTAGATTTTTTTGTAAAAGGAAGTAATGAATTCGAAAAGGAACTAAAGTTGAATCTCTTAAACCTATCGTTCGAAGAGTTAATGGTACTTAAAAATGATGTTGCAATGGCCATTGCTAATTTTGAAAAGCGTAAAAAAGAAGAAGTCCTGGCTGAACTAAAAGAGTTGGCCCGATCAAGAGGTTTTTTGCTTGAAGATTTTCTGGATAACAAGAAAAATAAGAAAAAATCTGTTGTTGCGAAGTTTGCAGACCCAACTAACCCAGAGAGCACATGGTCTGGTCGCGGGCGTAAGCCTAAATGGGTAGTTGAGGCATTAGCAAGTGGTCGTCAGTTAGAGGATTTTACTCTTAAATAGTTTTGTATAGCTTTCTTCACCAGTTTTAATACTTTGGAACACTGCTAAATGCTGTGATTGTTCTTAAGGAATTTTATTGCTGTTGTTTGTGAGGGTCAGAATGGTAGTTCATAGTGAATAGGTCTTGGAAAATACAGAGTTTCATTGCGTAACTTTAGCTTTAGCAAGTAGTTGTCAATTTATAGATGAAAATCAGTTATCTTGTTAAATTTTTTCATTCACCTATAAACATGCAAGCCCAAATTTATTAAATAAATAGCTGAAAATATTATAAAAATATTGGGGAAGGCAAATAACTTTTATATTTCCTATTGGATTAATTGATCAAAAACGAAAAAGCTTTACATCTGTAAAGATAAAATAAGTATCAAAAAGAGACTAAACTGGTAGCGGTGCCACCTGAAGGCATTAGGAAAGAGAAAGGCATGTTAGCTTAATGTGTTTCAAAGAAGATGGTGTGAGTGGGAAAGTTTACGTTAATATAGATCTGTTAGGTCTGGTGTTTGAATATTAGCGTTTTAACTTAGTTTATTCTAGCATTGAGCGGCTTATTCGTCTTAATGCTGAGTGGTTTGGTAACGCGCAAGACTTGAGGGTGAAAGCGCTGGTATTTTAAAGTTTCTTGAGGGAACGATGGGATGAGAGTCTAGTAATGAGATTTTATGAGCGCGTTCCAGAGAGTGCGTTGCCCAGGCTAATTTAGTACTTTTTGACCATCAATTGGATTGCCAATTTTTTATAATTTAATTGCTTGGCGTCCGGTTCTTCGTAAGCGTTAGTTGTAGAGCTGGGATCGCATGTTTTAATGAATCTGGCGCAATTCGCAGGCAGGAAATTTTTCGAGTGAGTTTACGATGGAATTTGGAATAATCGCCGAGTGGCTGCTGGAATTGGCCTCGTTTTTCAAAGACAACGATAGTGTTGGATTCATTATTTTTTGCTTTTTGTGTGCACTGATCGTTTCTGTAATGTGTGCTTATTTCGGTGACGCACACAAGAATTATTGCCTGCGCGTGGCGGGCAAGCGCCTACGCGGATATCCGGGAAATGTGCGTGATGCAGGTGAAAAGTGGAGGGTGCTTGTCGATATAAAGTCTCTTCTAAATCGTTACGAATTCCCACAGATTCATGCGCAGTGGGCCCAGTTCGAAAACGTTCTGGGTGAGGACACTCGGCAAGATCTCAAATCTGACGTGGAGGCGCACCAAATTTTCACGAGTGATCGCCTTGGCATGATCCCAGGCAAGTGGTACATACTTTCACGACTTTTCGTATCTGTGGGTCTGCTATTGACGTTTCTGGGTCTGGTGGCTGTACTCCAGGAGACGGGGCAGGCGATACGTCAGGCCCTTGCCGAGCAAAGTGATGTGCAATCCGCATTGGCGGATTTGCTCAGCATAGCTTCTGGAAAGTTTCTTATCTCTCTTTCAGGCCTTTTTTGCTCAATTACATTGAACCTCACAATAGAGGCACGTAAGAGCTTGAATTTGCGTGATATTGAGGCTTTCACCAGTGAGTTGAGTCTTTTGGTGCGGTACGTACCTTCTGAAAAAATCCTGTCGGAAATGCTCGAGGAAATCCAATGGTGGAAGTTGGGTAAAGAGCGCAATGTTTAGGCGACAGAATCAAAATCTGCCACAGGAGGAAAGCGAAAATATATTCGTTAGCATGACAGACCTAACGGTCTCGCTTTTACTTATCGTACTGGTCATTCTGGGTGTCTTCGCAGTTACCCTAGGGCAGTCTGTCAGACGTGCAGAGCTCGAGACAGTTCAGAGGGAAATTGATACGCTGAAGATGCAGAACGTATTCTTGGTCGACGATTTGCGAGATGCAAATTCGCAGTTAGTCAGTGAGGCGGAGGCGCTCAAAATGGCGCAGAATAGTGGTGCTGTACTTGAGGGGAGAATCGACGAACTGGAGGGAGAAAACTTCTCTTTGTTGCGGCAACTTAAGTTGTCGAAGCAGTTGCGAAATAATTTGGAGACTTTGTATAGCCTCGCAAATTCTCGCGAGGCGGTGCTATCTGCCAGGGTGGATGAACTTAGTGATCGCCTGTCAATAGTTGTTGAGAAGTCGTCCAATTTAGCTAGCGATATGTTGACGTCTGAGGGATTTCTTCGCACTACTAAAAGCCAATTACGTGCCGAAATCGAGCGTGGTAACAAATTGGCAGCAACGTTGGCGCAACTCGCAGGGCAGAATGACAGTTTATTGAGCGAGCACGCATTGGCGCTTGCTGATCGTAATTGGGTGATCCTGAGCCTGCAGCGGAAATTAAATGTAGTGTACAGTGATGTCAGGCACCTGAGAGACATTCTGGTGGACCGCGATACGCAATTAGCAGGAGCCATAAAGACACTCAGTGCTGCGCAGAGGGGTTTCGAGGCGAGACTGGCGTCAGTGACCGAGGAGTTGGAGGATCAGCGTCAAAAAATGAATCGCCAGCGAGAAATCATTTTGTCTTACAGGGATGATTTGCAAGCCATGGAACTGCTATTAGTCGGTAAAGATAAGGAACTGAAGG
>Ga0206130_10009297_pt1 | contig 10330 bp, 6 predicted proteins | sample Helgoland_Spring_9_FD_148637 | JGI IMG/M metagenome (GOLD analysis project Ga0206130, IMG submission 148637) | Pelagic subsurface seawater microbial communities from Kabeltonne, Helgoland, North Sea - Helgoland_Spring_Bloom_20160512_1 | ecosystem: Environmental > Aquatic > Marine > Epipelagic ...
CCAACCAATCGACTTTAGGGGAATCTGAGGATAGTATTATTAATCGTCTCGAGCGAGTGATTAAAAAAGTTCGTGATCATGAGCGTAACGCACGGCTGAAGCTTATCGAAGACGATCCTCAAATGGTGGCTGATAAGATTGCCCGCGCATACGGGCTACTCAAACATGCCTATGTCATAGATTCTAAGGAAGCACTCACACACCTCTCACTTATCCGGCTGGGAACAGACTTGAAATGTTTTCCATACGAAACCATTCAACTTTGTGATACCCTGCTAATGGATATTGAGCCGGCCCATCTGCAGCATCAAGCAGGACGCAGCCTAACACCAGAGGAGCGTGATACAAATCGTGCTAAAATCATCCGTGACTGTTTGCATTCTTTGCCAAACCCTGATATATGTTTTATTAACTAATTTAATTTGCCTATAAGGCATCTCACCAACTATGAATAACTTTACTCCAAGAGCCCAGCAAGTCCTAGCACTCGCCCGAAAAGAAGCTGATCGCTTCAACCACAATTACGTCGGCACCGAACACATTCTATTAGGCTTAATCAAACTTGGCCAAGGAGTCGCTGTGAGTGTGTTACAGAACATGGGACTTGATCTTGATACCGTGCGTATCGAAGTGGAAAAACAAGTTGGCTCAGGCCCCGAGAATAAAATTGCGGGAAACATCCCCTACACTCCGCGGGTCAAGAAGGTTTTGTCGCTCTCGAACAAAGAGGCTCAGCAACTTGATCATTCTTATGTAGGAACTGAGCACTTATTGTTAGGCCTGCTTCGAGAAGGTGAGGGTGTTGCTGCCCGCGTGTTGACCAGCCTAGAGGTGGACATCAACCAGACACGCCAAGAAATCCTTGCGGAAATCGATCCGAATTTCAGCCCTGAAGAGCTTGGCACAGAGTTTGATGAGTTTGATGATGATGCCGATGAGATGGTTGCCGAGGAAGATGGTAAAGGAAAGACGCCTGCGCTCAAAGCATTTGGACGTGATCTAACGAAGTTGGCGGATAAAGATAAACTCGACCCAGTTATCGGACGCGAATCCGAGATTGAGCGTGTCATTCAAATCCTCTGTCGCCGCACTAAAAACAACCCCGTACTCATTGGTGAAGCCGGTGTTGGAAAAACGGCGATTGTCGAGGGATTAGCACAGGAGATTGCCAGCGGCAATGTTCCTGAGCTCCTGCGTGATCAGCGTGTTGTGACTCTTGACCTTGCTCTCATGGTTGCTGGCACCAAATACCGTGGCCAGTTTGAAGAGCGTATCAAGGCGGTGATGGATGAAATTCGTAAGGCGGGAAATATCATTCTCTTTATCGACGAACTTCACACCATCGTGGGTGCCGGATCCGCCGAGGGTGCCATGGACGCCTCGAATATTATCAAACCCGCACTTTCGAGATCAGAACTTCAATGCGTGGGTGCCACCACGATGAACGAATACCGCAAGTTCATCGAGAAAGACTCAGCTCTCGAGCGCCGATTCCAGAAGGTTAAGGTAGAGGAACCGTCCCAAGAAGATGCCATCGCTATTCTGAAGGGTCTCCAGTTTAAGTATGAGGAGCACCACAAGTCGAGTTACACACCAGATGCCATCGAGGCTGCGGTGAAATTGTCATCACGCTACCTTTCAGATCGATTCCTTCCCGATAAGGCGATTGATGTGTTAGACGAGGCTGGTTCTCGTGCTCGTATTGGTCAGATGACTCGCCCCCCTAAACTAAAGAATCTAGAGGCAAAAATAGGTGATATTCAAGAAGACAAGGTGGCTGCTATCAATGAGCAGAATTTTGAAAAAGCCGCATCGATGCGTGATGCTGAGAAGCAGGCAAAAAAAGAGCTCGAGGAAATCGTCGCCACCTGGCGCGCCGAGAGCGAAGAAACCATCGTTGAGGTTGGCGAAGATGAAATCATGGCGGTCATTTCCAAATGGACGGGCGTACCACTTCAGCGCATGGAAGAGAAAGAAGCTCAGAAGCTACTCAAAATGGAGGAGCAACTCAAGAGCCAGGTCATCGGCCAAGATACGGCTGTCGTGACTATCTCGAAAGCTCTACGTCGTTCGCGAGCCGACCTCAAAGACCCGCGCCGTCCGATCGGGTCATTCCTATTCCTCGGACCTACTGGTGTGGGTAAAACTTATCTGGCACGCAACCTTGCTGAGTTCATGTTCGGTGATGCCGACTCCCTGATCCAGATTGACATGTCCGAGTACATGGAGAAATTCTCCACTTCTCGCCTGATTGGATCTCCTCCAGGATATGTCGGCTACGAGGAGGGCGGACAGCTTTCTGAGGCTGTTAGACGCCGTCCTTATTCAGTCGTTCTGTTTGACGAAATTGAGAAAGCCCACCCAGATGTGATGAATTTGCTCCTGCAAATTCTTGAAGAGGGCATGGTCACTGATTCGTTTGGTCGAAAAATTGACTTCCGTAACACCATCATCATTCTCACCTCGAATGTTGGTGCCTCTAGCATCAAACGCCAAACCTCGCTCGGCTTCGGTGCTATGCAAGAGGACGAGGCTGATTTCGATGGGATGAAGGAAAAAATTCTCGATGAGGCGAAGAAGCAGTTTAAGCCTGAGTTTCTCAATCGTCTCGACGACACCGTGGTATTCCATATGCTTGAGAAAAAGGCACTCAACGTCATTGTCGATCTCGAGTGTAGCAAGCTCTTCGCCCGCCTTGAAGACAAAAGTATCACTCTGAAAATGGACAAGAATGCCCGCGAGTTTCTTATGGAGAAGGGATATGATCCTAACTACGGGGCGCGTCCGATGCGTCGTGCTGTGGAGCGCTACATTGAGGACCCCCTTGCTGAGGCACTGTTGCGGGCAGACATCAAGGAGGGTGACACCGTCAAAGTCACCCGTAGAAAAGATGCTAAAGAGCTAACATTTAAACCGGCGCGACCGAAAGGGAAAGCGAAAGCCTAACTTGTTTTATGCTAACCAACTACCGCTTATCTCACTGCTGTGAGATAAGCTTTTTTTGTCATCATGAAGCTTTACTTGACGACTCTGCTTTACAAGGGCACACATGTGGATGATCAAATTTTTACACACCCGTATCCGTGTTTCTAATCCCGAGGCAAGCATTGCATTCTATCAGAAAATAGGTTTTGAGCTGGGTGAACAAAAAACCTCGCCGCAGGGCAACCAACTCGTATTTCTTCATCTTCCGGGTAACGAGCACTTCCTAGAGCTGACCCACTCGCCGGACTACAAAGTCGATTTCCCCGAGGACCTGATGCACACCTGCGTGGGGGTGACTGATATCGTGGAATACTGTGACAAACTGGAAAACGACGGCATTGAAATCTGGCCGGGCCAATGGCGGGAAAAATTCACCTCAGGCGAACGCAAGATGGCATTTGTCACCGACCCCGATGGCTACGAAGTGGAAATTCTCGAGCAGTAAACCACTTACAGCTTTCTACTGACTGACTGCTAGGAATTTGATTTTTTGGTTAGATGATCGAGGGGGATTTCATGGGGTGAAAAGGGGGTGTCAGTGCAGCTGACTATTTATACACCAACCAGGCGGTCGCTTTGGTGTCTTTGTCGGCAGTGAGCTCGATTCTTTTCTGGTCGTAGCCGGTCATCAGGTAGGGGTCGGATGGCACACCGGCGTTGACTTGGGTATCTTTCCAAGGGCCCCCTACACCGACGGGTTTGCCAAAGGCCCAGAGGTCATCAATACCGCCAAACCAGAGTGCAGTCTTGCCGTCGTCTGACTTGTAAACATGGGTGGATTCTTGCGCGTCGGCTTTGAGGCCTGCGAGAACCAGTAAGCCATTCCAGGTGGTGAAGTCACTGATCTGTCGGTTGTGGGTGCAGACGGGGCGCATCTTAGTGTAGAGGGCAGGAGCACCGACAATCCAGAAGGGGACCTCGTAAAAAGTTCCGTGGATGTTAGCCATCAAACGCTCGGACTCGACCTCGCGGTGCATACGCGGGTGGCCGAAGCTGAAGGGGCGATCGTAGGCAGCAGGTCCCTTGGGAAGGCGTAGCACGGTGCGCTTGCCTTGTTTGCCGACGATGGCACGGCTCTCCTTACTGACCAAGATGACCGAAGCATCATCCACCGAGAACTCTGCGTGAGGGGTCAGTTTTTCAGCCAATTTTACGTTGGGTTTCGTTACCTGAAACTCAAAACCAAACTGGGTGAAGTCATAGTTTTGACTGCCGTTGATTACGTTTAGGTGACGGTTGTCCTTCGCGGGGAAGAGTAAGGCACTGTTGATCTTGGTATCGTTTGTTCCCGCGATCGCTTGGAAAATCTCAGATCCCTCGTTGGGGTCGCGGTATTGGTCGTCACTGAAGTGGAGGGACACGGTCGCCTTGCAGTTCCGATCGCTATGCACTCGGATCCACTGGGCTTTTAAATCCTCAGGTAAGATGTGGTGTGTGTAGCCATTCACGTGGATGCGTTGGTAGTTCTCAAACTTGCCCTTGCCTTCGCGGTCAATTTGTAGCGTGAAGGTAACGGGTTTGTCCGAGGCAAGGTGCACGATACGTCGTGGAAAACCATGGATCAAAAACGGATCGGAGGAGACGCCTGCCGCAACTGCGTCATCCATATAAATCGAGCCAGCGGCATTGCGCGGACCCCACTTTTTCAAGTCGTCGATTTGGCCAAACCACAGATTGGACTGGGGCTGGCCAGTCAACGGATTGCCCTGAATACTTGCCTCATCGGTAGCGAGCACGAGCTGGCTGTTCCATTGGCAGAAATCAGGGATGTAGCGGATGTGGCTGGCGATGGGTTCAATACCGGCAGTGTTCGTGGCGGTGAAGTTTTTGGGGAAACTGAAGAACATGCCGTGCATGTCCATGAGCAGGTTCTTTTCTCCGATGTCTCGGATACGTGGCCACTCGGTGAACCAGCCGTGTTTGGCGTCATTGTTGAGGCAGCCTTTGGGGAGCAGGAAGGTCTCGAATGTTCCGTTCTCCATGACCTGCAAACGGAGCGAGCGTTTATCCCAACCGATGGCCCATACGGGATCTTCTTTGCCGTTCGCTGTCGGGCAGACGCCTTCGGGGCCAGTTACTTCTGTATACTGGCGACGCTCAATAATTTCCCAAGCTGATCCATCAAAGGTGGCCAGACAGCCCCGGTCTTCGCTTCCGATGTTTTTGAATTTCGAAGAAACCTTCCAATGCTTTGCTGATTCCACGCTTTCGCCATTGTTGCTGACAACCACCTTTCCCTGAGATGTGTATCCTCCCTTACCGTGATACCCGGGGATGGGGTCATGGAATAGCTTCTTAAATTTCAGGGTATGGACGTTGACCTCATAGAACATGTTCTCCATGTCGAAGAGGTAGATATAGTTTTCCGGGTCCGTCAGGTGACGCATGATGGCTGTGACACGAGCGGGCATTTTTTCGGGATCGATGACGCGGATCTTGCCTTTTTGATCAACGGCGTAGTGAGCGATAAAGAGCTGGCCGGATTCCTTATGAATCATTCGTGCCGCCGGGGTGCCGCCGACACTTTCGGCATGAATGGTCATGTTCATGTCCTTGTCGATGGAGTAGAGTTTGTGATCAGATCCTCTGGGCATGTGCGGGGCGTAGCTTACCATCCAGAGCTTGTCCGCCCAAGGAATAACTGCTCCGATGCCGCATTCTTCGTGTCTGTTCTTGAAGAACTTGCCATCCTTGCGGCTCTGGGAATAGGTGGTGAGGTGGGGGTAGACGCCGCTGATTTTTCGGGTGCCCGAGGTGGCCACCATTTGATCCTCGCCCTTGACTGAGTCAAATTCCACACTGGCAGTTCCGCGGTCAGTGCTTTGCTGAGCAAAAGCTAGTCCTGTGGAGATGATGGATAGGTATATTACTAAAGAGTTAAGTGAGCGAAGTGAGTGAAGATCCATGGCGTGATGATGCGTAGTTATTGTACTAGGTAGTGATGCTCAGGCAAGATGTTGAAAGACAGAGCGGCTGTATTCTCATCAATATGACTTGTATTGTCTTACCTGTGGTGGTGTCAGTAACTTGGGTGTTGTTGCTGTTTTCTACCCATACGATTTTGCTGGTCGAGACTGACTGCTAGGAGCCTGTCGGAGTTAGCGCAAGTTTTGTGGAAAATTCAGCGGCCAAGTAAAGTGACCGCGGGAAGATCGCATGGATGATTTCACCAAACCTGCCGCCCACTGGTGAGATTCCAGAGGGTTTACTGCTCATGGAGGCCGATTTCGGGCAACCCGCTCCTTTCTTAGCACTTTCAGGCCATCCGGTGGAGGCGTCTGAGGTTGTAGGCCAGGCAAACCAGCGTCCATTCGCCCGACACCTTCTCTTTGCCGCGTAGACTGAACCCGCGAAAGCCCATCGCGGCTTTGATGATCCCAAAGACAGGTTCGACGGTGTAGTTGCGCCTTCCATACAATGCCTTGCCCTCCTCTGTGCGTAGCTTGTCGCGCATCGCCACGAGTCTCTCGTCGGCGGGCTCCTTCACCGATCGCTCGCTTGCGCTGCCCGGCCGGAAGTCGTAGTGGCGCTCATTGTGGGCATCCTCGCGATGCACGCTGCAATAGATCTCCACGCCTTCTTGTTCCAGGTGATCGAAGGAGTCGGCGTTCACATAGCCGGCATCGGCGAGGACTGATGCAGGCTTGCCTAACTGGCTGGGGATGCTGGCCACGCCGTTTTCCAGCTCCGCGTAGTCGCTCGCACTCTGGCTAACATGCTGGCCAACGATGAGTTGACTGCCGTCTGCGTCCACCGCGGCCTGCGCATTGTAACTCTGGGTGAAACTTGCCCGCTTGTTTTTGCGCATAATCCGCGCATCGGGATCACTCAGGTTAGACTGCTCTTTGGAGTCTTCAGCTTTTTTGTCCGGTCGTCTAGGCTCTCTGCCGGTGCATTTCTTGCCGGTCTTCTTTTCCTTCTCGCGCCGCTCGGTCTTCTTTTCTTCATACTTGGCCTCGGCCTTTTGCTGGCGTTTGCGGGCTCTGAGTTCGAGTTCCTCAATGGCCTGCTCCATCTTGCTGGCGAGTTTTTCGCGGCGAGCGATTTCCTTGGGAAGCTTCTGGCTATCCTGGTCCTCGGCATCAGCTGTTTCCGCCTGCGCGAGTAACTCGTCGATATCCAGTCGGAGTTGCTCGCGGATTTCCACTGCCCGCTGGTAACTGACGTTCTGATCAATGGACGCATTGGCCTTCAGGTGGGTGCCATCCAGTGAGACGTTGCCGAGCTTGAGCAACTTGAGTTCTCGGGCCAGCTCCAACACATCGACAAAACTCTCTCGGAAAGCCTCGAGGTTCTCGCGGCGGAACTTGCAGATCGTGTCGTGATCCGGATGGGTGCCCGCCGTCAGGTAACGGATCGCTACGTCACGATGGGTGGCTCGTTCGATCTTTCGGGAGGAAAACAGACCGTTGGCATAGCTGTAGATCAGCAGCGCCAGCATCATGTGGGGCGGAAACTGTTTGGCTCCGGTGCCCCGGTGATTAACGCGAAAGCTCTCCAGCGGCAGTCGATCCACTGCCTCGATCACAAAGTGGACCAGGTCGTCCTCGGGAACCCACTCACGCAGGTCAGGAGGCAAAAGCATCGGAGTATTACGGTCTACGGAAACAAAGCGTGCGGCCATGCGCTGAGGCTACCAAATTATCGGACCGATGCAAAGTCCGACAGGCTCCTAGATATTTTTATTCCTAGGCTCAGCATGACTAGTATGCGAGCAGTGGCTGTGACGGTCGCATTGGAGAGGCGCACGAACAAGCTTTGTAGATCACATAACTTTGTTAAGTCTTGCTTGGTTTTGTGAGTATTGTTCGAAGCATTGAACGATACGATTGTTGTTTTTGAAGCCACAAATAGGAGCCGTCACAAGTCATAAATTTTACCATTAAGCCGCTAAGATCGATATCTTAGTAACAAATGAAGCAATGTTGGATGGAATGAAGCTGAAAACTGTTCAGTCTTTCCGAGTCAGTTCTACAAACACATCTTCTAGCGTGGCGGTGTGACGGTGTAGCGTGCGAATTGGCCAGCCGTTTTGGTTGGTGAGGTTGGCAATTTTTTCTCGAGTGTCGGTGCCTGAGTCGACAAGAATAGAAAAGCGAGTCCAGTCATCGGCCGAGTCTTCTTGGATCACTTTTTTAACACTGCTGAGCCTGCTAATAGCACCTGCTGATATCTCGGGGTCGGCCAATAGCTCGACAGTAATTTTACCTGCAGCGCGCATTTGCCCGATAAGTTCGGAGGGGGAGCCTGTTGCTTTAATTTTGCCTTCATCAACGATAATGACGTGATCACAGGTCATCTCGACTTCACTTAAAATATGGGTGGATAGTAGGATGGTGTGTTTTTCACCAAGTTTTTTGATGAGATTACGTATAGATCGTATCTGGTTCGGATCCAGACCATTGGTAGGCTCGTCCAGCACAAGTAAATCAGGCTGGTGAATAAGTGCATCGGCCAACCCAACTCGCTGGCGAAAGCCTTTCGAGAGCGTTTTAATCATTTTACGGCGAACATCAATCAAGTCGCATAGTTCCATGGCTTCCCAGATATTCTGACGTGCTTCTTTTCCTTTTAGACCTTTAAGCTGTGCGCGATATTTCAAATATTCACGCACCCGCATGTCCAAGTATAGCGGCACATTCTCGGGCATGTAGCCAATTTTACGCCGAGCTTTGAGCGATTGGCGGAAAATATCATACCCGGCGACCTCGGCAGATCCAGATGTGGGTGGCAGATAACCAGTAAGCATTCTCAGAGTGGTAGTTTTACCTGCACCATTCGGACCAAGAAAGCCGACGATTTTTCCAGAGCTAACCTGGAATGAGATATCTTTCACGGCGGTATGCCTTCCATAGCGTTTAGTGAGATTTTTAACGTCGATCATGAATGTGGGATTAGTAGGGGAGTGCTGCGTGAAAAATATACGATGATTGACAACCTTGTGCGTTGACTCTGAGTGGGTGTGCCATTACTTAGACCCAACTTGAAGCGCGCTCCAAGTAATAAAACCAAGCTAGCTTTGTAAATTCCTAATTACTGATTCATGAAATCTTCCATATCCTCACGTTTTAACGCTGACTTATTGGAGCAAAAATACGACTCGTGGTCGAATGACCCAGAATCTGTCGGTTCTGAGTGGCGTGCGTTTTTTGAAGGCTTTGAACTGGGGACTACACAGTTAAAAAAACGACAAAGTGAAGCAGCCCAAACACCGGCTGTAAGAATTAAATCCGAGGTGAGTTCAGAAGATGAGCATTACCTAAACTTTCGCGGGAAAGTTGTTAGTTTGGTCTATAATTATCGTACGCTTGGTCACACACAAGCACACTTAAATCCGCTCGATGAGCACGGTGCCCGGAACCCTCGCCTTCAGTTGTCCGAGTTTGGTCTTGCAGATAGTGATCTTGATCGTGAGGTTTCCACTCAATTTTTTCGCAAGGGGCAGAGGATGACATTGCGTCAAATGATCGAGGCGCTCGAGGAAACCTATTCTGGATACATGGGATTTGAGTTCATGCACATCTTTAATACTGATGTGAGGAACTGGATGCGTAATCGTATAGAACACCGCCATGAAGAGCAAAATAAACCACAAGTAGACGAAAGTCGTGTTTTAAGATGGTTGCTTGAATCGCAAATGTTTGAGTCATTTCTGGCGAAAAAATTTCTTGGGGAAAAACGCTTTTCACTCGAAGGCGCTGAAGCCACCATGGTATTGCTAAATACTATTTTAGAAAAAAGCCCTGGACACAATGTCACTGAAATTGAGATGGGTATGGCACACCGCGGTCGTCTCAATGTGTTGCGTAATTTCTTGGGGAAATCTCTTACCACATTGCTATATGAGTTCACGCCAAACTACGTCCCTGATCTAGTTGCCGGTGATGGTGATGTAAAATACCATCTGGGGTATGAGGGCGTTCGCCAGCTTGATGATGGGAAAGTACGCGTCAGTTTAGCGGCCAACCCAAGTCATCTTGAGGCTGTTAATGCAGTGGTTGAAGGCAAGGCACGGGCGCGCCAGCGGCTCGTTGAAATCGAGATGCGTGATGCCGGTGTTGAAGTGGCTGAAGAATATAGGAAGGGGATCATGCCTATCCTGCTCCATGGTGATGCGGCATTTGCAGGTCAAGGCTCGGTTGCTGAAGTATTGAACCTCTCTCAACTCCCAGGATACCGAACTGGTGGAACCATTCATATTATCATTAACAACCAGATTGGCTTCACCACCATGCCTGAGGATGCCCGCTCATCGCAATACGCAACCGATGTGGCAAAGATGATTGAAGCTCCTATCATACATGTGAATGGAGAGCAGCCGGCTGAACTGGTATGGGCCGCTGCA
>Ga0206130_10009300_pt1 | contig 10326 bp, 8 predicted proteins | sample Helgoland_Spring_9_FD_148637 | JGI IMG/M metagenome (GOLD analysis project Ga0206130, IMG submission 148637) | Pelagic subsurface seawater microbial communities from Kabeltonne, Helgoland, North Sea - Helgoland_Spring_Bloom_20160512_1 | ecosystem: Environmental > Aquatic > Marine > Epipelagic ...
GAACAACCGGGTCTGATAAATTGCCCTCCCCTGAGAACAAATCCAGTAGGGTACTTACCGCATCATCTTTCAATTCATTCAGCACCGCCTCTTTGAGCACCCTGTTCATGGCCTCATTCACCTGGCTAAATCCACCATGGGAATAAGGCTGGTCCCACTCAACACTCACACCTTCTTCAGTAAGGTACAGTTCACAATGGCCATGCCCCTCATGCTCTTCGGTCCAGCTTCTATCGTCATATAACTCATCAAAAGCCACTTTCAGGCGCGCATCAATCGCTAGGCATGTTGGAATTTCGAGAACGTTATTAGTCACGCCATCGATCATGCCTATGTACTTATGCCGATAGTGCAACTGAATACGATTACGGTAACCAAGGCGTTCTTCGGCTGGGACTACTTTGACAACAGGAACAGGTGCCGTGAGACGCTTCAGATGGTTATCCAGCGCCTGGTGCTTATACAGTAGCTCACTTTGATAATCCGTATGTAAGTAGTGGCAACCAGGGCAGCTCTCAAAATGCTTGCACGCCGCTTCCTCACGGTTGTCAGCGGTAATATCCAGCGACGCCAACCGAGCAAACATCACTCCTTTACTGGCTTTCGTTAAGATCGCCTTACCTTCTTCTCCCGGTAAAGTTTTGGGGATAAAACACGGCTTGTTATCAATTTTTGCTACACCCTGTCCCATTGAATCCATGCTTTCTATGGTAAATTCAAGAACGCGCTCAACAAATTTCTGCTTGGGTTTTACATGACGTCTTCTTTGTTTCAAGGTGATACCTTTTTATTTCGACAAGACAATCTCTCGCATGGCTATCTTAACACCAGAAGCGGCATTAACTCGGGCAGCCGTATTCATAGCGGTGAAGATATAGTAAAAAATACAGGGGCTATAATAAATTAAGGCGTGTTGATTAAAGAACAATCGTTACATATTTTTGTTTTTAGACCAACAGCTTACGCGGGATGAACAGACTTTCTTATCGTTTCATCGTCAATCTTTTCCACGGTAGAAAGGTGTTTCATTAAAGTCGGCGCTTCAGCTAGCATATCCTCAAACATTAACGCGACCTCTTGATCAAAAGAGGGGTGATTCTCGATTTCAAACATCACAACTTTAAGCTCATTCAATAGATTGTTTGTTATATGCTGCGCACCACTAATAGTTGCCAGATATATTTTTTCTTTTTCCAACCTAAGCGTTAAAGAAAGCACATCTTTTTCATAAACCTTCCACTTCCACGCAAGAACCGCAACTGTCCATATAGCAACCAATGCTCCGGCTCTGTTTAATATTACCGCCCATAATTCACCTCCAGAAGGAGAAAAATAAAAGCCTGCCAGCGTTAGAGCAGAACAAAGAATAGCCCAATAAAGGATGAAATATAGTTTAGGTAACCACAGGGCAATTAAAATAACTGCAACATATGGAACACCACCGACAATACCAAGTGGTACCTGTAGATCAAGAATAAGGACAGCCATCGCCAGGAGTGCACAAGTTGCATTTAACTTAATATTCAACATTTCACCTCACTGATTATAATCTAGAACCACCTCATATCTGCTCCCTCACGCTCCTAGTTAGAGCCAAAATCCATACACTAGTGTAGACCATCACCTCAAACACGAAGTCAACCACATAACTTGCAATAAAAAGCGATAGCGAACGACGGTCCCATCACTACCAAACAACAATTATTCCAGAGCAAAGACTTTGACGAGATAAAACCGACCGGCAGATGGGTTATCTATATGGTTTCTTATACTCAACATAGGTATAAATTCATGGGAAAAAATCATAATGCAGGAAATAAACGACCTTTGAACAAAACCATTTTTGATCTTTTGGTTCCCAATTGAATCGGTATAATCGCACCTTCTTCATAGAATGTTGATAATGGAGCTGAAAATCCCTCACATGGCCGAACTGCTATCTATTTCTGGCGCGTCATTTATTCTGATTTTTCTAGCTGAGTTTGGTGACAAAAGTCAGTTAGTTTGTATGACTCTGGCCGCCAAGCACCGTCCGTGGCCTGTGTTATTCGGTGCGGTAACGGCCTTTGCTGTGCTCAACTTACTTGCCGTATTATTTGGCACCATAGTCTCTGCCTGGATCCCTGAATTCTGGCTCGCGCTCGCTGTAGCAGGATTATTTGGTTTTTTTGGTATTCAATCATTACTATTTGAAGACGTCGAAGAGGATGAGGCTGGTACGAGGGTACGTAGCAGTCACGGTCTATTTGTCACCGCGTTACTAATGATTTTTGTAGCAGAATTTGGCGACAAAACCCAACTAGCAGTTGCGGGCCTGGCGTCTACCTATCACGGCCTGCCTGTCTGGTTAGGGTCAACATTAGCTCTTATAGCCACCACAGTACTGGGGGTTGTTGCTGGTCAGCGGCTATTGAAATACCTGCCTCTGGGTCTGATTCATAAATTCAGCGGCGTACTGTTTTTATTGCTGGCAACACTGGCGCTGTATCAGGCTTTTTTCTGAGCCGAGTTAATCAAATTCGAGCTACTCTCTAACCACTTGTATCTTGTTTTCAAGTCTAGAGTCATCAACTAAATGGATTATCCGTTGTCGCCTTACAAAGAAATACCATTTGATTAGCGCCTAAATGTACCGACCCGGCTCTGCTGGCCCAGTAATACCACTATTACAACCAAAATAGCATTCAACGGCCCCCTCTAACGTTATCAGGTTGTCTATTTCGCATGTGATCATCATGTGTTTAAACAAGACAATCATGTGAAGAAACCATCCAACAAGAACATTCCGTAGCGCTATAAATCTAACGTTATTTTGCTTAGGTGATCATGTTCTATGCGTATCTCGCAAGACGATGTAAATTATTTTGGGTCTTAGAACGTAAGTTATCTGGGTTAAATTCACCCCGAAAAACCCCACGATGACGTCGAGAATTGAAGACGGAGCCGTATAGGTGATGCCACTCTACATTGTTAATCTCCCCAGAAACTGGGGCTCACTTGCCAACCTCACGTCAACGCCTACTCCCAATTCCACCCAACAGTTTTTTCATTACGGTGAATCACGTAGAATCCACCCACCTCTCACAGACAAGCCATCTTAGACTATGACCGCAATGGAAGCTTCCTTGGAACAGCACACACCTATGATGCAGCAGTTTTTACGCATTAAGGCCGCACATCCCAATGAACTTGTGTTCTATCGGATGGGTGATTTTTACGAACTGTTTTACGACGATGCCAAAAAAGCATCCCAGTTGATGGACATCACCCTCACAGCACGAGGTAAGTCTGGTGGAAACCCTATCCCCATGGCGGGCATTCCCTACCATTCAGCAGAGGGTTATCTAGCCAAGCTGGTAAAGCTGGGTGAATCCGTGGCCATTTGTGAACAGATTGGCGACCCGGCCACCAGTAAAGGCCCGGTAGAACGAAAAGTTGTACGAGTAGTAACACCGGGGACTATCAGTGATGAAGCCCTGCTGGATGCACGACGAGACAATCTGCTGGCGGCAGTTGCTCACCACAAAGATCAATTCGGCATTGCCACGTTGGATATTGGTAGTGGCCGTTTTCTGGTATTAGAAGTTACTGGCGCCGAAGGGTTGCAGAGTGAACTGCAACGGTTGAACCCGGCTGAGCTACTCGTAGATGATGACTTTCCTTATCCAGAAATTATTCAGCACCGCAGGGGAGTACGCCATCGGCAACCTTGGGAATTCGAGCAAGATACCGCTCGTAGACAACTGACCGACCAATTTGGCACCAAAAACCTGATGGGGTTTGGCTGCGATCATCTACCTCTGGCCCTCGCTGCCGCAGGTTGTTTATTACAGTATGCCCACGAAACCCAGCGTACTGCCCTGCCCCACATTCGCACCATCAGTTATGAGAACCGCGATGACAGTGTGATTCTGGATGCGGCCACCCGACGCAATTTAGAATTGGATACTAACCTATCGGGTGGCACTGAAAATACGCTACTGTCTGTGTTGGATAACACCTCAACAGCGATGGGTGGCCGACTATTATGTCGTTGGCTTAATCGACCACTGCGCCATCTCTCTATATTACAGGGCCGACAGCAGGCCATCGCTGAACTGCGTCAGGACTATCGCTATGAGGTGATAGTTGATCAACTGAAAAATATCGGTGATATGGAGCGTATTTTGGGCCGATTGGCACTGCGCTCGGCACGTCCCAGAGATTTAACCCGGCTGAGACAATCTCTCGAAACCTTACCCGCGATTCAGTCTGCACTGTCTGCCTCGGAATCAGATCGTCTCCAACAGCTATTGACTGAGGCTTCAGAGTTTCCCGAGACCGTTGACCTGCTAACCCGTGCGGTAATCGACAATCCACCCGTGGTCATTCGTGATGGCGGTGTGATTGCTGAAGGTTATGACCGTGAATTGGATGAGCTGCGAAATATCAGCACCAATGCTGGACAGTATTTGATTGATCTGGAAACACGAGAAAAACAGCGCACCGGCATTGCCACGCTCAAAGTTGGCTATAACCGGGTACACGGTTACTACATTGAGATATCCCGCGCCCAGTCTGATCAAGCACCAGCAGATTATATTCGCCGCCAGACGCTGAAAAATGCGGAACGCTTTATCACCCCCGAACTGAAAGAATTTGAAGATAAAGCCCTCAGCGCCAAAAGCCGATCCCTAACGCGAGAAAAAGCCCTTTATCAAGCATTGATCGAAACCCTCAACGAACGACTACTGCCATTGCAGAACTGTGCAGCGGCTATTTCTGAATTGGATGTGCTGGTCAATCTGGCAGAGCGGGCTGACAATCTTAACCTGACAGCCCCCACATTGGTTGAGCAACCGGGTATTGATGTCATAGGTGGGCGCCACCCTGTGGTAGAGCAGGTTTTGGACAGCCCCTTTGTAACCAACGACCTGAAGCTCAATGAACAGCGCCGGATGCTGGTCATTACCGGCCCTAACATGGGTGGTAAATCCACCTATATGCGACAAGCCGCATTGATTGTATTGCTAGCTCATATCGGTAGTTGCGTACCCGCACAAAGTGCCAGCATCGGACTGGTGGATCGTATCTTTACTCGCATTGGTTCATCGGATGATCTGGCCGGTGGCCGTTCTACCTTTATGGTGGAAATGACAGAAACGGCCAACATTCTTCACAATGCCACAGAACGCAGTTTGGTATTAATGGATGAAGTTGGACGTGGTACCAGTACGTTTGATGGCCTATCACTGGCTTGGGCTTGTGCAGTACAGCTGGCCGAGAAAGTCAGGGCCCTCACGTTGTTTGCGACTCACTATTTTGAATTAACCAGCCTGCCGGACAAAACCGCAGGCGTCGCCAATGTTCATCTGGACGCAACAGAATACAACGACGACCTTGTATTTCTGCACTCAATTCAAGAAGGCCCCGCCAACCAAAGCTATGGAATTCAAGTGGCCAAACTGGCGGGGATACCACCTGAAGTGATAACCCTGGCACGCCAGGAACTGGCCAGCCTTGAGGCGGGAGCACACCCTACAATCAAACCTACTACCACCAACGTGTTGCACCCTGTCCAAAGCGAGCTATTTTCCGACCCTGTTGCTTCGGCCCTCCTCGATGCGGTATCCGCTGTTAATCCGGATGAATTAAGCCCTCGAGAAGCCCTAGAAAAGCTTTACGCATTGAAGAAAATCAGCGGTAAAAATTGATTAAGCGCAAAAGCCGAGCAAATTAGTACACTATAGTTTGAATTCGGGGTTTAAATATGGGAATTGATTTCTGTATAATGCGCCGCTGTTGGAACCCCCAGCTTTACGGAGAACACAACATGACCTTCATCGTCGGAGAAAACTGCATCAAGTGCAAATACACAGATTGTGTAGAAGTGTGCCCAGTTGATTGCTTTTATGAAGGCCCGAACTTTCTGGTAATCCACCCGGATGAATGTATCGACTGTGCACTCTGTGAACCGGAATGCCCAGCCGGAGCTATCTTCTCCGAAGACGAGCTACCGGAAGATCAACAGATCTATCTGGAGCTGAACACCGAACTGGCTGAAGTATGGCCCAATATCACTGAGAAAAAAGAACCACTTGCCGATGCAGAAGAGTGGGATGGTGTTCCAGACAAACTTCAACACCTAGAGCGTTAATCAACACTTAACCGACACAGATATTAAAAAGGCGGCTATCGAATCGAAGCCGCCTTTTTTGTACCTGCTGTTCCTTATACTGACTTTTCTAGTACTGATGAACTACTGATCCATACATTCAAAGCAATTCAAATACAGACCACGTGGATCGTTGAAGTTCACTAACAGCTCTAGCTTCTTTGTCAGCCCATAGAAACTCGACACCAAACTGGTCGGCGACCATCTCTCTGGCATTCTTGAAACTAAAGTGCCCACCTGACCATTGGCAAGCTCTAGCATCAACTGCTCGGAGAAATCCAACGGTGCCTCTACCACCTCAACTTCGTAGGCATCCAATCCAGCAGTCTCAGCGGCAGCAGTAATGGCCTGGTTTAGGTTGCCCAGCCTGTCAACCAGTCCTAGCGCCAAGGCCTTTTCTCCGGTCCAGACTCGACCCTGGGCCACCTCATTAATTTGATCAGGCGTACTGTTTCTAGCCTCAGCAACGAGTGACAGGAAACGACCATAAACATGATTAACACCAAACTGGATCACTTGTTCTGCCTGCGGAGACATCGGTCTATCCAATCGGAAAAAGTCGGCCATGGTTGTAGTGCCCACTCCATCACTGTGAACACCTAGAGCCGTCAGACTGTCCTCAAAGGTGGGCACGATACCAAACACACCAATAGAACCGGTAATGGTAGTGGGGCTGGCCCAAACCTGATCTGCCCCCATGGCAATCCAGTAACCACCCGATGCTGCCACAGAGCCCATTGAAACAATCACGGGAATGCCTGAGTTTTTAGTAAGAATCACCTCTTGACGAATGATCTCGGAAGCAAAAGCACTTCCTCCGGGGCTATCAATTCGCAATACCAACGCCTCAATATTCTCATCATCTCTAGCCTGCTTAAATAATGCGGCCAGACTATCGCCGCCCACGGTACCCGCTGGCTGCTCACCATCAAGAATCATACCCTTGGCAACTATCACGCCAATTTTAGACGTTTGGGGCTCCACAGCGAGTGCTTCTGCCCGACGCAAGTGGCCCAAATACTGATCGACCTCAATACGCTGATAACCACCCTCATCTGTTGCACCGGCCAACTCTTGAAGTCGAGCCAGCATCTGTGGTCGCGTTGACAGTTTATCTACAAGGCCAGCAGCAACCGTGAGCGCCGAGGCATCACCATCATATCCCGCTAGCTTATAGCCCAAATTGTTGACGTAATCATTGATGGCATCAGTGGGCAAATCACGTAGCGTTTCCACCCTACTGGTGTAAACCGACCACAACGCATTGATCCACTCTGTGGTGTGCTCTCGAGATGCTTCTGACATATCCGTGCGGGTGAACGGCTCGATAGCATCCTTGTAGGTACCCACCCGAAAAATATGAAGGTTGATGCGAAGTTTATCGAGTCCTTCTTTAATATAGTTGGGATAATTTCCGTAACCCGTCAGTAACACCGTCCCCATGGAATTGAGGTGAATTTCATCCGCATAACTGGCTAAGTAATACTGTTCCTGAGTATAGTTATCGCCTACAGCAATGATTGGCTTGCCACTTTTCTTAAAACGAGCCAATGCTTCGCCAATATCTTCCAGCTTGCTGATACCACCACCGATAAGAAAATCCAGTTCCAGAACCAGACTCGTGATTCGACCATCACTGGCAGCACTATCAATGGCTTCGATCAAATTCGTCACCAAGGTTTCAGCAGCAGCAGGACTATTCTGCTGCATAATTTGTGTAAACGGATCCACATAGGTTTTTTGCTCCACCAGAAACCCACCCGGTGCTATGTGTAGAGCCGCATGTTTTGGCAGTGGCTGTACGTCGTCTTGGATCAAGCTGGCAATCACCGCCACTACGACCACCAACAACACTATGTTAATCAGCGCACGGACAGCACTAAAAAAACCACCAATTAATCGAAATGAACGCCGTATTAAACCGGGCTTGTCACTCATGTCATATCATCCTGATAAAGAGAATATTGCTTCCAGCGACTGAACATCATCGCCGCATTGAACAGCACCACTAGCAGCACCAATTCCGCCACATCAAATGCGTTGGCATCTGCCGCAAACAAGTTAGAAACCGTCACTACAAAATAGAGTAACGTGACAAAACATAACATGGAAATTGTTTTATAACGCTCCACATAGAGCCCAGGAACCAAAATAAGCAACGGTACAAATGTAAATATCATCAAGCTGACCGGCATCTTTGACACGACACCATTGAGCAGTAGAACTAACAATAGCAATATAAAGCTGCTCCAAGTGATCCAGCGACCAATACGTAATTTTTTGCTGAGGTGGGGAATTACTTTTGTCATTATTAACCCGATAGCTTTATTAATTAGATGATTTTATTAATACGATAACGCTATTAATTCGACAGTTTTTTCGCTAAACCTGCCACTCGTTTACCCAGCGCCACGCAGAGTTCAATTTCTTCGGGACTAAGACCACGTGTACCATCACCGGCTTGATGTGAGGCACCGTAGGGCGTCCCACCACTGGTCGTGGTGTGCAGTGCTTGCTCACTGTAGGGTATTCCCGCCAGCACCATGCCATGGTGCATCAGCGGTAACATCATGCTCAACAACGTTGTTTCCTGGCCGCCGTGAAGCGATCCCGTAGAGGTGAATACCGCAGCAGGCTTACCAATCAAGCCTCCGTTTAGCCAAAGGTCTCCGGTCATATCCAGAAAATACTTCAAAGGCGCAGCCATGTTGCCAAAACGGGTGGGACTACCCAGGATCAAGCCCGAGCAATCCTTCAGGTCTTCGGCCGAGCAATACATATTGCCCTCGGAGGGGATATCCGGCTCGCTGGCCTCACAGCTGGGAGACACGGTAGGCACTGTGCGAAGCCGCCCTTCCAGTCCGCCCTGCTCAACACCGCTGGCTATATGTTCCGCCATGGCATGGGTATTACCGTAACGGGAATAGTAAAGCACCAGAACGTAAGGCATTAGAGAATTCCCAGTACTTGTTCGGGCGGGCGACCTAATGCCGCTTTATCGCCATTGATAACGATGGGACGCTCAATGAGCTTTGGGTGTGCCACCATGGCGTCAATCAACTGCTCTTCACTGAGGCTTTCATCTGCTAGATTATTATCTTTGTAGTCGTCTTCGCCCTTGCGCAGCAACTGACGAGCAGGGATGCCTAGCTTCTGAAGCACCGCTTCCAGGGCCTTTGCATCGGGTGGTGTTTCCAGATACAACAGGATTTCAGGCTCAATGCCACGCTCTTCTAGTAGAGCTAAAGTTTGTCGAGATTTGGAACAACGGGGATTGTGATAAATGCTAATCATCATCTTTGTGTAGAATACCCTTAGTAATAAATGCTGAGTGAAAAAACGCATTCTAGCTGGAAACCAGCTATCGGGGCCAGACGAGGTGACCAAGTGTCTTTAACACCAAAAGAACAATTACACATGGCGGGACTTTTTTTTCGCCTGCTGGGAAAACGTTTTGGCGACGATGGCTGCCGCCAAACAGCGGCCGCACTCACCTATATGAGCTTGTTTGCTGTCGTGCCATTAATGACATTGATGTACTCAATGTTCTCCCTCATTCCTGCCTTCCAGGGCCTTGAAAGCCAGGTACAAGAATTCATCTTCAGTAATTTTGTGCCCCAAAGTGGCGAAGAAATACAGCAGTACCTCACTGAATTTTCCGGTCAGGCACGTAAACTCTCTGTGGCTGGCGTCGCTATTCTACTCATCACCGCCTACCTAATGCTGACTAATATCGAACAGGCCTTTAACAATATATGGGGTACTGTGGGTAGCCGACGTGGGTTATCGAGCTTCTTACTGTATTGGGGCATTCTAAGTTTAGGGCCTCTCTTATTGGGCATTGGCCTGATGATGCGCACCTACCTCGTTTCCTTCCAGCTACTGGTGGATGAAGTAGACACACTCGGCATCACCGGCCTACTGTTCGAAGTATTGCCACTGGTATTTACCTGGGCGGCCTTTTCCCTACTATTTATTGCGGTTCCCAATTGCAAGGTATCTACTCGCTATGCCCTTATCGGCGGACTCGTCACTGCGGTTTGCTTTGAGCTGGCAAAAATAGCCTTTGGGACGTTTATAGCCCATTCCAGCTACACCTCGGTCTATGGGGCTTTTGCTATTTTTCCCATCTTTCTGATTTGGATTTATCTGATGTGGATCCTCGTACTGGG
>Ga0206130_10009302_pt1 | contig 10324 bp, 7 predicted proteins | sample Helgoland_Spring_9_FD_148637 | JGI IMG/M metagenome (GOLD analysis project Ga0206130, IMG submission 148637) | Pelagic subsurface seawater microbial communities from Kabeltonne, Helgoland, North Sea - Helgoland_Spring_Bloom_20160512_1 | ecosystem: Environmental > Aquatic > Marine > Epipelagic ...
AGCTACAATGAGGCCATGAATATTCAGCCGGACTATTCGGAGACAAAATCAAATCTGTTTGCACTTTTGACCAACTATGCCCCCAAAAAAGAACATCCGAACCTGATCGTTACAGTTAATGATGTAATCCGAAAGATGGACATAAAAGATAACACTCCAAACATCATCCCAGATAGCCAAATTATTAACTTATTATCTAAATCCTTAAACCATATTAGTAGTTACGGCCTAGAGCTTAGCACTGAACTATCGCAGGCTTATCGGAGAAATTCAGTTGATTTAAATTGTAAAAGACACATTTCGATCTTTAATAAACATGGCATCATCCCTGAGTTTTGTTTTGGTTGCTATAAGGTCCAAGTTGAGCCTAGATCGATAATGGAGCTAATAAAATTATATTTTGTCTTTGATCAACTAGAGCTTGATGAAAATAACTCTCGGAAATGTTTGATTGAGTTAAGGCCAGAAATATCTGGATTTTATAAAGGCCTAATATATTGCTCTGGGCTGAAACAAGCTAACCAAATTGCGGAGCATCTCGATAAAGTTATCAAGCAAAGTATCGGTTCAGGGTTGCCATCCAGGGTGAAAAGAGGGTGTTCAGAATATTCGATTGCTTTCCCTAATTATAAAGAAATCAATAAATCTGGCCCTCAATTGATGAATTATAATGAAGACTGGAGGGTTATTGAAACAGACCACGATAGCAAAAAACTTATGCCAGCCAAGGAAAATATAATCCCTAGTCTGTCTGGATTCAATCTAAATGACGTTCTTATAATTCAAAAATGGATCGATTATGCGAGGGGTATTGGGGATCCAAGTGCTGATTTAATAAATCAACCTGCTGTCTATTATCAGGACATCTATGACATTGCAAAAGCACGGTTAGATATCTATAATTTTAGTCATTAATTACGTTTTCTCTATCTTGAGACCTTTGCACAAAGATACCAAAGACACGTTGCGATATCATAAAGGCTAATAATAGACTTACTTAAAGTCTGTCTGGTACCAAGGGCCACTGACTTGGAGTAAAATTAGGTTATACAAAATAACGACTTAGGATCTCTTCATGGCATGGAAAAGCCTTAAGCAACTGAGCTTAGCTGATAGCCTTACTTCTGAATATGAAGCGCTGACTGAACTAGATGATATTAATGAGCTGATGGATTGGGAAGCCATCAAGCACATTCTTGGTGATATCTATGCTAAACGTCGTGGTAACAATGCATGGCCCCTGTGTTTATGTTCAAGGCGTTATCACTGCAGAGTTGGTATAGCTTGAGCGATCCTAAATTAGCAAGGCTGCTCGTTAGGGACCTATTATTCCGCAGTTTCGTGGGCTTGAGCCTCACCGATAGTGTGCCCGATCACAGCTCCATTTGGCGTTTCCGCCAATTGCTGGAAAAGCAGGGTTTAATGGCTTCTTTGTTAGCGGAAATCAACCGTCAATTGAGTATTTAAGGGCTTTACATTCGTACTGGCGAAATCAGCATTATTGATGCTAGCGTCATTCAAGCCCAGTGAGTTGATCAAATGCGCCATTAAGATAAGGTTCAAATTTCCGCCACTGTAGTGAACTACCTTGATATAATTTTTGCCGTACTTGTTGATTAGATACTGTTCGAACGCTTCGTTTATTACTCTGGGGAGATAAGCATCCATCTTCCCACTCTAGTCCAAGATACTGAATTAACTTTCTAGTCTGGTGGTCCTGGTCAATGGTGAAATTGTCGTAATTGAGGTTATAAATACGATCTCCATAATGCTCCTGCCAAAACTGCATCAAGTCTTTGTATAATCCATAATACGTCACAATGTCAGCAAGATCATAGCAATACCCCAAACCTGTAGTTGCAAAATAATGTTTGTAATTGGACCAGCATGTTGCAGCAGGATCCCTATTAACATGAACTACTTTAGCATCTGGAAACGCAGAAAATATTAATCCAAGATATTGGAAGTTATGTGGCATCTTATCTGTCACAATAGATCTACCATCAGAACTTTTCTTTAATGCTACAATATAGCGTTGCCTAAAGTCTAAAATTATCTTTGTGCTTGGTTTAATCAGTCCCTTGGCAATTGATTGACCGAACCTGTGAGCATAATTCAATTCACCAGCACCTGTAACCCCTGAATGCGATGATACAATTTGCTCCACCAAAGTTGTTCCAGATCTAGGCATCCCCAATATAAAAATGGGTTTTAGCTCACTTGTTTTGGCCGGTGATTGCAAAGATTTCTTTGCAATACTGGGATATGACTTTTTTAATTGACTGAATAGTGTTTCGTCCTGCTCAATACCGTAAGACAATATCTTCTTACGCAGTTCATTTCCTATTTTTAGGTAACTAAAAGAATGACCAATCTCATTAAGATCTTCAGATGCCTTACTTAGTGCAAAGCTAAGATTGCAGCGTTGTTTGTCCGTAATACTTGGGTCCAGATATAAGCTCTGCATTTTAACAAAATGTTCATCGTGTTCTTTGTAAATAATTAAGCTGCTGATGTTCCTATGGCACTCAGAGAAATTAGGCTTAATCTTCATGGCCTCATTGTAGCTATCTATAGCAGCCTCTGAATCGCCCTTATTCTGCAGTACAACACCCATATTGTGATAGGCATCAGCATAGTCAGGCTTAATCTTTATGGCCTCATTGTAGCTGTCTATAGCAGTCTCTGAATCACCCTTATCATTCAGGGCAAGGCCCATATTGTTATAGGCATCAGCATACTCTGGATTAATCTTTATAGCTTTTTTGTAGCTGGCTATCGCTGCATCCAGATCACCGTTATTCTTCAGAGCAATACCCATATTATTATAGGTCTCAGCATAGTCAGGTTTAATCTTTAGAGCCTTTTTGAAGCTATCTATAGCGGCCTCTAGATCACCCTTATCATTCAGGGCAAGACCCATATTATTATAGGATTCCGCATAGTCAGGTTTAATCTTTATAGCCTGTTTATAGCTCTCTATAGCTCCCTCAAGATCATCCCTATCTTTTAGGGCAAGACCCATATTATTGTGGGCCTCAGCATAATCAGGCTTGATCTTTAGAGCCTGTTTGTAGCTGTCTATGGCAGAATCTCGGTCACCCTTAGACTGCAGCGTAGTACCCATATTATTATGGGCCTCAGCATAGTCAGGCTTAATCTTTACAGCCTTTTTGAAGCTATCTATAGCGGCCTTCACATCACCCTTATCATTTAGGGCAAGACCCATATTGTTATAGGCCTCAACATAGTCAGGCTTAATCCTAATGGCCTGCTTGTAGCTATCGATAGCAGAATCAAATTGGCCCAACCCTGCATGAGCAGCACCTTGAATATTATACAGAGCCAATGAGTTAGGAAACAGTTTCAGCAATTGATTAGTGCTGTCCAAAACCTGTTGGAGTTGCCCTTGCTGGTAGAGGCTAATCAGAGTCTGTATCTGATCTTGTGATGGATCCTGAACCTTTGACGCTTTATCAATAAAACCATCCGATAGTGATTTAATTCCATCAATAGCTTTCTTATTTTTTGGAAACCTAGCAAGAATATCATCATAGATGCGGTTGGCGTCCCCAGGGGACTCGTCTTTGATTTTCTTCTTTGCAAGTCTTAGAGCTTGATCAAGCTTTAAGCTGTCTAAAATATTGGCTCTCGTTTGGTCATGGTCACTATTGTCCAAGCCCATATTTACAGTCACTCCATTTTGAGCATTGAGCTTTTGCTCCAGTTGGTCAAGAACCTCACCTTTGATTCCATTACCCTTAGCTTCAGCAAGCACAGCTTTAGCATCAACAACTTTGTCTGACTTAATCAAAGCATCAATATAACTAAGCCAGAAATGACCTATGCTGGGATTAGCTTCTAAAGCTGTTTTAAAGAATGGCAATGACTCCTGAAGTTTACCAACCCCAACGGCCAGCAATCCCATGTTGTGATTGGCATCAGGGTGTTTAGGCTGGGCCTGAAGTATGGCTGTATAGAGGCGGTCTGCTTCTTGAATCTGTCCAGCTTTATGAGCCTCAACAGCTTTCTGAAGGGCTTGGCCTAGTGTCAGTTCCATAAATCAGTGCCATATCTCAGTCTATAATATATTGTGCTGCATAAGGTTATCATTGAATCACCTATCGTCAAATACTTTTAATAGATTAAATGGGTGGCAGGCCCATCTTGAAAAATAGTCTAAGTTTGAACCATATCTTGACGCAACCCTTGATAAATTTAGAGTCACGTTGAACCTTAGTAGCCAAGTAAATCCCAGTAGAGAGGGGGAAGTGTGTACTTTGCCCCGTCTTAATAAAATAACAAGTCAAGATACTGATGCCATAGCTGATATTGTTAAGGGCATTTTTCAATAGCAAATAGCAACATATGATTTGTATGCGTAGCGAATGTGCTACTTACTTTCTAAAAATTAATATAAAATTTACCAAAACAGATATTAAGAGCTTTCAATGGAACTGACTATCTTACAAGCCCTGCAGCATGGGGTAGCTGCACATAAGGCAGGCAAGCTTGAAGAAGCTGAACGACTTTACCGGGCTATATTAAAATCACAACCAGCACATCCCGATGCCAATCATAACTTAGGGGTAATAGCGGTCTCTGTTAATAAAGCTGATGCGGCATTACCGTTATTTAAAACGGCTGTCGAAGCCAATCCATTAATAGAACAGTTTTGGCTCAGTTACGTTGATGCACTTATTAAAGAAAAGCAGTTTGATAATGCTAAGGAAGTGTTTGAACAGGCAAAAAAGCAGGTTGTGGCAGGAGAGAAAGTTAACGCCTTAGAGAAGGACCTAAGGCTAATAACTGAAGCACGTAGGACTGCACTACCTGGACAAAAAAAGCATAACAAGGCAAAAAAACAAAACTTAAAAGCGATCAGTCCGTCTGATACAGAATTAAAAATTCTTTTAGAGCATTATCAAAATGGACGATACTGCGATGCTGTAAAGTTGGCACTATCGATAACTGAACAATTCCCCAAAGATCAATTTGCCTGGAAAGTACTTGGCTCTGCACACAAACAAACCGGCAGAGTTCGTGAGTCATTAGCTGCCAGTCAAAAGGCAGTTGCATTATCTCCTCAAGATGCTGAAGCTCATAGTAACTTTGGTAATACTCTGCAAGAACTCGGAAGATTAGACGAGGCTGAAGCAAGCTTGAGGCAAGCAATAACGTTGAAACCAGACTTTGTAAAAGCACACTACAACTTGGGTAACACGCTTCAAGAACTGGGCAGATTAGATGAGGCTAAAGCAAGCTATAAACAAGCAATAGCGTTGAAACCTGATTATGCTGAAGCTCACAGCAACTTGGCAATCACACTTCACGAACTAGGCAGATTAGAAGAGGCTGAAGCAAGCTATAAGAAAGCGATAGCGTTAAAACCTGACTATGCCAAAGCCCATAATAACTTTGGGAGTACGCTAATAGGACTAGGTAAATTAGAAGTAGCTGAAGCAAGCTACAAGCAAGCGATATCGTTGAAACCTAACTACGCTGAAGCGATACTAAATTTATCAGATGTTCAAACTTATATGAATAACTTAGAAGCAGCAGTTGTTTCATTGCAAAATATATTACAAATAGATTCTGATAACATTGGGTTGAGAGCTGGTGTGAATTTGGCTATCTTCAACTTTTTAGAAGCTAATTTTGTGGACAGTAAAAAAAATCTTTTGGCAGCTGGTAAAATCCAAGAAAAAACAGACAAAAAATTTAAAAATGACATAGTCTACTGGCGATATCTGCTAAAAATATTGAACTGGCATGAAGATAAATATTTTGGTGCTTACAATAGAAGAATTGATAAAATCCTTTACGTTGTTGGTGAAAGTCACTCTTTAGTGAGTCACTACCTGCATGTTCAAAATTCTGGATCTGATGTTTTATGTGAGGCTAAGTTGATTAAGGGTTGCAAGCAATGGCATCTAGGAAGATCCTTCAGAAACCAATATAAAAATCAATTTGAGAGTATATTTTGCTCTCTGCCAACATCTAGTCAAGTTTTGTTAGCAATCGGAGAAATCGACTGCAGATTAGATAGTGGGATAATCAAACATAAGAATAAATTTCCAGAAAAAGAGGTAGAAGAAATCATCGCAACTACCATAGAAAATTTTCTTACTTATATTGTAAAAAATAATTCTGATTGTCAGCACAATATTATTATTCAGGGGATTCCTTGCCCAAATATCGGTACAGAAGCTTATTCAGAAAAGGAAGTTATGCAGTTAATCGAAGTTATTAAAAAATTCAACTGTGAGCTAAAAAACAAGTCAAAGGAAAAAGGATTTGAGTTTTTAGATGTGTATAAACTCACGGACAGAGGCGACGGGTTTTCCAATGCGATATGGCATATTGATAGTATTCATCTTTCTCCTGATGGGATGATAGAAGCATGGCGCAGACATGTCCCCAAACAGAAATGTGTATAGTATTTCTAAAATTGTTGCTAACCTTCTGCGTACATTGCAAACTGCTTTTGAAAATTGAGAATTAGATACTGCAATAAGGCTCTAGAATTCGAAATTGACATAGGAAACCCTTTCATTTTTATTATCAAAACTGACTAAAGTAGGTATGCGTTATCTACTAAGATAGAGTTGCTATGTGCAGTCTTAATGCAACCAAGGAGAAAGGACCTAGTGCGGCAGTTGTTAAGGAAGATTAGTGTTTGGTGGGTGTTAGTATATTCAGATGTTCAAACTTATATGAATAACTTAAAAGCAGCAGTTGTTTCATTGCAAAATATATTACACATAGATTCTGATAACATTGGGTTGAGAGCTGGTGTGAATTTGGCTATCTTCAACTTTTTAGAAGCTAATTTTGTGGACAGTAAAAAATTGTTACATACTTTGTAACCATCCTAGGCGTTCATTATCACTTCACTCTAGCACTACGTAACTGCTAATCAGTGACTATTAACTGCTTCAAAGGTAAATATATTAAGTTTGGCGATTTTAAAAATCTAATAGGTATAACCCACCACTGATATATTTATTTTTGTCTTTACGGAGGGCTTGGGTTTCAAAATGGCGCAATTTATAGTCAAATTTTTCACATAAACCTTCGATGTACTTTTTTGAATGCGAATACCGTCCAGATTGTTCAAGAAAAAAATCATCTGCACCGCAATCTTCTGTCGAAAAAGCTAACTTTCCACCTGTTTTATTACGAGACTTTATTAATCGAAATAAGTCAGATAAATCTCCAACATAAATGAAGACGTCTGTTGCGATAAAGTAATCAAAATTCAAAGTCGCATTTGATAGGTAGTCTACAATATCTTGCTTGATTAATTTATTGTAAACATTTTTTCCCTTTGCTTTATCAAGCATTTTTCCTGATAAATCAATACCCTCGAGATGCTCACAAAATTGTTTAATTTCCATCCCAAACAACCCAGTGCCGCATCCTAAATCCATTATTGAACCCAATAAACCGAATTTACTATCTTTTCTAATCATTTCTGCGATGACTTTTGGGATTTTATATTCAAGACTGTCAACCAAAGAACTTTCAAACTTAGCAGCATAATTATCAAATAGCACTTCGACGTAATCTCGAGGTGCAGTTGCAGTAGTTCTTCCAGTTAAAGCAGCAAGCATATGCTTAGCTTCGCCAAAGTTAGGTTTCAACGCTATCGCTTGTGTATAACTTGCTTCAGCCTCGTCTAATCTGCCCAATTCCCTCAGTGCGTTACCTAAGTCGCTATGGGCTTTTGCAAAGTCAGGTTTCAACGCTATCGCCTGCGTATAGCTTGCTTCAGCCTCTTCTAATCTGCCAAGTTCTGTAAGCATGATACCCAAGTTATTGTGAGCTTCAGCAAAGTCAGGTTTCAACGCTATCGCTTTCGTATAACTTGCTTCAGCCTCATCTAATCTGCCCAGTCCCTTCAACGTGTTACCCAAGTTGCCGTGGGCTTCGGCATAATCAGATTTCAACGCTATCGCTTGCCTCAAGATTACCTCAGCCTCATCCAGTCTTCCTAATTCTTTCAGCGTATTACCCAAATTGCTGTGGGCTTCGACATAGTCAGGTTTCAATGCTATCGCTTTTGTATAACTTTCCTCAGCCTCTTCTAATCTACCTAGTTCTTGCAGCGTGGCACCCAAGTTGCTGTGGGCTTCGGCATCTTGAGGCATTAATTGCAACGACTTTTGAACGGCAACTAATGAATCACTTATTCTGCCAGTTTGTTTGAGCACAGCGCCAAGCACTTTCCAGCCAAGCTGATGTTTGGGAAATTCTTGAGTGAGGGATAATGCTAACTTTTCAGCATCGCCATACCGCTTAGCTTGGTAATGCTCTAACAGACTAACGATTTTTTGCTCAAATGAGCTTAAAATTATAGAATTCGTTTGTTGGGTTTTAGATGAGAGTTGTGCTTTTAAAGAACTTAACCCCTCTGCATCTACCCCCTGCTGCTTTCCTTTTTGAATGACTTTCTTTGCTACTTCAAACTGTTTTTCTTTGATAAGAGCATCAATGTAACTCAGCCAAAACTGTTCTATCTTTGGATTAGCTTCGAGAGCAGTTTTCAATAACAGTAGTGCCGCATCAGCTTTGTTAACTGACACTGCTAATACACCAAGATTATGGTTAGCATCGGGATGTAAAGGCTGAGATTGCAAGATAGCTCGATAAAGACTTTCGGCTTCTTGAAGCTTGCCTTTTTTATGTGCAGTAACCCCTTGCTGCAGTGCTTGTTCGATAGTCAGTTCCATTGAAAGCTCTTAAGTCAGTTTGAGCGTATTACCCAAGTTGCTGTGGGCTTCAGGCATAGTCTGGATTCAACGCTATGGCTTGTGTATAGCTTGCTTCAGCCTCGTCTAATCTGCCCAATTCCTGTAGCGTAATACCCAAGTTTTTATAGGCTTCAGCAAAGTCAGGTTTCAACGCTATCGACTGCCTGTAGCTTGCTTCAGCCTCATCTAATTTGCCCCGTTCTTTGAGCGTGTTACCTAAGTTGTAGTGGGCTAAGGTGTAGTCAGACTTCAATGCTACTGCCTGCCTGAGGCTTGCTTCAGCCTCATCTAATCTGCCCAGTTCTTTTAGTGTGTTACCCAAGTTATTGTGGGCTAAGGCGGAGTCAGGCTTTAACACTATCACTTGCGTATAGCTTGCTTCAGCCTCATCTAATCTGCCCAACTCTTGGAGCGCGACACCCAAGTTGCTGTGGGCTTCGGCATCCTGTGGCGCTAATTGCACAGATTTTTGCATAGAAGTTAATGAATCAATAATTCTGCCTGTTTGTTTGAGCACAGCGCCAAGCACTTTCCAGCCAAATTGATGCGTGGGAAATTGTTGAGTGATAGATTTTGCTAACTTCTCAGCATCACTGTATCGCCCAGTCTGATAGTATTCCATTAGACTACTGAGTTGTTCCTGAGACGGGCTTGAAAAATTAATATTTTGAATTTGAGTTTCAGCAGATAATTGTGCCTCGATGGTATTTAATTTCTCTTCTGCCAAGCCTTGCTTTTTTGCCTGTTCAAGAACTTGTTTAGCATTATTAAACTGCTTTTCTTTGATTAGAGCATCAATATAGCTCATCCAAAACTGTTCTATTTTTGGATTGGCTTCGACGGCAGTTTTAAATAACGGTAATGCCACATCAGCTTTGTAAACTGATACTAATAATATGCCAAGATTATGGTTAGCATCGGGATGTAAAGGTTGAGATTGCAAGATAGCGCGATAAAGGCGTTCTGCCTCCTGAACCTTGCCTTCTTTATGCGCTGCAACAGCCTTTTGAAGGGCTTCGTCTAATGTCAACTCCATAAACCATTCCTTGATGAATTCGTGAGGGTAAGAATATCATTAGAGTGCATCTATTTGAATGCCTTATTTCTAAACCTGACAACTCAAGTAAAGTTATTGTTCTCAGATTTTAACTAGTCAGGATAATCAATTTTAAGCTGTATCTTGCCTCCAGCCTCCTCAGTCCACACCTGGCTTATAGCTTCCTTTGCCCAATCTACATCACCTTGTTTAACAGCGATAGCGTCATGGACTGGGAGTGATACTATGCCTTGCTCAATTCCCTCAGCATGACTTTTCTCAATATGGCTCCCCCACAAATAGGGGCGTTATTATTGATGTGTAGTGCGACAGATTAGGTGTTGAAGGGTGCAATACATTCAAATAGATGCACTTCAATGATATTCTTATAGAAAGGAATACATCATGGACTTATTATGCAACTGACACTAGACGAGTCTCTGCACAAAGCTATTGAGGCCCATAATACTGGGCAGATTCAAGAAGCTGAACGCCTCTATACAGCCATACTTAAAGCACAGCCTAAACACCC
>Ga0206130_10009304_pt1 | contig 10323 bp, 8 predicted proteins | sample Helgoland_Spring_9_FD_148637 | JGI IMG/M metagenome (GOLD analysis project Ga0206130, IMG submission 148637) | Pelagic subsurface seawater microbial communities from Kabeltonne, Helgoland, North Sea - Helgoland_Spring_Bloom_20160512_1 | ecosystem: Environmental > Aquatic > Marine > Epipelagic ...
ACCCCAAAATCCGGCCCAAGATTTTCCTGGGCTTACCTCCACCGCCAGCTTGGATTTCCCCCAAGCCTTACCTGAAAAATAAGCGCCTATGTCTGCGGCTGCGACAATGCCGATAACCAGAAAAATTAATTCAATGCCATATGGGTGATTACGTAAATAAACGATTGCAATCCATGCCGGCACTAACGTCAAAGCCCCCATCGACATGCGCATTACGCCCGCTCGCCAAATGACAGCACTGGCGGGAAACCCCCGCACCCATAGCAACGCGACAGCCCACCAGAGGCAACCGACGCCTAAAATGTCTCTTATCAGCTCAAACTTTGGTGCTGCCGTTAGTATCTGGCTGTAATACGCACTCGCCAGGATCAATAAGCCAATCACTGCCGCGTAACCCAATCTTGCAATCACCGAAGACAGCCCTGCCATGGCGGCCCATTCCCAAGCGGCAATCAACACTAGACCACCGAATAAAACGGCCAACCCAGTAGGTGGCATCCAGAAAAGCCCTGTGCCGATAAGACTAATTAAAATAATGGCTGTGATGATTCGCTGTTTAAGCATCCCGACTCACCCCAGAGTTCGCATCGACGCTTAGATTGCTATCCGGGGCAATATCAAGCTCAATGCTTTCGCCTTCTCGCCCGCCATATCGTCGATCCCGGCTTTCAAAGCTTGACAAAGCCTCGATCATATCGTGCTCACCAAAATCTGGCCACAACGTCTCGGTAAAAAACAATTCGGAGTAAGCTAACTGCCACAACAAGAAATTACTGATTCGCTGCTCCCCGGCAGTGCGTATGCACAAATCGGGCTTCGGTAGATCGGCCAATGAAATATAGCTGTCGAGCAAAGTCTCATCAATTTCGGATGGCTGCAGCATTCCAAGCTTGACTTGCTCAGCGATCACTTTCACCGAACGCGCTATATCCTGCTGTCCGCCATAATCTACGGCGATTACCAGCGTCCTCTCACGGTTATTAACCGTGAGCTGTTCGGCCTGTTCCATTTGCTTCAGCAGCCCGGCGCTAAATCGATGTCGATCGCCGATGAATCGTATCCTAATACGGTCTGCGTGAAGCTGTTTGACCTCTCGTTTCAAATAGGAGCCGAATAAGGTCATCAATGCTTTTACTTCAGTCCCCGGGCGCTGCCAGTTTTCGCTGCTAAAAGCGAATAGCGTGACAATTTTTATTCCGTAGCCGTTGGCCAATTCCAATACGGAACGAACTGCTTCCACACCGGCACGATGCCCGTAAGACGCTGACTTTCCTTGGCGATGAGCCCACCGACCATTACCATCCATGATAATTGCTAGATGACCGGGGACCTTGGTAAATGAATGAGTAGGAGTGATTTCAGTCATGATGACTAAGGCTTTCGCCTAAATTTCCATAAGATCAGCTTCTTTGGCTGACAGTATAACTTCTATCTCGCCGACAAAACGATCGGTAAGTTTTTGTATATCGTCTTGAGCTTTACGCTCCTGATCTTCACTTATCTCCTTCTCTTTCTGTAGATCTTTGATGTCAGCAATCACATCACGACGAATGTTGCGAATAGATACGCGTGAGTGTTCTGCTTCTTTTTTGGCTTGACGAGTAAAGCCTCGTCGAGTTTCCTCGGTAAGCATTGGCATAGGAATGCGAATAACAGTACCTGCAGTTGATGGGTTCAGTCCAAGATCCGACTTCATTATCGCCCTTTCAACATCAGGGACAATAGCTTTTTCCCAAGGTACCACAGACAGCGTACGAGCATCCTCAACATTAATAGCAGCTAACTGACTCAAGGGCGTCTCAGAGCCATAATAATTAACCCGCAGGCCGTCGAGAATACTGGGATGAGCCCTACCTGTGCGTATTTTGTTCAAGGCACCGCCCAGCGCTACCAATGTTTTTTGCATTCGCTCCTGAGCGTCTTGCTTCAATTCGTCAATCACTAACTTTCTCCCAACTATTTTGTAAATCGGCAGTCGCAGGTTACCACCTGCATTGACTGCTACTGTCCTCTATAACGAGCGTTACTGACCTACTATTACTGCTGCCCCGTCTACTCGTCCCTAATCAAGGTGCCTTCAATGCCACCGTTCACAATATTAAGCAGTGCACCGGCTTTTTCCATTTTAAACACCCGCAAAGGCATATTGTGATCTCGACACAACAATATCGCGGTCAAATCCATTACTTCCAGCTTTTTGTCTAAAACAGCATCATAACTCAAACTATCGTACTTGGTCGCCGCTGGATCAATCATTGGATCAGCGCTATAAACTCCGTCAACCTTGGTCGCCTTCAATACAATCTCTGCCTGCACTTCAATACCGCGCAAACAAGCCGCAGAATCTGTCGTGAAGAATGGATTACCCGTTCCAGCGGAAAAAATAACAACCTCGCCTCGTTGCAGCGAACTCATTGCCTTACGACGATCATAATGGTCTACAACTCCGCTCATTGGAATAGACGACATCACGCAGGAAACGATATTCGCCCTTTCCAAAGCATCGCGCATCGCCAGCGCGTTCATTACAGTGGCAAGCATACCCATATGATCGCCGGTGACCCGATCAAGTCCAGCTTTTTGCAAAGACGCACCACGAAATAAATTACCACCACCAATAACCAAACCAACTTGTACGCCAATACCCACCAGCTGACCTATTTCAAGCGCCATCCGATCAAGAATTTTAGGATCAATCCCAAATCCCTCATCACCCATGAGGGCTTCGCCACTGAGCTTCAGCAATATGCGTTTGTATTTTTTATCTCGAACAGACATAAACTTTCCTTTCAGCAAGTTAGACCGGCTAACCGTCGATGTTAACAGAGCAATCACTATAACAAGCAGATAGAAAAACGGGGCTATAAGCCCCGTTTTATTTCATTAGCCGTTTAATTGAGCGGCTACCTCGGCGGCAAAATCAATTTCTTCTTTTTCTATCCCTTCGCCAACCTCATAGCGAACGAAAGAGACTACCTCTGCTCCCGCATTTTTAGCGAGTTTGCCGATAGTGATTTCAGGGTCTTTTACGAACGCCTGTTCTAGCAAGCTATTTTCCTTTAGGAATTTATTGATCCGACCGATCATCATTTTTTCAACAATAGCTTCGGGCTTACCTTCCATATCAGGCTGTGCTTTTATGATATTTTTCTCCTGAGTCACTACGTCCTCAGGCATGTCTTCTGGCCTTACGACCTGAGGATTAACTGCAGCGACATGCATAGCAATGTCGCGAGCCAGCTCAGCATCGCCACCTGTCAAGGATACCAAAACAGCAATTCGGTTATTGGAGTGAACATAACTACCAACGACACCGTCAGAATCGACGACTTCACTGCGTCGAACAGAAATATTTTCACCAATTTTTTGAACTAAAGCTTCGCGCGCCGTGTTTAAATCGCCCTCCATCAAGGCTTTAACGTCAGTTTGCTTCTCTGTAAATACTTTTTCCGAAACCGTTGCAACAAATGCCAAAAGACTTTCATCGCGAGCGGCGAAATCGGTTTCGCTGTTAACTTCTACGACTATGCCATAGCTACCATCTTCAGCAACCTTAGCAGTAACAACACCTTCAGCCGCAGTACGTCCAGCTTTCTTGGCGGCCTTCATACCACTATTTTTCCGCATTTCTTCTATCGCCGCGTCGATATCACCGCCCGCTTCGACCAGAGCTTTCTTACACTCCATCATTCCAAGACCAGTGCGGTCGCGTAATTCTTTTACCATTGAAGCAGATACAGCTGCCATCTTCATATCCTCCAAAACAGGTCGCTGTGCAATTGCGCGAGGGCAAATAGCAACACGTCATATTAAATCAGTTGATTAGTAATCTCATTGAGACCACTGAAAACCCTTCAAAAAAGGGGGCTAAGCCCCCTTTTTTATCACATAATTTTGCTCTAATTACTCAGCTGCTGGAGCCTGCGCTTCAGGAGCTTCAGCTACAGCTTCAGCCTCAACAGCCACCTCAGCTTCAACTTCTACAAAGTCGTCTTTAGGCACGCTGCCATCAGCTGCTTTTCCAGCGAGAACAGCATCAGCTACCGCTGCGGAGTAGAGTTTAATCGCACGTATTGCATCGTCATTACCTGGGATGACGTAATCAACACCATCAGGATCACTGTTAGTATCGACGATACCGATAACGGGAATACCCAAACTATTTGCTTCTTTTATAGCTATCCGCTCTTGGTCAACATCAATCACGAACAAAGCATCAGGCAAACCACCCATATCCTTAATACCGCCAATCGAGCGCTCTAGCTTCTCCATAGCACGTGTGCGCATTAGCGCTTCTTTCTTAGTCAGTTTGTCAAACGTACCGTCGGCCTGCTGGGCTTCCAGATCACGCAAACGCTTAATGGACCCACGAATTGTCTTGTAGTTGGTCAACATCCCACCTAGCCACCGATGACTAACATAAGGCTGACTGGAGCGATCTGCTTCTTCACGCATGATTTTACTAGCCGCTCGCTTAGTGCCGACAAACAATATCTTGTTTTTACCGACAGACAGTTTTTGGATCACTGCAAGGGCTTCATTGAACGCCGGAACTGTGTGCTCCAGGTTGATAATATGGATCTTGTTGCGAGCACCAAAGATGTACTGGCCCATTTTTGGGTTCCAGTAACGAGTTTGGTGGCCGAAGTGAACACCAGCCTGCAACATGTCGCGCATGCTTACTTGAGTCATAGTTATACCTTTTAAGGGTTAGGCCTCCATATACCCCATCGATCAACCCTGACTTAACAGAGCACCCTGACCTATGTGACGGTATATGTGCGGATTTTAGTGGATTTATTCGCTCAAATTTGGCGGTTATTTCAGCACAGACAATAGGCCGTCGATTTGAGAGCGCGCTTTATACCATAACCAAGGAAAAACTGAAAGAATAAATTGCCAACTGGCTATGATTCATCGGCTCTTAAAAGGCAATAGGCCACACCGTTCTCTGATCGTAATATATCCACTTAACGGGTCACAATCACCATGGTGATTGTGGTGTCGATGCCGCAGACTTGCCTATTTATTTAGCCATTGGGCACGAGCTTAGTTTACAATAGACAACAGTTTGTCGACCTTATTGACGCCGTCGATATTTTTCTAATTATAATCAATAGCTTAGGTGAAAATAGCAGAATGAAAGCTTCGATTAAAACCCCGCAACAGATCAGCAAAATGCGCATTGCCGGTGGCCTCGCCGCAGACGTCTTAGAGATGATAGGGCCGTTTGTTCAGCCAGGGGTTACCACAGAAGAACTTGACAACATTTGCCACGATTTTATGGTCAACACCCAGCACGTCATTCCCGCACCGCTTAATTACAACGGCTTTCCTAAATCGATCTGCACATCGGTAAACGAAGTCGTCTGCCACGGCATTCCCTCAGCTAAAAAAACACTCAAAGATGGCGACATTATCAACATCGATATTACCGTCATCAAAGATGGGTTTCATGGCGATACCAGCAAGATGTTTCACGTTGGAAAACCTCAAAGCCATACTGACAGGCTGGTAAAAATTACTCAAGAATGCCTCTACAAAGCCATTGATATAGTGCGCCCCGGAACAACTTTGGGCGATATTGGTCACATCATTCAAAAGCATGCCGAGGCCAATTATTATTCAGTCGTTCAAGAATACTGTGGCCACGGCATTGGTGAAGTTTTCCACGAGGAACCGCAGGTTCTGCACTACGGTAAAAAAGGCACCGGGTTAGTGCTCGAAGAAGGTATGACATTTACTATCGAGCCCATGTTAAATGCTGGTAAACGCCACGTAAAATTGAACAAAAAAGATGGCTGGACTGTTACCACCAAAGACGGGAGACCCTCAGCTCAGTGGGAACACACCATGGGCGTTACCCACGACGGCGTCGAAATTTTTACCGCCAGACCTGACGAGCCCTACTTCAAAAGATAACCTAATCTATACGAGCAAACCCCAACAAATATGAACGAACCCCACTTTTCTATACCCTTAACGGTTTTTGATGCCGATCACTTTGAGCAGGCATTAAAATGCTCTAAGTCACCAGTAGCGTTGTTGAAAAAACAAATAGAACGCACCACTGACTACATGCACCAACAATACCAGCAAGGCACTTATATCAGAGACCTGATATCGGCACGCGCTCAGTTTGTCGACCAGCTATTGAAAAGCAGCTGGCCGCTGTTCTCACTGGATGCTGACTCTGACATCTGTTTGATTGCTGTTGGCGGCTATGGCAGAGGCGAACTACATCCTCACTCCGATATTGATCTGTTAATTCTGCTAAAAGACGAAGCTGCGTTTGAACGATTACAACAGAAAATCAGCGGCTTTGTTACTCTGCTCTGGGATACTAACCTCGACATTGGACACAGCGTGCGAACAGTAAGCCAGTGCAAAAATGAAGCAGAGAATGACATCACGATAGCGACCAATTTGATGGAGACTCGCCTGCTCAATGGCTCGGACGAACTCTATCAAACCATGCTTGCAGAGTCCGGGCCGGATAAAATCTGGCCGAGCCAGACATTTTTCCGAGCAAAGTGGGATGAACAGATCAAGCGCCACCAAAAACATGGCAACAGTGAATACGTATTAGAAGCGAATGTAAAAAACTCCCCGGGCGGTTTGCGCGACATTCAAATGATAGGCTGGATAGCAAAGCGACATTTTGACATCAAGAAAATTGAAGAACTGGTTAATCTGGGATTTTTGCGCAAAGAAGAAATGGACATACTCAACCGCGGCATGGATTTCATGTGGAGAGTGCGCTATGCACTGCACATGATTACAGGACGGGAAGAAGACCGACTGCTGTTTGACCACCAACGGACGCTGGCAAAGATGTTTGGCTACGAGGATGATGATGCCAAAATGGCAGTCGAGCAGTTTATGCAATATTACTATCGCTGGGCTTTATCTCTCGGCGAGCTAAACGACGTTTTAATGCAACACTTTGATGAGACCATTTTGCGTGCCTGCGAAGCCGAAAATATCTATGAGATTAATCAGCGCTTTCGTGTTCGCAATGGCCATATTGAAGTCACCAACGATAAAGTCTTTGAGCGAACGCCCTCTGCCCTCCTTGAAATTTTTGTTTTGATGGCACAAAACGACAGTATTGATGGCGCTAGGGCTTCGACGATCAGGCTCATTCGGAAGTATCGAGATTTAATAGATGATGATTTTCGCAACGATCCCCGTAACGTGCGATATTTTATTGAAGTTCTGAGGGCTCCTTCTCAGGTTGCGTTGCAATTGCGCAGAATGCTTCGCTTTGGTGTCCTAGGGAAATATTTACCAGAGTTCGGTAAGATTATCGGTCAGATGCAACATGATTTGTTTCACGTACTTGCCGTCGACGCACACACGATGGAAGTCGTTAAGAACATGCGTCGCTTCCAATACCCTGAATCGCAGAAAAAATTTCCCGTTGCCTCGCGAATTGTCAAGCGCCTGCCAAAAATTGAACTTCTGTATATATCGGGTTTATACCATGACATTGGCAAAGGTCGTGGGGGCAATCACTCACTACTAGGAATTGCTGATGCCAGACTTTTTTGCGAGCGTCATGAACTTGGCAACCGCGATACTAATTTGGTCTGCTGGCTGGTTGAACATCATTTATTAATGTCCTCGGTCGCCCAGCGTCAGGATATTTCAGACCCCGATGTTATTAATAGTTTTGCCACCAAGATAGGTGATGAAAACAGGCTCGATTATTTGTATGCGTTAACGGTAGCTGACATCAACGCTACCAACCCTAAGCTTTGGAACAGCTGGCGCGCATCTTTATTACGCCAACTCTACGTTGAAACCAAACGAGCCCTTCGTCGCGGGCTGGAAAATCCCGTTGACAAAGCCGATTGGATAGCAGACACCCAGAGCACGGCGATCCGACAGCTGGAAGCCATGGGGTTCATCGACGATGAAATTCGTTCAGTTTGGGAAAAGACAGAAGAAGATTATTTCTTGCGCGAAAAAGTAGAGGATATCGTCTGGCACACCGAGGCTATTAGCCAGCATGTTGATTCTTCGGTACCGCTAATTTTGCTTAAAGAAAGTGGCGACCTTCAATTTGAAGGAGCAACCCAGATTTTTATTCATACTCAACAAAAAGACAGTTTATTTGCAATAGCCGCATCAGCACTCGAGCAACTGAATTTAAGTATTCAGGATGCACGTATCTACAGTTCAGGCTCTGGTTTCACGCTCGATACCTTTTTTGTGCTGGATAGTAATGGAGAACCTATTGGCAATGATCCGGAACGTATTGATGAAATTCAATCAGTACTGATGGAACACTTAATCAATACCGATTCATCCCTTGACATCATGCAGTGTCGAACACCGCGACAAATGCGTTTATTTTCAGTACCCACTCGCACCACACTCTTTACCGATGTCGCTGGCGGGCATAGTGTTCTGGAAGTACTGACGCCTGACCGACCAGGTCTATTGGCGAGAATCGGAAAAATATTCCTCGACTACGACATCAAATTACTCAATGCCAAAATTGCTACTTTAGGTGAAAGCGTGGATGACGTTTTTTTTATCACCGACAACAACCATCAACCCATTAATGACCCCGCCTTATGTGAATCGATTCAGAATGCAATTTGTAAAGAACTCGATGAACAGGCCGCTGCTTGATACCAACTATGAATCCAGATCTGAATCGTTTGCAACCTTACCCTTTCGAAAAACTCAATGCACTGAAGGCAACGGTTACTCCGCCCGCTTCATTGAGCCACATTGCCCTGTCAATTGGTGAGCCAAAACACACTTCACCTGATTTCGTTAAACAGGTGCTAATGGATAATATCGATAAACTATCCAATTATCCCACCACAAAGGGTTTGCCGGAATTACGTGAATCCATTGCCCTATGGTTATCTCATCGTTTTCATTTAGGACAAGATGGCGTTGATCCTGAGCGGCAGGTACTCCCTGTCAACGGCACCAGAGAAGCACTTTTTTCCTTTGCGCAGGCGGTGATAGACCGAAGCGAAAAACCGCTGGTGATTTCGCCAAACCCGTTCTACCAGATTTATGAAGGAGCCGCCTATTTGGCCGGGGCTGAGCCGTATTTTTTACCTTGTTTGCCAGAAAACGGATTCATTCCAGATTTCAGCGCTGTTGCTGATGATGTTTGGGAGCGCTGCCAACTATTATTCTTGTGTTCACCTGGGAATCCTGCCGGTGCCGTCATTGATAGTGACATTCTGAAAGACCTGATCGAACTTGCCGATCGCTTTGATTTCATCATTGCCAGCGATGAATGTTATTCAGAACTTTATCGCGATGAAAACAATCCGCCGGCTGGCCTACTGCAAGCCTGTGCTGAAATGGGTCGCCGTGATTTTAGGCGCTGCGTGGTTTTTCACAGTCTGTCGAAACGCTCTAACCTGCCGGGTTTGCGTTCAGGGTTTATTGCTGGTGATGATCAAGTATTGAGTCGATTTTTACTGTATAGAACTTATCACGGTTGTGCGATGCCGGTCCAACATCAACTCGCCAGTGCCGCGGCTTGGTCTGATGAGCAACATGTGAAGACTAATCGCACCCTATATCGCGCCAAATTTGATGCCGTTTTGGATATATTGGGAGACTGTATGAACGTTTCTAGGCCCGATGCGGGTTTTTATTTATGGCCGGAAACCCCGATAAACGATACTGACTTCGCAGTCCAGTTGTTCGCCCAGCAGCATATGACTGTATTGCCTGGCCAGTATATTTCGCGAGAAGTGAACGGGTTTAATCCGGGGGAAAATCGTGTCCGCATGGCGTTGGTTGCCCCACTTCAGGAGTGCATTGACGGAGCTTTGCGCATAAAAACGTTTATCAACGGGCTCTGAGTTATGTTGAAGCAAGCCCGGGTTGAATTCATTTTACGGAAATTACAGCATCTGTATCCGACACAACTCATACCACTAGATCACAAAGATCCCTATACGCTACTAATTGCCGTTTTGCTGTCAGCTCAATGCACTGATGCTCGCGTTAATACGGTAACACCTGCGCTATTTACGCTGGCGGACAATCCCGCAGAGATGGCAACAAAAACAGTTGAGGCCATTAGATCGATTATACGTCCCTGTGGTTTATCCCCACAAAAATCTAAAGCCATAAAAAATCTTTCAATCCTATTGATGGAAAAATATAACGGTGAAGTACCGGAAGACATGGCAGCACTTGAAGAACTTCCCGGAGTTGGGCACAAGACAGCTAGCGTTGTTATGTCACAAGCGTTTGGGCACCCGACATTTCCGGTCGATACACATATACATCGGCTGGCGCAGCGCTGGGGACTGACTAGTGGTAAAAATGTCG
>Ga0206130_10009310_pt1 | contig 10318 bp, 10 predicted proteins | sample Helgoland_Spring_9_FD_148637 | JGI IMG/M metagenome (GOLD analysis project Ga0206130, IMG submission 148637) | Pelagic subsurface seawater microbial communities from Kabeltonne, Helgoland, North Sea - Helgoland_Spring_Bloom_20160512_1 | ecosystem: Environmental > Aquatic > Marine > Epipelagic ...
TTCGCTGCTTCGCATAAGCACAGTTTTCACAACTGATATGACTTTCAGGAAGCTTGTCTGAATTTAAACAATCAATCATGTTATTCACTTCATGATCAATCCATGAAAAATCATGCTTATAAGGTATAAGTGTTTCAGAAAACTTCATCTCTCCATGAAAGCCTTCAGCATGGCGATCGGCATTAACCACTAAAAAGTAGGAAATTAACCCCGTTTTAAATCCCATTAAATTAAGTAGGTAATTGTAAAAGTCCATCTGTATTTTGTAGGCTTCGTGATAAGGCGAGCTTAGGTAAGAACTTGGGTTAACCTCATAATTACTCGCCTGAGATTTATAATCAACGACGATCAACTCCTCGGTTTGCGTATCAAACCATATGTCATCTACACCCCCAGAGAGAATTATATTAGAGTCATCATATCTTGCCATCAAGCCCTTTCTCAATGAATCTCGCCAATCATCCATGGCTTCATGCTTAAATGGCACAACGTGATCTAATCCATACTTAGCAAAAAGGCGGTGGGGGGTTTGTTGATCACGACAGATATCAAATTCTTTTTTGAGTAACAAATCAGTGGTCTCATTTAATGTCCAGCCAGGCATTCCTGGCTCTGCTAAACCAACCACCCTATCCAAATAAAAGCATCTTGGGCAAGTAATAAAAGTACTGAATTTTCCACGGCTAATTTTAAAGTCATCTAATTGCCCCGGCGTATAAATTGAAGAGCTTCGGGTCCTCTTCCCTTTTGCTTCCACCAGCTCTAATTTGCTATTTCTTTTTAGACTGACCATGTTTTATTAATCTCCAATTTTTTTTCAATATATCTATCGATTCAATATTAACAATAAAATATATGTATTTGTTAAAACTGAACTTTTAAAAAGAGTGGCTTGTCATAAAAAGGTATTGATAGGGTAAGACGTAAACCTCCTGTTGATTAAACAACGCTCCTATCAGTACCTGCGTTGATTTAAATTTTTTAATTAGGCGAGATATGAGTTCAAAAAATCCAATCCGTCCCTCTGAAATTACCCCCGAACATATTTATAACGATCGTAGAAATTTTCTTAAATCAATTGGGATTGGACTGGGTGCAACAGCATTATCCTCTCTTGCCTTTGGCAAGGTTCAATCACTTAATAATATTGTTGGCAGTGATTTATCAGTCAATGATGAAAAAACTTCCTTTAAAGACATCACGACATACAACAACTACTATGAATTTGGTACTAAAAAAACGGATCCGAGTGAGTATGCGGATAAACTCACCACCGATCCTTGGTCAGTAACAATTGAGGGAGCAGTAAAGAAAAATAAGGTGTTATCAGTTGAGGACATCATTAAACTCAGCAAATTGGAAGAAAGAGTTTATCGACTTCGCTGCGTTGAAGGATGGTCCATGGTAATTCCTTGGGTAGGAATCCCTTTGAAATCATTGCTTAAGCATGTCTCTCCAACGAATAATGCCAAATTTGTTAAATTTACTACACTTAATCGTCCTAGCGAGATGATTGGCCAGCGCTATAAAGTGCTTGATTGGCCTTATATTGAGGGCTTAAGGATGGATGAAGCGATGCATCCCCTTACTATTTTAGCGGTTGGGTTATATGGCAAAATACTGCCCAACCAAAACGGGGCCCCTATTAGGCTCGTTGTCCCGTGGAAATATGGATTCAAGAGTACCAAAGCCATTACAAAAATATCATTAGTTGAGAAAATGCCTGAAACAAGTTGGATGAAAGCAGGACCATCAGAGTATGGCTTTTACGCTAACGTTAATCCAAACGTAGACCATCCAAGATGGACACAGGCAACAGAGAGACAAATTGGTAAGGGATTATTCGCTCCCAGAGTGAAAACCAAAATGTTTAATGGCTATGAAAATGAAGTAGGTCACATGTATAAAAACATGGATCTAAAAAAATATTTTTAAATGACAAAGTTACTTCGCCCTCCCCTCAAGCCAATTATTTTTCTTATATGCTTGTGGCCATTATTTTCTATAGGGTATACGATTTATATTGATAATTTGGGGGCCAACCCCATTGAGTATATCGAAAAACACTTTGGGCTTTGGGCACTTATTTTTTTATGCCTCACACTCAGCCTAACGCCATTAAAGGAAATCACCCAAATTGGTAAATGGGTTTTGTACCGACGTATGCTCGGCTTATTCGTATTTTTTTATGCCTCCATACACCTACTGATGTATTTAGGGTTAGACTATCAATTTGCATGGTCTGATATTAAAGACGACATTGTGAAGCATAAGTACGTATTAGTGGGATTCCTTGCCTGGTTATTGCTTATCCCATTAGCCTTTACCTCATCGAATAACATGATAAAAAGGTTAAAAAGGCGATGGAAGTCATTGCATCAACTCATTTATGTAATTGCCATTCTCGCTATATTGCATTTTGTGTGGCTGGTTAAAAAGGATATGACTGAGCCCATTATCTATGGATCTATATTAGGGGGTCTATTATTAATTCGTGTCTATTTCTATTATAAGAAACGAAACCAATCAAGAGCTAAAGAAAATAAATGAAAATCAAACAAGTCCTATTCGATGGCAAGTGCGGTCTTTGCAATAAAGAAATACTTTACTACCAGTCAATCGCTCCCAAAGGAAAATTCAAGTGGGTCGATATCACCGTTCCTAAAAATTTAGCTCGATATCCTTCAATCAATCTTCGGGATGCGTTGATGAACCTTCATGTAGTAGAGGGTAAAAGTATTAAGTCAGGCGTGGATGCTTTTATATGCATTTGGTCTGAACTTGGCTATTTTAAATTACTAGGCTTAATTATTAAGCTCCCTATCATTTATCAATTAGCATGTATTTTTTACAGGTTATTTGCAAACTATCGCTTTAAAAATTTGTCACACTGCCAGATTGTTGATAAACAAAAATAATATTTAAATCCAAGACTTTTTAAAACCCTCATGAAACCAAAAACCAATATCGTCTGGTTCAAAAGAGATTTGCGGTTAACAGACCACTCCCCTCTTTATGAGGCCACTTGTAGGGATGAGCAATTTTTGGTGCTATATATATATGAGCCTTCACTTATGAATGACAGTCACACCGATGAGCGTCATTGGCGCTTCATCCATCAGTCCCTTTCAGATATAGAAAAGATATTAGCAAAGATGAATAAGCAAATTTCAATCGCTTATGGGGAGGCTGACCAAATTTTTTCCGAAATTATAAATCAGTATGAGATTAAAAATATTTTCAGCCACGAAGAAACTGGACTTAAATTAACTTATGAGCGAGATAAAAAATTAAAAAAATTTTTTAACACTAGAAAAATTCAATGGCATGAATATCAAACTAACGCTGTCATACGTGGATTGAATAATCGAAAAACATGGGAAAAGCAATGGGATAAAGTGATGCGTGATGAAATAAAACCCATCAACCTAGCTCAAGCCAATATTGTTTTTCACCCCTTTCCCAATTCTGCAATTCCAAAATTTAGAAATGATGTTAATCATCAACTAGGTGGCTGCCTTCCAGCACGAAAAGAAATGTGTGATTTTTTTGAAACTCGGGGTCAAGACTACTTCAAGTTTATTTCTAAACCCGATAAAAGCAGAACAAGCTGTAGTCGACTGTCCCCCTATATTGCCTATGGAAATTTAAGCATGAGGGAGGTATATCAGACTCTTTTAAAATCATGGAATAAGACTGGATGGAGAAGGTCAATGGCGGCCCTGTCCTCAAGGCTACATTGGCACTGTCATTTTATTCAAAAGTATGAGAGTGAAATAGATATTGAAGATTTGCCTATCAATAGAGGTTATAAGGACTTTCCTTACAAAGTTATTAAATATGAACACCAAGATTTTTTAGCCTGGGCTAACGGAGAAACAGGCTACCCTTTAATTGATGCCTCAATGCGTGCATTAAATAAAACAGGATATCTCAATTTTAGGATGCGAGCGATGGTAGTGAGCTTTGCGTGTCATTACTATATGATTCACTGGAAACTAGTAGCAAGGCATTTAGCCACCCTTTTTTTAGACTTTGAGCCAGGCATTCATTACCCACAAATTCAAATGCAGGCTGGCGTGACAGGCATTAATACCATAAGAATCTATAATCCTACAAAACAGTTACAGGATCATGATCCCGACACAAAATTTATTAGAGATTGGGTTGAAGAGCTGTCTGACCAGAACAAAGATTATATCTTAGGGTTACCAGATAATAATTTTGATTTATTCTCTAACGAGCAAAACTCATACCCAACCCCTGCCTATGATTTTTTTGAGAGGACTAAGTATTCAAAAAATCTTTTATGGCAATGGAAGAAAAGCGCTCAAGTCAAATCTTATAATTCAAAAATACTCTCAAAGCATGTGAAGGTTAGGTAGGAATAATTTTATGATGGAACTAATTTCTTAATCAATAGACTAAATTTTTTTACAACAGGAAGTGACTTAGAAAATGAAAAAAACATTACTAGCATTATCAGTGGTTGCTGCGACATCTGCATACGCAGAACATCACAAGAAAGTTGAATTAAGCGATATAGACAAATGCTATATGAATGCAGTAGAAAAATATCCAGGGCACGTACTATCAATGGAATCTGAAATTGAAAAAGATCGCCTTATCTATGAATTTGATATCATGACCAAGGATGGAAAAGAGGTTGAGGTTGAGTGTGATGCCAAAAACCATACGCTGCACGACTTTGAGGTTGAATATAAAAAGGGTGATAAAGCATTTACTGAAGCTGCAAAAATCTCTGAGAGTGAAGCTGAGAAAATAGCTCTAAAAAAATATAACGGCAAGATAGTTGATCGTGAATATTCATTGGAAAATGGAAATCCAGCCTATGAGTTTGATATTTATGTTGCCAAAAAAGGTCATGAATATGAGGTTGAAGTTGATGCAGTTACTGGAGAGATTTTAGAGGTAGAGATGGAGTTATACGATATTGGAAGTGAAGACTAAATTTTCTTAATTTAAAAAAAAAGGAGCTTTGCTCCTTTTTTTTAACTTAATATCTATTCCACCGTCATGGAAGTCGAAAAAGGACCGCTACCAATAGAGTATACTTGATACTGATTAGCCCCCTTTGTTAGATCCTCAAAAAACCACATGCTTGATGCTTGGTTCACACCAAAACTAACAGTAAAGACAGATGAGCTTGGTGTTACCTCTACAGGAGTTGTAAATGTTTGAACGCCAAAGAGCCTGTCGGCTGTATTAGAGGTTGTTACGACAGTTCCAGCGGCGGCAGTAATTAAGTCTGCAGACAACGTTCCATCAGTAACAGCAATCGGACCTTCTTCAAAGTCATTTACATCAAATTGATCTAGAACCTCAGTATAAGTTGCTGCAGTGCCACTAGCACCTCCACACTGAACAAGTGGAGAAGGAGTTGTCCATCCAGAAATATCAGCATCAGAACTATTTGCAGTAGCGTTTAATGTCCAACAATAATTGCCACTTGTTCCATCTTGGTAGGTGTGCATAGTATTTGTAAACTGTTTTTTTGCTTTAATACCAAAGCTGTTTTCCATCAAGATGTAGCCGTAAGCATATGTGTTGTCAGGAGGTCTTGTAACATCAGAGAGAACCATTTCAGTCCCCGCAGCAAGATTGACTGATTGGCCACTAGGGCTATTAATGATTAGCTCACAGGAGCTAACATCATATGTATCAGTTATGGTGGGTCTTGTTGGTTCTGAGGTACAAAGAGCCATCTCATATATAATTATCGTATATTCATCCGGTGCAAAATTACAATCGATACCACTATCGTCTCCCACAAGCGTAATGACTCCATCTGAATCTTCACTTTCATTTGGGCCATCACAATAACCTTGCGCATTTGCGTTTGAAAAAAGACCCAGCATTGTGAGGGTCGCAATGATTTTTAGCCAATTCATCATACGCCCACCGCCTTAGCTATAAACCCTGTCCCGCCTATTTGCTTCACAATAGTATTCTCACGTCTGACTTTTTCGTATCTTCGGTCTTCCATGCTTTCTAACTTATAAGCGGTATCGTTGAACCATTGCACTTGTTGTTTGGGTTTGTTGCTGAAGGCTTCAGTCACATTGAATATTGCTGTGAAGTAGTTGGAATCCTTGGCATCATCTTTAAAGGTTCGGCCGGCTTGAATCTCAAGTCCGGGAAGTATGGGTACATAAGCTCTCAGTTGCGCATCATTGCCCTTCGCATCTTTACCGCCATCAACCCCATCCCATTCATAACGTTTTACAAACACAGTGGCCCAGTTCATATAAGGGAGTGGTAAACCGGCTTCGATATCCCAACCATCGAGTGCTCGTTCTTGTTGACCATGTTTCCCTGTCTTCCATTTAGTGGTGGCTTGATACATATTGGCATTGATTTCACCGACGGTAGATCTGACTTCTAAACCCACACTGTATCTGCCGTGGTCATAAGGAAACTCATGATCATAAAATGCATTCACACCGAGCATTAAGGTGTTATCTGAAACTAGTCGACGGTAACCTAAACCGGCATTTAGTGTCGTTCTATTATCGGTATAAAATGCACTGAGTTGGGTAAATATCGTATTCTCAATATCTTTTTGATCAGACAGTGGTGCGACCACTAAAATCCCGGTGGTCGGTTTGGAACCTTCTTTGGTTTCGAAACTTACTTCCACTGTGGGGAAGTATTTCTCTAAAAAGCTTTGTGTAAACCCAACGCCTTGATCCGTCGCTGCTTCAATCACTTGACTCTGTGCATCTTCTAAATCACCTGCGGCGACCATTTTAGATAGATCAATAAAAGCAGCGCGATCTTCGTCGTTGGTAGTGACATTATTCATCGGTGTTTCTTCAGAATCAGCTGAGTTAGATTTCCAAGCAGCACAAACAGAAGAAGTAGCTAGGACTAAAGGTAGAATAAATAAATATTTTCTCATTATGTCATTGAAAACAAACAATTAATGGTTTCTATAATAATTATTTTATAATGAAAAATATTAAAAAACAACTTGTGTGGGAATTTCATAAAAACATAAGGAAATCAAACCAAAAAAACAATGAAGTGTATTATAAAAAGATGACTAGAAAATCATCCTACAACTCAGCCCAAAGTTACCTAGGTTTATATCTAGGTTTAGGCTTAATCTTTTTAATCATAGGTTTTCTTCCTTTTTTAGATGCTGAGCAACAAAAAAACTTGCTTACAGAAGGCGGTTTATTTGAAAGCCTTACAGTTTATTTGTATATTTTCTGCCTTATTCTTATTGGTGTCAGATGGCCCTTGCAAAAAATACTTTCAAGTTGGTATCTATCTGCCCTAATTATTCTTTTTGCCCTCCGTGAACTTGATTATGATAAAGCGCACTTCACTCATGGCGTACTTAAATCAAGACAGTATTTTTCAGATCTTGTTGGTCTGCCAGAACTTTTAATATCACTCGCAGTACTCATTTTTATCTTAACTGTATTAGCCTTAATCGTATTGAAAGAGAGAAGTAATTTCATTAAGGGAGTGATTAATCTAAGGCAAAGCCAACTTGCTATTTTAACCAGCATTATTCTCGTCATCGTTACGAAGACTATTGATGGGATGGAGAGAAAGTTTGGGATTGATTTATCACCATCAGGAGAAAGATTTGTTCTCGTTGTTGAGGAGGTTGGTGAGATGGGTATCCCTATTATGTTTGCTATTGCCATACTTTCGTGGCGGAACAAAAACAAGACTTAAGAGTCACTCCAATTGTTAAAACATTTATATTGCGTGATTTGAGTTCAGTTAGAATACATAACCCACCATTAATTTTGATATAAGAAAAAGGCTTGCATGTTTCAATGGTTTGAAAATTTAATTAATCCCTTCCCAAAGGACTTAATAGAGACGCCTCCTAAATCTTTATTAAAATTTGCGTGGTTATGCATTAAAGATATCAAAATTTACGTTGGTTTGATGGCCATTTTAACTGCCGTTATAGCAAGTTTTGAGGCTATTCTTTATGCTATTTTAGGTAAATTAATTGACCTCATGGTGACAAGTGGTCCTGGTGAATTTTTTAATAATCATATGTCTTTTCTTTTTTTAATTGGGGCAATCATAATTGGTAGCACGTTTTTTGTTGCGCTAAGAACAATGGTGAAGCATCAAACGCTAGCGGGTACCTTTCCAATGAGGCTGAGATGGAACTTTCATCGACTGCTTTTAAATCAAAGTATTAATTTTTACAATAATGAGTTTTCTGGAAGAATAGCTGCCAAAGTAATGCAGACTACAATCGCTTTAAGAGATATGTGGTTCATATTATCTGATATTTTAGTTTTTGTAATTGTTTACATCGCTACCATGATTATTTTGGTTGGCAGCTTAAATACCTTGTTATATGCCCCTTTTCTAATTTGGTTGACGGCTTACGTTATCATTCTTTTTTACTTTATTCCAAAACTTGCAAAGCTCTCAAAAAATCAAGCGGACGCTCGATCTATGATGACCGGTCGGATAACGGATGCCTATACTAATATAAGCACCGTTAAGCTTTTCTCTCACGCGGGGCGCGAGTCAGGATATGCTAAAGATTCTATGAAGGATTTCCTTCATACCGTCACACTGCAAATGCGTAAGATAACAGCTATTCAGATTATCAATCATTTTCTGAGTATGTTTTTAATTTTAGCAACGACTGGGACGGCAATTTATTTATGGTCCAACAATGAAATTGCTATTGGAGTTGTGGCTGCTGCCGCAGCTATGTCACTCAGATTGAATGGTATATCACATTGGGTGATGTGGGAAATGACATCGCTTTATGAGCAAATAGGTATCGGTCAGGATGGGCTTAATATGCTATCAAAAAAACAAATTGTGAACGATAAACCCAATGCCTCGACTATTAATATTAAGAAAGCGTCTATTGCTTTCGAGAATGTTTATTTTTCATATCACGAGAATGATAGTTTTTTTTCTAAGTTTAATTTAAATATTAAGAATGGTGAGAGAGTTGGTATCGTCGGGAGATCAGGAGCCGGAAAGTCTTCCTTAGTTAACTTGTTGCTTAGATTCTATGAATTAGATTCAGGCGAGATCTTAATAAACAATAAAAATATCACTTCAATGACACAAGACAGCTTGAGATCTAATATTGCAATGGTCACCCAAGACACCTCCTTACTGCATCGATCTATTGAAGATAATATTGCCTACAGCAAACCAAGCGCTTCAGATAGAGAAATTGTTATGGCGGCTAAAAAGGCACAAGCGCATGAATTTATTATGAGTCTCAAAGATCAATACGGAAATATTGGCTATAAATCATTGGTTGGGGAAAGAGGCGTCAAGCTTTCGGGTGGTCAGAAACAAAGAATTGCCATAGCAAGAGTGATTCTTAAAAATGCACCCATACTCTTGCTCGATGAAGCGACAAGTGCATTGGATTCAGGAGTAGAAGCGATAATTCAAGAAAGCTTAGACATCCTGATGCAAGGAAAGACTGTCATTGCCATAGCACATCGATTATCAACTATTGCCGCAATGGATCGACTGATTGTCATGGATAACGGCAGAATTATTGAAGATGGAAACCATAAAGCGCTCTTAAAGAAAAAAGGTCTTTACTACGATTTGTGGCAACACCAAAGTGGAGGTTTCATTGGCGATTAAATTAAAATCGGGAAAAATTCATATTTAATAATTTTTCGAACTTTAATGAAAATCCTTACTCATTATGGTTGATTATTTGTGTATATTAATTATTAAGTCTTAAAGAAGTTTTTGAGATAGTAATTTTAGGTTTTTGTATTTTTTATTAATTTTGTTAGGTGATTGCAATTGAAAAATTTAAGCATTACTAGTTTTCTTGGCATTTTATTTTATTTATCAAGTTTCCAGGTTCTAGCAGGTAATATAGAGGCTGGTAAAATTCGTTATGATAAAACATGTATTAATTGTCATGGTCCTGCAGGTAAAGGCGCTGCTAGTTATCCTAAAATTTCCGGAAAAGAAATCCCATACATAACTGATAAGCTTGAGACTTATCGATCTGGAACTAAGATCGGTCCGAATTCAGGGTTAATGATTATGATGGCAAAACCTCTTACGGATGAAGAAATTGCTGATTTAGCAGCATATTTAAAGGATGCAAAATATGAAGTTAACAACTAGGAGAAAAGTAACATGAAATTATTAAGTAAATTCGGCTTAGTATTTTCTGCATTAATCTCTGCTGCAACATTTACGTCAACAGCAGTTTATGCAGATGATCACGGCTCTAAGGGAATGAATGTTCCTAAGATCGGATCTATGGTAGTAATGTCTGGGTTGGAAAATCCATGGGATATGGCTTTTA
>Ga0206130_10009311_pt1 | contig 10318 bp, 5 predicted proteins | sample Helgoland_Spring_9_FD_148637 | JGI IMG/M metagenome (GOLD analysis project Ga0206130, IMG submission 148637) | Pelagic subsurface seawater microbial communities from Kabeltonne, Helgoland, North Sea - Helgoland_Spring_Bloom_20160512_1 | ecosystem: Environmental > Aquatic > Marine > Epipelagic ...
CTCGCTTAAACTTTTACTCAGATTTTAATATTCCGTACAATTATCCAAGTTCACGTTAAATATTGAATTCTAACGAAGACTAATCCTGCACACAGTCCGGCCCAATTAGCCACCGGCTAATTGTCCTCTAGAATGATGTCCTATAATTTGACACGGCAAAGCTCCTGTGGAGATTTGAGCGGGATTTGTGTGTGGGCTTAAGTAGCCGCTCGGCTAACTCAATTGCTTTATCAATTCTTTAGCTTAAAAAGCTATTAAAGAATTATTCACCGAATTTTTATCTTTTAAATGTGTTCATGAACCCTTCGGGATTTCTACGCACAACTCAGCGAAGCTCACGAATTCCTTAAAATTAACATGACATGAGTAATATCGTACGCTTGCCAACGCGCTACAAGGTTTCTTGTTTTCAGATTAGATATCCTGCCAGCTTTAAAGATTAAAAAAATCTCTCTCTCAAATGGCCAACGCTTACAAGAGTATTCGCAAATTCCTTGCAGTCAGTTTGCAATACACTTGTCCTGCCGACGCACTTTTAGATCCTGCTGAGTATTATGTTAAGCAGAATTGATTTGAATTGGGTGGTTTCTCTTTTTCATTTTGTCTTGAAACAAAACGAAACAAAAATTCAAGAAGAAAAAAAGCTCCACGCACATGGCCCAGTCTGCCCGCCTTTTCTTCTGGCCTACGCTCGGGTTTTTAATTCAAATTGTGTTAAATTTAAACCAGTTCTCTATAATTATCTAACCTACATTAAACCCTGACTTAATAAGCGTTTGGAGATGTCGCTCTAGATTAGATCTATGGAAATCATTCATTTTTTTTAAACCGTATGCATAATCGGCAAGATACTGCTGCTCACCTCTTTTTAAAACCCTAGCTTTTGAATCATAATCAACCATTTTTTGTAGTAATGGAATATCAATACTTACATTTTGAGGCTTTGTTTCTGTATTTAAAGTCTTCTCCTCTGGTAAATTAGATTCTTTTGGGGAATCGAAATACTCAGGTATTTTGTCTACCAATATGTCAATTAGCTTTAATGCGTCAATCCTTTGTTTTACACTCAGTGATTTACCCTGATTAACAGTCGACATTATGTTAATAGCTCTATCCTTTAGATGTTGATTAACCTCTTCAATGTGGTTTCCTAATTTTGAAATTTCAAGCCATTTATTACTGGGGATAGAACTGATCAATTTTACTTCACTTTGAACAAGTTTATCATTAACTTCTTTATCCGAAATCCGTTGTCTACTTGGAGTGTTTTTATTGATTAATTCTTCGTTTATTGAATCCAAGTTTACATTCCATTTCGAATCTTTTATTAAGTTCCAACATTCTTCTTTTTTTGCCCATTCGCCATATAATGAGCCTGGTGCATTGGATTTGATAAAGTGCTCTACATCAATCATTAAACCTCGTAACAATGCTTTTAATGGCTCAGATAATTCTTGATTTTTCCAGACCTTATACAAATCAAATTGATAATTAATCAGATAACCAAAAAGGCCAATTGTATATGGGACTGTGATATATCGCATATCACCTATCGCATTTGGTTTAACACCATATATTTTTTCACTTGACTTAAATAGTAAAGCCTTAGCCACAGCATCTTCAAAGAATATGTTATCTGGTTTATCTTTATAATTATTATTTAAGAACTGAGCATAATTCTTTTGAGCTCCTCTAACTACAATATGAGGTCCTATTACTAGTTTGCTTGATTTAAAAACTTCGCCAAAACAATTGACATATTTGGCCAAACTCTCTTTGGTTAGAACTTGATTTCTTGGATTCTTTAAATCGAATGCTTTTCGCTTTGCGGGTGAATACCCTTCTCGTTGTCTTGCATTTTTGTATTGCCCTCTCGCTCTCTCAAAAAACCATCTTGTTTGTTGTAGTTTGTCTTTAGTTGGTGCTGCCCAAATTGTTCTTGAAATTTTTTCAAAAAGAACATGGTTTTCTTTGTTTGAACTTAGATCTGATGCAGATACTTTATTTTGAGTATTAGCGTACTCCGCAATTCGTCCAACAATCTCACCAAAGTTCTCCCTATTTTTAATTATAGTCAATTTCAGCTGAACGAATATTTTTGAAATGTCGGTTTCCTTATTTTTTTTCCATGTATGATAAATGGATGCAGTTGTTTGCCCACCATTGACAATTTGAAAATCTTTCACACTTGAAATAAAAGTTCCTTCTGAATTTGTTGTGACTTCTATTTCTTCAGCTGTTGCCGCAATACCGTTGTTGAATGCCAAAAACATATGAGGTTCGTTAATAATTGTATTCCTAATTCCCCGATTATATTTTCCTGTAAACTGAAGAAATGAACGAACGTTTTGTTCAAGTAATCGGGCCCCATATCGCTCATAAATCTCGACTAAAGCGTCGCCTGGAATAATCCCTAAATAGGATTGATAATCATCATTTTGTGTATTATTTAAAATACATGGAAGCCTAAAACCTTCGTCAGAAAATGATATCTCTATAGGAACGTGGGCCTTTGAAGAGATATTGAATAAATAATTAAGATCTATTACTCTATAAAAGATACTGTACCCTGATATTGAGTCGGTTAAATTAATCTCAGATTTTACGATTCCATTTGTTAAAATGAAAATATTTACACGGGAAAGAAATTCCTTCACTTGAGGAACATCAGCTAAGGTATGTGCTATATCAAAGATTTCTGATGACTCTTCAATTTCGTTTTTGTAATTATTGTATATCGCATTTTTAAAAAACTTTCTGAGTCTCTCAGATGCTCTATCAATTTCGCCTTTTGGAATAGTTGGTATTTCATTTGTATCTGCAAGCACTGTGATAAACAAGTCCAAAGTTTCATAATTTTCATATAACGAATACCCATTTACTTTGTGCTCTACTCCCCTTCTATTTACTTTTTCATCATAACTAACAACAAAGTTTTCGGTCTCTCCTGCATCTGCCAATAACGATAGGCAATATTCTGTGAAAAGCTGTTCAGGTGTAGTTCCATCATCTTCGGCTATTAAGCCTGCTTTTAACTCTTCGTTTATTTCATCATAAAATCTTTTTAATTCTTTGTTCGATTCCATTTTAGGTCAATATTGTATTAAACATGTCTTCTATTTCAATTCGCCAGCTTTCTGATTCTGTTAACACTATTGAATAGTGAACATCTCCGACTCCTTTAGGAATATCCTTCTCAGTAATTTTAGGAAAACTGTCGTTTACAGCATAAATATTTTCTTGGCGAATACTGTAACCTATTTCGGAGTACAGATGACTTTCTTCCATGAAATAACTAGATTGCATAAGTTTCATTCTAAAAAGGTTAGCTGCCATACTATGCCCTTCTAACAGCTCCAGAATCGAAAGAATGATTTGGTTCAGTGTTTCACCATTTCCAGTTCTAATGTCTAATGAAAGATGATACAGAATTATATTGTCAATGACATCATTATCAAGTTGTCTTTCGCTTGCAATTTGGATCTTTTGATGATTTTTACCATGTGTGGTCTTAATCTCGATAGCCCAATTTTGATTTTGAAAATCTTGAATTGCTTTTTCTGGGCCTTTCCAAGTTTGAATGCACTCAATTGGCGAATTTCCACGTTCAATGTATTTCCTTAGAAAATACAATTCCCCATACAGTCCTCTCTGAGCCTCAGGTGACAAACCTTTTTTTCCGATTTTCTCAAGAAGAGTTCTCCATTTTGAAATCCTATCCACAAGTCCTTCAATAATCTCTTCTTGTTTCTTACAGTTTTCAATTGAAGAAATTAGATCTTCACAAAAAGTTGAAAAAATATCTTTGAAATCATTGTTCAATAGAACTATTAAAAGAAATTCTTTGGAATTGTCTCTTTCATCTGGATATGATTCAAGTTTAATGTCTCTGATTAAATTAAAATCTTCTAATCGAATTCCAATAGGTTTTATAAGTCTTATAGCCAAGCTCCTTAAACCTTCAGGTGCTTTTATTGCAATAAAAACATCAGGTTTTACTAATGCTGAGTATCGCTTGTATATTAAGCCCGAGTGTTGATTCGTATCAGCTTCAATATCTATCCAAATTTTCTCAATCTTCGACTCCATAATCTTCTATTTCCTCCTCAACCATGTCAAATTGTGGTATTAATTCTTCGTGTATCGCATATGTGACTGGAGCATTAAAATCACTTTTTGGAAAGCTTATCGCATAACCAACAAAAGGTTCTGTGCCAATCGGCATTCCTGTTGCTCCCTCCTGCGGATCTAATAAGTATAATATAAGTAAGGGCTCTTTTGGGTCTCTAATTTCATTGCGAACAATTTGTCCATTTGGATATTTAGGTACTCCTTCTTTTTTCCGCTTTGACTTAGTTAAATCCATAGCTTTCGCATATTGATCTTTAGTTAAATCTAAAAACTCATCGCCCGGACTTATTATATGTGATTTTCTGAGATAATAAACTGAATCGTCTAATATTTTATCGTCAGCGGTTCGTTTCCAATGTCCAATTTCTTCTGAATTATCATTTATTGAAATCGTTGTAGTATTTACAGTACTCGACTTCGACATTAGTATTACTCTCCAATTGGTTAGCTCCCCATTCTCCTCTTGTTTCGAAATAAAACGAATCAAATTTTGAGGGTCATATGCCTTTAAATTATCAAGTGCTTTTATTCCGCTGAAGAATTGAACAATAGAACCACAAGAGATGTTTTCCCATATAAATCCCTTGTCAATTGCTTTAAAATTTTGAGTTAGACTTTGAACAAAGCGTTTTGTGTGTTCTAAATTTGACTGAATCTGTGTAATATCTTTTTTAAACTCATAAGATTCAACTAAACGACCAGCCCAAGAAATTTGAACATTGGTAGCCGATCTCATTTTATTACTTGCGGATATTTGCAATACTCCAGGATGGGTTCTGACCTTAAGAGCATATTGTTCCGGTGTAGCTCCTGCAACATCTGACATGTAATCAAATTCTTGCCTCAATTCTTCAGAAGCTCTAGTAATATGACAAAACCACTCGTTGAGTTCTCTACTCGTAAAGAGACGACATAAATCAACATAACCTGATCGGTAGCCAAACCACCTTCCCATTTGCATTAGAGTATCATACATTCTAGAAGCACGTAAATAATAACTAACAGAGAGACCTTCTAAAGTGAGTCCACGTGATAATTTGTTACCACCGATTGCAATTACAGAAAGACCATTTTGATGTTCGTAATAATCTAATGCTTCTCCCGATCCTCCATGAATTGCTTTCACTTCTATTTTCGATGCAGCATCATGTAAATGAACTTTAACCTCTTCCCAAGTATGAACTTGTATTTGAGAATCTAATTCCTTCAGGTCAGATTTAAGAATTTTTGCTGAAACAGTTTTATAAGAACTATAACCTTTAAAGTCTTGTTCAAAAGTCTGCCTCAGTAGTTCCATAGTTTGGTCGTCATTTTGGTCAATCCCTCTTCGATAATTATGAAATTGGTTACTCACCAATTCAGTAATATGATCTTGCCAGCGGACGAATCGTGAAACATGTACCAACATTGAGTTATGAACAGTCTTTTGCCCTCTTAACCTCCTAATTGCACATGTCAGGATAAAGCAACGGATAGCGCTTTTTAATGATTCCGGTATTGAAGATGGAACTTGGTCATACTTCTTATGTCGGTTTGGTACAAATTCTCTATAGTCTTCAATTCTGTTAACTATTGGAAGGACATTCAACATTTCAGCTTCCTCTTCTGCGACATCAAATCCGAAAATTTTATGCGGTCCTATATAACTAGAAGGTGCGGGGATATTTATAATAAAATCTCTCGGAAATAAATTTTCGTCATTTAGAGGAATAAAAATATTGGCAAATGGTGTCGCTGTGTAACCTACATATGCGTTTCGTCCAAACAGCGATAGGATTTGAGTAATCCCTCTGTTTATTGTGCTATTTACCTTAGGGTCATTGGAAATGTTTATTGATGCATTGTCTGCCTCATCATCAATAATCAAAATTGATTTATTTCTGATTTTATTGTCCGAGCCAGATTGTGCCGCAAGCCAAGAGTAAATTCTCCTCAGAGAATGTGGATTTTTTTTAATAACAGCTATTATAGGATCTTTTGTTTCGAAGCTTAATCCATTGGCGTCTGCTGCACCTTTTGAGAAATCGCCTTTTTCCAAACTTGAAGTTAACGAATGGGCCACTTTTCCAATATCATCAAGACCAACTCCAATTTTAAGCTTGTTTTGGTCCAAGGCTCTCATGTGCTGTGTATCAAATCCCAAAAAACCCTCATCAATTCTTAGTTGGGTTTGACTTCTAAGGTTGTTGTGCATCCCGGCCATGATTATAACAAGTCCAAATCCAGCGTCTGCCGCCTTACATATCAAGCCAGTGTAATTTGCTGTTTTTCCAGATTGAACTTGCCCAACAACGAGTCCTTTTTTATTAGTTTGAACATAATTTTCACTAGGATCAAAAAGGCTGTCTAGTATCCTGTCAGTTAGCACATCAAGCTTATTTATTGTTTCAGGCGGGAAATTCTTTTCATCTGCTAAATGGTCCCTGTATCTTCCCCAAAATCCATTTTCAAAATCTATATGAGATTTTTTATCGAGCAACCATGGACGGTACCTTTCTTCTCTTGTAATGATTTTGTAATCATCTTGTCTAATTTTATATAGCTCTTCTACCCTCCTTATCAAAAGCTCCCGATCATCTTCTTCATCAAGTTGCATTAGCATATAGCTATCTACAGCTTGTTCAACTTCTTGTATTGTATAAGAAGATTCATTGCCTATAATCTGTCGTATTATTTTAATTGGATCTACTTTACTCATCGCCTAAATGTTGAATGTATTCAGGATAAAAACTAAAAGGCTCTGTGTTCAATAGTCTGGCTTGAGCTCTTTTTGCATTCATACCTTGCTCTGTAAACTTCATAAAGAGCATTTTAATTGTTTCTATTAGTTGGTCATGATTTGCCCCCTCAAAAGGTTTACCATGCGGACTTTCGTTTTCATTTTCTTGTAAGGTTATTAGAGGAACAGGAACGGTTTCTTCAATAAACTTTAATAACTGTTCAAGCTTTGTTGAAGTGTCATTCGATAATTCATTTTTTATTACTTCAATTAATGGATGCAATCTATTTATTTTATAAAACCTTTTACTATGTCTAACCTTTTCCTCCCAGAATGGAGAATAATCATCTTTAGATAATTTTCTTTTAATTGTTTTACCTCTATGACGATAAACTTGGATTGCCTGAGCACGAACATCTTTCGCTATGGCAACTATGGGTTCCCTGAAAATAATAGGAGGTCTTGCAATTGATTTTTTAATATCAATTTGCCATTCAGCGTCAAAATTATTTGGTAAGTCGATTTGAATTCTGCACAAATCGTAATGAACCTCTTTTTTAAATAAGCCTAGCCAATCTCCAGCAACCAATAAGCGATTTTTCCGGTAAACATAAAACCCTTGTTGAGCAGTCCAACTATCTTTCGGCCCTTTTCCTTCTTGGTATTCTTCTGGAGTCAACTTCGAACGATGAGGCAAGATAAAACCTCGTACAGTAATTCTACCGTTATTGAATGTAGCTTCTGGACGGATTTGTAATCCTTCCTTTCCAATCATAAATGGATCCCAAGGCTTAATTTTTCTTTCTCTAAAAAAGACATTAATTCCACCTTCTATATATTTATGAAAGACCATGGAAAGATGAGTCTTAACGTTTTCCATAGTTTGAAGGAACTTTGCCTTTGATTCTTCACTATCGGCGAGTGTATCTTTTGTTAGTCGATCAAGATCCCACCAGATAACAGAGGTTCCAGATTTTTGCTTATCAAGAATCTGTTCCCATTTGGCCTGCTCATGACAGTAATTAACTAATGACCAGCTTTCTGTTTTTTTTACAAAGTCTAAATCCCAGCTCCAATATACTGGAACATAATTCTCTGCTTTTGAAATTACCGTAAATTTTCTCGTTTGAGAAAAAGATGCCGTTTTTAAGCCTAAGCCGAACCGCCCAAGGTCATTTTCATTCCTTTCTTGCAAAGGACTAGTACTCCCTGGCCTTAATGCTTGGATAAGGTCATCGTTATTCATTCCTATCCCATCATCTGTAATTGATATCGTTGTTTGGGGCCCTTTCCATTCATAATCGACCCAAACGTTTTTAGAAGAAGCACTTATTGAATTATCAATAACATCGGCGACAGCTGTCTCGATAGAGTATCCGATTGCTCTAAACGTTTCAATCATAGAACTTGCATCTGGGGACGCAATCGCCGTTTTCAATTCTTGGTAGTTAGTCATTTTCATTTTTAAAGAGTTTGTTTACTACTTCACCAATTTGCGAGGCTAAAAAAGGCGGCACGGCATTACCCACTTGATGATATTGTTGAGTTCGACTTCCACAAAAAAGATAATTATCAGGAAAAGTCTGAATCCTTGCAGCTTCTCTAACGGTTAGGCTTCTACATTGTGTGGGGTCGTAATGAATGAAATAATGCCCATCCTTAGAAATGTGACTTGTAACTGTCGTTGCAGGGATTCCAGCCAATTGGACCCGAAAACGGTCGGCAAATTTTCCTGAAGTTGCACTTTTATGATCAGGCAACAAACCTTCTCCATGCTTTTCGTAGTCGGCCATTCTTGGGAATTTCTTGTACTTATTTGTGTAAATAGCAGCGAATAAATAGCGATTTAAATCTTCAACCAAATGTGACCTTGATTCGTGGTTTGGTATGCCTTTCAATCGCTTATCAGTATACCATTTGTAAAGTTTCTTAGGTATTGTTTCCCCGTCAAGATATTCTGCCCCAATCCCGTTTTTTGGAGCGCTTATTTTATTCGGTACCTCTTTTTTAGTAAATCCATTCCAAGTAACGATATCATTTTTAAAATTATTTATTAATTGAGCCCATTCTTTTTGTGAGTCGACAACGTTGGAGTATTTTCTCTTGCCATTTTTTAAATGAGAAAATTTCCTATTGAGCCCGCTTCTTATCCGAGGTAAATCAGCAATTACGTCTTCTAAGCATACTTCAGCTTTCTTTTTTAATTGTTCTGGACTTTCATTTACATCTTCTCTTATTCCTAATAAAATGACCCTGTGCCTCTTTTGTGGGACACCATAATCTTCGGCTTTAATTAAGTAATCCCTATCCTTTTTTACATCTTCGACAACTAAGGAGTGTATTTTATACGTTGGCGTTTCAAAGCCTTCGAACACGGAGCCTGGATCCTTTAAATCCTTAAGCATCCAATCAAATACTCTTTCCTCACCAACTTTGGCTGAAAGCAATCCTTTGACATTCTCCATTACAAAAATGGCAGGATGATGTTTCGCTATTATCCTTAAGTATTCTTTATATAGGTATACTCTATGATCTTGATTATCAATACCTCCTACTCTACTTCTTCCTACTAATGAATATGCTTGACAAGGAGGCCCACCAATAAGAACCCAATCCTTTCGGTCACCCAATCCAGCTTGAATTCTATTATCTATTTCTTCATTTGGGAAATTCTTATTGCCAAGTTCACAACACCAAGCTTCTGTTCTAGCTTTCTCGGCTTCTTTAGGGTACTTTTCAAATAATTCTTGCCTTTTGACTTCTCTTGACGAAAGATTTGATTCTTTGATTAATTCATAATATTCTTTGGGTGCATTGCCTTTTTCAAATTGGCGATAAAAGCTTCTTAACTCCAGAGTCTTATGCGCATTCTCATCCTTTTCAATGGAAAGTTTTATATCAAATACTCTTTTATTGTTTTTAAATACAGAAGAAAAGCCCTCGGCCAATCCACCTGGACCAGCAAATAAGTCAATAACCGGTATCGTTTTAGTTCCCATTATGTGCTTTTGTATTTAGTCAGTTTCAAATCCTTCATTGGAAAAACCAAATTAGGTCAAAACGAATCATTAAAAAAAGACATTACTCATTTAAAGTCAATCTAAATAGAATCACTTCACACACAACGCCATCCGCCTTGCTCCTGTCGTTAAGTGTTACGTTAGTTTAGGATTTTCGAAAGAGATTTTTTTTCTAAGAATGAAGATTGAAGTTAAGTTCAAGATAAACCTTGAACCCGAAGCATACATTAACATAATGCTAGCCCATTATAGGACATTTTAATATGCTGGGAGCATATTAAAAGAATTACAGAATTTGGATATTTAAGGTTCTCTTATCAGGTTTTTACCGTTCGTTTTCAAATCATTAATGTAAAGCTATAGTCGATCTTAATGACCCTGCGCCGTTGTCGTTGGTGTTGGTTACCGTGCGCGTTATTTGCGCATTTGCTTGAACAGCAAAAGTGAA
>Ga0206130_10009312_pt1 | contig 10318 bp, 8 predicted proteins | sample Helgoland_Spring_9_FD_148637 | JGI IMG/M metagenome (GOLD analysis project Ga0206130, IMG submission 148637) | Pelagic subsurface seawater microbial communities from Kabeltonne, Helgoland, North Sea - Helgoland_Spring_Bloom_20160512_1 | ecosystem: Environmental > Aquatic > Marine > Epipelagic ...
GTATAATTCCCGTTTTTCCTTGAGCCGATTTCTTAAGACATGCTGCCACTCCCGTTGCTGCGCTAGGCTCAATGAATTGTTTCAATCGCGCCAAAACGAAATGCCAAGCGGCTGTAATTTCCGCTTCAGTAACTAGCGAAATTTCATCGACATGGGATTGAATAATGGGGAAATTTCGCTTCCCCAATGAGGTCTTCAACCCATCGGCAATGGTATCAGCAGTGGTCACAGGAACCCAGTGTCCACTGTAAAAACTCTCGTGTGCGTCGGAAGCATTGGTAGGTTCACACCCTATAAGCTCTGCTGTGCCAAAGTAGGTATTTGCAAGAGCTGCCCCGGACAATAAGCCCCCGCCGCCAACCGGCACGAAAAGATATTCTAGATCGGGATGTGCCTCGAGCAATTCCATGGTTGCCGTTGCTTGTCCAGCGATAATATCATAGTTGTCGTAGGGGTGAACGAAAAAAGCGCCCTCTTTTTCTTCCACCGCTTTGGCTGTTTGCTCACGTGCAGCTAAAGTAGGGGCACAGAATTCGATGATTCCACCATAACTGCGCACCGCTTCAATTTTTGCCTTTGGGGCATTGCTGGGCATAATAATGTGTGCGTTCTCGCCAATATTTCTCGCAGCCCAAGCCAAAGCGGCGCCGTGATTGCCCGAGCTGTGCGTTACAAACCCGTTTCCCTTTGCATGTTCTTTATGAACCAGTACCGCATTCATTGCGCCTCGGGCTTTAAATGCACCGGTTTTTTGCAGGTGTTCGCCTTTGAATATGCAGTTACTTCCAACGCGGTCGTTAAATTTCTGAGATTGAAAAACAGGAGTTCTGTGAATATAAGGGGCGATTCTTTCCTGTGCTGCCTTTAAATCTTCTGCTGTGGGTATGCGTTGTAGTGGAGTCATGGTCGCCGATTAATTGAATTCATACCTCGGTTTCTCGACGAAGGGCAATCCATTACTATGTACCTCTAAGAGGTAATCACAGAGCGCTTGCTCGAATTCGATGAGAAGTGCTTCTGTAATATCATTGGATTTGCCCAGTGCCGCTCCACGAAGCAAATGTTCCGGCTGCCCACTTTGTAGCTTAAACATACCCGAATACCAAGGGAAAGGATGCGTTACTAATTCCTTTTTCCAGAGCAACCAAGCGTATAGTAGAATCTGTAAAGGTTTCCCCTTACTACCCTTCCAGAGGTCGCCTAGTCCGGATAGGCTGAGGTCACTCTGCCCAATAGCACCACTCTTATAATCCCAAATGATAAAGGCATTGTCATAGACTTCTAGTCGGTCAACCACACCGGTAAACTTCATCGGAAGTTTTAGAGTAGGGTGCTGCATTTCAAAGTCCAATTTTGTTTCTACTCCCTTTAAGATGAGTGCACCCTGTGTTGCACGGCGAGCATCGTAGTGCAAGAACTGGCGGATCATTTTTTTGCAAATCTCAAGCGTCAGTAAATTTCGTCCTTGAGTCAATGCATTTTTTGAGTAGCGCTCTACCTCGATTAAATAATTAAAACCGGCTTCATACGCCTGTTCTGTCCACTGATCTACGTCAATATTTGTGATGGGTTTGCCCACATGAGATTCGTACACTTTTTCCAATCCCTTATGAATGAGGTCTCCCATGACCATCGCACTAACCTGTTCCTCAACTTCATCCTCTTCTTTGACACGGATCAATCGTTTTTGATAGAATCGGTCCGGCATACTGGTCAGTTCATTCAGTGAAGAGGCACTGATTCCACGCGCCATCCAGGCTTCAAAAGCTTGAACAACGGAGGGTGTTTTTTCAGCTGAGAACAGCTGTTCCATAGAGTTTGGCGCGACCGGTCCTTGAAGAAAGGCACGCGGATGCACGATGCATGCGGTATTTTGCAGTTCGTTTTCTAATTGGACTAAAAAACGACTGGGTTCACCGCCTCCCATGGCTTCATTATCGGTATTAAAAGTAATGGTCGATGAAAGACAGCGCTGTTGAATTCTATAGAAATGGTAGGCATAAACAGCATCCTTCTCTTCGTAGGTAGGCAGGCCGTAATTTCGCTTAATGTCGTACGGAAGGAGCGAATTAAAGCGTCGACCGGCGGGTAAAATCCCCTCATTTACCCCAGCCAGAATAATGTGTTTGAAATCTAAGGTCCTGCTTTCGAGAATTCCCATGATTTGCAATCCTTCAAGGGGTTCACCCACAAAATCAACCGTTCCGCTTCGAAGCTGCTGCTTGATGAGTTTTAAAAGTACGAGCGGCTCTACTTCAATGGTAAGCGTTCGAGTGAGTTGCGCTAATAGGGTGTGTATGTGGTAGGCTGTATTTTGAACAACAGGATCTTGTGTTTCTGTTCGCCCGACGTGCTTCAGCCAGTTTTGTAATGCGGTAATCCAGCCTTTCGAATCTTGTGGCTCAAAGAGTGCCCCATAGCTCTCAGGACCTTTAGAAGACCGGCGAACCCATTCGGATGCACTAGTGAATACTCTGTTGGCTTTAACAATCTCTGTGTTCCAATCCAGCGGACTTTCACCTTCCGGTCCGCTCCAATATTTGTTGAAAAGCGGGTCGGTAAACAAAGCGCACAATGAGCGGTAGTAAAAGGTCCATTTCCCCGCTTTGCGTTGATTTTTTAAGGCATATTCTATGACCGAAATCCATAATCGTACGGTTCCAGATAAAGCCGTTTGATCCAGTGGATAGCCCATGGTAATGTTTACTTTATCGTAGGCCTCCGGTAAGAAACTGAGCACAGGATTTAGGAGTGATTCGTCGGCAAGAATAACGGCGATGTCCTTGGGTGCAATGTCAGACCTTCTCAGGTCTTCGAGCGCCCCGGCGACCGCTTTAGCTTGACCCGTATATTGACTTGCTCCCACGGGACGAATTTGCTTGGGTAAGGTTTTCCATTCACTCTCGACTCCCTTTGTCGTGGGCACATCATTTCCAAATGTTTTCTGACGCTGAACGTGTCCTCGAAGAAAATGACCTGCTTCGTGCAAAGGATCGTTAAAGTAATGGGAGTCTAAATCCCAAAACGTACGTGCAGGGCATACTTCGCGAACAGATTGAATAATGCTCAATTCCGCCGTATTCAGCGCGTTTAGACCCGCAATGAGTACGTGCTTTACACCGTTTTTATTGAGATAAGCAGCAATAGCCTCCGGATGTGTCGCGAGGTGTCGCGCTGCCAATCCACTATAAGCCTCACCATCTTCAAGTAAGGAGGAAGTAAAGGTCTCGTACGTTGCTGGAAGCAGTGCGATAAAATCGGAATACCGACGCATTAAGGCGGTTTCTTCACCCGGCTCTAAATCCCATTCTGCTAATTTTTGAACGTTGTATAAATCGCCCAATACATGCGCTGGGTTGAGTAGGTAGCGATCGATTTCTCCAAAATCGGACAACAGTGTTTGACCCCAGTTTAAAAAACTCCCTAAGCCTTCGCTAGTACCCTGTGGTAAAGCTTGTGCGCGGGTACGTTCATAGCAATCAAAAAGACGCGCCATTAATGCAAGAGGCTCGACTACAACGAGGTTAGCTGCCTGCGCAATGAACTGATCAACCGTGGTAAACATGGGCAAGAGTGCCGTATCTGAGATGTGGTCTTTAAGCGCTTCACGTAAGAAAAGTTCTGCACGCTGGTTGGGCAAAAGCACGAGTTTTTCATGCAGCATACCCGGCCCATCGATTAATTCTAGAGCGATACGTGAGATAAAAGTGGACATGAATTATTGGAACAGATTACTTCCCTCAATGTACTCAAAAACTGCATTAGGCAGCAAGTTCCGGAGTGGTTTTCCCTCTTTAAAGCTGTTCCTTATTAGCGTTGCACTTATTTCCATTCGTGGCGCTTGAACCACAGTCACTTTGGGATGCTTTTCAAAATGCGGATTTACTGCGACCACTTCATTTGAATGACGGGGGTACACGAAGATGTCATGCCCGTCCACTATACTTTCAACGTTTTTCCATTTGTGTAATCCGCGGAGATTGTCCTCACCCATGATGAGTGAAAACTGTGCTTCCGGATGTTGCTCGCGCAAGTATGCCAGCGTCTGCGCAGTATAATTTGGTTGGGGTAGCGAAAACTCTATTGCACTAACAGTCATCCCTTCTTGATCCTCTAAAGCCAGATGAACCAGGTGCAATCGCTCGCGATCGGGTAATAAATTTGATTTTTTCTTGAAGGGATTGTGCGGTGTGACTACAAAGCAAATTTTGTCTAAATCCGTATAACGGTAGAAGAACTCAGCTAATGCTAAATGCCCGATATGTATAGGATTAAAGGTGCCAAAGAATAAACCTATTTTACCTTTCATTTTACTGTGCTAAAAATTCAATCAGTAATTTTTTAGCTTCTGCTTTCGCTCGGTCTAGGTCGTCGTTGATGATGGTGTGGTCAAAGAATGCAGCTTGTTCCATTTCCCAGGAAGCTTTTTCAATACGTTGTTTGATCTTATCGCTGCTGTCTGTTCCTCGGGTAATGAGTCTACGCTCTAATTCTTCTATGCTCGGCGCTTGGATAAACAGCGCAAGCGCTCTCTCGCCATAGAGTGCCTTTAAATTTTTCCCGCCAACGACATCAATATCAAATCCCACAGCATTTCCGGTTTCCCAGCTCTTTTCAACCTCATTTTTAAGCGTGCCGTAACATGTCCCAGGATAGACTTCCTCCCATTCTAGAAAGGCATCTTCAGCGACACGCTGCTGAAATACTTCGGTAGAAAGGAAGTAATAGTCCACTCCGTGTTTTTCTGAACCACGTGGAGCACGTGAAGTTGCACTGATGCTAAAATCGAACCCTTGAACTTCCTTTAGCAGGTATTGCACCAATGTAGACTTCCCACTGCCCGAGGGCGCAGAAAATATGATCAGTTTACCTTGTGAAGTATTCATATGCTTTGTTCGTGGATTAGAGTGTATTCCCGATTTGCTCTTTGATTTTTTCCAATTCGTCCTTCATTTGAACAACGTACTGTTGCATCGGGGCATAATTGCTTTTCGAACCTACAGTATTTATTTCCCGACCAATTTCTTGAGCGATGAAGCCCAATTTTTTCCCGGTATTTTCCTTCTGCATGGTTTCGCGGAAGTATTTAATGTGATTTGCTAGGCGTACTTTCTCTTCATTAATATCGAGTTTCTCAATGTAGAAAACGACCTCTTGTTCGAATCGATTTGAATCCACTTCAACGCCCTCTAGGCCCTTCATAAGTCGTTCGCGAACGGCATCTAGACGTGCGCCTTCATGGGGCTCGATTCCCTTCATGGCATCTTCAATGGATGCCAGTCGTTCCTCGTAATCTACAGCAATGGACGCTCCTTCTTGAGTTCTAAATTCTACTAAGGCAGCTATAGCCTCATGAAGTAAGCCTTTTAAAAAAGTCCATTCTTCTTCACTCATTTCCGATTTTCCGCTGCTCATAACGTCAGGCATACGCATTACGGCAGCAATCAAATCACCTTTGGTGGCAGCTTCTCGTTCTAAAACAGTCAGTTGTTCCAGATAGGCTTTCGCTAAGTCCATATTGATGCTCGAAGCACTTTCAATACCTGTAACCTCAGCATAAATATTGATATCGACTTTACCACGATTTAATGCGGCACCCACAATTTTGCGGATGTCTAATTCTTTTTCACGGAATAGGGATGCAATGCGCGCGTTTAAATCCAACCCTTTGCTGTTTAAACTGCGAATTTCTACGGTGATTTTTTTACCAGCAAATTGGCCAATGGCTTTACCGAAACCGGTCATGCTTTGAATCATGGAAACAAAATTTTCGCTAAGGTAGGAAACTCAAGCCACGTTAGGCGTTGCGTTTTCGACCATAAAAGCTCACGAAATAAACGCCAAGGAAAATTGCCGCACCGCCAAAAAGCATATGGATGCTCCACTGCTCGCCTCCAAAAAAGAAGCTTAGTATACTGGCAACGAGCGGCTGCAGGTATATGTAGGCCCCTACTGTAGCGGGATGTAAGGTTTTAAGAGCAATGATGTTACCTAAATACGTGAGGAACGTTGTGCCGAGAATAACAAACACCACGGAACCAATTATGGGCCCGTTCCAAAGCTCCCACGGTATTTCGGGAATTTGCGGGCCGCCAAAGGGCAGTACGAGAAACACCCCAAAAGTGAAGACCCACCGAATGACGAAGAGTGCATTATACTTTGACATTAGCGGTTTGACAAGGACGAGATACGTAGCATAACAGGTGGCATTGATAAGCACGAACACGTTTCCACGCGAAACATCATTGCTAAAGAGGCCACTAAGGTCAAATTGGTTTCCGGAATAGATGAGCCAAAACGCCCCGAAGGCACCTAATAAAATACCAATTAGTTTATCCGTGGTAATGCGTTCTTTCACTAAAAGTGCTCCTACGATGAGCACCGCTATGGGACCGCTAACCATCATGATTGAGGCATTAACGGGCGTGGTGATTTTTAATCCTTCGAAGAAAAACAATTGGTTTGCTGTAACCCCGAAGGCCGCGCAGATCAGTAGCCTCAGCAGGTCTTTTCGTGGAATGCTTTTTAACCTGTCTTTCCCTGAAAAGGGAAAGAGCATCCAAAACAGAAGGGCAGCACCAGTTACTCGAAATTGAATAAATGCCCGAGGTGGAACGGCTCCTTGCATGGCGCTTTTTGCGATGAGAAAGGATGCGCCGTAAATGAGTGCAACGCCGAGCAATACGAGGTGTGCAATGAGGACTGATTTTCTCGGTACCGCCTCCATGCCTTACGCTAGTTCCGCCGCTGCAGCAGTAACTACCTTAGGACTGTTACCAATGAAAATAGAACCATCATGGATCAGTACAGGACGCTTCAAGAAGGTGTATTCTTCGAGAATCAGTGCCCTAATATCGCCATCGTTCAGTGTTTTGTCTTTAAGACCTAATTCCTTGTATTTCCTCGCACGTTTTGAAAAGAGGGCTTCGGCAGAACCTGCCAAAGCTATCATTTCCTCGATCTGCTCCTCGGTGATGAGTTCGTGCTTGATATCTTGTAACTGCACACCGTCAATATTCCATTGATTTATGATTCGTTTACAGGTGTCGCATGTGCTGAGGTAGTAAATTTTTGACATAGTTCTCTATTTTGCGAGCCAGGGATTAGGATCTTGAATGTTGGCATCTTTCCAGATGCCTAATTGAACCATAGTTTTTCCTTCTTCATCTGTAAAAGCCGTCCCGATAGGCTCTTTTAGACTGACCGCATCACCGGCTTTCACCTTGACGTTTATGAGATTGCTGTAAACGGTGAAGTAATTACCGTGACGTACAAGGACCATTACATTGGCTCCAGGAATAGGTACGACAGAACTGACTTCACCTTCGAATACCGAGCGAACTATTGCGTTTTCTTCTGTTGTTATTTCGATATGCGGGTTATCCACAATCACACCTTTAACAATCGGGTGCGGATGTTTACCAAATTTTCCAGTAATAATTCCACGTTCTACAGGCCAGGGAAGTGCTCCTTTATTTGAGGCAAAATTATTTGCTAGTGCTCTTGCTTCCGGGGTCATGGCAAAAGAAGGCCCATCATCTCGGACATCTAACCCCTTTGCCGAACGGGTTTTATCAATAAGTTTTTTAAAGGCCTTATTTGAGGTGCGTCTCGAATAATCTTTACCTGAAACAAGCCCTAATTCTTTAGCTTCATTTTCTAAACTACTCCGCTCTGCACGTTCTTTTGCTTTCCGCATTTCTTCTGCAATAATGCGTTTTATTTGTTGCTCCAATTGCTGAGCTTCGCGCTGTTTTTTATCAATATCTTTCTTTAGTGTCGATTCTTTTGATTGTAGATTTTGCACGGTTGATTCTTGGATTTGAGCATCCGCTTGTAGTGCTAGTTTTTCTCCTTCTTGGGCTGTTTGAACTTGAATTTTTTCAGCCTTTTTGGCGATGAGCGTTTCTCGCTCGCTCGCTAAAGTTTCCTGAGCAGCAGCAATCTGTTGTACCTGTTGCTCGCGGTAAGCGGCCATGTCCTTGAAGTATTGCATGCGCTTTGCGGCTTGTGCGAAACTGCTTGAACTTAAAATAAAGAGTATTTGATCACGCGGTTTTTGCTGACGTTGCGCGAGCTTAATGAGATCCGCATAATCACTCTTTAGAGAATCGACACGAATTTCGAGGTTCTTAATCTCTTTGGCTTTACGCGTTACTTCACGGTCAATCGAACGAATTTGACGGTCCATCGTTCTGATGAGCTTATTGCGCGCCTCAATCTTTTGATTCAACGTTTGCAGTTCCGACAGGCTCGCCTCTTTGGTATTCTTAGTCTTCAAGAGTAATTCGCTCGCCAGATCAATCTGGTCTTGCAGGAGCACTTTTTGGCGCTGCAATTCTTCTTTAGTCTGCGCTTGCAAACCAGTAGTTAAAAGGACTAGAAACACGAATAAAAGGTTCTTCATCACAGACTAAATGGCGTATTAAAAGGTCCGCCAGTGCGGATTTCAGTAACCTCAATCGTGACTTTGTAGTCGGGTTGGCTTTTAACAGTAATTTCGATTACAGACGGATATCCGGTCTCTTCATCAACACTCTTGTATTGAATAAAAACCGATTCCAAAGGATCTTCAATAAGCACATAACTCATCCGTAAGTCTCTATCCAGAGCCACTGTAACCGCGCGACCTCTGCTTATAGAGTATTGCGTAATCCAATGGTCGCCATTGCCGTCGTATCGATAGCGCATGGCTTCGTTGGTACCTATTAATTGGCCGCGTAAGAGCCTGTTCAAATATTGAAATGGGATCTCAATGCCGGTAACGTCCGCTAGATCATGTGCGGAGCCGGTCCATTCAACACCAAGAAGTGTAGAAGAAAAGGCAGCACTATCGTTAATAACAATAGCCTTACCTACACGCAACCCAATCATATCGTCGGAAATAGCTGCCCAAAGAATACTGTCTTGTTTGGAACGTACTTGAACGCGAAAGCGTTGCTCACCATCAGGGGTTTCTGCAGAAATGCGTGTAAAAATTTGTGTCCAAGCAAAGCGATCTTCAACGATAATCTTTCGCGATACACCGTCGTTTATCTTTTCCCTTCGCAGTGGTTTTTCGACAGATAAAGGACCACCACAGCCTGTGAGCACAGCCAAAGCTACACCTACAAAAAGGTGTGCTGCAATCCTCAATATATGCCACGGTTGGTCGTGCATTATAATTGTTTTAACAGGGCCTCTTTCATTCTGTAGACCTTTGCTTTCTCTTTATCCCCAAGAGCCTGTTCGATCTTCGCAGCATGCATATATGTGCCGGCTCGATCGGCCTCTTCGAGCAGTTGCAAAGCTAGTTCGATTTTAACCTGTGCTTCTGCATACCGTCCCATTTTATACAATACCCATGCCCAAGTATCTAAAAACGTTGGTTCCAGTACCACCAGGGCATTACATTCTACTGTCAACAGCAAAGCAACTTCGAGATTTCGTTCGTTCGTTGCCAAATCCCACGCATAATTATTTAACGTTGTAGGGCTACGTTCTTGGTCCAATGCTTTTTCATACGCCAGGGTACCTAATTCAAAGGAATCCAACTGAAACCAGGCAGTTCCTGCGAGGGCATATAAATTTCCTGCCACCTCAGGATCCAGTGTCATTTTCGCCCGCGCAGTAGCTAAACGAGCACACGATTCCCAACGTCCCACATTGTAATATTCGAACACAAGACCTTCCAATATATCTTCATCCGTATTAAAGTTTTCTTCGATGCGTTCAAGCAAAGCAATTTGTCCATCCACATCACCTACTTCCTGGCTCAATGAATACGCCATTTGGTACAACGCGTAGTTTGCTGGATTCATTGAAATAGCTTTGAGATACGTCTCTAATGCTTCGTGCCAACGGTCATTTTGTATGTGAATTTGCGCGGTAAGTAATAGCAGCTCAATACGACCTGAATAATTACGTTCGAGAACAGGGAAAACGCGATCAAACAACGCTCTAAAAGATGGATTTTCTCTATTCTCATAGATGCTAAGGACCACAGGCACCTTGTCTTCAAGAAGTACACCGTCTAACAACAGTCCTTGCTCCATATGATAAAAAGCCACCTCTGATTTATTCATTTTCTGAGCCATGCGAGCCAATTCCATGTGGAGGGCGCCGTTCTCCGGAAATGTCTCAACTGCAGAATTGAGAACTTTGAATGCTTTTTTCGTTTTTCCGTTACCATCATAGTATTGGCTTAATAAGCCTCTGTATTCTGGAACATTTGGCGCCGTGTTAATGGCGGTTTTGAAACAACGTTCAGCAGATTTAGTATCATTGAGTTGTAGGTACAAACGCGCCCGATCTTGAACTAATTCTGGTGTGGTTCCTT
>Ga0206130_10009313_pt1 | contig 10317 bp, 4 predicted proteins | sample Helgoland_Spring_9_FD_148637 | JGI IMG/M metagenome (GOLD analysis project Ga0206130, IMG submission 148637) | Pelagic subsurface seawater microbial communities from Kabeltonne, Helgoland, North Sea - Helgoland_Spring_Bloom_20160512_1 | ecosystem: Environmental > Aquatic > Marine > Epipelagic ...
TAGAGGCCAAATACTTCTCAACTTCTGTAGCGCCCCAAGACTCAAGATTTACAATGTTGAATGCGGCTGCTTCTTCAGTGAAAACATCTTGTAACGGTTGAGAGACCCATCCCGAATTTTCTTCGAGAGGTACACAGGAGAATATGGTTAGCAATTTACTGTTTTCAGAACCTGACGTTTTGTGCAGTAGTGCTTTTACCATTGTGGCAATCGCCACAGAATGTGTATGGTGTATATTTTGGATTTCAAGCAATACAGGATAAGATTCTGCAATCAAATGCATCAACTCTACAAAGCCCAACAATGGATTGTCTGAAGGAATGTGCAGTTGAAACTGGGTCTCACCAACCTTTGGAGAGCCTTTTTTCATACCATCTAGGAAAGAGCCAATCCAGTTCTGAACACGTTGTGGTTGACTGGGTTTACGAGAGTTCAAAGCCAACTCGACCTTTCCACGCAAACCAGGATTTCCATGTAAAAAGGAGAGTACACCTGCATACAATTTCACCAAAGTGTTCTGACCATCTTCTTCTTCGCTAAATGCGGGTCTGAAGACAAGTACATCTTCATCTTCACCACGGGCAAAACGGGCAAGTTGAGCCACCAAAGCGCGTTTACCACCACCGTGAGGTGCAGTCAATAAAATAGCCTGTGCATCTCCGGTATTGGCTTGTGTCCAAGTTTCTTTTAAAACATTGAGATCGCTCTCTCGGGCGACAAAGATATCTGTGCTCACAGTCTCTCCTAGATTGGTTTGTCTTACAGTATTTAATAAACAGTATTCAATAAAATGTTCCAGTTTCTCTAACGGATTGACTGGCAATTGTACAGGTTAACCCCAACCTAAAGAGGTTAAGATGACCTTATCTACCCACAATAGTAACGACGTCAAGATTCTGTCGAGGAAATTTCGGCTTGAATCCGATTCAACAAGATGGTCCATGGTTCTGACCGGTCATGGTTGCTTGCTTCTTCTTTTAAGGTGTTATGCATGATCGATGCTTCAGTGACTGACCCTGCATCAAGCAATGCCTCAATTGCCAACAGTCCCAAATCGGTTGCTAGCCCCCATTTAAAGACTGCCCCCGCCACCTTTCGAGCCTCCACAAACAACGTTGCTGCTTTTTGATGTGCACCCTCCGCTTGAGCCATTCGAGCATGTACTCCCAACAAACGAACCCGTTGGATTTCTGACAAGCGCTGTCCATCCAATAAAATTAATTGTTGAGAGGCACGTCGAATCTCAGAATTGGACACATAGAACTCCAACATATCAATACGGATATCAACCTGTAAAAAGTCAAACCCCTCTTGATTTGCGACAGCCAATGCTTGTTGCAATTGTTTTTCAGCCTCTAGAATCTTGTCTTGCTTCATGTAGAATCGTCCACCTTGTCGATACAATTCTAGAGCCAATGAAGCCGCACCATGATCCGCTGCCCACTTAAGAGCCCTTTGCTGAAATGCATACGCTACATCTGCATTTTGTGTGAACTGATGCCGAGCTGCTCGACTCCACAAGGGTTCCATCACGGCAATGTCAAATTCAATGCCCCACCGAATCAACACTTCTAGCATCGCTAGATACAACACATCGGCATCAAGATCACTGTACAAACGCAAGGCTTCCTGTGCCTCTGCATGTCGTTCTAAACGATTGTACAAACGCGCAGCTTGCACCAATTGTTCAGGACGAGTTCGACCAAATGTCGCATAAATATTATCTGCAACGGTTCCAGCAATTTCAGGAAGCTGTCGAAGAGTATCATCCATTAGACGCAATTGATGAATTACATATTTGAAAGAAGCATTGGTGTCTTCAATCTGAATTAAATGGGACTGTTGCTGTAAAATTTCAATGGTTTCTGCGTTTGATATCCCCAACAATGTAGCCACTTGACCAATTGGAAAGCGCCACCCCAACAATGCCCCCACTCTCAGACACTGTTCTGTCTTTTCTCCATGTTCTGTCGGTGCAAATACAAGTTGCCGATTGGCTATCGATTTAGGGGCAAGAGGATCTTCACCAACCCAAACCACCATTTCTGCCAACAATTCTTGACGACCTTCTGTCCACGCCATCCAATCCACCATCGAAATGTCTTCTAGTCCTCGTAAAGAGAAAAACTCAGTTGTTTCTATTTCGTTCCATGGTTCCAACCCAATGACCGTTCCTGTCAAAGTTGACAACAATGCCTGAGCAGGGATTGGAAAAGAAGATACCGTAGTGTCGTCCAACACAGTACTGTGTAGGACTACCATTGTCCGAGTTTTCTGTGCATCTTGAAGCGCTGCCAATAAAAATACCAGTGGTATGTGGCTGTGACAAAACTGAACGTTTTCCACTACGATCAACAGAGGTACTTCTCGCATGATGGCTCTTGCCATCAAGACCAAACCCAAAATCGGATTGTCAGACGGCAACTTCAGTTGGACATTTTCTTTGTCATGACTGTGTTGCAACGATTCAGACATCGCTTGCAAAATATTATTCAAACGATCATCCCCCAAATCTAATTCTAATGATGTACGAACCATCGCAACCATATTCGAAGAATGACGAATGGTTTTCCACAACCCATTGACCAACACCGGAAGGATCTCCCAACCATATAAGTTTTCACGCAATCGAATGTGCCAAGTTAAACACTCTCCCGCAATTTCTCGTTGAAAATGATTGATCACATGCTTGCTACCTGTTCCTACTGGAGCCTGAATATGGCAAACTTGAGCAGAAAAATCACGAACTTGAGACCATTGCTCGAGTAAATGTGTGCTGACTTGTGGGGAAATGGATAAACTAGACATGAACCATCCAAAAGAAACAAATTGCAAAAGAGGTTGTTGTGAGTCTTCTATTATTTTTACTAGTCGCTTGTAAAGAAGATATCGAGCCAAATGGACGATGGAATGTAACAATTACAGGTAGTGGCTCGGAAGACCCATGCATAGAGTCCACTGAAGGTTTTCAAGAAACATATGAATATGCCCTCTATTATGAAGGCTCATTTTTGGAAATACGAGTTGATGGTGAACCTTTCGCCACTGGTGAGTTTCGTGGATGTGCGATTACCTATGAATCTGGAGTCTATTTAGAAGAGAGCACCAATGGAAATTTCCGCTGGCAAATTGAAGGACGATCAGATGTAGAATCTGCAGCCGGAGGTTGTCCAGATGTCCCTGACGACTATGACTGGTTTGGGACTGAAACGTTAACCGTCGTATCTACAGAAAACGATACCATTGAAGAAGGTTGCACATACAATATGGAAACTACAGGAGTCTTTATCCAATAAAAGACACCATCAGCGACTTCAATATCGCAACCATAGCCATATTCGATAGAGAGAACTCTTCTTCGTATTCTTCATAGTGAATCCAATACGTAAAATATACGGTACACCAATATCAAAAGACCATTTGTACTGTAGAGAGTGTGAAAGCAACGCACAAAGATACGTCGAGTCCATAGCCTGATTGTTACCGAGTTGTCGCGTGTCGCAATCCTTGAGTCCATTTAACTTCTGTAGGCTGTAACTCCATCGCTTTTGCATAACACTGAATCGCAGTACGCTTGTCGCCCTTTTCTAAGGCCTGTATGGCTTGTTGACCCAACAACACAGCCGCTTGCGTAATGTGATGCCCCTCAATAATATCGGCGCGATACTTGCGTCTTGATACATCATCTAAAAGTGAGGAATATGCTTTGTATACACCACCTAATATCTCTGGGATTCTCGTTTGCAAAGATGCCGGTACTGCAGGATTTCCTTGCGCGTTGAGTTCACTCATTAAGTATTGATACTTTGCCTCAATCTCGGATTTAGTCGAAATCCAATGTACTTCAAGCACATCAAAGTGTGTTCCACCTTCAATGGCTTTCAATTTTTCTTGCAACCGCTCAACAATCGGACTGTGCTTCTTTTTCGGCGCAACAAATTGAATGAGTTGCAACTGTAACAAAGCCCAAAACAATTGAGCCAAATTGACATTTTCACCACGGGCATTGGCAATCATTTGTCCAACGGACTGTGAGCCCGACGCTATTTCTTTTAACCACCCTTCTTCGGATGTATTCCACTCAATATCATCTTGTAACGATGTCAACGTTGGTTGAGCCTTCACATGTTGTTGTTGTACCCCCTTCAAAGAGTTCAACAAACTTTGAGGATTCATTGCTTGTGATGCTTGACGCAACTTTTCCATCAACAATGATACAGGTTGAATCGGTTTCCATGGATACATTTCCGGTAAGGACTGAAATCCATAAAATTGAAATTCACCTGTGCGCATCGCCAACACCTTCTGAAAGACATAGACCAATTGACTGTGAATCGCACCATTCACCTGAGCCTCTGTCAAAATATCCATGCCTTGTAAAACCTGACCAAGACGTTGACCAGTTTGACCCATCTTCTCCAAAGCATCCTGAAGTTGAGTACGTTCAATTTGTTCAGAACGAAGCAACAACTGCCCTAAGGTCTCTTCTTCAATTACTGGATCTGAACGCCAAGCAACAATCTTACCCGCTTGCACCAAAGCAAATCGATCAACACCGTCAACATCCAACACAACAAGGCCTGTACGCTGATTTGACTGAATTTGAACCCAAAACCCTGTCCATTGAGCCATCGTTCCTCGAACAATCGGTTCTTGTCCTTTGAACTTGGGAAGTTGAAAGCCACGTTTGGAAAGAGTCGGTTGATCTTCCAATTGTGAAAGTTTCTGCTCCAGTATGGACAGTTGTTTGCGAAGTGCTTCTACTTCTGTCTGTAACTCTGAAACCATTTGTTGATGGTCTTCGATACGGACAACTTTCCCAGTACGCAATGCATCGTTGATGAGACCATCACTCTGTGCTACAACTGCAGCTTTCACAGAATCATATTGTTGAGATACAGATTCTGGCACATCCAACAATCGAAGCGCCACTACCCCATCGGGTCCTCTAAAAATGACTTGCCCTTGTATCGGACCGATCCGAGACTTATCTGGAAAGCGAAGGTCCAACTTTACATTGTCAGCCAACTCACCACGATAACATGTGGAGTCTAAGGTTATCGTATCTTTACACAGCGTCTCTTCATAATCGTTGATAAATTCGACATCTTCAGTATAGGTCTTGGTTGCTCTTCTAGTGGCCACAGTTCCTCCGAATTGGTGCGCAAATTTATTGGTCAATGTTGGATCATTTAACCGATTGAACATCAGGTGGGATAAATAATGTTAAAAGAAGAGTATCTCAATCATGGAGAGTTCATGAATAGCATTCGTACATCTTATCCACAATGCTCACACTTGCTTGTCGTCGACTTTGAAGCGACATGTGGCCCGGGCATCCCCAAAGGTGGAATCGAAATCATAGAAGTCGGTGCGTTGTTGTGCTCTTTTGATCTCAATACCTTTGAGATAACCGAATTACCAACATACCATAGATTGGTAAAACCCCAACTCCATCCAAAAATCACGCCATTTTGTACACGATTGACAGGAATCCGTCAAAAAGACGTACGAAAGGCACCACTATTTGTAGACATGATTGAAGAATGGAAAGATTTTTTAAAGCAAAACCATTGTCGACCACAAGATGTGGTATTTGGCAGTTGGTCAAAGTTTGACGGCAAACAAATTCGGTTGGAATGCACTCGCAATCAATGTGATCTTCCCTTTGCAGCCTATATTGATTTACAAAATATGTTTAAGCAAACTCAACAACATAAGAGTGTACAAAGCGTAAAGAAAGCACTCCTCTCTGTTGAACTGGAATTTGATGGGCAAGAACACAGTGCACTCTCCGATGCACGCAATACAACTCGATTGGTCATGCACTCCAATTGGTGAATCTATAAAGAAAGACGGAAATGGCCTCACACATATTCGGAACCGTAAACAAAGAAAAGGACTGCATTAGCAGTCCTTCAATTCATAGAATAAACCAGTACTTGTATTAGTTTCCAAACTCTGGAGCGCCAAACTCAATCCAACCCATGATCATTTCGAGATCTTCCGGAGTCATTGGAGTACCATTCTTAGGCATTTGGTCACCGCCGCCACCAACAGCACCGTGTGTTCCCATCATCTTGAGGTACATATAAGAAGTAGTTGGATCACCCATTCCACCACTTGATGGATCTTGGCCGTTCGCATCAATCCATGGCATCGCATTTCCAGAAAGACCTGTATTGTATGTTCCACCTGTCGGTCCAGAGTTCACACCACTATACGAACCTGCATAACCATTCATCAAAGTAGAATATGATGAGTAGTTAGAGTGACAGTTCATACATCCGTTGTTTTGTAGTGTCGGTTCAATGTAATCAATCCAGAATCCTTGGAAAGTGCTTAAACAATAAGGTTCCGCAGAACAGGTAACATCATCACATCCAAAGTCCCCATTGCCATTGTCATCAGCACTTGGATCAAAGCAGTTTTCTGGCTGACAGGCCATTTCACCACCACAATCTGAATCGGCACAATCAATGGCACCATCACCATCATTGTCTGTACCATCATCACAAATAGCCTCGAGACTACAAGAAGGAAGGTTTGAACATGCAGCTGACAAACAGCAATATGGATCATCACAATCTGCGTCGCCATCTCCATCATTGTCAAAACCATCGTCGCAAATTTCAACTTGACCAGCACATGCAGCATCGGCATTACAATCAAAGTCAATACAATCAATTGCACCATCTTGATCATCATCTACACCATTGCTACAATCGCTTTCAGTCAAACAAATGAAGGCATTTACGCAATCCGAATCGTCACAGTCAATCAGTCCATCATTGTCATTGTCTGTTCCATCATCACAGACACCTTCAACAAGAGCACATCCAGGCTCACTAGAGCAGTCAGAATCATCACAGTCCGTATCACCATCATTGTCGTTGTCTTGACCATCACCACAGTTGGTTTCTGGGATACAGGCTGAGTTTCCTGTACATTGTGAATCTGCACAGTCGATGTCACCATCACCATCATCATCAACAGTGTTGTCACAAATCTCACCTGTTGTACAATTCGGATCTTGTGCACAATCTGAATCATCACAATCAGTGTCACCATCTGAATCGTTGTCCTGACCATCAGAACATGCTTGTTCTACACAGATTGGGTTTGAGGCACAGTCGCTGTCCAGACAATCAACCAAACCGTCGTTGTCATCGTCCATTTGATTTTGACAATCTTCTGAAAGGCCCTGACACGCTGGATTACTAGCACAATCAGAATCGGCACAGTCAATATCACCATCACCATCATCATCCGTACTATTCAGACAGTCCTCGGACCCACCACCACCAGTACAGGCAGAGACGTTTGCACAATCAGAATCATCACAGTCAATGTCACCATCACCATCATCATCCAATCCGTCGATACAATCCAACTCGGCGCCACCTTGACCACACGCAGCAGAACCCACACAAGCCAATGCAGGACAACAATAGGTGTCATCACAATCAGCAGTTCCGTTGTTGTCATCGTCAACACCGTTGTCACAAACCTCAACAGATCCAGCACACGCAGCATCGATACCACAATCATAATCGGCACAATCAATCAAGCCATCACCATCATCATCTTGACCATTTGTACAATCAGACTCCGCTGGGGCACAAGCCGTTGAGTTTGTACAATCTGGGTCATTACAATCTGTTAAACCGTCGCCATCATCATCCAATTGATTGGCACAATCTTCACCACCACAAGCCGTTGAGTTTGTACAATCTGGATCATTACAATCCATGAAACCATCTTGGTCATCATCAAAGTTGTTGTCGCAGACTTCCGGAGGAACACACGCAGGATCAGTTGCACAGGCAGGATCCAAACAATCCATCTGACCATTCGAATCATCATCAATACCGTTGTCACAGATTTCACCAGAACCCTGACAAACGACTTCACCCAAACAATCCGGATCAATACAGTCAACCAAACCGTCACTGTCGTTGTCTAAGTTGTCATCACAAATGGTTTCTTGGTTACCAGCATTTGGACACGCTGGATCTCCAATACAATCAGAATCATCACAGTCAGTGTCACCATCAAACTCATTGTCAACGCCGTCATTACAAGATGTCTCAATAGCACTCGCACACACAGGGTCTCCAATACATGCGGGGTCTTCACAGTCTGTTAAACCATTTCCATCATTGTCCGACAGATCGTCACACACTTCATTGTTTCCACCACCACCGTTGACACATTGCGGCAGTTGTTGACAAACAGGATCATCACAATCTGCAAGTCCGTTTCCATCTTCATCACCACTTCCAAGAGTACAATCTTCTGGTGGAAGGTTACAAGCAGCATCGTTCACACAGGTTGGATCATCACAATCTGCAAGTTGATACCCATCATTGTCAATCCCGTCCGAACAATCAGATTCAGTGGTTGTACAATCTCCTGTGTTTCCATTCGCTAACGTAATGGTTTGACCTTGACAGATAGAATCTGCACAGTCTGTTAAACCATTTCCATCATTGTCCACTTCGTCATTGCAAATCTCGATAACAGGACAGTTACCAACACCAACACAGTCACCGTCGGCACAATCTACTGAACCATCACCGTCATTGTCTTGATTGTCGTTACACGAAGTTTCACCAGCAGATTCACAAAATGCTGTAGATCCTGGTATACCTTGACCATCACAATCCATATCAGCACAGTCAACCATGTTGTCTCTGTCGTTGTCGACTCCATCATCACACGTATTCTCTACATTTGCTTCACAAGCACCAACATTACCAAAAGCGTCAACTCCTTGTGTACAAGCAGAGTCGTCGCAGTCTTGAGTACCGTTCCCATCTTCATCACCTTGGGTGAAACAGTCTTCTACAGAAGCGGTTTGGCAATTTTGAGCATTGACACAATCAGAATCATCACAGTCAATGTCTCCATCTCCGTCGTCATCGATATTGTTCAAGCAATCTTCGGTCAAACTACTTTGACAAGCAGGATCGTTTGAGCAGTTCAAGTCAAAGCAATCCGCGTCGCCATCACCATCATTGTCCATACCATCATCACAAGTCACTTCATTCGCGAACTCACAGAAACCCAAATTGTTGTTGGCATCGTATGCTGGTGAACCATTACAGTCGTTGTCTAAACAATTGTTTAGACCATCACCATCATCATCTGTAGGTGTGAAACAATCTTCAGAACCAGATGTCTGACAGTTTGCTGAATTAGCGCAATCAGAGTCATCACAATCAACGTCGCCATCACCATCATCATCAACACCATTGATACAATTCTCAGTAGAAGAGGATTGACAAGACGGATCATTTAGACAATCAGAATCAGAACAGTCAGAAAGTCCATCCGCATCATTGTCCATACCATCATCACAAGAAGTTTCCATGCCAAATTGACAAACACCTAGATTACCAGAAGGATCAAATCCTGGTGCACCATTGCAATCCGAATCCAAACAATCAACTAAACCATCACCATCATCATCGGAGCCATTTAAACAATTTTCCGTACCGGATGATCCACATGCAGGATCATTAACACAATCGGTATCTGCACAGTCAGCATTCCCATCACCATCATTGTCTGCACCGTCGCTACAACTCAACTCCGTTGTGAATTCACACTCAGCACCATTTGAGGCATTGATCACGGCACCATCACAACTGACATCGAGACAATCGATCAACATGTCACCATCATTATCTGCACCGTCAGTACAACTGACTTCACCATTTGGCTCACACGTATATGCGGTTCCAGTTGCTGTTACTGCAATGCTACAACCATCGGCACAATCAGCCAATCCATTTCCATCTTCGTCACCAAAAGTTGTACAATCTTCTGAAGAAGCACAGGCTGGACAGTTTGAATCCAAACAATCGACCAAGCCATCGCCATCATTGTCAAAACCATCATCGCAGCTTTGTTCAGTAGACTCACAGAAACCAGTATTTCCGAAAGCATCGATTGAAATCGTACAACCATCTGCACAGTCGGCAAGACCATTTCCATCTTCATCACCAACCATTGTACAGTCTTCTTCTGCACAAGACGGGCAATTTGAATCTGAACAGTCGGCGTCACCATCACCATCATTGTCAAAACCATCGTCGCAACTTTGTTCCACGACTTCACAGAAACCTGCATTTCCACTATCATCTACGGAAACTTCGCCATCACAATCAGAGTCGGCACAATCTGCAAAACCATCACCATCATTGTCGATACCATCTCGGCAATCTTCAACATCAGGCATACAAATGTCTACCGTGGCACAAGCATCGTCATCACAATCGGAAATCTCGTTCCCGTCATTGTCGAAACCAT
>Ga0206130_10009314_pt1 | contig 10316 bp, 8 predicted proteins | sample Helgoland_Spring_9_FD_148637 | JGI IMG/M metagenome (GOLD analysis project Ga0206130, IMG submission 148637) | Pelagic subsurface seawater microbial communities from Kabeltonne, Helgoland, North Sea - Helgoland_Spring_Bloom_20160512_1 | ecosystem: Environmental > Aquatic > Marine > Epipelagic ...
CGGAATGTAATACCGATGTCTTCGGCATGCAGTGCAACACTCTGCGCTCGATTGAGAAGGGTGGCAAATCAGCCAACTACACCAAGAAAAACGGCCAGTTTCACTGGGGCGTGAGCCCTGCGGACAAGTGGGTGCTTTTTGACACCAGCAAGGATCCCGGCTGCCGCAACGATCTCTCGGACAGCGAGCCGGAGCTCGTCAAGGCCATGGCTGCTGCCTTCGACATCTGGTGGGATGACATGTATCCGGCCATGGTCGAGCGGGGTGGCGAGATCCAGCTCAAGTCTGTGCTTGAGAAAAAGAAGCAGGTCTTGCCGTAGGACAGCTTCGTTAGAATCCCTTACTAAACACAACACCATTCACCTATGAAAAACAAACACCTCTTCGGGCTCGTTGCCTGCGCAATGCTCATCCCCTCTATGACGTCCGCTAAAGACCCTAACAATATCGAGCCCACGCACAAGAACGTTTCATACGGTGGGCACGAAAAAGAGCTGGTCAACTTCTGGCAAGTCGATGCCGAGGAACCTGTCGGCGTATTGCTCGATATCCACGGAGGCGGCTGGATGGGTGGCAAAAAAGCGGAGACCCAACGCCCGCACCAGCTCAAAAAAGGTTACCATATCGCCTCCATCAGCTACCCGCTTGTCAATGAGGGTGCCCAGCAGCCTCAGATGCTCAACGCAGCACTCCGTGCCGTGCAGTTCCTGCGCTACAAGGCCAAGGAGTGGAACATTGATCCCACGCGCATTCTGGTCAGCGGTGGCTCGGCGGGAGGATGCTCCAGCTTGCTCGTCGCCCTGCACGATGACATCGCCAATCCCGACAGTGCGGACCCGGTGGAGCGCTTTTCCTCACGCGTGAGCGGTGCGATTGTTGCCGGAGCCCAGACCACCATGAACCCTTTTGTCATCAAGGAGAAGATCGGGGAGAAGACATTCGACAACCCAATGCCCTACAAACCTTTTGGTTCCGAGACCATCGAGGAGCACATGAAGAACTGGGACAAGCACAAGGATCTGGTGTTGAAATGCTCGCCGCTCACCCACCTGACTAAGGATGATCCCCCGCTGCATCTGTATTACAACGTGATGCGTGAGTATCCGACGACAAGCGGCGGAAACGGTATCCACAGCCCCATTTTTGGCGAACTCATGCTCGAAGCCTGCAAGAAAATCGGCGTCGAGTGCCACCTCAAGTATTGGGAAAAAGATGAAGGCCGCCCTGCAGCCGCCATCGGGCGTCAGGAGTTTATCGACAAGCTACTGCTGAAATAAAAAACAAGCTGATCACCGCCAGGCTCAGCGCGCTGTTAGCACGGGAAACCCCTTTGTTGTTACGACCTCGCCTTGGGCTGGCGCAAACATCACTTCGATTGAATCCTCCTTGTCGGCAAGGGCATTTCCTTTCTCCACACCGAGCACCCGCAGAGCAGTCGCCCACGCATCCGCTTGCATTGCAGTGGGCGCGATGACGGTGACGTTGAGCCGGTCCTGCTTGCCTTTAGCTGTATCAGGATCTAACACATGAGCACTACGTTTGCCATCGATCTCGGCAAATTGATAACTATCCCCTGAGGTTGAGAGCGCCACTTCGCTGAGTTCCACGCTGGCAATGACCTTCTGGTCAGGGCCTTCGAGGCCAATACTCCAGCCCTTAAGCTCTGGCGGAGAACCGACAAGCACCATCTCCCCACCCACGGCAACGGCCAGATCATTGACACCCCCGTTCTGCAACAAACCCGCCAGCTCATCAGCGATGTAACCTTTGGCAATACCTCCCAGATCCAAGCTCAATGATTTTTTGAAGTGGACTGTCTTTTGCAACTCATCCAAGACCAGTGCCTGACATCCCACAGATGCAAGCGAACCAACAACTTCACTTGAGCCCCCCTGCTTTTGCCGCCGCCACTCCCTGGTAGATGCGCCCATGGTCACATCAAAAGCTCCGTTGGACTGTTCAGAAATTTTCTCAGCACTCAACAAAACCGCAAAAAGCTCATCACTCACCGGAGTCGCCTGCTTGTGAGCCACCTTGCAGAGCTTCGTCAACTCACTGTCATCCCGGTAGTCGGAAAACACAGCGTCAAGCTGGCGCACCCTGTCAAAACAACGCTTGGCAAGTGCCTTCGCCCGTTCCCGGTCATCACTGTAAAAAACCAGACGAACAATTGTGCCCAAGTGCGCCTCAGTGAAGCTGTAGCGTTGGGCCTCGGATGAGCCTTTTTGCTCCTGGGCCGCAAGTGGCGTCACCCATACGTGCAATGCCATGCACAAGACACCAGCTACCCATGCCGGCCTAATAATATTTTGCCATCTCACCATCTTCTGCGACCCCGGAATTCCATGCGCGATACATTTCCTCCACACTGGGAATATTTACTGGCCTGACCACACGCATACCTAGCCATGGAGTATCAGTGTGATACCAGAGGCTCTTTGGGCTCTGAGGGTCAGACTGTTTCCACGCAGGCTCGGACGGGTGACGAGCAGAGCAAGCCATCGCCTCCGCATTCTGTTGCCAATAACCACCTTTGGTCACATGTGGATAGGCCTTGGTGGCGATCACCCATGGATCCTGAACCTTGTTCGTACCAAAGTGCTTCAAACGGTTTTCAACGTGTTGATCGAGTGTCCACTCCAGCACGTTGCCATGCATATCATGGAATCCCCAGGCATTGGCTTTCTTTTCGCCGGGTATGCCATAAGCACTGCTGGCATCGCCATTAATCTGAGCATACTCAGCAGCCTCGGAAGCGTCATCGCCCCAGCTGAACTTAGCCTCTGATCCTGCACGGCAGGCGTATTCCCACTCAGCTTCGGTGGGCAGGCGGTAAAAGTGACCGGTTTTGTAGCTGAGCCACTGGCAGTACTTATTCGCTGCATGCTGAGTCATGCTCACTGCGGGATGCCCCTCACGTGGCATGCCGTAAGTCATGGGATGATAAGGAGGTGTGGGGCGGGCCAAGAGCTTGACCTCGTCTTCGACGCTATCGCGCATAAATTCGAGCACCTGACCGTCTTTCTCGCGAGGCAGCTCAGTAATCATGAAGGGTTCGTACTCGTCCCAGGCAACCTCGTGCTTGCCCATCCAGAAGGGTGAAATGCTTGCCTCTATGACATCGTCAGCTTGCTCTCCCTGCCAGCGGAAACTGCCACCCTTGACGGGCAGCATTTCAAAAGAAGCTCCGGTATCGAGCTCTTCCGTGTAAGCCTCAGCCTCCTTGCCAACTTCCTTTTCCGCCTGCTTGAGAATGCGCTCACGGATGAGCTTGGTAATGCGCATTTGCTCCTCATCAACATTATCCCCCAGCTCAATCACCCGTGGCTTGTGGGCCGCTGCCTCAGCAGTTTGGTTCTCGGCCTCGGCTTGGTTTCCAAGGCAAGTAGCAAAAAAGATACAAACAGTGGCAATGGCACTAATCTGGGAGATGTGAAGTTTGCTCTTAATTTTCATATTAGAAAGTATCAGTAGATATCGGAGCAAATCAATCTCTGATCCTTATATTTCTAAACCCAACCGCAGCACCGTGCCCGGCAAAACCGATGTAGCCATCAGATACATTCAAACCAGGGCGTTGCTTTTTATCCATGAAGTCCGTTACCTTGGCAAGATCACCATCGAGAATAGGAACGCCGTTAAGCTCAACCTGGATGCGGCTCCCCTTAACAGTAACCACCTGGTGATTCCACTCCCCAACCGGACGCAGGTAACCACGGTGTGCTGGAATCATGCCGTAGGCACTACCGTGAAACTGACGAGGATCGAGGCCCTTATATTGGTCTGCGCTGTTGTCAAGAATCTGCAGCTCACACATGCCGACATAGGCGCCGTCTCCCTTGCCTGGGTAACGTAGCAAAAGTCCATTGTTGCCACCGGGGGGAAGTTTGAACTCAAAGGCGAGCTTGAAGTCCGCGTATTTCTGTTTCCGATAGATGAGCTGGCCTTTACTGACATAAACCGCATCGTCGCTGATCTCGCAGCCTTTCGGCACACTGGCCTGCCAATCCCCCAGGGATTTGCCATCAAAGATCCTCTGCCAACCCTTACCAGAGGTAGCTTCTGCCAATATCGTATCTGCCTCGGCAGCGGAAATCTCACGCACAAAGATATTGCGCCATGCCACCGGAGCCCCATGGGTTTGTAAAATGATGGGGCCCTGCTTGTCCAGCGGGCGGTCACGCTTCCAGAAGTTCTGCATGTGGGCACGATCCACGACGAGCTTGTCATTGAGCCAGACCCAGGTGCAGGAGCCAATTTGGCGAATACGTAAGCGATTCCATTCTCCAATAGGCTTATCTGCGTGCACCAGCGGATGCTTACTAGCGCCGGCCCCCTTGTTATTCCAAAGCCCGCCCGATCCTTTGTCCGCTCCGTATCTCCATTTGCCGGCCTCCTCACGCGTGTCCCAGATCTGCACCTGCGGAGTTCCGCGCATGTAGATACCGCTATCTGACCCTTCATCCAGGCGGAAGTCGACCATGAATTCCACATCACCATAGTCCTTGACCGTGCAAAGATAAGGCCCATGGCCATCATTGTGAATCACCCCGTCTTTGATCTGCCAGTGCGTGGGAAACACCTCACGGTCCTGCTCGCGCTTAGCTGCTATTTTCTTGGCATCCTTCAGCTTGACGTAGTCGTGCGGATTCTCTGCCCGCCAACCGCTGAAGTCCTTGCCGTTGAATAAATTGCTGAAACCTTCAGGTAGCGAAGCAGCATGAACGTTAGCGGCGACGAACACGAGAAGTGCCGCCACCTGTGGATAGAGGTGCCTTGTTTTCATCTTTGGAAAATTAATCAATCCTTTCGCCGCACTCTAGGAAAATTTCGTAATCCCCACTTCGGCTGCTGGACGCGCCTTGAACGGAGTGTCGAAATTCATTCCCTCCACCTTGATGAGCTCATCCGTGGAGGACATGATCTGATCCTTAGTGACCAGCTGGCCTGTGTAACTCGCAGTCCGGCCCATAATAGCCAGCGCGTGGCTGTGCTCCATTTTGCCAAGAACATCATTGAATACCTTGCCACTGCGGATGTGCTCCATCAGGATTTGGTGCTCATTCTTGTAACCCAGACCTCCCTTTTTCTGCCACACGACCTTGCCATCGATAGTGATGGACGCACCACCTTTACTCTCAAGCGAGGCGAAGCCCTTACTGCCGGTGATCGAGTCACCACTGACCGCGTAGGCTCCAGGAATTTGCCGGCCCATGAAATCAGCTCGGCGGCCATCCGCGTATTGATAGTTCAGCGCAAATTGGTCCCAGTTGTTGGCTCCGGTAACGGGCTTGATATTAGCCCCCATACCCATGCATTTCTCTGGCATCTGATCGCCCATCGCCCATGACATCTTATCGAGACCATGGATCATAAACTCCATAATACCGTCACCACTCAGCTCCAAGTAATTCTGCCAAAACTTCAGGGCCCACTCCATGTCTGACAAACCGGATTTCTCCTTAAACTTAATATCAGGCATCGTGTTAGGACGCCGCCCACCACAGTATGTAGAGGATACCGAGAGCACATCTCCGATCTCACCTCCCTGAATGCGTTTGTGCAGCTCCATCAGGTGCGGAGAGTAACGCCAGACCAAGCCCGTCATCACTGACAGACCAGCTGATTGCGCCTTCTTGGCATTATCAACAACACTCTTCAAACCAGGGATATCATTGGCAAAGGGCTTCTCCATAAACACATGCTTACCAGCTGCAATTGAGGCGGCGAAATGCTGAGGCCGAAATACGGGAGGTGTTGCTAGAATCACAATATCCACACCACTATCGATGACTTTCTGGTAACCATCAAATCCGAGGAAAACACGCTTCCGACCTTCGGTATCAATCCGGGCATTATTACGGTTTTCAAAACCCTTGAGCCGTCTCTCGAAAATATCGGCCACTGCCCAGATCTTGGTATTGGGATCAGCTTCCAGAATATTATTCATGGCGCCACTACCACGGCCTCCAAGCCCTATGACACCGACTTTTAAAACCTTATTGTTGCCTTTCTGGGCCTGCACAAAAGGAGCTACCAGAGGACTCAAGGAAATAGCAGCTGCACCGAGAGATGCTTTTTTAACGAATGTCCTGCGTTCTAAATTGCAGGTAGTGGCTTTGTCATTAGCGTTGTTATTCATGATAATAATTTGGATTTGTGATTACTGAATGCATTCCAGCAATCATCTATGTAAAATACCAACCAAATAATGACAATTTATCACATTTCTGTCACAATCGTCAAAAAACTGACAAATCATCGGCAATTGGGTTAATTCCTACTGATCAAAGCCCTGCTAATCCCTTTAGTATTGATGACTGATAAAAAACATGGCCACGTCAGAAAATTTGATTGGCTAGCACGTGCTCTCCGTGATTGGATCGAACCATGTACGAGGCAACTGGAAAAATTAAGGTCATTTTTGACACCCAAACCTTCCCAAGTGGATTCAGCAAACGTGAGTTTGTAGTCACCACAGGGGATGACAATTACCCACAGGATATCAAGTTTGAGATCATCAAAGATAAGTGCGCATGGCTCGACAAATATGAGGCTGGCCAAGATATCACCGTTCATTTCGACATCCGAGGTAATGAGTATAAAGATAAATACTACGTCAATCTCAACTGCTGGAAAATCCTTGCAGCCAACGGTTCAGATAACAGCCAACCGGCGCAACCATCCTCCGGTAATGAGGTAGAGCCTTCACCGGATGATCTCGTCAACGACGATATCCCGTTTTAGAGCTTTGCCCGTGGTGAAGCACTGCCTCAGCAGGCAATAATAACCCAACCCAGCATGAAGAGTGATTTTCTCGTCATCGGCACTGGCATCGCTGGACTGAGCTTTGCCCTTCGTGCTGCCCAGCACGGCACGGTGAGTATTATCACCAAGGGCAAGCCGATGGACTCCAACACAGCTTGGGCACAAGGGGGCATTGCCGGTGTCCTGCCTGAGGGGCTACGTGAACAAGGCGACAGCATCGAACACCATATTGATGACACCCTGGACGCCGGCGCTGGACTCTGTGACGAAGGCGCTGTGCGCACCATCCTATCCGAAGCAGGTCAAACATTGGAGGAGCTTATCGCGTGCGGAGTTGATTTCGACAAAGAGACGAACTCTCATGATGGATACTCTCTTGGCAAAGAAGGTGGCCACAGTCACCGCCGCATTCTGCACGCCAAAGACACCACAGGTAGGGAAATAGCTGAGTCCTTGCTGGAAGCTACACACCAAAACAGCAACATTACCTTCTATGAGCAACATTTTGCGATCGATCTAATTACCTCACGCAAGCTGGGAACCGTATCAGAAGATCGCGTGCTCGGAGCCTACGTACTTAATGAGACCAGTGGCAAGGTGCACCGCTTTCGCTCAGACCGCGTCATTCTAGCTACCGGTGGCTGTGGTAAGGTTTATCTCTACACGACCAATCCAGATGGATCTACTGGTGATGGTGTCGCAATGGCTTGGAGAGCCGGAGCTACCATTGCCAACATGGAGTTTGTCCAGTTTCATCCCACCTGCTTCTACAATCCGGCTGCCACAGGAGCCAAGGCCAGATCTTTTCTCGTCTCTGAGGCCGTCCGCGGTGAGGGAGGCATTTTACGCGACGAAGAAGGTCATGAGTTCATGGAAAAATATGATGAGCGCAAGTCACTAGCACCTCGCGATATTGTAGCCAGAGCCATCGACCATGAGCTCAAAAAAACAGGTGCTCAGTGCGTCTATCTTGATGTCACCCATAAGCCCGAAGGCTTCATGCAAGAGCGCTTCCCACACATTTACAATACCCTGCTTGAGTTCGGTCTGGACTGTCAAAAAACACCCATTCCCGTGGTTCCCGCAGCCCACTACCAGTGCGGAGGCGTTGTCACAGATACCGATGGGAGGACCGACATTCGTGGGCTCTTTGCTATTGGTGAAGTAGCCTGCACAGGGTTACACGGCGCTAATCGACTTGCGTCAAACTCGCTCCTCGAAGGGCATGTCGTAGCAAGGCGCTCTCTCGAGAAGATGCTCAGCCTGCACCCACTCGACAAACCCTCTCCAGCGGCTCCTGATATCCCTCAATGGGAATATGGTGATACAGCTCCGCCAGATGAGCTCGTTGTCATTTATCACAATTGGGATGAAATTCGCCGCTTGATGTGGGATTACGTCTCCATTGTTAGAACCACCAACCGACTTGACCGCGCTGCCAACCGGCTCAGCAACCTGCGCCGCGAAGTGAGAAGTTTCTATTGGGGGCACCGCCTCAATTCTGACATTCTTGAGCTCCGCAACCTTGTGGCTACAGCATCTTTGGTTGTTGATTGCGCCCTCAGGCGACATGAATCCCGAGGTATTCATTATACTTTAGACTTCCCTCAAAAAGACGAACGTCACAACAAGCCAACTACATTGAGGCGTTTCTAGTCCGCCTCAACACTTGCCCTCAGAATATGCAGTATCCCTTACTACTTGTTGGCCTGACACTACTCTCAAGCTCGGCCCATTCCTTACTGGGACAGAGCAGCTATGACTCAGCAAGCAGATCACTACCGCGGGTCATTACTCCCACTGCCTCAGCTTACCCTTCACAAGTAAAACGCTACCCTTGGAAACAAAATATTACCGCAACGGTTTTCTGGATTGGAGAAAAACCAAACGGTAGAAACCTAACATCCAATCACGCCAGCTCATGGGATACGCGCTGGCAGGAAAACTACGGCGGTTACGACAATCCAGATACTACGGCACGTATTCAATACCGGCCCAAGGCATTCACACCAAAGCTCAATCCTTTCTACGTGGCGCTCCCCTACAATGATTGCCTCAACTATAAGACCCATTGTCCACACGCAAGCCGGGTCATCCCCTGGTGGCAACATAGGGCTGATAAGCGCCCCGGCAAATCTTCCTGCAAAGGCCGCTGGCTTCAAATCGTCTATGGAAAAAAAGTTTGTTATGCCCAGTGGGAGGACTGCGGCCCCTTCACCACCGATGACTGGCCATATGTTTTTGGCAACCAGCGGCCAAAAAACAAAGAAAACAAAGCCGCAGGCCTGGACGTCTCTCCTGCAGTAAGAGACTATCTCGGCATGCCCTCTATGGCTAAAGTCCACTGGCGCTTCATCGACTTCTCGAACATCCCTAAAGGTCCGTGGTCACAATATGGCAGCAATAACCCCTTCCTTAACAAACAACTCGACCCAACACTCAAAGCTCGCCAAGCACACATGGAATATCTTCGTAAATTGCGGGACCAAGCCTACGCTCGCAAGAAAGGTTGGCGATAGATCAACCAGCTCAAACAAAGGCCATAAGCTCACTAGCGTAGCCTCGGTATACTTTTTTACAAAGATTCGCTTGCTTTTTCGACGCTGGGACTCTAATTCCCTCCGCACCACGTATCTACGTTTGGCACCAGTGCTCGGGTGGCGGAATTGGTAGACGCGCTAGACTAAGGATCTAGTCCGGGTTAACCGGGTGCGGGTTCGATTCCCGCCTCGAGCACCATTTTAAAAGCTCTCATCCCTCACACGGACCGAGAGCTTTTTTGCGCCCACTCACCATTACCCAAAGAGGCGGGATGAGAACCCTTCCGGAGCGAACACGTGAGCGTAGGCCGGGTTTGAACGCACAAACATCGTGTATCACGATGTATCTATAACATCAAAATGCCGGAGGAGGCATTTTGCACTTCAGCATAGATCGAGCGGAGCAAGATCATTCCCGCCTCGAGCACCATTTTAAAAGCTCTCATCCCTCACACGGACCGAGAGCTTTCATATACCCTCTTGGTTTCAAAATCAAAAATTTCCAAGTACCGCCAGCCGGAATCGAACCGGCACGAATGTTACCATTCAACGGATTTTAAATCCGTCGCGTCTACCAATTCCGCCATGGCGGCGTACTTGGAATCCATCTCGTCTACCAGCAGACTGGCTCGAGACGGGTGCACACTAGGAACGCTTTTTGATTTCGTCAATGGCAGCTTGCAAGGATTTGATCTTTTTTGCATCCATCTTCGATTCGGCCATGAGCTTCGTCAGAAAATCAACACTCTGTTTGGTGCCCACATCACCGAGAATTTCCGAAGCTTTCACCATGCGCCCGACATCCATCGTATTAATCTGAGGCAAAATAACTAATTCAGCGCCAGCGCCTAGCTGCAACAAATAATCGCTCCACCGCGCAGGATCCTTATTCCAGAGGTCCATCAATATCGCTCCGCAGCCGTCCACCTTGTATCCGATAAGTAGCTCCATCGTGACTGGAGACACCCTACCCTCAGTATGTAGTTTTTTCGCCGCATCTAGCAAAGC
>Ga0206130_10009315_pt1 | contig 10315 bp, 9 predicted proteins | sample Helgoland_Spring_9_FD_148637 | JGI IMG/M metagenome (GOLD analysis project Ga0206130, IMG submission 148637) | Pelagic subsurface seawater microbial communities from Kabeltonne, Helgoland, North Sea - Helgoland_Spring_Bloom_20160512_1 | ecosystem: Environmental > Aquatic > Marine > Epipelagic ...
CATGGACATTATATTCTTCTGTTACTTTATACAACAAATATCTCGCAACCCATAAATGATCACCTGCTTCTATTCCAGTACATGGACCTACTTGAAACTCCCATTGTCCGGGTGCTACTTCTGCGTTTATTCCTGATAATTTTATTCCATATGATAAGCATAACTTCATATGTTCTTCAACTATTTTTCTTCCAAACGCATTTACATATCCAACGCCACAATAATATTGTCCCTGTTCTTTATTATCACTCATTCCAAGTGATTGTGAGTTTTGACCTGATGTCAAAAAATATTCTTGTTCCAATCCAAACCATGGTTCTAATTCTTTCTTTTGTTCAAATATTTGAAGTGCATGAAACCTTTTATTGCCTGAGGTAGGTTCACCATTGGGTTTATATGTATCACATAATACAATTACATCTATATATACATTTTTTTCTGTGAATGGATTTTTAAATATTGCTCTAGGTTTCAAAATTATTTCAGAATCTTCACCTGTTGCATCTCCAGTAGAACTTCCATCGTATGTCCAATCAGGAAGATTATCCAGACTTTTTAAAATACGAATTTTACTTCGCATATTTTTACAACCGTCTATCCAAACATAATCAACTACGTACATAAATAGTATATATTTTTTTCTTTATATAATTAAATATAATCTTTACTATAAGAGTATTTTATATTTTTAGGTTCAATATATTTACATAATATGTTTTCCATGTAATCCATCATGTTACCCCATTTTTCAAACTGAATTATTTCGTTATTATGTATTAATTTAAATACATCCAATTCTGTAATTATATCACATTTGTTAATAATAAGTTTTGTCACACCATTTACATACATTGATGTTTTTAATTTATCTAAGTTTAACCAATTACATTGTCTCTTTCTAGAAGTAGTTGAACCAAACTCATTCCCTAGTTCTCCCAATCGAATTAAATCTTTATCATCCTCTGGTTGAAATGGCATATGTCCTATATAGGTTGCATATATCTTGGACACTCCATATACTTCCTTTATTTTATTAGGTGCTATTCCACTATTAAAAACAAACCCGGAACAACAATGTGTAGATGTTACAAAGGGATAATTACCGTGATCAATATCTAATTCAAATCCTTGAGCACCTTCACATAATACATGACCACCTATTTGCTCTATGTATACAACTGGATTTATTATTTCAACATTTCCTATATATTTTTTTAGTTCATTTTTAGGTATATTCATAATCCTTTTACCGATTCTATCATATTTATCTCTATTTACTGGTCTTATTCCGGATGAGGTTGACCCTATAGTATCATTTTGTTTATCGTCGGTTACATGTTCTTTTGTTATCATATGTGCATTAAATGACAACTTTAATAATTCTTCAACATTTACACCGATTTCTTTTAATTGATTTATTTCGATTGATAACTTTTCTAAATCAACCACACATGCAGAACCGATTACAGATGGTAATCCCTCTAATATACCACACGGTATTTGATGTAATACAATTTTGTTACCATCTTTGTATATTGTATGACCTGCGTTTGGACCACCATTATATCTCAAACACATGCTATATTTTTCATCTTTCGATAAACACATAGATACCTTTCCTTTTCCTTCATCCCCATGTTGTAATCCAACAATAACATCTGCTCTCATTATGTATTATATTAATTTATATTTTTAAGTAAAACAAACTCAAAATTGATTTAATATTATAAGTTATTGTACATTTAAACAACAAACTACCATGGATACACTACGCTTTCCTAGTCTAAAATGCATTTCATCGCAATCTGCTACATTTATTCTTCAACACCGGCGTGAAATTAAAAAAAAACAACAAAATATTGTACATTGGACACCTAATATTAAACTTAAACCTTTCCCTCGTTCTGCGTCACAACCATATATATAGAATAAACTTTTATTAAAATTGATTAATACCATATTTTTTAATTTATATTAAATGTCGTGTATAAATGAATGTAACGAAAATATATATCACCATGTGTTATGTGATTATACCTATGATAATTATATATATTATCCTAATATATATAATACATGTAAAAGAGATACATTAGTTGGGGTTTTTCCAGAGAATTGTGAAATATGTCAATTACTTGTAGATTGTTGTGCCAGTAATAAAAATAATTGCTGTGATAGAAGTGATACACGAATACCTACTAGTTTACCTACATCACAACCTACACAACTATGTAATGATGTTCAACAAACATTTTATTACGATGAATCCGAGTCATGTTATTTTTTTGAAAAACAAAATACTGATATTTCCAAAAATGAGAATAATCAAATGATATGTTGTTCAAATATGAGGTCAGATTGTTGTGTCTTTAAAACAGTAGAAGTATTTACAACATTAGGTATTGTAATTTTATTTATATTATCATTCATATGCTTTAAATTACTATATGAAAAAAAAACTAAAATACATACTGAATACATATTAAAAAAAATAACCCCTGTATAAACCTCTTTTTTTTTTATCTTTATTATGTATGTTTAAAATAGCTCATCGTGGTTTTGTAAATAAATGTAGAGAAAATTCTATTCAATCTATAAGAAATGCAATAGAATATGGTTTTGATATGGTTGAAATAGATGTACAACTAACTAAAGATGATATTATTATTTTATATCATGACATCCTAATAGAGGATAAATTAATCAGAGAACTTACATATAGTGAAATTATGAAATTTGTCCATGTTGATACTTTAGATGTTGTTTTAAATACTTTTGACACAAATGTCACTCGTTTTTATATAGATATGAAGGGTTGTAATGAACTAACAGTTAAATTAAGCAAACTACTTATTATGAATCAAGTACATCTTGGAAATGTATATCTTGCAAGTTTTAATATAAATCATTTAATTACTCTTTCGAATAATTATCCTCCGTTTAAATTAGGTCTTATTACTGATAATGAATACGATGAAAATATTTTAAAATATATATGTAAAAAAGTGAAATTGCATTTTATGTGTATACATAGTGAAATGTTAAACGAAAAATATATTACATTAATTAAAAAATATATAAAAAATGTATTTGTATTTACATGTAAAAATTATATTACACAAAAATACATTACAAATTATAATATAGATGGAATTGTTTCTGATATTATTTTATAATATTATCACACTTGTTTCTTCCAAATATAAACTTTATCATACTCCAATCTTTAGAATGCTCTTTTGATTGACGTTGATAATATATAAACACTCCTGTAAATATATTTAATACTATTAATAAATACAATGTTTTTAATATATTGTAAAAATACACTATATTATCTGTTTTTCCTTTTACTTCTATTTCTTTCTTTTCTAATATGGTTGAAATATCTTTATTTGTTATAAACACTTTCTTATTGAAATCTGAGAAATCTACACCAATATGTTCAAACTCTATCTTCAGTATAATATACATAAATATGCTTACAAATATTAACGCAATACTTGAATACATGAACGTTGCTTCCTGTCGTGTTGATAATATAAATAAAATATATATTCCTACAGTATTAAAAAATGAATCATATAAATATGTATATTTACTCTCATGATGTAACATGTTAAATCCTTCTTTAAGAACTAATGAACCAGGTGTATACCAATTTAATATAAATGTAAAAATAAATATTGATATAAACACAATACCATGAATTACAAATATGTTGTTTTTTAATAATTTTTGCAAGTTACAATTTAATACCGATTGAATATCTCCACCTAAAATTACTAAATATAAAAAGAATACTCCCAATATTGTTTTATTTGTTAATTCTATATCCATTATAATATATGAAAATATAATATTGTTTTGATTAATCCTTCTTCCAATGAAACATTTGGATACCATTCTAATATCTCTTTTGCTTTTGTTATATCAGGTTTTCTCTGTAATGGATCATCGCATGGTAAATCTAAATATTTAATATTTGATTTTGATGATGGTAGAAACTTTTTTATTTTTTTGGTTAATTCATTTATAGTAATTTCATTTGGATTTCCTATATTTATTGGTCCTTTTACATTATATTCACTATTCATTAATTTAACTATACCATCTACTGTATCACTTACATAACAAAAAGAACGTGTTTGTGATCCATCACCATATATTGTAATATCTTGATTATTTAAATATTGATTTATAAAATTACTAACAACACGCCCATCATTTTTATCCATATTAGGTCCATAAGTATTAAAAATTCTTACAATTTTAGTATTTAAATTAAATTTAATTCTATATTCCATAACCATAGTTTCACCTATACGTTTACTTTCATCATAACATGAACGAATACCTATTGGATTTACATTTCCCCAATAAGTTTCATCTTGAGGATGAACAGTGGGATCTCCATATACTTCTGATGTAGATGTGAATAATAAGGTAGCTTTTTTTTCTCTTGCTAATTCAAGCATATTATATGTACCAAACACTCCTGTTTTTATAGTGTATATTGGATCTTTTTGATATATTGGCGGAGATGCAGGACATGCAAGATGATATATTTGATGAATATTTGATTCTATTACTAATTTATTTATTATATCATGCTTAATAAACGTAAAGTTTTCATTATCCATAAATTGACTAATATTGGTTACATTACTTGAATAATTATTATCTACACATATTACTGTATTTCCTTCATCTAATAATTTTTTACATAAATTACTACCAATAAATCCACACCCACCTGTAATAAGTATAATCATATATTAATATAAAATAATTAATATATGATTCTAACGTGATTAATTTACGATATCACAATAATAATGTAAATCTATATATTAAATATATATTTAAACAAAAATATCATTTATATATATGTCTAAACCTGCTTCTTTTTGTACAGTATGTACATCTACATGTAGTCATGAATTAGTAGGATTATTGTTATCTCTATCATTATATCATCCAAACGAAAAAATATATATAATGAGTGATACAAAAACAAAAAATACTATTGAAAATATAACTCCAAAACCTTTATTAGATATTCAATGGTTTGTTGAATTAGATGAGTACAATGGTTTAAATAGATTTGAAATGGAAAAAAAAGGTATATTTGGCAATTTCTTAACTAATAAGATGATTATTATAAATTATGCTCTTGATTATAATACTGACACTTTATTCATAGATAGTGATATAATAATAACAGATACAATAAACAATATTAATATTGAAAAAGACGTTGGATTATCACCTCAATATATAAAACAACCGTATATAGATAATACTGGGTTTTATAACGCTGGTTTTTTTTGGACAAAACATAAACATATTTCAAATAATTGGAAATTATTAATTGATTATAATAATCACTGTCCTGAACAAATTAACATGAAAGAACTAGAAAAATATAATTATTTTATTTTTGAAGAAAATTATAATATACAAGCATGGAGAATGTTATTATCTGATGAATCTCCTGATAAAATAGGTTCTTATTTTAGTTTAAAAAATAATATCATATTTTATAAAAATAATCCATTAAAATGTATTCATACACATTTTTTAGATAAACGTTTCAATATGTTTAATAATCTTATTATAAATATATTAAAAACTAAAAAAGATTATAGATTGTTGCTTATAATATATCGTGTAATACACAATAAATGGATTTTAAAAGTTCCCAAACAACCAATACAGGGATTAGGATACCATAAAAATGATAGTTATAGAGAGTTACCATTATTAATGAAAATTAATAATAATGACGTTGAATTACAATTTATAAACAATAGTATTCATTGTTGGATTGAACCAAATGTACTTACTTATGATAGACCCACATTAGAATGGTTAAATAATGATTGTAACCAATCATCTTTATTATTGCTAGGAAATGGTAGTGTAGATAATGAAGGAAAACAAATCATTCAAAAAATACCAAGTACAAATGTAAAACCTTGGATTTTTTGGCCAAGAAAACCTATGTTAGTCGAAAAAATATTAAAAACTAATAATATTTTATCATATAATGAAAGAATTATTGAATCTGTTTTTATAGGAAATATTGAAAATAATGTTCAAAATATTTTCAGAAATGATTTATCTTGGAAAAATGTAATTAGTGAATATATTTGTACAAAAGGAACTAAGCATATTTTTTCACACGAAGAATATTTACACAAAATTAGTAAAGCAAAATACGGTTTGTGTTTACGAGGTTATGGTTCCAAGTGTCATCGTGAGATTGAATTAATGGCATTTGGAACTGTACCTATCATTACACCTGATGTATGTATTGACTCATATTTAGATCCTCCAATTGAAAATATTCACTATATAAGAATAAAAAATGCAAATGAATATAATAATATTATCTCTAATATTTCATGTGATGAATGGAAAAAAATGTCGAATGCTTGTATAGATTGGTATAATAAAAATGTTCATAGTAAAAATTGTTGGAATAATATGATAAATTATTTGTTATATGAAACATAATTTAAAATACATAAACACTATTTGTTATCAATAATATTAATGATAAATATTATACAACACGGATCCGACGGACTAGGACATCAGTTACATGGATTATTTAGTTGTTTGATTTTACACAATGTGGGAAATTATAGATTTAGTGGTTATGATTTTATAAAAAAACCATTTCATTTTGAACATTTGTCTCAAAATGAAGAACAATTATGTAAATTATATTTAATCGAAATAGTAGAATTATTTATAGCAAAATATATAAATGTTATTCCAAAAAAATTTAAAAGATACATTCATTCACATGAAGTATATAAAATACCGGATGATCCAGATGAAAATATATTATATGGTCTAGATAATGCGTATTATTTTGATAGAATTCCCTTAACATCAGACCAAAAAATACTACATAGTAAAAACATTCGTGACATGGCTCCATTATTTATAAATAAATATTTACCATCGGATCGCTTACCAGAAAAGAATATAGTTATTCACGTTCGTCTCGGAGATGCTTTAACAAGTGGTAGGGGCGAATCGATAAATAACTACAATAATATGTTAATGAAATTATTAGACATTCTTATCAATAAATATATTGACTATGAATATTACTTTCATACAGATGGAAGTATAGATTTTATACTTGATAAGTTAAAGGGAAAAAATGTAAAATATACTTTATCAAACAAAAACACACCTATCTTAAATGTAATTAGTGATTTAATTTATTCTAAAATATTAATATGTGGAAATAGTGCATTGTCAAAAGTATGTTCTTTTTTGGGTAATAAAGAATTGATTATCATAAATGACGATAACAAACATTCAATGCCACAAATTACTTATAAAATATCGGATTATATTTCTGACAATAGTTAATATTTTATATTGAAATTATATATTATAAAATATGTTAATTATAATTTTTACTTATTATGTTATAATACTATAAAAACTGGATAAATTATATAATATTATTTAACAAATTTGTTGTATATTCTAATATTCTTTTGATATATTGCTTCAAAGTAAATGTAATTGTAATGTTTTACTAATTGACTTAACAAATAAAGCTATAAAGCGTTTTGATGAGGTAAAATAATGCTATAATAAAACACAATTATTTACTGTCGGAATTCAACAAGATTATTATTCTTGTGTTCAAATATTACAAATATATCCTGACACAAAGTCGGCGTTTTAAATGTCCAAAGGTGTAAAAATTGTTGGAATAATATGATAAATTATTTGTTATATGAAAAATAATTTAATAAATTAATTATGATTTAAATATATTGATACATAAAATATTATTATGGAGTTTACAAACTTAGAAGAACCTTTCAGTGATAAACAAAAACTTGATTCTTTCTTATATTTACAAAAATATATATTAGAACAATCTGATAAAAATAATATATTCTTTATAGGTCGTCTTTCTGGAAATGAACCAAACTTATGTGGACGAATATTATCTGGTATGGAATTGAGTGAAAAACTCTTATTTGAAATGCTAACTACAGCTGGTATTCAATTTACATCAAATGATGATTTAAAACAATATGTAAAAGAATATCATAATGCATGTATAAATTGCTCAATACTTTCAGTCTGGTCCGGATCAATGTATATGCAAGCAAAACCATACTATGATTTACTACAAAAAATCAAACCATCGTACAAATCAATATGTGCACAAGCAGTTGAACCATATTACTTTATGGATCATCCTGATTATAATTTAAACTCTTTTTTTAAAAACAAAAAAGTACTAATTATTACATCACATAAAGAAACTACATTAAAACAAATAAAAAATCATAGTACAATCCATAGAAAACCTATATTTGATGATACTACTGACTTTCTTATTTACAAACCAGTACAACAAAATGGAGGAAACCATGACAAACAATCGTGGAATATACATTTAAATAAAATGAAACAGGATTTATTAGATTTACAAGGGAAATATGACTTTGATATAGCACTTGTTAGTTGTGGTGGATTTGGAATGATTTTATCTAACTATATATTTTCACATATGAAAAAAAGTACAATATATGTAGGTGGTAGTCTCCAATTATATTTTGGTATAAAAGGAAATCGATGGAATACACATAATATTATTTCAAAGATGATTAATGATAAATGGTGTTCTGTTATAGAAGAAGATAAACCACCATCTTTGTCAGTTAAACCTCATTTATGTGAAAATAGTTGTTATTGGTAATAATAGTATTTTACTATATTAGATATATCAAATATTTGCTAATAAGTTATAGCATAATCGTCATCCCTCTAATTATATTTTAAAATCTATCGTTTACCTTTTGTATTACCTTTATTCGGAGGTTGTTGTTGACTTTTTGTTCCTGTACGTCAGGGTTTTATACGCTTTCTTTCTCCATATTCACCCTGTTTACGAAACTTCTCCGTCTTAGAACCATTATAGATGTTCTCATTATATTTTTGAACATTACTATTTGAAATAAAATCCTCAAGTGTTAATTTACTCTTTTTTTCTTCCATTTATATTTATTAAATATCATATAGTTTAAACTTTCATATATATAGATAAAATTGATTAAAAACTTCTTATTAATTATTATAATACATTTTAATGAAACAATATAAATGTATTATAAATAATAGGGACTATACAGAATGGTCTCTTTATAATACAAATAATTTATTTGATGAAGTAACATTAACCGATTTTCATCCTATAAAACACAAACTATTTAACAGTGATATATTTACAATAAATGAAGAAGGAGTTAATATAATACATAGTACAATGCATTATATTACTAACATTCCTGGTGTTCTTGTATTAAATGGACAGTGTTTTGGCAAAGCAAAAAATGGAAAAAAACTGTATAAATGTATTCCAGATGATAAACGATTACCAGTATTTTTAGTTCCATACGAAGAAAAAAAAGCGTTATTTTCTAAAAAAAAAGTGAACAAATATATTACATTCAAATATGTAAATTGGGAAAATAAACATCCATTTGGAATAATTATCCAAACTCTTGGTAGTGTCGATGAATTGTATAATTTTTATGAATACCAGCTATATTGTAAAAGTTTAAATGCTTCTATTCAACAATTCAATAAAGAATCAAAAAAAGCAATACAAATATATAAATGCGATGAACTAGTTGATGCTATACTATCAAACAATACATCTATACAAGATAGAACAAGTAGTAATAATATTATTAGCATCGATTCAAAAAGCACTACAGATTATGACGATGCGTTTGAATGTAATATAATACGTGAAAACAAATACAAACTTTCTATTTACATTTCGAATGTTATATTATGGATTGAAGCGATGTCATTATGGAATAGTTTTTCAGAAAGAGTATCTACTATATACTTACCAGATAAAAAGCGTCCAATGATTCCTACTGTATTATCTGATTGTTTATGTAGTTTACAACAAGGTGAAGAACGATTTGCATTTTGTATGGATGTAACGATTGAAAACGATGAAGTTAGTGATATATCATTTTTGAACACGTTAATAAAAGTAGAGTGTAATCATTCATATAATGATAATTTTTCAAATATAACTACATATCAAAATACTACTGATTGTATTAAGATATTGTGTCAAAAATACAATTTTAGTTTACCACATTCTAAATCACCTGTAGATGTTGTTTCATTCTTAATGATTCTTATGAATTATGAATGCGGTAGAAAAATGGCATTACATAATAATGGAATATTTCGTGCGGCATCCATTAAAGAAAATAAAACCTTTTCAGATACATTACCG
>Ga0206130_10009317_pt1 | contig 10314 bp, 7 predicted proteins | sample Helgoland_Spring_9_FD_148637 | JGI IMG/M metagenome (GOLD analysis project Ga0206130, IMG submission 148637) | Pelagic subsurface seawater microbial communities from Kabeltonne, Helgoland, North Sea - Helgoland_Spring_Bloom_20160512_1 | ecosystem: Environmental > Aquatic > Marine > Epipelagic ...
AAGTTAATCAAACTAAACCATAGGCATATCTTCTTCTTTTAATTCAGCAACTTCTAATCCACGTAAGTACGTTAAACTAACATTTAAACTTGAGTGTCCCATTGCTTTCTGCAGCTTGGTTAATGACCCTGTTCTTTTAAAGATTTCTATCGCTCCAGAATGCCTAAAAGAATAAATCGTTACACCTTGTTCAACAGACAAATTAGCCTTCTTAAAACGCTTCCAAAGTGTGTTAAAATAACTTCTGTTATAAGGCTGTATTCTTCCTGTAAAGATGTTTAGATTATTGTCTGATTTTACAAACTCTAATTTGGGTACAGGAACGACTCTATTGCGTTTAGATTTCACTTTGTTACCAGACAAACTTATGTGTCTTAAATCCTCACTAAAATCACCCCATTTAAGTAATCTAATTTCTTGATGCGGTCTTAATAAACAACAATAAGTTAGAACACAACACAGGTACAAATCATAGTTAAACTTCTTAATAGTTTCAAGCAGTTCTTTTACATTCTCAATAGGCTTATGCAAAGTTTCTGTTTGCCTTTTACTTTTAAGTTTAGAAGGTTTAATATCAAAGTCATTTTCATACAGATAATTGACAAGTACATTAACGTGCCTTCTTGTTGTATTAAAGCTGGTATTGTTACGATACCTTAAAGACAAGGAATCCACATAATCAGTTGAGATATGACCTTTAGAAACCAACTGCTCACGTAAACATCTTGCTATTGCTTTAAGTGCTTTTATATAAGATACAGAAAGGTTTTCAGATAGCTTTCTTTCAATCAATGAATCATAGAACTCTAACTTGTTTTTAGGTCGTTTAGTGAAGCTGTGATTGTTAGATATGAGAAAATCATAAACCTGTTTTGCAAGATTAGCAGATTGTGTTTTACGTAAACGTGGTGGATACGAATTAGGATTGTTTGAAGAACCGATATACTTACCATTAAACAACCTAAACCTCTTACCGTTTAGTTTAAAATCAATATAGTATTTACCGTCTGTACGTCTACAAACTTTTGGGTAGGATAAGCTTTTATTTGGCACTTATTTGGCATTTTAGTTAAACATCTATTACAGCGTTTATCCTAAAATACTGAGGCTCAGTTGTTAGCAAGCGTAGCGTGTCGAAGACGTAGCTGACTCATAATCAGTTGGTCCCTGGTTCGAGCCCAGGTGAGACCACAAAACCTAACTCTTTGATTAACAATGAGTTAGGTTTTTTTATTTTTCTTCTTTTTTCATCGTTTTTGATATACTCGAACCACCTTTTTTGATTAAAAAACTTTAATGTCGAACTAAACACGATTAATTATATTTGAATGACGTGTAAATGTCGTGGGAGAAAAGTTTAAATAAAAATAGTTTTGTCATGAGATTAGGAACTAAAATTAAGGAACTACGAAAAAAGAAAGGTTTGACTCAAATTGAACTCTCTGAAAAAACAGGATTAACTGAGAGAACAATTCAAAGAATAGAAAACCATGAAGTTGAACCCTCAAAACATTCATTAATAAAAATAAGTGATGTTCTTAATTATAACTTTAACGAAAAAAAATTTAATGACATGACAAAAAAACAAAGACTACTGAATCTTTTTATAATATCTATTTCAATTCTTATTGTAGTGGAGTTTTTGATTGGATGGTTAACATGGGAGGAACATTGGTGGGTTCTAATTAGTTGGTTTTTTCCAATTCTTGGAGGTGTGTCCATTCCATATTATAAAAAACAGTTCAAAAAAACCACTAAGAACAAAAAAATTTAGGAATATTAATTTAATTGGTTGTAAGGGGGTTGACTGTATCTATTGGAATCCTTTTTTATAGAATTAGTTATGTTATCATAAACAATTGTATCTACTTTTTCTAACTTCCAACTAGATTGGTTCTACAATCGAACCATTACATTAGAACACCTATTCGTTTTTAATCCAATTGTTTGGAACACCCATAGAAGTAGTTGAACAACAATTGTTTGAATACCAAATGATTGGGGAAACTGTTTTATGGAAGAACTAATTATTAAAATTAATGGAGAGGGAGACAGTATTTATAATAATCTTTAATTACCAATTTAAACTCCAAACTTATCCCTCCATTTTCTTTATGACTTAAACTAATCTGTTCTCATAATAATTAGATTGAAATTGACCACCTTATGATGAGGTGGTTTTTTTTTGGACTTATCACTCCCGAGACAAAAAATTGATTATTTTTATCACTCCCAAGAAGAGAATATCACTCAAAAAGTGATAAGGTTGTCACTCCTTGAGTGACAAGTAAAAATATAATCAATTGATAATCAGTAATTTATAGCAGTGGTTAAAGTACAGGTGGGACCACCCTTAAAACCCCTCTTCTTGAGGGGTTTTTTGTTTTTATACGTTTGGTAATGAGGGCTAAGGTTTAGATAATTGTTATATTTAGGTATGAAAAAACTCTTTTTACTATTACTGTTTGTTCCAATTGTGTCTTTTGGGCAAACGACTCAACTAAAGGCTAATTTACCCTTTAGTGAAATATCAGAATACCCAACTGAGTTTTCACAAGCTAATATTGTTTCAAGAATGATTGAAGGTCTTGGCTACAGATATTATTGGGCTACTAAGTCGTTAACTGAAAAAGATTTAAATTATAAGCCTAGTGATGATACAAGATCAACATTACAAATACTTGAACATATATATAGCTTGACTGAGATGATTTCGTCATCTTTTAAAAAGAATGAATTTGAATTTACCCTTGTAAAAGGTAATTATAATGACCTGCGAGAAAAAACATTATTGAATTTGAAATATATTCAAGATGAGTTAAAGTTAAATCCTGACTTTTCACAATTACCCCTGAGATTTGAAATGGAAGGAACAAAAATGGAGTTTCCTTTTTGGAATCAAATAAATGGACCTATTTCTGATGCTTTATGGCATTGTGGACAAGTAGTGATGAACAGAAGAGCAAGTGGAAACCCTTTACAACCTGGAGTTAATGTTTTTATTGGCAAAACATCTTATTAAAACTATAAATCCCATTTAAAAAATGAAAAAACTAATCCCAATATTACTATTTATTCCACTTGTATTTTCTTGTTTATTTGATTCAAAAGAAATTGAAATTAAACCTCAAGTTATAGCTTATTATGCAGGTGATGAAAAGTCGATTGATGAATTTGACTTAAACGGAGTTGATCAAATAATATATAGTTTTTTACATCTCAAGGGAAATAAATTAGCTATTGACGATATAAAAGACAGTCTTGCCTTAGTGAATATTGTTAACCAAAAAAAGAATTATCCAAAATTAAAAGTATTAGTTTCACTAGGAGGTTGGGGAGGATGTGAAACCTGTTCAGATGTTTTTAGTTCAGAAAAAGCTCGAATTGAGTTTGCAATCTCTACAGCTGATATAATAGAGTCATTTAATGCAGATGGAATTGATCTTGATTGGGAGTATCCAGGAATTTCTGGATATCCAGGACATAGTTACATGCCTGAAGATCGTGAAAACTTTACAGACTTAATAGTTCAACTTAGAAAGTATATGAAAAAAAATGACATATTAAGTTTTGCTGCAGGCGCATCTAATAGATTTTTTGAAAATTCAATTGAATGGGATAAGGTAATGCCTTTGGTTGATAATGTTAATCTTATGACCTATGATTTTTATGGATCAGGCTCAACTAAAACTGGACACCACACAGCACTATCTTCGAACGAATTTCAAGATAGATCTGCGGAATCATCTATAGAAGCTTTAATGAATTTAGGGGTAAAGCCAAGTCAAATATTTATTGGAGGAGCCTTTTATATTAAAACATTTAAAAATGTTGCAAATATTAATAATGGTCTACATCAAAACGCTGAATGGAATAGAAGTTATAATCAAATAAACTTTGAAGATGTAAGGTCTAATTTTAATTTTTATTGGGACGATGTGGCAAATTCACCATATGCATACGACAGTATAAACAAAATTTTTGCAACTTTTGATGATCATAAATCAATAAAACTTAAATCCAAATATGCTTTGGATAAAAAATTAGGTGGAATTATGTTTTGGCAATTGATGAATGATAAGAAACAAAATGGTTTGCTAAAGACTATGGTCAATACAATTAAACCTTAGGTATAAGTCTAAGCATCTGTTTGCACATTCGGCAATTAATCGAATACGTATACGAGTTTTGTTTTTATACTAAATAATATTAGTGGATAATTTTCCTGTACTATCAGAAAAGCTTTCTTTTTCAATATCAAGCTTATTAAGCATGCTAAGTAGTAAGTTCGACATCCTTTCATCTTTCTCCTCAAAAACAGTATAGCTGCCGTGTTTAACCCCAAGATCGGAGCCTCCTGCAAGAATTAAAGGATAATTTCTAGCATTGTGGGTTGTACTACAAGCACTGCCATAAAGTATTAAAGTATTATCAAGTAAAGAACCATTAACATCTGTTGTATTTTTCATTTTGTCTAAAAAATATGAAAACTGTTTGGAATACCACCTGTCTAATCTTCCCCATTCTTCCCAATGTCCAGTGGCTACATCATGTGAAATTGTATGATGTCCTTGTAATCCAAGAGCAATTTTTGAAAAATTATCTCCAAACCCCATTCCATCTTCTCTAGCCATCATATAATTTATAACTCTCGTACAATCTGTTTGAAAACCAAGAACAATTAAATCCATCATTGATCTAACATAGTCTTGTGGTGCAGATGTCGGGTCAACATCTAAATTAATTAAGCTAGCGTCAAATTCTTTCATTGGCACATCTAGCCATTTTTCGTTTCTGACAAGCTGCATTTCAACTTGATTTAATGAGGTCATATATTCATCTAGCTTTGATTGGTCGTAAGAGCCGAGTTTATTTTTTAAAGTTTTACTGTCCTCTAGTACCAAGTCAACAATCTTTTTTCCTTGATTAATGCTTCTTTGCCTTTCGTTGGTAGAAGTTCCACCTATTGGTGAAAAGTATCTTTCAAAAATATCTCTTAATCTGTGTTCAGAAGGTATTGGTTTACCTGATGAATTAAAAGACAGTGTTGAGGTTCTAGACTTATATCCAACACCTCCGTCAGTTGATAAAGAAAGATATGGGAATCTAGTATATTGACTTAGCTCAGCAGCTGCTACTTGATCTACAGAGATTCTGTTTTTGTACAACCCTCGTAAATCACCACCAGTTAAAAATGAATCACCAGCCATATGGCCCAAAACAGTACGACTGCTAGGGTGACTTAACCCCCCAATGATTGACATGTTATTTCTATGTCTTTCTAAATGTGAAAGTGATTTTGTGAGTTTGTAATTTTTTCCTTCACCTATTGGAAACCAACTCCAATCCTTGTAATACTCACTTTGCTTTGGGGGAAGACCAACACCGTTAGGAAAATAAAGAAAACAAAGTCTTTTTGCAGCTTCAGGTTCTGAAAGTTTTGTAAAATTAGTCATTGACATCGCTTCGAAATAAGGAAGCATACAAGTTACGCCTAAGCCTTTTAAAAAAGTTCTTCGGTCTAAATGCCAAGATTTTTTACTCATTTTTAAACAGTTTACTAAACCAATTTTTTTTCTTTTTATAAAACGATGGACTGTAGATAATTTCCTGAATTACAGTCTTAAAACTATAATTATCTCTTTTCACCCTTTCAACAATATACTTAATTTCTTTTTCATCAGCAAACCCAACATCTCTTCCGTTCGCATAAGAAAAAAGGTTTTTTACAATAGACTTTGTAAAGTCTTCAGTTTTAAATTTTAAAATATAGTCCTTCATATCTTGAATACCATCTACTTCATTTCCATCAGGCAATACTGATTTTGAATCAATAGGTTTGCCCTTCATTGTAAGCTGATATCGTCCAGTTGCATCATAGTTTTCAAATATTACTCCGTATGGATCTATTTTTTTGTGACAACCCATACATGAAACTTTATTTCTGTGTAGAAACAACTGTTCTTTTAAAGTTAGCTTTTCAAAGCCAGGAGTTTCTGAGTCCAGTTCTGGAACATTTGGAGGAGGTGGAGGGGGATGATCACCTAATATCTTCTCCTTTAACCACACTGCTCTTTTGATTGCGTGAGGTTGAGTTCCATCAGAGTGTCCCGTCAAAAAAGAACCCTGTGACAACAAGCCTCCTCTGTTTTGATTTTTATTTAACTTTACCGCTCTAAACTCGTTCCCCTCTACTCCATTTAACCCATAAAATTCAGCCAAATTTTGATTTAGCATAGCAAAATCAGAATCTATAAAGTTCATTATACTTAAATCGTTTATTAGTATATGCTTAACAAATTCGTAGGTTTCGCTAAACATATCTTCTTTTACAAATCTTGTATAATCTTCATATTCTTGAACATTTACATCCATGTTTTTATGCCTGTCTAATCTTAGCCATTCATATGAAAACCCATTAATTAAATTTTCAATTTTAGAGTTTTTGATCATACGATCAATTTGACTGGGTAAGTTTCTATATAGCTTCCCCTTAGAAGCAAGTTCTATTAACTTATCATCAGGCGGAGAGTTCCATAAAAAATATGAAAGCTGAGAGGCTAAATAATATTCATCATCATATTCACCGGAATTTAGTTTCATAGGCTGATTTAAATAAATAAAATTTGGTGAGCAAAGGATAGCAATCAACACCTCTTTTACACCATCCTCAAAAGAATCAAAATCGCTTCTAATATTCTTCCAAAAAGTTATATAACGATCAAGTTCACTATCATTTAGTGTTCTTCTAAATGCTCTTTCCATGAACTTTTCTATGACTTCATTGGCATATGCTTCCTCATTATTTTGATTCTTAGATTTAAAAAATATTTCCGTGTAAGATTTTGGGGGCCACACTGGATAGTAAGGAGCTTCAAATTCTACAGATTTAATTAATAGAGGCGGTCCTTTTAAACTACTTTCTTTAACTAAATGATTATTCCATAGTCCAAAAGTTACAATATTAGCAAGCTCTCCACTTACATCATCACTGGCCATAGGAACAGGGAGGTTTTCTAACATTCCTGTAAATTCAAAAACCTGTGAGTCTTCCATTGAATTTTTTACCTCGATTGGCTTAGACAATGCTTTATAATCCATCCCATCATCTGTTCTTGATCCTGCAAATGCTAATATTGAAGGGTTTACTCTTTCATATTGAAAATTATTCTTTTGGGATTCCTTTTGTAATGTTTTTGGCAATGGATCGTCTTTAGTTACTGGAGTAAAAATCAACTTACTGAAGCCAACAAAAAATTTCCCTCCAATAAATCCTTTGTGTTTACCTTTTGTTAGATACGCTAAAGTTACTGGGGTTGTAATTTCTTCTAATTTTTCGTTTTGATTTATATTTAATCTTTTACTTATAACCCCTTCTTCTTTTCGACCCAAGAATCTAATGTGGTATGAGGGCATTACATCATTTGAAACGTAAGGATGAACTAAATCAATTTTATATATCCCATCAAAAGGAACATCATATGTAAATTCAATTTCAGAAAATGTTGCAAACTCTTTGGGAATTAGATTTTTATTATCAAATGTAAAGCTGTTCTTTATGTTTAAATCTTTTGCATTAACTGAAAAAGAATTCTCAAAGTCTAAAGCTGGTTCTTTTTCTCTCAAGTCAATAAGTCTTTCAATAGATAACGAATTATATCCTTTAGAGGCTTCAACTCTAAAAGCATACTTGCCCTCTCTAGGAAAATCTTCTTTAATTAATAGTTTTAAATTGGGAGAAGGTCCTTGCCAAGATTTTGGCGTGACTTCTTTTGCAGGCAGTGCAGAGTTTAAAATCATTCCCTCGTCAACAATATAATACCTATTACTTGCCGATCCTCTCATTCCTATACCTATTTTATTTTTTAATACTTTAATAGAATCGCCAATGCTGGAAGATTTCTTTACAGGCTTACCATTCATGTCAAGAATTTGTACATCAAAATCTTTATTGTTTATAGGAGCTGTCTGATAGCCTCCAAATTCTGCGCCTAAAACGTCATCTCCTTTGTTTTTCCCAAGAACAACTTTATATCTTCTAGATTTTGGTTTTTCTCCTTTTACCAGAGCCTTGTCCAACGCTTCACGAGCAAGCTTTTGGTAATAATCAATATGAAGTGATGAGGTTTGAAGAATATTACCGTTATTCGTGAATCCCATTTTCGACTTACCGTCATCAGGCAAAAGATCTCCAAAATTTATGTAAACTCCTAATAACTCATTTAATGAGTTAGTGTATTGTGATTTTGTTTGCCTTCTCATCACTAGTTTACTATCTGTTTCTTTAGCTTCAGCTGCTTTATCTAAATTTTCAGTTATCCAATCAACTAAAATTCTTCTGTCATCCTCTGAAAGCTGTAGCTCGTCGCTTGGGGGCATTTCTCCAAGATTAATCTCATTTAACATCATATTCCATTTTTCAGCATCAAAACCATTAACCATGTCCCAATCAATATTATCAAACCTCATGTCTCCTTTTTGTTTTTCTTGTCCATGACATTTGTAACAGTAATTTTCTATGATTGGTTTAATTTGATCTGTATAATATGTTGCGCCTGTAGAAAGTGAATCAATTTTTCTGTCTACAACAAGATAATTTCTTTCATCATCAATATTTAAAACCTTCTTCATGCTTATAGGCATGTACTTAGTTAAATAGTCTTTGCCATGTGTAAGCTGTCCTCCAAAATGCCCTGCAAAAAGAAGAAAAATCACATTTGCATATAAAAATACTCTGTAGGTTTTTTTTGATTTTGAATTAAAATAAAGTAGCCAAACACACACTAAAGCTGTTAGCCAGCCTAGCCATTTATGAAGGTTTAACAGCTCATCATCATAATTTCCGCTTGATGCTAAAACAAACCCCAAAATAGCTGATGGAATTACCGTTATAACTGAAAACCATAATAATATTGAACATGCTGAATCCAAATTAAGTTGTGGTCGATATGAATTAATAATTTCCATCACAAATAAAGCGGCCAAGCCTCCAATAGGAAGGTGCAAAATAATTGGATGAAATCTTCCAATAAAAAAAACAAAAGTATTGTTCACTGTTCCATCAAGAGGAATTAACAATAGGCCAAATAACACTAAAGACAATATCGCCGGGACTTTAATTTGTTTTTTCATTTGCTGAACTAAATTGTAATTCTTATCAGTTTATGTAATATAAGAATTTTTGAAAGAATTTTAAACACTCAATTATTATGTAAATTATGTTACAAAACAAAAAAACAGTAAAGAGGCTTTTGCATTTTAAGGAATACTTTTTTCATATCTTTATAAAATGAAAAAAATTGTCTTATTAATCTTTTTTATTCCATTATTATCTCTAGCACAAAGCGGAGATTTAAAATATTATGGTGAAAAAATTAGTTCCCAAAACACTGTAACCCTGAAAGGATTGATTAACAACGCAAAAGACAAATCTCTTGCCAAGGTTAATGGAACTATTTTATCTTCTTGTCCAAAAAAAGGATGTTGGATGCAGGTTCAAGTTGAAACTGATACTATTCAAGTAACCTTCAAAGATTATGGGTTTTTTGTTCCTAAAACAGGACTTGAAAACAAAAAAACCGTATTGGAGGGGTTTGTAAAACAAGACACTATTAGCATTAAAATGCTTAGGCATTATGCTGAAGATGCTGGAAAATCCAAGTCTGAAATTGAACAAATAATAAAGCCTGAATTTAAACTCTCATTTATTGCTAACGGAGTTATAATTAATTAACATTTATCAAAATTTAATGAAGAAATTCTTTTCTTTTCTTTTCTTTTTAGCAATTATTTCTTGTTCAAAAGATCCAATTTTATACACTCTTACCACCTCTACTAATCCAACAGAGGGAGGCGCTCTTTTGCCAAGCTCAGCGCAGTTTGAAGAGGGAGAAACCGTTGTTTTGAACGCAACCCCAACTGAAGAATACGTTTTCTTTAGTTGGGCGGGGGTGTCTGGAGAAAACAGTACCACAAGCATAGTAATGAACTCTGATAAGTCTGTAGTTGCTCTATTTGTGAAAAAACAGTACTCTTTAGAAATTTCCGTTGAGGGCGAAGGAGAAGTAACAGAAAAAATAATTAAAGCAGGATCTTCTACAGATTATAACAGTGGAACAATTGTTGAGCTTTCGGCCAACCCTGTAAGTGAATGGGTTTTTGTCGAATGGAAAGGAGATCTGTCTGGCTCTGAAAATCCAACTCAAATTACAATCAACAAGCCTAAAAAAATAATTGCTGTTTTTCAAAAAAAACAATACCCTCTCAATATTGAAATTGAAGGAGAAGGTTCTGTTGAAGAAACAGTCATAAAAC
>Ga0206130_10009320_pt1 | contig 10311 bp, 8 predicted proteins | sample Helgoland_Spring_9_FD_148637 | JGI IMG/M metagenome (GOLD analysis project Ga0206130, IMG submission 148637) | Pelagic subsurface seawater microbial communities from Kabeltonne, Helgoland, North Sea - Helgoland_Spring_Bloom_20160512_1 | ecosystem: Environmental > Aquatic > Marine > Epipelagic ...
AAATACCAATCAGAAGGGTCGATTAACTGAGTCGGAGAACATTCGAGCCAATTTGAACGGAGAGTACCGCTTGTCGCCCAAGTTCAGTGTGGGGTCTGGCGTGAATTACTCTGACAGGCAGTACCAAGATCAGGAGAGCTTGGCGGACCGTGAGTCGTTCAAGATTCCAGTCGATATTTTTTATGAGCTCACACCAAAGGTTGATTTGAGTGTGGGGTACACATATACTGCGACTGATGTGGGTGAAACCAAGTTCGGAGATACTGTGAATGGTCGCGAAGAGGGTAGCTATGATCAAGAGGGGCATTTCTTTAATGTCGGTGCGCGTGGCGAGTTGCTGCCGAAGTTGACTGGGTTCTTTAAAGTCGGCTATCGCACCTCTGATTCTGATGATTCAAGCAGGGTGAATTACATTCCGCCTCTAGTGCCCGGTCCGACTATACCAACCACTTCGATCACCAATCGTGATTCCAGAGGCACAATGGGCTTAGATGCAAGTTTCACCTACTCCGCTACCCCTAAGCTAACGACCGTGTTCAACCTGCATCGTGGTTTCGGTGTTGGTGGTGAGGGGCAGGGGACGACTACAACCAGGGCAAATTTAACTGCGAGCTATTCGATTAATAGCAACTATTCTGCGAGCGCAAATTTCGGTTATATTCTGCGTGAGTATGAGACGACGGATCGCGAAGATAATGTGTATAATACAGGCTTTCGTTTGTCCTATGTGCCGAATCGATATTGGCGCTTTAGTACCGGCTATAATTATAATAAAAATGATTCTAATCGTCAGGGGCAGAGCTACGAGGCGCACATGGTTGATCTTTCAGCATCGCTTCGCTACTAATTTTTGAACTTCCCCTTGTCCTTCGGGTCGAAATGCCTCTCTTCAGAGGCATTTTTTAATTTATGAAACATTTACTATCTTCACTTGTACTCTATTTGTTGTTCTGCATTGCGGCCCTGTCGGGGCAAGATGCTGGCGCTGGTGGTGCCGATTCTTCCTCCTCTAGCAGTGGAGGCGCTGCGGTCGGCATGGTTGTTGGGAGTAACTACGTGCTTAAAGTTTCGGACGTAATTGAACTCGATGTCTATCAGGAGCGTGATTTGAATAAGTCAGTCCGCATTGAAGGCGACGGCACCGTATCCTTGGCATTGGTGGGCAAGGTCAAGCTCGCGGGGATGACGGTCGGAGAGGGTAAGTCATTGATCACTGATTTATATAACCGCGATTACTTGGTGGATCCGCAAATTTCATTGTTGGTGGTGTCATTTTCGCCGAAGGTGCTGCATATTCTCGGTTCAGTGCGCAGCCCCGGCGTGGTTAATATTCCGCCAGACCGTGATTTAACACTGACCGAGGCGCTCTCTATGGTTGGTGGCGTCACGCGTATGGGCAACCCTAGAGCGATTAAGATTAAACGGGTGGATCAGGATGGGCGTACCAGACAAATGGAGGTTAACTTCTCTAAGGTCGTGCAAGATCCAGACGTAACAGATCTAGTGTTAAACGAGGGCGACACGATTTGGGTGCCTGAAAGAATTATCTAATTTACATTAAGAATACCTATGAAAAATGATTATGTAAGAGGCGCCCCCGACCCGAATTCGGGTGGTTATGGTTATGGCGGTTATGGCGGGTACGGCTATTCTGATGGAAGTTCTGGTGGCGCTGGCTATGGCGGCGGTGGTGCGCCTCAACGCTCTTTTAAGGATTATGCTCTTATGTTTCGCGAGCGAGTCTGGTATCTGATTGTGGCGTTTTTTATTATCTTTTCTGGCTCCATTCTTTATACCTTTAATAAGACCAAGGTGTATACCGCGGTCGCGATGGTTCAATTGTTGCGCGATGATCCTTCGGCGATGGCGAGTGCAGAGTTGGAGCCGAATCAAATTCGATCGGCCGAGGATTTAAATACGCAGATCAGTGTTTTAAATAGTGGCACGATTGCCAGAGGAGTGGAGCGGCGCCTGCAGGATGATGAACGTGAACGGTTCATGGCACCTTACGCAGATGTATTGAGCTTTACTGGCCCACTTTCTCCAGCAGAGCTGTTAGGCAAGAATCGTAAGGTCATGCCGCAGCGCATGAGCCTTATGATCGGCGTGGGATATACGCATCCTGATCCAATCATTGCTGCACGCGTTGCCAATCTGTTTGCGGATGAGTTCATCAATTATAATCTGACGCTCAACATTGATGGTTCGATGAAAGCAGTTGAGGATTTGCGCATTCGCGCTGATCAGCAGAAGGAGCGAGTTGAAGAGCTGGAGTTGAAGATGGCGGAGTATCGTGAGCAGAACAATGCGGTGTCTTTGGATAGTCGTGAAAATATCGCTGGCACACAGCTCGCACGCTTGAACGAGATTAAACTCAATACTAAGAACATGAATGATAACCTCGAGACTCGCTGGAATTTGATCGAGAGCTATCGTCGAGAGGACAAGAATCTTTGGGAATTGTCTTTTATTGCTGAGCAGTCGCGTGTTTCGAACCTGTTGGAACGTATGTCTGGGACGAAGATTCAAATATCTTCGTTATCGAAACGTTATCGTGAAAAGCATCCTGTGATGATTCAGCAGCTGCAGACCTTGCAGGAGTCTGAAGCAGAGTTGGCGTTGGCGGTTGCGAACTCGGTCGATAAGCTCGGCGCTGCGTATGCTGAATCGAAGAGTAATTTCGAGCTTGCGAGTCAGCGACTTGCCGAGAAAGAGGTTGAACTCATTCAATTGAGTAAGACGCGTGTCGAATACAGCTCCTTGGAGCGTGAGATGAACGTCCAGCAGGGCTTTTTACAAGCGCTGGTTGGTCGTATGACGCAAGAGAGAGCGGCGGTGAATTTGAAGAATCCAAATTCCCGTGTGATCGATGAGGCCTTGCCGCCGTTGCGCCACTCCTCGCCGAATATTGTGATGAACTTAGCGGCCGGCTTATTTGGTGGCTTGGCGGTCGGCGCGGGCTTGATTTTTGTGGTCGCCTTTTTAGACGACCGAGTGAAGAGCGCGTTCGATATCGAAGGCACGATTGGGCTTTCGATGCTGGGTGTCGTTCCGCGGATTAAGAAGTTGGATTCGAGTTCAAAAGCACAGGCAGTTGCTTCGAATGTCGATCGCCACGTGACTGAGTCGTTTCGTTCGATTCACTCTGCGCTGAAGCTCAGTGATGAGAGTAAGAATGCGAAGGTGATCGTGACGACTAGCACGGTTCCGGGTGAAGGAAAGTCTTTCATCAGCTCGAATCTGGCGCTGACATTTGCGAATCATGGCGAGAAGACCTTGCTCTTGGACGGTGACCTTCGTCTGCCGAATGTTGCCCGTTCGTTGCAGTTAGAGAATGAGTACGGGTTGTTGGACTACGTTGAAAAAAACGTGGGGTTGGAAGAGGTGATTATGACGGAAGTATATCCGAATCTGGATGTGTTGCCATCTGGGGGTAAGTCGAAGAATCCAACGCAGGTGCTTAATAGCGCCAAGTTTGAGGCGATGCTGGCTGAATTGCGTGATCGTTATGATCGAATCGTGATCGACTCTCCACCGCTTGCGGCCGTAAGTGACGTGCTTAACCTGCTACCGCTGGCTGATGGTGTGCTCTACGTGATCAAGTTTAATACCGTGAAGCGTAAGACTGCGGTGCAGAATGTCCGCCGACTCTGGGAGTCGAATACGCCTGTATTTGGCGCGATTCTGAATAATATCTCGAGTACACTCGCGAGTTACTACTATTCCAGCTACTCTGATAAGGCCTATCAGGATTATTATATCCGCCATGATGTGGAATTAGAAGAAGAGCTTGCTGGTTCGGTGGAACCTGAAATGGAGCCTCGGCCTTAGGCTGCTCCTTCGAATGAATTGACAAAAGACCCGCCAGTTACGGCGAGTCTTTTTTGTGCTTCATCCTCGATTGCTGTGGGAGCGTAAAGTATTGCAATCGGGTAAAGGGCTTCCGTGGGGACACAGTTACATCATTTCAGGACCAATCTGGACGTCGCAACGGTTGTTCCTTCCACCGATCTCTACTTTGAATGCGTTCCGTTCAGTTGCGAGATCTGCCGACCGTGCTCTTGGCTTAGTGCCTCCCAGCGCCTTGCGTTGACAGGAGTGTTGAGGCTTCTAATCGTTCAGTTCACTCAGCCTCGAGCTTGGCAGCGGCGCGGCGGAGTCGATCGTTGATCGCATGGCCGAGTCCCTCTTCTGCTGCCTGTTCAATGCATAGTTGTTGGTAGCCTTGCTGGTCGAGTCGTTGGATTAACTCAAATAGGTTGTGGGCGATTTCGTTGAGCTCACCTGTTTCGGAGAGCCAGAAGATATTGGCCTGACCAGTATGCCAGGTGGGCTTTTGATTGCAGACGAGGGCAATCCCTGATTCGGGCGCAGCGTCGGCGGTTAATGTCTCGCCGTGCGGAAGTAGAGTGACTCGGGCTCTGGGACTGTAGTGCTTGGTCAGCAGGCCCGGGGCACTTTGCGGGGCAGTGTCATTACTGGCACCACTGTGTGTGGGCACTTCGACCTGCAGGATTTGGTTAATCTGCGCTTCCGTCACTGGGCCGTGCCTAAGAATGACGGGTACTTGTGGATTGCGCAGATCAATGATGGTTGATTCGAGTCCGAAGTCGCAGGGGCCACCATCGAGCACCGCTTGAATGCGGCTGCCGAGGGTATGTGCCACGTGACTGGCAAGCGTCGGGCTGACGTAGCCGAAGGGGTTAGCGCTAGGTGCGGCCAGTGGGAAGTTGAGGCGCTTTAGAATCGTGCGAAAGACTGGGTGCTGTGGCACGCGGATTGCCACACTAGGCAGGCCAGCCGTTACCAGGTCTGGGATACTTGCTTGCTTGGGCACGACCATGGTCAGGGGCCCTGGCCAGAAGGCTGCTGCGAGTTGGCGTACGCTATCGTTCGTTTCGATATGTGCCTCAGCCGCTGCTAGGTCGCTGAAGTGCACAATCAATGGGTCCAGCAGCGGGCGGCCTTTGACCGCGAAGATCTTGCGCACGCTGCTGGCATTGAGCGCATTACCCGCGAGGCCGTAGACGGTCTCAGTTGGCATGCCGACGACTTCGTCGCTGCGCAGCAATTCAGCACAGTGAGCTAAGTTCGCTGCGGTGGCTTCGAGGACTTTGCTGCTGTGGTCCATGGTTGATTAGAATTGTGGATATAAAAAATCCTTCCTCTGATGAGGAAGGATTGGAAAGTCCTATATTCGTGACGCAGCTTACTGCATAGTCAGCATGTTACGACCCTGCTTGATGAGTTTCGTAATGCGACGCTGATGCTTTGCGGAAAGGCCTGTGTCTTTACGAGGAAGGATCTTGCCCGTTTCAGTAATGAAGCGAGAGAGTTGCTCTACATCGTTGAACGTGAAGTCCATCGGGTTGCGGGAGCGATTGAGTTTCTTAGTGTCTGTGCTCATAAAGCGAAGGAAGGTAGGTGTTCCAGTCACGGGTGCAAGTAAAATTTTTACCCTCGTTGGTTGTTTGGGTTATGCCACAAGTCGCTGACTGTAAGTAGATTAACTGTTTAGGCGGATGACTTTCAAGAACTCTGGCAGTACGGATTTTAATTTAGCAGGCCCAATTCCTTTGATATCGAGGGCCTCTTGTTCGGTTTGGGGTTTCTGATTGGCGAGCTCAACGAGCACCGAATTTGGGAATACAGTAAACGCAGGTTTGCCGGTTTTAGCAGCCATCTTGGCACGATGCCCAACCAACAGCCCATACAGGCGGCGATCCAGTATGCCTCCCAATTCGCTGCCTTTGCGATTGGAGGGAGTGGTTGAGTTGCCGCTTTTATGCCTAAGCGCTCCTGCGGTGCGTTCAGGCAGTTCGAGGTCGATACGTTCTGCGCCACGCATGACTCGGGCGCCCGTGGGCATTAATTGCAGCAACGGGTAGTTCCCCTCAACGACAGTCTGCACCAGGCCGGCGCGTTCAAGGCATTCGAACAGCGCATCCACGTAGGCGCTGCCTTCACTCTTAAGGATGCCGTGTGTGGATAACTCGTCGAGGCCACTGTCGCGGATCGCGGTGCTTTGGCTGCCGAGTAGGCATTGGATGATCTTTCGTTTGCCGAAACGTGGCGCCCACTCATCGGAGCCGAGGTGACGACTCATGCGTGCGACCCCGCTGAGGGCCTTCTGCACGAGGGTGAATTCGTCTTTGCTCGGCTCGCGGGCGGCGCGGTTCTTGGCCTGTTTGCAATTGTCGCAGCGCTTACAGTCTGCGCCGTTGCGTTCGCCGAAGTAGTCGAGGATCCATTTTTGGCGGCAGCTTTGCGCATACGAAAAGCTGATCACGGTCTTGAGGCGCTCTTCGTCGCGAGCCGCTTTAAGGGCCAGCGCTTGGCCATCAATCGGTAAGCTGTTGCCACTTTGGCCGAGTTGCTTGATGCGCGTGCCTTTGAGCCGCTTACCGGGGATGTCGAAGCGTTCGATCCAGCCTTGCCGAGCCAATACCGAGATGGCGGTGCTGACTGCCATCGGATTGACCTTGCGGCCGACGCGCTCACAGAGGTCGTCCACGGGTAGGCGCACTTCGTGCTGCGCGTCACTTTCCGCGCAGAGTAGGTCAAAGATTTCGGCGATCAGTGCTTTGCCGGGATTGGCGCCGTCGATGAAAAAGTCCTGCACGCGCTTGTCCGCATAGGAAAAAAGCATTTCACACACGGAGGGCTTGCCGTCACGTCCGGCGCGTCCGCCTTCCTGATAGTAGGCCTCGACGCTGCCGGGCATTTCGTAGTGGCAGACGAAGCGGATGTCGGAGCGGTCGATGCCCATGCCGAAGGCATTGGTGGCGACCACGATATTGGCGCCGCCGGTCATGAAGCTTTCCTGTGCGGCACTGCGGTCGCGATCGGAGAGGCCGCCGTGGTAACGTATCACAGAGCTAGTTAGATGCTCGATTTTACTGGCCACGGCATCCACCGATTTACGCGTTGCACAATAGATGATGCCGGTCGTGTGTTGCTTGATCAGCGCTTGCAGCGCTTGCATCTTGTCGTTGTCCGAATTGGTCTGACGCACTCTGAAGCTTAGATTGTCACGCGAAAATCCCGCTACGAATTCGGCGGCATCCTCCATTTCGAGGCTCTTCTTAATGTCGAGCTGCACATCCGGCGTCGCCGTCGCGGTCAATGCAATGCACGGCGGATTACCGATGGCTTTGCGCGCTTCGCCGAGGCGCATGTAGTCGGGACGGAAGTCGTGCCCCCATTGTGAGAGGCAGTGTGCTTCATCGATCGCGAACAGGCTGATCGCATCTTTCGACAGTGCATTGAGAAATGATTGTGACCGAAAACGCTCCGGGGCGACGTAAACGAGTTTCAGTGTGCGCTGGCGGATGCCATCGAGTGTTTCCCGTTGTTGCTCCAGAGTTTGTGAGCTATTCAGTAAGCCAGCTGGTAGACCACGAGCTTGCAGCGCATCGACCTGATCTTTCATCAGTGCGATCAATGGCGAGACAACTAAGGTGACGCCAGGGAGCAGCAGCGCTGGTAACTGGAAGCAGAGACTTTTACCGCCGCCGGTTGGCATCACGACGAGCGTATCCTTCCCCTCCAGCACTGCGCGTATAATATCGCCTTGCGGTTCCCGAAACGCGGGCATGCCGAAATATTTTTGCAGTGCTTCTTCTGGTGTCATTGTGGTTGACTGTGCGAATGTTCACCTGTTTGCCAAGTCTAAGCTTTATCTATCTCTGAGCTTGATCGTTTGTTCGAGGGGACTAGGTTCGGCGCATCTGATTTTCGTTCCCGTAGTTCAATGGATAGAACAACTGTTTCCTAAATAGTCGATCTGGGTTCGATTCCCAGCGGGAATACCAGGCTGCGCATGGTGACACACTTACGTGTGAGTTAGTCGAACCCAGATGGTGATCTGGGTGGGGTCTTCGCCTGCGGCTGCGTAGTCGATTCCCGGCGGGAATACTAGGCTGCGTGAAGCGCTGCTGCGAAAAACGCACTTAGCAGTTCGCATGCATTTTGAATTGGAGCGAGGGCGACTCGCCCTCGTCGTTGCCTAATGTGGGCGAGTCGCCCACACTCATTACACCTGCTTCAGGTATTTCTTGCCGTTGGGATCGATGAAAAGGATGCGCTTTTCCTGAATGATTAAGACTTTAAGACCGAGTCCGAGGTTGACGGTCTCGCCGACTGAATAGGCTTTGTTGTTGAGGATCACTTTGTTGCCACTGGTCGAGAGCCGCACGCCGGAGATTTTCGATTTACCCAGCCATTGAATGATGTCTTGGCTGGGTTTGGCTGCTGCTTTGGTTGCGGCGAGTTGCTTCGCGGCTTCTACTTGTCTGGCGGAGGTCGCATCGGCGGCGGCTTTGGCTTCGGCAGCCACGCGCGCGAGACGCAGGTCATTGAGCACGCTGGGACTGCCTTGCTCGAGTGGCTGAGTCGGTGCGGGAGTCGGTGGGGCAAGCGGTTGAATGACTGGTGTTGCTGGGGCTATCTGCTTTACAGGAGCAGAAAGTGTTGCGGCTTGTTGGGTGACTGATGCGGGGTCTATACGGAGCACGACAATGGTGAGTCCGGCGACGAGGCCGATGAGGAGGGCGATGCCTGCGACCAGGCCGATGAGGAGCCCTGACTGGTTGGAGTTGCCGCGATAGTTCGTGGGCGAGGCGCTGGCATGATCGGCCGCGGTCGCTGGGCGGCTAGGTGTGCGCTGCTGCTGCGCTTTGCGGAGGGCTTGGTTGATTAAACTCATGTGTGTTTAAAATTACTGGTGTAGCCGGTTGATGTCTTTGAGGGCTTTGCGTGCGTCCCACCAGTTGACATCGGTGCCGTTGCGAATGAAGGAGGCGAGCAGGGCTTTGTCGCACAGATTATTGATCATGCGTGGGATGCCTAGGCTGCCTCTGGCAATTTTTTTGATCGCACGCGGGGTGAATTGTGGTTGGCCGTTGCTGCCTGCGAGGCTGAGGCGATGAAGGATGTAGAGCTGCACCTCGGCGGCGTTGAGCGGCTGGAGATCGTAGTGGACCAGCACGCGTTGGCGCAATTGGCGTAAGCGGTCCTCCTTCAGCTTAAGGGTCAACTCTGGCTGCCCGATTAGGATAATCTGTAGCAATTTCTGATCGTAGGTTTCGAGGTTGGAGAGCATCCGCAGCATTTCCATGACTTCGAAGGAAAGGTTTTGCGCCTCATCGATGATCAGTACGATTTCGCGGCCTTGATCGATGCGTTCGAGTAGAACGTCGTTCATCTTGTCGAGTAAATCGTTTTTTGAGCGGGCTTTAGATTCTTCGCCGAGCTCTTTCATGATACCTTTGAGGAGCTGTGTTTCTGAGATGCTGGGGTTCAAGAGTAGCGCGGTATCGCACATTTCATTGGCTTCTAGCTCTTCGAGGAGCTTGCGGCACAGCGTGGTTTTGCCACAACCGACTTCTCCAGTTAGGACGATGAAACCCTTTTTATCTTCAATGCCGTAACGAAGGTGCTGCAGTGCTTCTTCGTGGGTCGGACTGAGAAATAGGAAACGCGGATTAGGCGTGATGTGGAAGGGCATTTCCGAAAATCCAAAATAATCCTGATACATATGTGGTGGAATCTTCTATGCGAAGCTGAGTTTTCCCTTTCCAATATTAAGAAAATGGCCTTCTGTGTGGAGTCTAATGCCGAATTCTTCACAGCGAAAAGAACGCGTAATCCTACTCATGATGATGGGAGTGCTGTTGGCATTGATCGTATTCTTTAGCAGTCTTATGGTGCAGACTTATCGAGAGTATAAGAATTTCAGAGTCCGCGAGCTTAGAATTGAGGCGAAGCTCACACAAGCTCGAAAAGAGTTTGAACAAAAGGAGATGTATTTGGCGCGGATGCTGGAAGACCCAGAGTTTTTGGAGCGTGTGGTGCGCGAACGGCTTGGATACGCACGTCCCGATGAATTGCTGTTCCGTTTCTCTGACGAGCCCTGATTGGTACTGTGGATAAGGCTCTATAAGGGTTTAACTTTGTTTTACGCAGTCGGTGCATAGAGGTTTGCATTTTCGATCCAGCACTTTAGTCAATTTTGGCTCTAATTATGAATCTTTCCGAATCGACCGCATCTCTCATTCAAGCATTTCAAGGAGCTGGCCAAGGGCAGGTCTTCCGCTATTTCGACGAACTGGATGCCGATGGGCAGGCGCAATTGCTTGCTCAAGCGGCGTCGATTGACCTCGCGGAAGTGGATGCGTTGGTGGCTGAGCACATTAACGGCGAGCACACGAGCTCGGTTAATTTGGATGGTTTGACGCCAGCGGCCTACACCGCGCTACCTGCAAATGGAGGCGACCAAGCGCAGTGGGACGCCGCAGACGAGGCGGGTTC
>Ga0206130_10009321_pt1 | contig 10310 bp, 9 predicted proteins | sample Helgoland_Spring_9_FD_148637 | JGI IMG/M metagenome (GOLD analysis project Ga0206130, IMG submission 148637) | Pelagic subsurface seawater microbial communities from Kabeltonne, Helgoland, North Sea - Helgoland_Spring_Bloom_20160512_1 | ecosystem: Environmental > Aquatic > Marine > Epipelagic ...
TCATTTAAGACAGAAAAAAATATTAACTGAAAATGATCAAAATAGCTATTTTAAGAATGTCATTTTTGAGTTATTTAAGAGTAAACACCCCAATCAATTACTCTTTTCTTATTTAAAGAATGATACTCTAGTAGGTTATGGTGGTTTAGTTCATATAAATTGGACTGATAAAAATGCAGAGATATCATTTGTGATGAACACTAAACACGAAAAAAAATATTTTGAAGAAAATTGGTTAAATTTTCTTGAAATAATTGAGGATCTAGGATTTAATGAATTAAAACTTCAAAAATTATATGTTTATGCATTTGATTTAAGACAAAACTTATACCCTATTCTTGAAAGAAGGAATTATATAAATGAGGCTAGATTAAAAAATCATAAACTTATTGATAATAAATTTACTGATATTGTAATATATTCTAAATTCAATAACTAATGGAAATTATAAGAGCTAATTTATCTCATTGTAAATTGTTATACGATTGGAGAAATGATGACTCTACTAGAATAAATAATTTTGACTCTAAGCTTATTGATTTTAAAAGTCATTCTGATTGGTTTAATGATAAGTTAAATTCTGAGAATGCTATAATTTGGATTTTATTGAAAGAGAAAAGGCCAATAGGACAACTTAGAATTGAAAAAAAACACAATGAAAGTTGGGAAATTGATTATTCTATTGATAAGCTTTTTAGAAAAAATGGTTTCGGAAAATATTTAATTTCTGTTTGTATAAAATGTCAAGAATCAAAAAACCTTATTGCTTTTGTTAAAAGTGAAAATATTTATTCTAGAAAAATATTTGAAGATTTGGGATTTACTGTTGAGATTTCAGATGAAGGAATTCATAAATATACCAAATATGCAAAAAAAAAATAAGGCTATTAGAGAGTGTTATGTTATTGTATCTAACAAAGAATGGCATAAGGATCTTGTCTATAATTTAAAAAAAAACTATCCCCAACATCAATGGATTTTTATTGACAAGGAAGTAGAATTTGATTTTGAAAAACTCAATGAAATTCAACCAAAATTAATTTTTATTCCACATTGGTCTAAAATCATTTCCAATGAAATTTATTCAAATTTTGAATGTGTTCTTTTCCACATGACAGATCTCCCCTATGGTAGAGGGGGGAGTCCACTTCAAAATCTAATTTTAAGAGATCATAAAACCACGAAGATTTCTGCAATCAAAGTTTCTAAAGGGATAGATGAAGGACCAATATACTTAAAGAAGGATTTAGATTTATCCGGAACTGCGAAAGAAATTTTCTTAAGGAGTTCGGATATTATTTATTCAATGATAACAGAAATTATAAGTAAATCATTAATTCCAAAAAAGCAAGTAGGAAAAGTAATACATTTTAAAAGGAGAACCCCTAATCAAAGTGATATATCTGAGATAGATGACTTAAATAAGATAAATGATTTCATAAGAATGCTTGATTGTGATGGTTATCCAAAAGCGTTTATTGAAATTAAAAACTTTAGATTGGAGTTTGAAAAATCAGATTTAATTGATAATAATAATTTGACTGCAAAAGTTAGTTTTAAAATAAAAAAATGAATTTAAATTTTAATAATGTATTTATAGTTGCTGAATTATCTGCAAATCATGGTAAAGATATAAATATTGCAATTGAGACAATCAAAGCAGCTAAGAGGGCTGGAGCGAATGCTATAAAATTGCAAACATATACTCCAGATACAATGACTATTGACTCAAAAAATGAAGATTTCATTGTGAGTGGAGGTAGTATTTGGGATGGCGAAAACTTCTATGATTTGTATAAAAGAGCATATACTCCGTGGGAATGGCACAAGCAACTTTTTGATATAGCAAAAAGCGAAGGGCTGATTTGTTTTTCTACACCATTTGATAAATCCTCAGTTGATTTTCTTGAAGAATTAAATAACCCAATATATAAAATAGCCTCTTTTGAGATTAACGATATTCCATTAATTGAATATGTTGCAGAAAAGAATAAACCAATTATTCTTTCAACAGGTATTGCATCTAAAGAAGATATAGAACTTGCTTTAAAGACTATAAGGAGTAGAGGGAATAATCAAATAGCATTATTAAAATGTACATCAGGTTATCCAGCTCCAATTGATCAAGCCAACTTAGCTATGATTAAAGATTTTAAAAACAAGTACAATGTTATTCCTGGTTTATCTGATCATACTATGGGAAATATTTCACCAATAATAGCCACTGCTTTTGGGGCTAAAATTATTGAGAAACATTTTATATTAGATAAATCTATTGGAGGACCTGATGCTTCTTTTTCAATGGACGAGAGTGAATTTTCTAATATGGTTAGCGCTGTTAGAGATGCTGAAAAGTCTATTGGTGAAATAACTTATGACCTAACACAAAAACAAATTCAGGGGAAAGCTTTTTCTAGATCTCTTTATATAGTTCGAGATGTTAAGAAAGGCGAAATCTTAACAGAAAAAAACATTAGATCAATTAGACCAGGATATGGCCTGGAGCCTAAATTTTTAAATCAAGTTTTAGGGCAAAAATTTAATGATGATTTTACAATGGGTAGTCGTTTAACTTTTAATAAAATAGCTGATGAATCTTAATCTTAGAAAAATTGAATTAAAGGATAATCAAATACTATTTGAATGGGCAAACGACAATGTTACACGGCAAATGTCGAGTGAAGAACATTTGATTTCTTCTGAAGAACATGATATTTATATTAAAAAAATTTTAAGAATAAAAACGACATCTCAATATATTTTTGAGATTGATAAAACCCCAGTAGGAACAATAAAAGAAGAAATAGACACAAAAAAAAATATAATTCAGTTAAGCTATACAATTTCACCAAAACACAGGAATAAAGGTTATTCAAAACAGCTTTTAAACATTTATTTACTAAATAAGAAAGGTGTATTTCAATGTTTGATAAAAAAAATAAATACACCTTCAATTAAATTAGTTAAATCTCTGGGCTTTAAGTTATTTTCTGAAACTAATGAAACGTTTGTTTTTAGACTTCACAAACAAAAGAATACTATTGGAAATTTTCCAAAAAATAAAAATATTTTAATCCTTGCAGCTCATCCTGATGACGAAACTTTAGGTTGTGGCGCAACAATAAGAAGACTTCACGATGAAGGCAATTATATTAAGTTAATTACTTTTACAGATGGTGAATCTTCAAGAGATAAATTAAACTCTGAAAACAGAAATCACAAGCTTGAGAGTGTTTGCGAAATTCTTGGAATTGATGAATTCGTATTTGGCAACTTCCCTGATAATTCAATGGATACGATTTCCCTTTTAGAGATATGTAAATTTATTGAAAATCATACAAAAGATTTAAATCCAGAATTAGTATTTACTCATTTTCATGATGATTTAAATATAGACCATCAAATAATAGCAAAAGCAACTCAAATTGTATTTAGGCCTCAAAATTTTCAGCCACAAAAAATACTTTCTTATTATGTTCCATCTGCTTCAGATTACAATTTTAATTCACATTTTGATGGAAATATTTTTTATGGAATAAGTGAAGAACAACTTCAAGCAAAAATTGACTCACTTCGAGTTTATGAAGGAGAAATGCGCAAATTTCCCCATTCACGGAGTTATGAAAACATATCAAACTTGTCTAAAGTATGGGGAAGTAATGTTGGATGTGAGCTAGCTGAAAAATTCAAATTAATTAGAGAGTCAATTTAAAATGAAAAAAACCTATGTAAAGACCCTATTTTTCAATGGTATTCAAAATAAACTAGGAAAAGGTTTACTACAAAACCTTGTTAAAGAGTTTCCAAATCTGAAAACAATAATCACTGTTTGTGATGGTGAAAAAATTGTCTTTGAAGGAATTGAAGTAGTTAACCTTAATTATAGAGAAATCCTTTATGGAATATATGAAGGTATAGATGATTTGATCGAAGTTGATGAATTAGATTTCTCTAGGTATAAAGACTCTTTTTTTGATGCATATAAAATGCTGGATAGACTACATTCACTTTTTTCTTTGAATGATAGAAACAAAATAAATATTCTATTATGCCATATAAAATATTGGGAGAATATTAATAAAAAGTTTAAAGTTGATCTTGCATTATACATGAATGTACCTCATGAAATTTTTGATTACATTTCATTTGTCTCATTCAAAAAAAGAGGCGTTAAAACCATACATTACTATCAAATAAATTTTGAATACCTCTATTCAATAAATGAAAATTTAGAGTTTAAGACTCAAAATTGGAGAAAAGACACAACATTATCTGAGTCAAAAATTAAAAATAGTTTACTGAACCATTCCTATCAAAATTGGATAAAAGGTGATTATAAGCCATTTTATATGGATGTTCAGAACTTTGAAAATGAAGATTCAAGCAATCTTTTGAAAATAATTTCTCAAAAACTCAATAATTTTATTGAGTTCAGAAAAAAATATCTAGAATTAGGTTATTTAGACATAGATTATTTACACTTTTTTATTTCAAAAAAAATAATTTTAAATTTTAAATCAAGTTTTTTTTTAAAGCATAACGAGGTAGTGCCCGATCTAAATAAAAAGTATGTTTTTATACCTTTAAATTATCAGCCTGAAGCAACCACATCGCCATATGGAGGATATTATGTCTTTCAAGATAAGATGATTGGATTAATTTCGGAAAGTATTCCATCAGATTGGGTTATATACGTAAAAGAGCACCCTAAACAAATAAAATATTTTGCCAGAGATTATAATTTCTATTCAAAATTATTAAACAAAAAAAATGTAAAATTTGTTAAAAACACACAGAGTAGTTTTGAGTTACTTAATAATGCTCAGTTTGTCGCTACTGTTACAGGAACTCTTGGAATTCAATCATTTTGTAATCTAAAGCCAGTTCTTCTATTTGGAGAATGTTTCTTTAAAGATGCACCTGGTGTTTTCAGAATAAATGATTCTGAAAATTTGAAAAAAGTAATAAATAAAATTATAGAAGGTAGAGTTAAAATTAGCACTTCAGATGTTAGAAAATATTTCAACCACTTGGGAGAAAAATATTTCTTTGGTTTTTCAGATTTTGATTATGGCCCATATTCAAATTTAAATTGGAGTGAAAATCTGGATCAATTAACATCAAACACAATCAAGTTTTTAGAAAACTAGATGAAAAAGATAGCCTTATTTTACACTCCTCCAATTGAAATAATTGAAGATTATACAAGGATATTTTTAGAACTAATAGAGAAAAATCTTTTTTTAAAAAATGATATAAAAATTATTTTTTGCAAAGGAAAAATTGGGCTAAATAAATGTGTTGCAAACTACAGAGGCGATAGGAGTAAATGTTTCATATGTAAAACAGGCTTAAGCTTAATAAAAGATAAATATTTAAAAAACCGAAACATTGAGTTCATTAGCTATTCTGATAAACCAATTAAAAACGATGCAATAGATTTTCAAAATTATAGTGATCTAAAAAAAATTGATTACAAAGGCATCAATATAGGTTTTGCGGTTCATTCCTCAGCAATAACAACTTTTAGAGATCATATTTATAAAATAGAGTCAAAAAGAAATTTTATATATGACAACTTAAAATCTTCGATAAAAACAATAGACATTTTATTAAAAATAAAACCAGATCACGTATACTGTTTTAACGGAAGAGTTTCTCATTATAACGCCATAAAAAATTTTGCAGAATTTAATAATACTGACTTTTCAATTTTTGAAATTTCTTCAAATACGGATAAATACACTTTAATAAAAAACAAACCCTTACACAGTGTTAATACATATTCAAATCAAATTGAGGAAATCTGGAATAAATCTAGTTTAACAATCAAGGAGAAAGAGAAGCAAGCAAAAAGTTTTTTTGACATAAACGCAGGTAGAAAGAAAAGTAAAAATTTTAAAATATCTGTTTTCTCCAAAGATGAGATAAACAAAAACAAAAAGATAGAAAATTTTAATCTTTCAAATAAACGGGTAGTTTCAATTTTCAATTCGTCCAGAAATGAATTCGAATGCGTGGAAGGTTGGAATGAAGATAAATTTCATGAGGATGATGAATGTTTAATAAATGAAATATGTCAATATTTTAAAAACAATGAGGAGTTTATTTTTATTCTAAGAGTTCATCCAAACCTTAAATATTTAAAAAACACCCAAAATAAAAATATAAAAAAACTAATCAATAATGAAAATTTAATTGTCATAAATGCTGAGGAAAAACTCTCTTCTTATGAATTAATAAGACTATCTGAAACAATTATAACATTTGGATCAACAGTTGGTGTAGAGTCTACTTTCATGGGAAAAAAATCAATCTCAATTGGAGACAGTCTTTACAAAAAACTTGACTGCACATATACACCTAAATCATTTAATGAATTAATTAATCTTATTAAAATAGAGAATTTAGTTCCTAAACCTATAAATTCAACCTACAAGTATGGATTTTATATTTTAAATAATGGGATTTATTTTAAATTCACAAAACCTATTTATCTTAGAATAAATAAGTTAAAATTTTTAACATTGAAAACATTAAATTTTTATAAATATATTTTAAATAATAATTTTTATGACACATTGTCTATTCTAAAAAGGAGGATTAATTAATATGGAGAAAATAAAAAATATATTAAAAGAACTAAATGAATTTGGCATTTCTAAATCTAACATTAACGACATATTAAATCCTAATGAAATTGAATTTTATAACCAACTTGAAGTATTTTATAATAATTCTTTAAAGGATCAAAATATAAAACAGAAGATAAATGAAATTTCAAATGGGAATGTTGATTCAAATGGCAAACAAAAAAGTTATGAAATAACGCACGATGTTTATTTAAAAAGCCCTCTAAGTTTTGATAATATTCCTTTGATTCAACTTTATTTATCAAAAAATATCTTAAAAATTGCAAAAGAATATCTTGGACCAGCAATAAAATTAAGAAATCCTCTGGCTTGGATTCATCCAGCTACAAATCAAAAAAAAGAAATCAGATCTCAAAAATGGCATCGTGATCAGGAAGACTATAAAATGTTGAAAGTCTTTATTCTTTTTTCAGATGTCTATAACAAAAATGGCCCTACAAATTATGTTAAATCAACTAAGTTTGGAAGTAAGTTTGGGAATGTGGCCCCCAATATGATCTGGGCTAAAAATCATTGGTCAAAACACAATAAAATTTTAGGTAAAATTTATAATAAAACGAGAGAAATTTTTCCTTTTAATTACCCAATTCCAAGGAAAAATATTGTTAAAGCCACTGGTAAAATGGGAACGATATATTTTCTAGATACAAATGGTCTTCATAAAGGAGGATTTGTTCAAGAAGGAATTAGATTAATGACTCACTGTAATTTTTTAAGATCTGAATCACCAATGTTAAATAAAGGACAAATTCTAGAAAAACTTAATTCAGACGAAAAATTATTTTCCTTTGATTATAATTCAGAGACATTTAAGTCTTTCGATTCTGATATTCAAAAAATATTAATTTAGTTTGCTATTTAATTCAATTGAATTTTTACTTTTTCTCCCCACACTTTTTGTTTTATACTGGTTTGTATTCAATAATAATCTTAGGGTTCAAAACGCACTAATACTAGTAAGTTCGTATTTATTTTATGGATGGTGGGATTATAGATTTTTATTTCTCATTTTTCTTTCTACTATTGTTGATTACATAATCGGATTAAAAATTCCAAAACAAAATTCAGATAAAAAACAAAAACTACTTCTATGGTGTTCTGTTTTATTTAATCTAGGTGTATTAGGCTTCTTCAAATATTATAATTTCTTTGTTGATTCTTGGATTGGTTTATTTCAGTCAGTTGGATATGAAATAAAGAGTGTTTGGACATTGAATATTATTCTTCCTGTCGGAATATCATTCTACACCTTTCAGACCATGTCTTACACCATTGACATTTATAAAAAAAAGTTAGACCCCACTAAAGATTTTATATCGTTTGCTTCATTTGTTTCATTCTTTCCACAGTTGGTAGCTGGTCCTATTGAAAGAGCAACAAACCTTCTGCCTCAGATTCTTAAAAAAAGAAAATTTAAATACGAACATGGAGTTCAAGGGTTAAGATTAATCCTTTGGGGAATGTTTAAAAAAGTTGTAATAGCGGATTCACTTGCACCAATGGTTGATGATATTTTTGCTAATTATCAAGATTTTGGTGGAGGAATATTGTTGTTAGGAGCGATTTATTTTGCTTTCCAAATCTATTGTGATTTTAGTGGTTACTCCGATATAGCGATTGGAACATCCAAACTCTTTGGATTTGAGTTAATGTCCAACTTTAAGGTCCCTTACTTGTCAAGAAACATAGGGGAGTTCTGGAGAAGATGGCATATCTCTCTATCAACATGGTTTAGGGATTATCTCTACATACCTCTAGGAGGTTCAAAGGGAGGAAAGTGGAAATCGATAAGAAATATCTTTACCGTTTTCCTTGTCAGTGGGTTTTGGCATGGAGCAAATTGGACATTTATTTTTTGGGGATTATATCACTCAATTCTATTTCTTCCTTCTTTTTTGTTTAAAACAAACCGAAAATATAGAAGTTCAGTAATTGGAGAAAATAAATTCATTCCAACACCAAGCGAATTTCTTCAAGTTGGAACTACTTTTTTATTAGTTACAATTGGATGGGTTTTTTTTAGAAGTGAAACGGTTGGAGATTCACTAGATTATTTGAATCAAATGATATTTCATTTCAATTTTCCATTAAAGTTTCGCAGTAAAATTCCATTAATCAGCGCATTCATAATAATTGATTTTATGATCCGAAAAAATGATAGATTAAAAAATAAATTTTTTAAATATGATATGATATTATATTATGCTATGTTATTTATGATTATTGAAAAATTTGGTTCAAACAACCAATTTATTTATTTCCAGTTTTGATGAAGTTGTTTTTATATAAAATTTTAAAATTCACTTCACCATTAATTGTTTTAACATTTTTTATAATTTTATTTCATAAAAGCATTTATAAAAAACCATATTTTCAAAAAAATAGATCAGACGATTTAGTAGAAATCTTAAAAAACAACAATAAAAAAAATTATAATACTTTGATTCTTGGAAATTCAAGAAGTCAAATGCTAAAAGCAAAAAACTTCAATAAAAATCTCAAATCTGAGGAAACTTCATTTCACTTTGATAATCCTGGAGGAAATATTTATCATTTTTATCATTCTTTAGATTATTTTTTAAAAAATTATAATGCTAAAAATATTATTCTTTTTCTGGATGGTCAGTCATTAAAATTTAATGATACAGAGTTTGCTTATCATACAAGTCTTTCTCCTAAAATAAGTGGTAATTATTTAAAATTTTATTTTAATTATTTTAAACTTTTTTATAATTATAAAATGATAGTTTCTATAATTCTAAAAGAGTCTAATATAGATTTACCCGATTACTTTAAAGGTTTTATATTAGAAACTTTAGATTACAGTCAAACAGATTTTGAAACTGGAGATATAACTTTTAATATAGATGAACTTATTGAAATAAATAAAGATTCAATTTATGAGTCTAGTATTTTTGAAAAAAGATTTCAAAATAATTATCAATACAAAAAATTTGATAAAAAAATAAGTGAAAATTTCCTAAAAAAATTTAAAATACTTTTATCAAAAAATGATCTTAACTTTATTGTAATTATACCGCCTGTTTATCTGAATAATTCAACTAGCAATGAAGATATTAATATGATAAAAAAGGTTTTTGATGATAAAGTTTTTAATTTTTCAATTGATTCAATTATGAACAATAAATATCTTTTTAAAGATTACAGCCATTTTAATGAAAAATTCGGGAACTTCATTTACAAAAAAATTGATTTATAATTTATAAAACATGAAGCTGAAATATTTGAATTTTATTTTAAAACTTATTTATCTTAAGATAAAGTATCCATTTAAACTTAGAATAAATAGCCTTAAAATAGGATTAGAGAAAGGTGTGAAAATTATTTTAAAGGATGCTCGTTCTAAAATTGTTTTTAATAATATGGTATATATCATGAGAAATGGAAACATTGAAGTTTATGACGGTGGTCTTATAGATATTGGCAATAATGTATCTATTAATAAAAACTCTTCAATTGTTTCAAGAAATAAAATCAGAATTGGAAATAATGTTTCAATAGGCCCAAATTGCTGTATTTATGATCATGACCATGATTTTTCTAACAAAGATGAATTAATTCAAAGTCAAGGATATATTTCAAGTGAAATTCTTATAGGGGATGATGTTTGGATTGCATCTAACGTTTTTATTGGCA